>Ga0209237_1000864_pt1 | contig 17565 bp, 18 predicted proteins | sample GraSoi013_1_40cm_2_FD_185820 | JGI IMG/M metagenome (GOLD analysis project Ga0209237, IMG submission 185820) | Grasslands soil microbial communities from the Angelo Coastal Reserve, California, USA - Sample 10_02_2013_1_40cm (SPAdes) (version 2) | ecosystem: Environmental > Terrestrial > Soil >... | reverse complement strand
GGCGGGACGGAGCCAACCGTCACCGATGCCTGCCTCGCGCTAGGTTGGCTCGATCCGGACTATCCGCTTGCCGACACGGTACGCCTCGACCGCGCCGCGGCGGAGCGGGCGCTGGCGTCACTCGCACGTGGGATAGGGGGGGGCGACCGACATTCACGAGACATCTGCGACGTCGCGACTGGGATCGTGCAGGTCGCGACCGCGGTGATGGCGCGCGCGTTGAAGCGCGTGAGTGTGGCCCGAGGGATCGATCCGCGCGGCATGGCGCTGTTGCCGTTCGGCGGCGCGGGACCGCTCTTCGGCTGCGCGCTTGCCGATGCGTTGGGGATGTCGCGCGTGATTATTCCGCCACATCCCGGCGTCTTGAGCGCGATGGGTCTGGCGTCGGCGCCGGAGCGTGTTGATGTGCTCGGATCGATGCACCGGCGGCTCGCCGAGCTCGACGCCACGGCGATCAGCCACGCGTTTGAGCCGCTGGTTCTGGCGGCGCGGACGGCTCTGCCCGACGCGATACTGACGCGTTTTGCGGATTGCCGCTTCGTGGGACAAGGCTACGAAGTGACGGTGCCCGTGCTGCGCGACGATCCCGCGCTGCTTGCGGCCGCGTTTCGTTCCGCGCACAAGGCGCGGCATGGGCACGCCGATCCAGAGCAACCGGTTGAGCTGGTCAACGTGCGGGTGGTGGCGGAACGGCCGGTGAGAGCAATGCCACCCGGTCGTGCCACCAGGACGGCAACGCCGAATCCCGGACGACGCGCGATCGTGACGCGCGACGGGAAGCGTGTCCGTGCGGACGTCTGGCCACTGGGCGAAATGCCGTCGTCCAACGGACGTCATCTCAATGGGCCGGCGATTCTTGCTGGTGCGGATGCCACGGGATTGATCGAGCCAGGGTGGCGCGGCGTCGTACATCCATCGGGAGCCGTGATTCTGGAGCGGATATGAGGCTCGACGCCGTCGGGCTCGAGGTGATGGCCCATGCCTTTGCGTCGATCGCGGAGGAGATGGGACTCGTGTTGGTGCACAGTGCGCTCTCACCGAACATCCGTGAGCGTCGCGACGCGTCGGCGGCGTTATTCGGCGCGGATGGTGAGATGATCGCGCAGGCTGCGCACATCCCGGTGCATCTCGGTGCCTTGGCGGATGCTGTCGCTGCGGTGCACCATCTCGATCCTTCCCCCGAACCCGGCGAGCTATTTCTGCTGAACGATCCCTATGCCGGCGGCAGCCATCTTCCCGATCTCACGCTGGTCGGCGCGATCGACATCGACGGTCAGATCGGCGGATACAGTGTCGTGCGAGCCCACCACTCGGATATCGGCGGAATGGCGGCGGGCAGCATGCCTGCCGGCGCGCGAGAGCTGTTCCAGGAAGGCCTCGTGATTCCACCCACGCGGTTTACGCCCGACCTCGAGCAACTCCTCCTCGCCAACGTGCGCACTCCGGCCATGCGGCGCGGCGATCTCGCGGCGCAGCGGGCCGCCGTCGAGCGCGGAGCGGACGGACTGCGGACGCTGGCACGGCGGCACGGTTGGAACGCGTTGCGTGAGGCCGCGCGTGAGCTGCTCGACTACGCCGAACGACGCACCAAAGCCATCCTCGGCAGGCTTGAGCTGTCCGAGGCATCCGCAAGGGACTGGCTGGAGGGCGATGGCGTCATCGAGGACGATCTCGAGATCCGCGTGACGATCCGAATCCGGGATGGCGTCTTCTACGCGGACTTCACGGGCACGAGCGGCGCGGCACCAGGGAACGTGAATTGTCCGATCGCGGTGACGCGCTCGGCGGTGCTCTTCGTCGTGCGCACGCTGCTTCCCGACGATGTGCCCATGAATGGTGGCGTCTCGCGCGCGATAGCCGTGACGGCCCCCGCCGGCTGTCTCGTCGCGGCGCGTCCGCCCAGCGCCGTCGCGGCAGGAAATGTCGAGACGTCGCAGCGCATCGCTGATACCGTCTTTCGCGCGCTCGCGTCGGGCGCCTGTCAGGTCCCAGCCCAGGGGCAGGGCACGATGAACAACCTGACCTTCGGGGAAGGGGGTTGGACGTACTACGAAACCATCGGCGGTGGACAAGGAGCGTCGCACGCTGCTGATGGCCCTTCAGGCGTCCACGTTGGTATGTCTAACACCCGCAACACGCCGATCGAAGTCCTCGAGATCGAGCATCCATTGAGAGTGCGAACGTACGCGCTGCGCCGGGGCAGTGGCGGAAAGGGGAGATGGACGGGAGGCGAAGGCGTCGTCAGAGAATTCGAGGCGCTCGCCCCCATGGAGGCTACTTTGTTGACGGAGCGGCGGAGGCACGGACCTGCCGGGGCAGCAGGAGGACTGGATGGAGCCCCGGGATCCAACCTCCTCAACGGCGCTCCCCTTCCGTCGAAAACCACGTTGCGGCTCGCGTCAGGTGACGTCCTTCGCATCGAAACCCCCGGCGGTGGCGGCTGGGGAAAAGGAGAAGAGAGATGACTTGGGCGCTCGTGTCGTTGCTCGGTCTGCTGGCCGGCGTGATCTCGGGTCTCTTCGGCGTCGGCGGGGCGGTGGTGATCATTCCCGGCCTCGTCTTCATCACCAAGATGCCGCAACACACCGCGCACGGGACCTCGCTCGCCGCGCTGCTCCTGCCGGTCGGGTTGCTGGGTGTGCTCGAGTACTCGAAACGACAGCAGGTCAACTGGGCGTACGCGGCCGTCGTCGCGGTCGGGCTGCTGATCGGCGCTTACTTCGGAGCGCGACTCGCGGGATCGATCTCGGACCTGACGCTGCGAAAGATGTTCGGCGGGTTCTTGCTCCTGATCTCCGTCAAACTGCTGCTCTCGTGAGTGTCAGTCGCCTTCGCCGACCGGTCGTTGATAGACCTTGCCGTCGATGAACAGCTTGAAGAGATCGAAGTCGAGCTGCCCTTCCTTCACCTCGTGGCCGAGAATGTCGAGTGCCCGGTCGGTGGCGACGGCACGCTTATAGGGCCGGTCCTGCGCCGTCAGGGCGTCGTAAATGTCACTGATCGTCATCATGCGCGTCTGGATCGGGATCCCTTCCGCCGTGATCCGGCGCGGATAGCCCCGACCGTCGAGCTTCTCATGGTGGCCGTAGGCGATGAGCGGGATCTGTTGGAGCTCGCGCGTCCAGGGAATGCGCTGGAGGAATTGAAACGTGTGCGTCACGTGACTCTCGATCTCGTGTCGCTCCGCGTCGTCGAGGGTGCCTTTGCGAATCGTGAGGTAGCGCATTTCATCGGGCGACAAGAACGGCTCGGTCACGCCGTCGAAGGCCAGGTACGTTCGCTTCGACCACGCTTTCAGCTCCTCGAAGCTCCCGTCAGGCAGAATGCTCGGCTCATTGGCTTGAAGCACGATCTCCAGGAACCGATCCAGCTCCCTCAGCTCCTGGCGATGCGCGGCCTCGAGGTCCTTCACGAATCCTTCGTATCCCTTCGTCCCATTCGACTCGAGGAATTCCGCGCGCTTGCGCCAGAACTCGCGCTCGGCCGTGCGGCGAATGAATGCGTGGCGATGCCGCACCAGTCCCAGGTCTGACGGGTAGAGCTTCTTCGCCTTGATGAGGACCTGCTCGCGTACGCCGACCTTGCCGAAATCGTGCAGCAGGGCCGCGTAACGGATTTCCTTGAGCTGTTCCCGTGAAAACGTTACGCCGCGATAGGGACCATCGCCGGCGCGGTCAACGATCTCTGCGAGTCCCACCGTCATGCCGGCCACGCGGCCGCTGTGACCATATGTCGTCGGATCGCGCTGCTCGATCGCGTGCACCGCCGCCAGCACGAACCCCTCGAACAGCTTCTCGATGTCTTCGTATAGGCGGCTGTTCTCGATGGCGACGGCCGCCTGTCCGGCGAGCGCGGTCACCAGCTCGACCGTCCGCTTCGAGTACGGCACAACCTGTTTCTCGACGTCCGCCGGTGTGGAGAGCACCGCGTCGAAGTTGCGCTTGCGATTGATGAGCTGCAGGACGCCGATGATCTCGTCCTTGTGATCCTTCATCGGGATCACGAGCATCGATTTCGTGCGATAGCCGTAGCGCTCGTCGAAGGAGCGGTTGATGGTGTACTCGACGTCGGGCGGCAGGAAGTAAGCGTCGTCGAGCACCAGGGGATCCCCGGTGACGGCGCAGTAGCCCGCCAGGCTCGTGCGGTCCACCGGGATCGTGAACTCGACGAACGGCGCTTCCGGTTTCGAGTAGGTCTGGGCGAGCCGGAAGCGCAGGCGCTTGGTCCCTTCCTCATTGTGTTCGACGAGGTAGAGGCTGCCGGCGTCAGACTGCGTGATGCGTCGCGATTGCGTGAGGATGAGGTCGAGCAGTGTCTTGAGATCTCGCTCTGTGCCGAGCGCCACGCCGATCCGCGTCAACTCTCCGATCTCGCGGGCCCGATGCGCCGCTTCGCCGCGCGCGCGGGCGGTTTCCGCCCGGGCGGCCGCCTCTCGGAACCCCGCGCGGATCGCGACGAGCAGGCGTCGCGGGCTCGCCGGGTGCGTGAGGAAGCCGGACAGAAACTCCGTCGGCAATCCTTCGGGCACGTCCGTCTCGCCATTGCGCCCGAGTGCCACGATGGCGCCGCCCGCATCCACAAACGACCGCATGACATCGACCGGGAAGGCCGATCGGCTCTCCCCATCCAGGAGGAACACGGTGGGACGATCGTCGACAACGGCCAGCTCTTTGGGCTGGCGCACCGGACGCGCCTCGACCTGCGACGTCTCGAGCGCCGGCGCGACCGCATCCGGGCGCCACAGCGGGGGGTGCAGCAGAACGTATCTCATGGCTTCGCCCCGATCGGGCGCGCGCTGTCCGCGCGAACCGAGTCGCGAGAGACTGGCGGGAGCGGCTTTACACCAGTCAGCGCCCGGAACGGACGGCGCGACATCTGATCGACGAAGTTGTTGAGCTGCCGCGACGCCTCAGTCAGGTTCGTGACGGTGGCGCGCAGGTCGCTGCGATTCTCCGCCGTGAGCGAGTGCGCTTCCCGGGCGAGACTATCGAGGCGCAAGAGCAGGCGATTGGTGTTGGCGACCGCCACGGACACCGAATCGGCGAGGCCGCGCCGCGCGAAGCGGTTCACGACCGAATCCAGCCGGCCCATCGTGGCTGCGACACCACTGAGTGTCCGCTCGATGTCGGGCGTGACGTCGCGCAGCGTGGACTGCACCCGCACGAGCGTCTGCGTCGCGGTGCGCACCATTTCCTGCACGCGCTGCGACAGCTGATCGGCGACTTCGGCGACCGCGTCGAGGGCACCGCCGCGCCGCCGCGAGTCCAGTGTATCGCCGGCGTGCAGGTAGGTGTGGTGCGGGTGCAGGGTATCGGGAAGAATCAGCCGGATGGCGACGGCGGCAGAGATCTGGCTCGCCTGCACCAGCTCGGCGCGTGTTCCGAAGGGCAGCTGGAGTCGCGAACCGTCCTCGAACCGTTCTTTGACGGACAGCTTCGCAACAAACGAGATGCGCCGCGTCGTGGAGTCGACCCGGGGCAAGATGCTCGTGACCTGACCGACATCCAGTCCTTCAATCACGACTGCTGTTCCTCGGGAGATGCCGTCGGCGCTCGTCACGCGGACGTACAGGTCGTAGCGCCGCTCGCCCCAGCCGCTCGTCGCAATCAGCGCGCCGATCACCAGCGCGATCGTCACGACGAGCAGCAGTCCGACGTAGAAGTCCTGGCGAGTTTCCAAGCAAGGCCCTCGGAATCAGACCGTTTCGGGTTCCAGCATTCCCGCGCGCGTGAGCCGATAAACCTGATCCAGCCGCCGCAGGATCAGCGGCGGGATCTCCTGCCCCGTGATGAAGATCGTGCGCCTCGCGCCTTCGGCGGATTCGCCGCCGCGCGCGAGCTCCAAGAGCTCCGACGCCACGCGCGCCGTCAGGCCGTCGAACGGCTGCTCGAGAATCAGCAGCGCCGGATCGAATGCGACGGCGCGCGCCAATGCCGCCCGCCGCCGCTCCTCGTCGTTCGCCTGCGCGGGCCGCAAGGCCGCCGCCGCCGTGAGACGCACGGCCGTCAGCATCACGTTCACGCGGCCCTCGATGTCGCGCAGGGTTCCGGCACTGCCGAACCGCAGCGGCAACGCGACGTTGTCTCGAAGGGAGAGATTCTGCAGGAGACCGTCGCCTGCCGGAAGGTATCCGACCCGACGGCGGAACGCTAAGCGCTCAGGCTCCGGCAGGCTGGCCACGAGCGTACCGAAGACCAGTGCCCGGCCGCTCTCGGGGCGTTCCAGCCCCAGCGCGTAGCCGCCGAGTTGTTCTAGTCCTGAGTCCTCGTCACCGAGCACAGCGATGGTTCGGTGCTCGGGTACCTCGAGTGAAAACGGATGTGAAGCATCGCGTGCAATGGGGATGGAGTCGAACAGGAGCGGGACTGGGGAATGGGGAATGGTCATCGCTCACCCCAGCGCCACGAACAGCGCCGAACATAGAAAGATTCCGACGAGCGCCGCGACGACGGCGCGGCTCGCGGCGATCGGAATTTCCGTCGACGCTCGCCGCACTGCCAATCCGAAATAGCTCGGCACCACGCCCACGATCGTGCCGAAAGCGAGTGCCTTGAACACGGTGAGCCAGACGTCGCGGTTGCTGAGCGACTGCAGCACGATTTGGAAATAGCGCGGTCCCGGGAGACCGTTGAACCGCGCCGCCGCAAAGCCGGCCATGACGGCGACGAGATCGAACAGCACGAGCAGCGCGAAGACGCTCACGAGCGAGCTGAGAAACCGCGGCAGCACCAGGTATTGTTTGGGGTCGATTCCCATCGACTCGAGCGCGCGCACTTCGCCCATCACCTGGTTGGTTGCGAGCTCCGCCGCGATCGCGGTGCCCGACCGGCCGACGACGACCAACGCGGTGAGCAGCGGACCGAGCTCGCGGATGATCGCGACGACGATCAGCGTGCCGATGTAATCGGTCGCGCCGATGCGCCCCAGCTCGCGCGTCGCCTGCGAGATGACCAGGAACGACAAAATGCCGGAGAGCAACGACACGAGGCCGACGGCGTGGAGGGCCGTGAACCGCACCTGATTGATGGCGATGCGAGTCGCGACAGCGCGCCCGGCGGCGGTGAGGCGCGTGGCGGCGCGCAGGGCCCCAAAGCCGAAGCGCGCCAGCGCTCCCAGGCGGGAGAGCCGGCGCGCCGTCGCCTTGCCGAGACGACTAAACGGATCCGTTAGGACTTGGCTCGCTGCAGGCCTTCCTGCGCCTCAGCGTATTCGGGGAAAATCTGCAGCGCGTGCGTGTACATCTCGACCGCTTTGTCTTTCTGTCCGCGATCTTGATACAGCAAAGCGCGCGAGTAATAGGTCAGCGCTTCCGTCGGAATTCTGCGATCCATGCGCTGATCGGATGCGCGCCGCTCCAATTGGGGCAGGTTGACGTCCTTCATCAGCCGTTCGGAGATGGTGCGGATCAGATCAAACAAATGATCCCGCTGCACCTTGTCGGACTCAGTCTTCACGATCTCGCTCGTCTCGCTGTTGACGAGACGAACATCGATTCGGAAGTCGCCATAGAAATCGACGAAGGTACCCATGACCATGTAGCGAGCGCCGGTGATCTTGCCGATGCGAGCCACCGTCGCGGAGTCCACGCGACCCTGTGCCCCGAGATTCTGCTCACCGATCAGCTGTTGGATCTGCTCGCGCTCGACGATACGCGCGGCCGGATTGCGCGCCAGTTCCGAGATCATCATTCCCGCGATCCCCCGCTGCAGGGCGTCATAGTCCTCTTTCGCCTGCCCGTAGGAGCCGCCATTGCTAAAGGGCAGTACCGCAATTCCGGGTCGAGTGTCCTGGCTGCGTTGCTGCGCCCCCACGAGGATCGGGAAAAGGCTCAACACAGCCGCGACTGCACGCGCACGCATAACTGCTCCTTGGGTCACAGGGCCACCTTCATGCCTTCTTTCGCGGCGTCGACTTCCAGCGATCCACCGCGCGCCTTGGCGTATTTGCGCGCCGCAGCCACCAGTCCATCCATCGCTTCATCGCCATGCTCAGGCTCGTGATGGAACAGCACCAGCTGCTTCGCACCGGCGTCCAATGCCAGGGTGACCGCCTCTTCATAGGTCGAGTGACCCCAGCCGCGGTGTTGTTCCAGCTCTTTCGGCGTATACATGGCGTCGTGAATCAGCAGATCGACGCCCTTCAAGAACGTCACGAAGTCGTGACGCCAGCTCGCGGACACGTCGTAGTGCCCGCCGCCGCCCAATTCGTTGTCGGTCACATATGCCATCGTGGGCCCCCCCCCACCCTTGGCGGGCGCGAGCCGGAATCCCAACGTCGTCCCCGGGTGTCGCAGCTTCGTCGTCCTGACGCGGAACTCCCCGATCGAGAATTCCTCCATGTCGACTTGCTGGACGGTCAGCTGTGCCGACAGGGCATCGAGCGGAACCGGGAAAACGGCCGGGTCCATTTGCTGACGCAGAATCGCTTCCAAGGAGGTGGTGCCTTGCCGCGATCCCCAAATGCGCACGCTGTTGCCGGGCGCGAAGAAGGGTTTGAAGTGCGGCAGTCCCTGAATGTGATCCCAGTGCGCGTGCGAGAGGAGAATTTCGACCTTCGCGGCGCCGTTCTGCTTTGCCACCAGCTCGAGCCCCAGCGCGCGAATGCCGGTGCCGGCGTCGAGGACCACTAACTGACCCCCGGTACCCTCCACGGCGACACAGGGCGTGTTGCCGCCATACCGCGACGTCGCCGGCCCGGGAGTCGGAATGCTCCCCCGGGTTCCCCAAAAGGTCACCGTGTAGGCCATGCGTGTCGGCACGCCGAGACTCGGGCTAAGTTACTGGCAATTAGACACGTACAACAAGTCGCGCGCTCACCCGCACGCGGTGACGGGCCTCACGAGCCGCCGCGTCCTGCCGCCTGCTCCAGCGCGCCGCGATCGCGAATCACGATGTCCTTGCGGCTCACGTCGATCATCCCTTTGTCGACGAGCTCGCGCATCGTGCGCGACACGGTTTCGCGCGATGAGCCAATCATCTGAGCGATGGTGTGATGGGTCAGCCGGCGCGTGATGCGCTGGCCGTCGGTTTCGTCGGCGAGGTCGAGGAGCAGCTGCGCGACTCGCCCGTGCACGTCGAGCAGCACGAGGCTGCCGACTTTTTCGTCGACGCGACGCAGCCGGCGCGACAGCTCGCGCAACAGCGCGAGCCCAATGCCGGGCGAATGCTCCAGGATGCCCTGAAAATCCTCGCGGCGCAGCACGTACAGCGTCGAGTCCTCCATGGCGATGACGTGCGCGGAGCGCGGCTCATCGTCGATCAGCGCCATTTCGCCGAAGAATTCGCCCTCGCCGAGCACGGAGAGAATTACTTCCCGTCCATCTTCGCCGATCAGGACGACCTTTACCTGACCCTTGGCGACGACGTACAGCGCATCGCCTGGATCGTCTTCGAACAGGATGACGGAGTTCTTGGGGTACGCGCGATCGCGAGCCACTTCCACGACCCGCTGGAGGTCAGGGGGGGAAAGTTGACTGAAGAGTGGGACTTTCTGAAGCACGTCTGTGGCTGACACGCGGAAGAGCTTACGATGTGTCCCGCGCGGTGTCAATTGAATAAAAAGGGCGAACCTTGCTTCCAAGTTACTGTGCCAGCTATATTTCCACCCTTCGTTGCCATCGACAATCAAGCAAGGATGTGTGCAGTGAAATCCGGGATTCATCCAAAATATCAGCGGGCGACAGTCCAGTGCGCGTGCGGCAATTCCTTCGTCACGCGCTCGACCACGCCCGTGATCCACGTCGAAATCTGCGCCAGCTGTCACCCCTTTTTCACGGGCAAACAGAAGCTGCTCGACACGGCCGGCCGCGTGGAGCGGTTCCGCCAGAAGTACGGAACCAAAGCGAGCTGATTCCGTGGAGACCCGACTCCGCCAAGCGCTCGCGCGGGCGGAGGAGGTCGCCCGGCAACTGGCCGACCCCGAGACCGCGCGGAGCCCGGCCAGACTCAAACAGCTCGGTCGCGAACACGCCCAGCTCGACGCCATTCGCCAGACACATCAGCGCATGCAGCGCCTCGAATCCGAGCTCGAGCAGGCGCGTGAGGTCCTCGCCGACAAAGATCCCGAACTCTCCCAGCTCGCTCGCGCCGACGTCGAGCGGCTCCGTCCGGAGCTGCAGCGGCTCGAAGCTGCGCTTGCTGAGCTGCTCAGTCCCGCCGATCCGTTCGACGATCGCGACGCGATCGTGGAAATCCGGGCGGGGACCGGCGGCGATGAAGCGGCGCTGTTCGCGGCAGACCTCTTCCGGATGTACACGCGCTTCTGCGAGCGTCGCGGCTGGAAAGTCGAGATCCTCTCGCTTTCCCCCGGCACGCTCGGTGGGCTCAAGGAAGCCGTCTTCGCCGCGCGCGGTCCCAAGGCGTACGGAATCCTGCGCTACGAATCCGGCGTGCATCGGGTGCAACGCGTACCCGTCACCGAGCAACAGGGCCGCATTCACACCTCGGCGGCGACGGTCGCCGTCCTTCCTGAGGCGGAAGAAGTCGACATGAAGATCGAAGACAAAGATCTGCGCATCGACGTCTTCCGGTCCGGCGGTCCAGGTGGCCAGAGCGTCAACACGACAGACAGCGCGGTTCGGGTGACGCATCTGCCGACCGGGCTCGAGGTGAAGTGTCAGGATCAAAAGTCGCAGCTGCAGAACAAGGTCAAGGCCCTCGAGATCCTGCGTTCGCGGCTGCTGGACCGCATGGTCGCCGAGCAGGAGGCTGCGCGCGCGAAGGAACGGCGGGCGCAGGTCGGGACCGGTGATCGCTCGCAGAAGGTGCGCACCTACAACTTCGCGTCACCGATCACCGCATTCACTTCACCACGCACAACATCGATGAAGTGATGGACGGCAAACTCGACGACTTGATCTCCGCACTGAAGCAGGCGCAGGAAAAGGAGCGCATGAGTGCCTAACGAGACGGCGCTCTGGGCAGCGACCCTCGGCACGACGGTTGGAGATGCATGGCTCCGGCGCCACGAGGCCAAGTCGCCGGAGGCGGTCGCAAGATTCCAGGCTGCCGCGGAGCGATTGGCGAAGGGCGGTCCGTTCGCGTACGCCGTCGGACGTGTTCCGTTCCGCACGCTCGATCTCGCGATCGATGCGCGAGCGCTGATCCCGCGCCCTGAGACTGAGGGGCTCGTCGAGCTCGTGCTTCGAGAAATCGAGAAACGAGAAACGGGAGACGGGAAACGTGGCCTCGCGGCCGACATCGGAACTGGATCGGGCTGCATCGCGCTTTCGTTAGCTGTGGAAGGGCCGTTCGCGAGAGTCATCGCCGTCGAACAATCGCCGGCCGCTGCGGCACTCGCGCGCGAGAACGTGCTCCGAGTTGCGCCGGCGACTCCCGTCGAAATACGCATGGGGAACCTGCTCGCTCCGCTGGTGGACAAAGGGGACCGGGGGGAGCGTTATCGCGTCATCGTCTCGAATCCACCGTATCTCACCGCAGTCGAGTACGAGGCGCTCGATCCGTCGGTTCGCGATTTCGAGCCGGCCGACGCGCTGGTGAGCGGGCCCGACGGCCTGGCTGCGACGCGAGCGCTGTTCGCGGGTGCGGCGGATCTGCTCGAGCCGCACGGCTTGCTGGCGATCGAGATCGACGAGCGGCGCCCCGACGCGATTCGCGCGCTAGCTCACCATTACGGATGGAATGACGTCGCAATTCACGCTGACTTGTTCGGTTGCCCGCGGTACGCGCTGGCATTAAAGGAGGACTAGTGCTCGAAGAGAAGGCGGAGGACCTCGGTCGGGTGCTCGGCCAGACGGACGAGTACAAGGCGTTACGGCGTGCGACGGAAGCGTTGCGAGAGGATCACGCGGTCCAAAAGGTCCTCGCCGAGGCCGAACGACTGGCGCAGGAGATCGAACGGGTCGCCCAGCAGGGCAAAGAACCGACGAAGGAACAGGTGGAGCAGTACGACACCGCGCTGCAAAGCGTGCAGATAAATCCGATGTATCAGCAGATGGTCGTGGCGCAAACGAACTTCGAGAAGCTGATGGCCAAGATCAATGCCCGTATCTACGAGGGCATCAAGAAGGGCGCCGCGAGCCCGATCATCACGCTCGGATGACATTTGTCGTGGTGGAGGGGCCGGAAGGCGCCGGCAAATCGACGCTGGTGCGGTGGCTCGGCACGACGTTGCGTGCCGCAGGGCGCGAGGTGCTGACGGTGCGGGAGCCCGGCGGTACCCCGATTGCAGAGGCCGCCAGGAAACTGGCCTTGAAATCGCGGCATGATCGGGCGTTCGCCGCCGAGCTGTTTCTCTTCCTCGCGGCGCGCGCCGATCTCGTGGAACGCGTGATCCGGCCGGCCTTGGCCGACGGTCAGATCGTCATCGCGGATCGCTTCGGGCTCTCCACGATTGCCTATCAGGTCGCCGGACGCGGGTTGCCGCAGGCGGATGTGGAGGCGGCCTTACGAATCGCGACGGGTGGACTGACGCCCGACCTGACGATCGTGCTGGACATCCCTGTAGCGGTAGGGCGCCAGCGCCAGCAGGTGGCCGGCAAGGTCAAGGACCGCATCGAGCGTGAGGATGACGCGTTTCACACACGGGTCCGTGAGGCATATCGTAGCGCATCTGGACCCGGGATTATCCATATTGATGCAAGTCAGTCAAAGAAGGCCGTCCAGGACACCGCCTGGCGCGCGGTCGCCGCGACGACGGGGCGGGCTCTATCACTGAGAGGCGTATGATGATTCGTCATAAAGGGTTCGTGGTTGCCGCCGTCTTCCTTGTTGCGTTAGTCAGCGGTGGCTGGTTCCTGCAGCGCGAAACGGAACCGGCGGGATCGGTCTACCAGCAGGCACGCTTGTTCGACGACGTGCTGGCACACGTCGCCGACTATTACGTCGATTCGCTGGACGAGAAGCAGCTCTATCAGATGGCGATCGACGGCATGCTGGACAAGTTGGGCGATCCGTATTCCGTCTTCCTCAAGCCGGACGATTTCCGGCAGCTCTCGGAGGCGACCACCGGCAACTACTCCGGGCTGGGCATCCAGATCGACGTGCGCGACGGTTGGATCACCGTCGTCGCGCCGCTGCCGGATACACCGGCCGAGCGTGCCGGCATTCAAACGGGCGATCGCATCATCCAGCTGGACGGGCGTTCGACGGAAGGTTGGAAACAGGATCAGGCGGTCAAAGAGCTGCGCGGGCCGGTGTCGACGACGGCGGAGCTGACGATCCGCCGAGCGGGCGTCGATCAGGCGATCAAATTCAAGGTGACGCGCGCCACGATTCATATCCGGTCGGTCGATCCGCGGATCACGATGATGCTGGATAACCGCGTCGGCTACATCGCGCTGTCGCCGGTGAGCGAGAGCTCCGCGCGCGAAGTGAGCCAAGCGATCGATACGTTGCTGAAGCAGGGCATGAAGTCGCTGATCTTCGATTTGCGTGGGAATCCCGGTGGCTTGCTCGATCAGGGTGTCGCCGTCTCTGATCTCTTTCTCGACCCTGACAAGGAAATCGTCGAGACGCGCGGGCGGGCGCCCGGTTCGTCGCACGAGTTCCGTGACAAGAATCCGCAGCCGTGGCCGCATCTGCCGATCGTCGTCATCGTGAACGGCGGAACCGCGAGCGCCGCCGAAATCATCTCCGGCGCGCTCCAGGATCACGACCGCGCGTTGGTTGTCGGGACACCGACGTTCGGCAAGGGTCTCGTGCAATCGTTTTGGCGGCTGACGCCCGAGACCGGGCTCAAGCTGACGACCGCGCGCTGGTACACGCCCAGCGGCCGCACGATTCAGCGGGTGACCAAGAGCGAGGCCGAACAGGAGGCGCAGGTCATTGCGGCGCAGCGCGGTCAGGACACAAAGCCTGACTCGACGCTGCTGTTCCACACCGACGCGGGCCGCCCGGTCTACGGCGGTGGCGGCATTCGGCCGGACGTCTATGTGCTCGCCGATACCTTCACGACGGGCGAGCGCGCATTCGTCAAGGCGCTCGGAGACAAGATTCCGTTGTATCGCGACGCGCTTGCCGCCTACGCGCTCGAGCTGAAGGAAGGCAACCGGCTGCCGTCGCCGAATTTCACGGTGACGACCGGGATGATCGACGAAGTCGTGAGGCGGGTGCGGGCGAAGGGTGCGGAGTTACCCGATTCCGTTATCGCCGGCGCCCGCACGCTGATCAGTCAGGAGTTTGGCTATGAGGCGGCACGGTACGTGTTCGGCCGGTCCGTGGAATTCCGCCGCCGCATAGCCGACGACGAGCAGGTGAAGCGTGCGCTGTCGCTTGCCGACCGGGCGAAATCGCCGCAGGATTTGCTGGCCCTCGTGAACCCGGCGACTCCATCGACCGTCCGCAATCGGTAACCGTACAGTCCTCCCGCGCGATCGGGCTCATCGGGCCCGGTCGCGCGGGCGTCGGACTGGCGCTCGCGCTGGCTCGAGCCGGCTACGCCGTCAGCCTCCATGGGCGAAAAAAGAAAAACCTACCCGCGCCACTGACTTTGACCGTCGGGGCCGGGGGGGACGGCGACAAGCCGCCGCCATGGATCGCGGAAGCCGACGTCGTCATTCTCGCGGTCCGCGACGACGCTATCACTCCGCTTGCGACGTCACTCGCCAAGGCGCGCGTCATCACCGAGCGCCATGTCGTGCTTCACCTCTCCGGCGTCCAGGGTCAGGAAGCGCTGGGCCCGCTCGTTTCGAGCCGCGCTGGTCTGGGTTCCTTGCATCCGCTGCAAACGATCGTAGAGCCGGAGCTCGCGCCCGATCGCCTCAAAGGCGCGTGGGCGGCGGTCGAGGGAATGCCGCGCGCGGTGGAAGCCGGCGAGCAGATCGCGCGCGATCTCGGCATGCGGCCGTTCCGAATAGCCACCAAAGCGAAAGCCATTTACCACGCCGGCGCGGTCTTCGCGTCGAACTATTTAGTCGTCGTGGAGGCAGTGGCCCAGCGGCTACTGCGGCACGCCGGGTTGTCCGATGCGGACGCGTGGGCAGCGCTCCGCCCGCTGGTGGAAGGGACACTCGAGAATCTTAGTCGGCACGAGCCGCGCGAGGCGTTGACGGGACCAGTGGTGCGCGGCGATTCGGCCACGATCATTCGGCACATCGAATCACTGGCTGTCGATGACGCCAAGCTCTATCGCGCGCTCGGGCGTGCGGCGCTCGAGCTGGCGCAGAAACAAGGAATGAGTGAGAAGCTGGCGGAAAAAGTCGCTGCGGCGCTGACTACTGATCTACCACCCGTGATCCGGCCGGCGGTGAAAACCGGAACTCGCGGGCGGGCACGGCCTGGTTGATCGCGAGATTACGCAGGATGATCGTGCGGCGTTGACCCGACGTCTCCACGATATCGATGCGCCGGACCAGTCCGTCCTTCCTGGCAATCCACACCGTGGCTGCTGAATACCCCAAGTCTTTAGAGCGCGGTGTCAGCGTGATGACATCGATGAGGCCGTCGGAGATCGAGTCGGCGCGGACATAGCGGGCGTCGTAGCGTTCGCGCGGATGCTCGACGAATTGTCCGATCAGATTGGGCCCCGTCGTTCCCGTTCCCGGAATCGCCGAGCGAATCACCTGACCAGGCGTCGTGCTTGGCGTGTACAGCCAGAGATGCCGTCCGTCGGCCACGATCCGGTCGTCCCTCGGCTCCGTGAATCGCATGGCGAAGTAGCCGGGGCGCCGCTGATACAACCGGCCGCGCGTCGTATCCGGGTCTCCGATCATGGGATTGTCGACGACCTGGACGAAGTCCGCCGAGAGGGTGCGAACGCTGTCGTAAGCCTGGCTCGCATGATCGAGGATCGGTCCGGGATCCTGGACCGTCAGCAGCAACAGGACGAGGGGTGTCATGCGCTTACAGCAGCAGGTTCGGCGACGCGGCGGCCAATGGCCTCCGCGATAATTCGGACCTCACGCATCAGCTGCATGAACTGGTCGGGGTACAGCGATTGCGCGCCGTCGGAAAGCGCTTCTTCGGGATTCGGGTGCACTTCCACGATGATGCCGTCCGCGCCCGCCGCGACCGCCGCGCGCGCCATCGGAATCACCTTATCGCGCAAGCCCGTGCCATGGGACGGATCGGCGATGATCGGCAGATGCGAGAGCTTGTGTACCACCGGAATGACGGTGAGATCGAAGAGGTTGCGTGTTGCCGTATCGAAGCTGCGGACGCCCCGCTCGCACAGGATGACTTCGTGATTGCCTTCGGCAAGCAGGTATTCGGCCGAGAGCAGGAGCTCCGTGACAGTCGCGCTGATGCCGCGCTTGAGCAGCACGGGCTTGCCGCAGCGACCCGCGAGTTTGAGCAGCGAAAAATTCTGCATGTTCCGCGCCCCGATCTGCACGATGTCGGCCATCTCGGCGACCCAGCCGAGTCCGTTCTCGTCCATCGCTTCGGTGCAGACCAGCAAGCCGGTTTCTTCACGCGCCTTGGCGAGGAGACGGAGTCCCGGTTTGCCGAGTCCCTGAAACGAATAGGGAGAGCTGCGGGGCTTCCACGCGCCGCCTCTGAGAATGACAGCGCCCGCTTCCTTGACCTGTCGCGCCGCCTCGACGATCTGGCGCTCACTCTCGACGGAGCAGGGGCCGGCGATCGCGACGACCTCCGTGCCGCCAACGGCAACACCGCCGGCCAGCCGCACGACGGTCGGCTCGCTCTTCCATTCCCGGCTCACCTGCTTGTACGGCTTAGTGACATGAATGACTTCCTGGACCCCCGGTAACCCCTCGAGGCGCGAGGCATCGACGCGGCCATCGTTCCCGACGAGACCAACCGCCATCCGCTGAACGCCGGGCATGGGGCGCGCCTGATAGCCCATCTCCTGTATGACGGAGACGACTTTGTCGACTTCATCGCGCGTTGCGCCGTGCCGCATCACGATCAGCACACCTACGGTCTCCCGTCTCCAATGGTGAACCGGTCGCCGTCCTTCGCGGCCGTGACCGGTCCCTTAAAGCGCTTTCCGGCGAGTTGAGCCGGGTTCGAATCTTCTACCGGAGGATAGAAGTGCGTCAAGACTAGACGCTTTGCCTCGGCCTCTTTGGCGAGGTCGCCGGCACGCTCGGGGGTCAGATGGATGTCCATCGCCATCGACTCCGGCAGCGAGCACTCCGCGAGCAGGATGTCGCAGCGTGATGCCCAGCGGCCCAGCTCCGAGCTGGGACCGGTATCGCCGGTATAGACGAGACGCCCCTCCGGCGCGGTCAGCGAGATCGCCACACTCTCGGTTGTGTGCGGGACGGGGAACGTCTCGAGGTTCACGTCGGCGTTGAGTGGGAACGGCTCACCGTCCCGCACGTCGAGGATTCCGATTGGGAAACCAGGATCGAGCAACCACTCGCCATACCCCTCGGCCAGCGTGCGCAGGAGCTGCACCACGCCTGGCGGTCCGAGAATCACGAGCGGCTCTTTGCGCGCCGGCTGCGTCGTGTACTTCAGCGCATACACGAGCATCGGCAGCTCGCCCCAATGGTCCGGATGGAAGTGCGAGACGATGACGTGGCTCACTTGATGCCAGGGCAGTCCGAACTCGGCCAGCCGGTGGAGCGAGCCGGCGCCGCAGTCGAGCAGCACGCGCAGATCCCCGCGGCTCACCCAATGACAGGCTGCCGTACGGCGG
>Ga0209237_1000860_pt1 | contig 17611 bp, 18 predicted proteins | sample GraSoi013_1_40cm_2_FD_185820 | JGI IMG/M metagenome (GOLD analysis project Ga0209237, IMG submission 185820) | Grasslands soil microbial communities from the Angelo Coastal Reserve, California, USA - Sample 10_02_2013_1_40cm (SPAdes) (version 2) | ecosystem: Environmental > Terrestrial > Soil >... | reverse complement strand
TGACGAGCCGAAACAGCTTCGCTGTTGAGGAAGCAACGGCAAATACGCGCCTAGCTATGCGTCCGTAGAGACTCCAGGCTCGCGGTGTGATAACTACGAGGGTCCCAGCGACGTATGGCTTCTCGAAACCGTGAGAAACAAGCATTCCGGAAGTCTCTTTTTTGAGTGCGGCGGCGCTTCCGATGTGATCCCAGTGCCGATGAGTCAGAAGAATCAGCTTAACATCATGAGGAGTTCGGCCAAGACTCGCGACCGCTTTCAGTATCCTCTTCTCGCTGCCTGGCATCCCGGTGTCGACTAGGACCAGTCCATTGTCCGCTTCGACCAGGTATGTGTTCGCTGCGCGAGCAGGTACCCTATAGACACCCTCGGCGATTTCCAACAATTATTAGCTTGCCTCTCTAACGGTCACGGTCGTAGCTCGAATTCTCTGCCAGCCTCGTATGCGGAAACATTTGGTCCATCTGATTTAAGACTCGTGAAACCCTAGGCTCTGTCAAACTGTCAAACTGTCAACTCTTCGGTTGCTGTTTGGTGATAGCTTCGGCCACCTCTAACTGTAATGTTCAAGGAATCAGTGATTATCACATTAGGCGGTCGTCGTATGAGCCTGTCACACTGGTATGAGGGGAGTGAATCCGACCAGGTGAGAGGCGTGAATCAGGATGTCTGGTTGGTTGGCCACCGTAAAATCCCTGCCGTGCAATGGGCCAAGCTACCACGCTACTGGCGTGAGGGGGCGGTTGAGGTTCGACCGTTCCCTGCCAAGACGAGGCTATGTGTCTCTGAGGCGCAAGGGCTCTCAGGTGAAGCAGTGAAGGGGAACCCGCCGACGACGGTAATCCCCGGAGTCGATGAGAGCAAGCCGGGTCGTCGAACAACCGAAGACTTGGCAGAACCAAACCCTAGGGCTTCCGCGCCGCGACAACACTGTCGACTCTACCGACAACCTCTCCCAGTGTGGGAGGCTCAAGCCCGCGTCCCTCCAAATATGCCGCTCCAGCGGCGTTGGCGAATATCAGCCGATCCTTATGCCCCAGCCCTACACCCTGAGCATAGATGTCTGCCGCGTTCCAAACATCGCCTGCGCCGGTAACCTTAACAGGATTGATCTTTGCGCAGGGAACGCGCACCCTCTGCCCATCTACAAAACTGGCCGAGAACTCTGGCGTATGCAGATCAACCCTCGGAATCATCATGCTGAACACGCTAGCCGCTCCAAAGAGAGGGTCCTCAGCACCCTCAATTTCCGATGTGTCCTCAGCTACGCTGCTCGCCAGATGGACCAGCTCGTTCTCGTTCACGCTCAGAACATCGACCAACCCAGGAGTCAGGACCCGCTGATTCAGCCCCTCTATCTCGCCCGTCCGTAATGCAGGGTCTCCGGGGTCGAAGAACGTGACAGCCTTTCCTTCTTCCTTGGCTATCGAGAAGACCTTCTCGGCGAGGTCTGTTCCCTTGAGGTTCTGATTCCAGTTGAGAACACAGACAAAATCCGCTTCGGATATGAGCTGCTTGTCCTCCTGCGTCAGCTTCTCGGGACCAAACTGGGAGAGAGATCCGGGGTCACTGACCATGATGTTGACGCGCCTGCCCGAGTGCTCTGTCTCGAACGACATTGTCCGGGATATTGTTCCCGTTGTCCTGACGTGCGAAAGGTCTACACCCTTGAGAAAGTGTTGGAGTAGTGTTTTGCCGAGTTGGTCTGTCTCAATAATCGGAACTACCTGACAGCCGAGCTTCGAAAGCTGAGCCACCACGTTCGAGGCGTTTCCTCCCCGGCCGACCGTGTGTCCCCAGCCCAGAAGGTTTCCTCCTCCCCTCTGAGCCACTTCCATGAAGGAGGCGGTCAGATCCTCAAGCTTGCCCGGATAAGTGAGAATATAGTCGAGATAGAAGTCCGGCATTACTACAACTTTGAAGCTGGGTTTGGCACGGTTGAGAGTCTCTTTCAGCCCTGCGACCGGGTCTACAGCTTCCTTAGCTCTCAACATGCCTCCAAGCCACCAAAGTATCGGATTGACTATTCGTTCATAAGCATGGACTGATATCACGACTTAAGACTGGCTTGTAGAAAATGTCCGTCCAGACAGAACGCCCCGCATCAAGGCTCCAGCTCGATCTCATGTGGGGCCGGATGAAGAAAGCAGCCAATCTAGACCAACAAGGAGTACTAGAGCTGAAAACGGACACTACTGCCACCGGACAAGCCGTCGCAGTCCTAGTTCTCGCAGCTCTCGCCTACGGCATCGGCTACACTGCACAGACGCAATTCCAGAGACACGACCTGTCAATCTACGGAATAATAGTCGGCACCCTCGCCAGCACCGTTACCGTATGTTTTGCAGCTTTCGTATGGTCAGCAACAGCCTTCCTAGTCGGGACAAAACTCTTCCAAGGCAAGACCAGCTACTGGGAGCTAGCGCGTCCACTATTTTTTGCAAGCAGCCCGTTCCTCCTCTTCCTCTTGATCACAGTCCCAATCCCTCCAATTCTAGTGCAAGGAAATGTTCCAGTCTACTGGTTTCAGGGGACCGTCGCAGTCGCAGCCGTAGTCTGGCTATTCCTCTCACAAGTGTTTGCTCTGAAACAAGTGATGGGACTGAATCTGCGGCGAACAATCCTCACGGTCGCCGTAGGCCTCCTCATACTCGCCTTCATCGGCCTCCAATTCGGAACATCCTGAACAGTCCCCTCACTATAAGTTGATAATCCGGCCCGACGCAGGAATACCGCAAGGCGCTGATGACCTCCCGGTCCCGACCCGTCACCACGGACAGATTCCGGACGATGCTGGACAGGATGGTGAAAACGGCCAGGCTCAACGGGGAGACGATCTTGTCGCTAAAAGAAGATCCCACGGCAACGGGTCAGGCTCTAACTGTCTTGGCTATTGCAGGGCTCAGTCTCGGTGTCGGGTTTACAACGTCAATCGGACTGGAAGCAAGATACGTTCTCCTTGGAGCTATCTTCGGCGCGATCCTGAGCATCGTTCTCGGCTTCGTCTGGTTATCTCTAACCTTTCTCATCGGAACAAGGATCTTTGGAGTGACATCAGACTACTGGTCCCTGGCGCGACCAATGTTCTTCGCAACCTCTCCGGGGCTAGCCTTCCTCTTCATGTCGATCCCAGTATGGGTCGTCTCGGATATTGCTCGGGCAGTCGGCGTGGTATGGATAGCCATCTCGACCGTATTTGCGGTCAGAGCTGCTCTAGGTTTTGATACTCAGCGTAGCCTTCTGACATTCATCCTAGTAGCTCTAATCGTCATCATCAGCTATGGACTGGTATCTTCGATATAGAGTAGGTTGGGCCCTCCAGTCATTACGTAGGAAAGCGTGACGGTTATCGTTCCGTAGCCGGGGTCTTGGTTCCCGTGTTCTTGTACTTGTTGAAAATATCCATTGCCGGGTCTTTCTTCATGTCATGATCCCGATACAGATGCTCCTGTAGCTCGTAGTACGTGTTGAAAGTCCGTTCAATGTTCTTAACAGAACACACAAAACATAGAATCTTGTCCTTAACCAATGCCTGATCACGACATATAGCCGCTTGTCTTCAGGAGAATAAAAAATAGACCCAGAAGCAACATTCTCGGAGGATCCAGCGGATATCAAGGGCGGGAAACCGGGTTTTAGAATCTCAAAAACCGAACGCCTTAATTCTGAACTTGATGAGCCAAACATTCGACCTGGAGGCGAAAGCTAGTTGTGTGACACATGCGCCGCACACAATCCGACGAAGAAGAAGAAAAAGTGACTCGTCGACGCTATCGAAGCGTCTATCCTTTCCGAATATTATTTTTCGCATCAACACTCAATCTTTCCCGCACCGTGATGAATCTAGCCTTGCTTCAGATTCAACATGCCAATCGTGGACGTTTCTGACAGGGCATCATTGTTTCTTGATTGTTTTTCAACTAATCATGGATTGGGAAGTTTAGAATAAGCGGTCGCACGCACATTCCCATCATGTCTAAGGCTTGGGGCTTCATCAAGGACCCTATCCATGGATACGTCCGAATTAGCGAAGCCGAAAAGACGATAATTGACACTCGACCTGTGCAGAGACTTCGACGACTACGCCAGCTCGCCGGGTCGGAATTTGTCTATCCAGCAGCAAACCATACTCGATTTGAACATGTTGTCGGAGCTATGCACCTGGCAGGTGTTCTCGCAGAAGTCCTGCCCGCGCACCTCGACATTCACACACAAGAACAGATGCGTCTAGCCGCTCTACTGCACGACATCGGACACGGCCCATTCTCACACGTGTTTGAGCCTCTCATGGTTCGCTATCTGAAGAAGAACCATGAAGACTTCGTTCCCTGGCTTGTGAACGAGACAGAAATCGAGTCAAAGCTCGAGGATGCCGGTTTTGACCCTCGCAAGCTTGGGCTCCTGGCCGTAGGCAGGCTTAGAGATGGAAAGAGACCCTATCTCGACCAGATCATCAGCAGTAGCGTCGACGTTGACAAGATGGACTTTCTAGTCCGAGATTCGTTCCATACGGGAGCCGGGTATGGTTCCGTGGACGTTCACAGGCTCCTCTACACCATGGACGTGATCAATGGAAACCTGTCCGTTGATGGGAGAGCTGTCGCGACCCTCGAGAGCTTCCTATTAGCCAGACTCGAATCCTTCAGAACCATCTACTTCCACAGAGCCTCAAGAGCAGTCCAGATCATGATTGTCCAAGCCCTAGAAGCGGCAAAGGACGAACTCAACCTACTCTCCTTCGACGAACCTGAAGACTATTTGCGACTTGACGATTACAAGGTCTGGACAGATCTGAAGGAGTGCAACCAGTCCAGGAGAATAATGGAGGATCTGGAGGCGAGAAGATTACTAAAGTGTTCGTATGAGAAAACTCTTTTCACTCAAGAAGAACTCGTTTCAAACGTCATAACGGAAGAGAGCGCGCGGGACAAAATCCGAGACGAGATTGCCAAGAAAGCACGAGTCAGGGTCGAAGATGTAATGATTGACGTGCCAACCCTTCCCTCAGTGCCTTACCACAATGCGGTGGAGATACAGCCTCTCGATATACCAGTCTTCGGACGTGGACCGACTGGTAAGAAAGAGATCGTACAGCTCTCGGAGATCTCGAGAATAATCGGCGTGCTCAGGACCTTCATGAATCTCGTCCGGGTCTACACCAAGGAACAGTACCGCTCCAGAGTTGAAGCCGCATCTAGACAGATTCTCGGAGAGACGCCGTCTTCAGTCAAGGTTTCCCTCTAATCACGACCGCTGTGGCGTTCTGTCACTAGGTCAGAATTCTAGAAGTTACATCAGCACTTTATTTCAACCCCAGAAAAGATACTGATATCCGAAGAAACCGTGGTGCCTACTCTGCCCAAATTCATGCAAACACTCGACGATACAATATACCGAGAACTAGAGAAGATCGCCAAGCGCAGAGGGATCTCCATCCAAGAATTGATCAGAGCCGTAATTGTTCCAGAGTGGGTCACCGGCCATAATGGTACAGAGGCCAAAGAATCTCCCGCAACTAGGCTGAACAGTTGGCGCTAGTCTCCACCATTTCTAGAACATTGGGTCGCAACTAGAGGCCACGCGACCGCCAACTTGTGATCGAGTCCTCATCCTATTAAAGAATCTTGGACGAATCGTTGCAGTCTGTTCTGTTACATTGGAATTACCATTGACGATCAGCCACTGATCATTTTGATGATGGTCAATGTCTGGAAGGAAGCCGAGAATCTCACCCAAGGTAGCAACAATCCTCTCTATAATCAGACTGACAGTGACAACACGATGAACACTGAGAGGTTCGACGACGCAATGGCTGCGGTCACATTCACAGCCATGGCAATCACAATAGCCCTCGGTTTTTTGTTCCATCTCTAAGAATTCTAGGCCGCGACTCCGATCACGGACTTCTAACCTTGTCCAGAAGCCCTGAGTAGACTCTGAGGGCTTCTCCCTCGGAGAGGGTTGTGTTGAGGGAGATGAGGCTCATCTTCTTGAAAATCGCGGCTGACCTCTCCGCGAGCGCTCGGGCTGCGATGAGATATTTCCCCCCAAGGAGGACAGATGATGTGCCTACAACACCCTCGGTCAGGCCAGCTGTCGACACTGCGAGTGTTCCGATTTTCATTGTGCCCTCGTAACAGAAGGCGAGGACCGCGTTGTCCATTTGGAGCAGGTTCACTTTGTGGACTCTGCCTTCTCTTTCTAAGCTAGCTTCCTGCAAGGCTAGATCCTAATGGAAATATTGTGCTTAGGTGATGTAGCGGTCTTTTCCTTCTTCGGTCTTCTCCTCTCCCTCTTTGACCTCTTCGAGTTCGGTTCGACGGAACTTTTCCATCTTCTTCCTCATATCCTCAATTTCCGTATCCAAGTCCTTCAGCTCGACCGGCATTCCGACCAGTCCTGTTAGCATCTGAATCACTGCCCGAGCCGCCTCCAGATCAGGATACACTCCTGTTGTAGCTCCCAAGAGACCTGCGCACTGTAGCCCTCTCTGCCGACCGATTCCCAAGATTACTCCCGCAGCTCCCGTGACTGCTCCTCCCTTTGCGAGCTTGGCGCCCATCTTCTTCAACCTCTCTCCAACTACCGAATCGCCGACAACTGCGTATACGGCTCCCACATCGTTCCCAGACCTCGTTCCGTATCCTCCCATGGTGAGAACCATCTTGGAATTGAATCGTTGGGCAAAGTCCAACACTGTGCTCGCGACCTCATATTGACCCGTCACGCTCGGCTGTGCGTCCCCGGTTAGGAATATCGCGTTAGGCTCCTTCTCCCCAAATGAATAGAACTCGTACTTGGGAAGCGAATACGTCCCATCTTCCGAAATGTTGATTCCTAAATTCCCGTCTGGAAAGAGAAGATAGCTAGAATACAGTTCCGCGAATTTTTTCGGCTTCAGCTTCTCGATAAAATAGTCCACCGCGACCTTTCCAACGTAGCCCAGCCCCGGCAGGCCCTGGATCAGGACCGGCTCCTTCAATTCTGCCTTTGAGAGTTCATGAATTCTAGTATCATTGATCATTACAATAGGCCAGATCGAGGAGTCTCTAGCGATTCTCGGGTAGAGTTGTTTAAATAGTTTGATCATCACGCCACTCGCAACCGAATAGAGAGTTTGCAAGATGAGTTGCGCACCATTCGTCTCTTCCCCGCATGACGTTGTCCGCAAAATGCTTGAGGTAGCCAAGGCTACAAAGGACGATGTGGTCGTAGATCTCGGATGCGGCGATGGTCGAATTCTAGCGACCGCGGTGAAAGACTTCGGAGTCAAGGCAGCGTTTGGTTACGAGATAAGAGAAGACCTGTTCAAAACCGCCTCTGGCGAGGTTGAGAAGCTCAACCTAACGAACAAGGTCCACGTATACAACCGCGACCTCTTTCAAGCCGACCTCAAAGAAGCCACTCTAATCACTCTCTACCTCACAACTTATGCGAACGAGCGGTTGAAACCGAAGCTGAGAGCTGAGGCGAAGCCCGGTTCGCGAATAGTTAGTCACGACTTCATGATCAACGGATGGAAACCATCGAGAAAAGAGAACTACAACGAACATACAATCTACGTGTACTCGATCCCTGAATCCTACTCAATGTAGAGTACCGTAGCCCACCTCATCGTATTTTGACGATAGAGCAATATTTCCGACCTCGAGAATAGTCGGTTTCTCAATCGTCTTCGTCTCAACGACAACTTTCCCACCATCGACGTGATTGATCCTCCCAATTGAGAGGAGTTCCTCGTTCTGATCTAACAGTCCCGCGACAAGCCCTCTGAAGCGTCGATTCTCAGGAAGAACCGTCTGTTCTAATTGATCAAACATTCTCACTCTCGCCTCTAGACTGATTCCTAACTTGTGGGACCCTTGAAGGAATCGACGATACCCTGCTTCCCGAACCTTCTTTCTTTCCTCCTTGGATCGAACCCTCGCAAACGTAGAACTTGGCAGTTTCAACGAGGCGAATTTTACCCTCTCAAGAAGAGGATCAATGACCTCGTCTGTTCGACTCAGCCCGATGACTAGGTCTGGTTGAATCTCTTCAATCAGAAGTTGCTTGTGACGCAAGGCGTTGAACTCTGCGAGCCATCCGTCCGTGTTCACCAGTACGATGTCCGCCGACCTCGTCATTTGCTTCTTCAAACGTGTGGCCAGCGTGACAACTTTGTCGGGAACGAAGGATGGGCTAGTATCGCCTACGAAGAACGAAATTTCAGCTGCTGCTTTGTGAAGGCCAATAATCGGCGCCTGTACAACAGACGAACTTATGGTTGTTGGAGGCCCAATGTCAGCCTGACCTACGTCAGCGTCAACTACTCCAACTTTCCCCGGGTCCTCTAGACATTTGTTGGCGAGGAATGTGCAGAGACTGGACTTGCCAGAATCCACCTCTCCGATGATGATGCAGACCCCTCGCTGCCGTTGGAGAACTTGCGCTGCCTCGTTCCAGGCCGTCGGCACAGTTGACTCTCGAACCACAGACCATGAACTTCCAGAACTACGTCTGATTTCCAGAACGGTATTGTCCGCACCGTAGATGGGTTCTTGTCGCCATTCCTCTATTATGGTCCAATCGTCGGATTGGATTCGAGCGCCCAAGCATTGGGCGTCTCCTCTCTTCGCTCTAATCCACGCCGGTCCTTTCAGAAGTAGTGTGTGACCTTGTTCTAGGTCGAATGTGACCGGTTTAGTCATCTAGAATCAGAGCTGGCTAAGCTTCTTACCTCGCAAGGAAATATTGCGAATTCAAGGTTGGAGTCTCTCAGCACGGGGGTTCGGGGACTTGATATGTTGCTGGGAGGCGGTTTTCCGCTTCGACAGATAAGCCTCCTGTATGGCGAAGCATCGACGGGCAAGACCATACTTTCTATGCAGTGTGCTCTGGAAATGGCCCGGAAGGATTTCCGGGTCTTCTACGTAGATGCTGACAATTCGTTCTCCGCCCACAGGCTGGAACGTCTCATTGGAGGGCCAGAGCAGGCCGAAAAGATTGTGCTGTTTCAACCTGAGGATTTCAAAGACCAAGTTGGAATCATCGAGAATCTAGAAAACGTGCTTACAAAGACTCCGGCTTTGATTGTGGTCGATTCGATCACCGGACTATACCGGGTGGACAACGGAGGGTCAGAGAAGATCTTTGCTCGCAATCGAGAACTCAATCGCCAGCTAGCCCACCTGAACAGCCTCGCAGCCCGATTCAAATTGTGGATTCTGCTGACCGGACAGGTCCACAGCACGCCGTCCGGAGGAGAATGGCTTGTGGAGCCGGTGGCGACTCGAACCCTGAAACACTGGTCTGATCTAATTCTAAGACTGAGACAGACCCCGAAGACGAACGTGAGGGATTGCATCTTAGAGAAGAAGAACGGAGTCGAAGTTTCGGCCTCCCATTCTCTTTTCAGGATCGGCGAAGATGGTATTGGAGACGTCTAGGGCTTGAATTATTAACCATAGCCGCCTGGCTACGGCGGTTCGGAAAGATGACGGGACTCATTACTTCGGCTCTGCTGTTCATTGGTCCCGCCTACTTCGCTAACGCTGCGCCTCTCGTACTTGGGGGAGGTGCGCCGCTTGATGGTGGCAGAAGCCTCGCCGATGGCCGGCCAATCTTTGGATCTCACAAGACAGTCCGAGGAGTAATCGCAGGAATTGTCGTGGGGACTCTTATTGGACTCGCCGAGTCCCTCGTGGACTCCCGGCTCGCGATAGCGGGATTCATGATTGCGCTCGGAGCAGTTCTAGGAGATCTCCTAGGTGCTCTCGTGAAACGCAGGCTCAACGTAGAACCTGGAAAGGCGTTTCCGGTACTGGACCAGCTCGATTTCATTCTTGGGAGCGTTGTGCTCGGATATCCGTTCTTCCAAGTCGGACTCACCTCAATCCTACTAGTTGTTGTCGTGACGCCTCCGATACACCTAGCTACAAACTACGGCGCATATCGCCTAGGAATCAAGAAAACACGATGGTAACGAGTTCTTGATGCGTGAGAGTGGATCCTAGAACCCACGTTCGAGTCTTCGCGAGCTAGCTGTCTCGGAGAAGATTGGACCAAAGTACCCACAATGTTCACAGTGGTACAACGTCCTGCTTCTACCCGCCGCAGTTCCCCCCATCCATGGAGTTGTCTTTTCTGACCCACAGCTCGGGCATCTTCTACTCATACACCTCACCTCAGCACTGAGAAGCGATAGATTGACCATACCGGTTCTCCTAGGAATTTGCTTATGTCCTCCGGACTGTTCGGATCGCAGGACCCGCCCTGTTCGACGATTCAAGGCCACTACTGCTGAAGCTTCGAGAGAACGCGTTTCTCGTAATGCCTGCGGGCTACGGGGTCGTTCTCATCCTCTGGTACGCATACTACGGATTCTATTCTCATTTTCACTCGGGGTGGTCTTCCTTGCTCTACTACCACTGACATTGCTCCTAGGCAGGAGCGCACAATTTGTCAAAGAGCTAACCCCGTTCATCGTACTCCTCATGTCGTACGAGGCCCTACAAGGCGTGGCCGGGTCCCTGACCCTCGCTCCTGTAATTCATCATGCTGGCTCCGGGACCTCCTATGGCATCATCGAGGCTGTTCAGTCCGCATTCTTATCCCCTGACCTTACGGATGTCATGAGCCTATTCTACGGTCTCCATTTTCCCCTCGTGATTGGCTCAGCAATCCTACTCTGGTACTCAAATCGGGTACTCTACAAGAAATACCTCTATTCACTCGTGGCCTGTTCCTACGTTCCACTAGTCTTCTACACCTTAGCTCCCTCAGCCCCGCCATGGTGCAATGGTGTCGCCTCCAACCTACTTGCAACTACGAGTGCTCAGATCGGCTCGTCCAGCCTCTTCTCAGAACTAGCGAGGATTGGAAGCCTTATTGAATCCGACAAGCTTGCCGCTTTCCCCAGCCTTCACGCTGCCTATGTCGTTCTCTTCAGCTACTTTACGATCAGATTGAAGAGAACATATGCCCTTGTCAGCGTTCCGATAACCGTCGGGGTGCTTTTCTCAACAATCTATCTAGGCCAACACTACATCACTGACCTGGTTGCGGGAGTATTGGTAGCCGCGGCGTGCGTGCTAGTAGTCACTCGGCTGGACAGAAAAGGAAAGACCCCGCCGTTGACCCTTCCTACCGGAAAGCTCTAAAGCCAACCCAGCCGAAATCGCCGACGTGAATTCTACAAAGAGCCTTGGGGAAGAACTGTCAAGAGTTTGTCTTGAGACCGCAACTCGAGAGAACGCTACCTATGCAGATTTCAGACTTGTCAATACAATCTCTGAAGTCGTCGGCATAATCAACGAGAATCCCGCAAGTGAAGAATTGAACGACCTTGGCGCTGGAATGAGGGTCCTCTACAAAGATTCAGGCTGGGGCTTCGCTGACACGGACGAAGTCAACCCGGAAAATATCCGGGATACGACCGGTAAGGCACTAGCATTGGCTCGCGGTGCAACAAAGATCGGATCCAAAGTATCCTTCGTCAAGGAACCGGCTCATGTGGACGATTGGGTTTCGCCGAAGAAGAAGGACCCGCTCGAAGTGTCTACAGATACGAAGTACGGCCTTCTCCAAGATGCAACAGGGAGAATGAAAGAAGAGGGCATTGTAGCGAGAAGAGGCCAGATTTTTTCGACAAGGATCGAGAAATACTTCGCGAACTCTGAAGGCTCCAAGATCTTTCAAGACCTGACACAGACAGGCGCGTCACTGATTGTAGCGGCAAAGGGGCCCTCAGGCATCCAGAGAAGATCCATACAGCAGTATGTGCTGGGCGGTTACGAACTCCTCGACGAGCTAGACCTTCCCGGTCAAGCTCCAACGCTGACAAAAGAGGCACTAGCGCTGACGCAGGCAGAAGGATGCCCAGAAGGCAAGTCGGACGTAATCCTCAGCGCAGACCAAGTCGGACTACAAGTGCACGAGTCCTGCGGTCACCCCATCGAGCTCGACAGAGTATTGGGATACGAGGCAAACTTTGCAGGTAGAAGCTTCTTGACACCTGATCAGCTTGGAAAATTGCAATACGGCAGCAAACACGTGAACATCGTAATGGATGCTACCTTAACACACGGACACGGGCTTGGCACGTTCGCCTATGATGATGAAGGCGTCCAGGCTCAAAGAAAATACGCCGTGAAGAACGGGAAATTTGTCGGCTACCTAATGTCGCGCGGGACAGCGTCCCATGTTGGAGAGAATAGGAGTAACGGTTGCATGAGGGCAGACACATACAAGCTCCCGATCATTCGCATGACCAACGTGAGCTTGGAACCCGGAGACTGGGACTATAACGAGCTGATAGAGGATACCCGAGATGGGATACTAATGGATACAAACTATGGTTGGAGCATCGACCAGAAACGTTACAACTTCCAGTTCAACTGTGAGAAAGGATACCGGATCAAGAACGGTAGCTTAGGAGAAATGATCCGGGGTCCCGGCTACTCAGGAATCACCCCCGAGTTCTGGAATGCCTGCGATGCAGTTGGCAACCAGAAGAGCTGGGTCCTCTGGGGAACCCCGAACTGTGGAAAGGGTCAGCCACAGCAAGTCATGGGCACAGGCCACGGGGCTGCGCCTTCAAGGTTCAGGAACATCCGTACATTTGGAGCGTCCTAACCATGTCGCAGAGCAGCACGCAGAAGCAGATTCCACTCACAGAGCGAGGGCATCGGGTCTTCGACGTTGTACGGAAGTTCAGTAAAGGAGCCCAGGAAATCGAGGCGACCCTGACATCCACGACGGGCGAGTTCCTTCGTTTTGGAAATAATGAACTTGGACAATCCCAGTTCACAAAAGGCAGAACGCTCTCAGTAAGGCTAGCCTCCGAGAAGAAGCAAGCACGAACAACTACAGGAAGGCTCGAGGAGAGCTTCATTCAGAAGGCAGTGGAAAAAGCCGTTGCCCAACTGAAAACTGCTCCTGAAGACCCGGACTATCTGCCGATGCTAGGACACCAGAAATATCGCACCATCAACAGATACCACGAACGAACCGTGCAAGAGTCAGCCGAAACCAAGGCAGGTCATGTGGGTTATGCAATTGAACTCGCACGGAAGAACAACCTTCTCGCATCCGGAATTTTGGGAACGAGTGTTGATGAGGTTTTCATGATCAACACCGCCGGACTCGAAGCGGATTACAAGGGAACCGGCGGCTACTTCTCGCTCACCATGGACGCGGACAATGGAAACCAGACAGGATATGCAAATTCCACGTTTGCTGATATCTCAGAGCTCGACGCTAAGCAAGTTTCGGAGACAACACTAGAACGAGCAAAGCTGAACAAGGCCCAGTCAGAGATTACGCCAGGAAAGTTTGACGTTGTAATCGATCCCAATGCCTGGAGTGAAATGCTGTTCTTCTTCATAGTCTCAGCCAGCACTGGATTCTCTCCTGACTTCGGAGTGAGACAGTACCGCGAGGGAAGAAGCTACTTGTCCGGTCGTATGGATGAGAAGATACTCGGTGACAATGTGACGCTCGTGGATGATGTGTACCATCCGCTCCAGACGGGTCCAGCGTTCGACGGAGAAGGCTATCCGAAAAGCAACCTGACTCTGGTCGAGAATGGATTGCTCAAGGGACTGGCTTCAAGCCGGATATCGGCTCACAGGTACGACGGCGTCAATCCCACAGGGCACGAACTACCACTGCCCAATCCACTAGGCGAGGCCCCAACGAATCTCGTCATTCAAGGAAAGGGAGGGACCAAGACGACCGACGAACTTGTCGGTGAATTGGACAAGGGACTGTTGCTCACGAGACTCTGGTACATTCGAGAAGTAGAGCCGCGAACAAAAACTCTGACCGGTATGACCCGGGACGGAACCTTCCTCGTGGAGAATGGTAAGATCAAGAGACCAGTGAAGAATCTGAGGTTCAACCAGAGCCTTCTAGAACTCTTCAATAATATTGACGGATTCACCGAGCCAGTTAGGAACACGTCGTTCACTGGGACGACGATGCTACAACCAGGAATATTGGCTAGAGACTTCAACTTCACTAGTGTGTCGCCATTCTAAGCCGGGCGACGCTCTGGAGTTTTCAGGAACTTCTGGAGACAGACCTACGAAAATCTCCGAAGAAAGACGTGGGAAAGATGACGCGAACGGTTTCGCGTCACCTATACGTTTTGGTAGGCTTGGTTGTGCTGTTGTAGGTCCCGCGTCATCTGGTCGAACTGCTCCTTTGTGATCTCTCCCCTGGCGTATCGTTCCCTGAGGATGTAGTAGGCTTGGTCGCCGTATCGCCAGTATCGACGTGGACCATATCCTCGCCAAGGCCAAAAAGCCCATCTGATGAACCAGAAGACTGCGAATATCCAGAAGAAGCCAAAGAATCCAAATGGGAAGAACCCGAAGCCGTAGGGATAGTAGCCTATTGGTCGGAAGAAGATCCAGCTAATCGTGGCGATGATGGTGACTACTGCTATGAGAGCTAGAATTCCCCAGAGGAGGAAGCGTCCTGGATATCTCCATTGATGTTGACTCGTCTCGTTTCACCTCCTCTCTGATCGTCTCGGTTTTAAGCGATATCGGATATACGATATCGGAAGTTCTGATTTAAACCTTGCCAATTTAGAGTCGCGAAGTGAATCTAGATCGCCTTGAAGCCCCGGTTCAGGTCCTGAACCAAGTCCTCTACGTCCTCTATCCCCACGCTGACACGGATGAGGTCGTCAGAGATTCCGAGCTTAGTTCGTCTCTCTCTTGGAACGCTGGCGTGCGTCATGCTCGCTGGATGCTCGATAAGGCTCTCGACACCACCTAAACTCTCGGCCACAGTGAATATGCGGAGGCTGTTGAGGAGTTTCTTGCACTGGTTGAAGCTGCCTTTCAATTGGAAGCTGAGCATTCCCCCGTTGCCTCTCATCTGGCGCTTGATGATGCCTCGTTGTGGGTGATCGGGGAGTCCGGGATAGTTTACCTTCTCGACCTTAGGCTGCTTAGAAAGAAATTCGCTGATCGTCCTCGCGTTTTCGTTATGCCGCTCCATTCGTACAGCCAGAGTCTTGATGCCGCGAAGGACTAGGTAGCAGTCTAAGGGTCCTGGTATGGCTCCGACAGCGTTTTGTAGATACTTGAGGCGGCTTTCAACATCTTCATCCTTTGTGATTGTGGCGCCTCCAATGAGGTCGCTGTGACCGCCAAGGTATTTCGTAGTGCTATGAACGACAATGTCGGCCCCGTGTGCTAGCGGGTTCTGAAGATACGGGCTCATGAAAGTGTTGTCTGCGACAAGAAGGGCATGAGCTTTCTTGCTAATCTTACTGATCTGTCGAATATCCACAATACGCATGAGTGGATTGGTCGGTGTCTCTATCCAGATTAGTCGTGTGTTTTTCCTGACTGCTCTCTCGACATTCTCCGGGTTTTCCGGGTTGACATAGGTGAATTGCAGGCCATAGTTCCGGAGTACTTGTTCGAACAACCGGTAGGTTCCGCCGTAGATGTCGTCTCCTGCGACGACGTGATCGCCCTTTTTCAAGGACAAGAGGATTGTAGTTGTAGCAGCCATACCGCTGCTAAACGCCAAGCCGTATCGTCCCTCCTCTAGGCTGGCTAGGCATTCTTCGAGAGCGGTTCGGGTTGGATTCGCCGTTCTACTGTAGACGTATTTCCCCTCTTTGCCCGGCTCGGGTTGCTGATACGTGCTTGTGAGATAAACGGGAACGGTGACGCTGCCAGTGGCAGGATCGGGGTCTTGGCCAGCGTGTATTGCCCTCGTCGAGAAACGCATGGAACAGTGCAGACGGGTTTGAGATTTTAACCCTAGGTTGAGGAGTAGGGGGAAGATCAGAACAAGATTTTGCCGGGTTTTCCAGGGTTGGACTATCGCACCCAGCTGCTGGATGGCCGCAAGATAGATAGGTTCGATTTCTCGAACGACCCTCGCCCTTGTCAATCGACGAGTCTTCGCTTGATTCCTTCAAGAAATTGGTGACGATCTACAACAGAATTCTTACGGAAGAGGTTCGTGATCATGCTTTGTATGCGAGGATTCTTGTGGCGACCGGGTTGGGCCTGGTTGTGTTTGGATTCGTTGTCGCGCAGTACTATTTCCCGTTAGGCTTGCTGTTGATCATAGTCGGGATTCTTCGAACAATCAACAGCGTCTACGACTTCCAGCGAGGAGACTCGCTCAAGAAGAAAATGCGCCTAGTCAAACGAGAGTTTGCGGAAATATTACTCCAACCGTAACCAAACACAGTTGCTCTGACTTTGCCTTGTGGCCAAAACCTCCCCGTGAAGATATTTTTTCGCGGCTTCGACAAAAGCTCGGTCCGACGCCCGAGGTGACCACCGACGAGTCTGGCCTAAAACCTCATCATCCTTACGTCCCACTGGCACTGTGAGATGCAGAGACTCTACTACATCTTCATCTCCAAGGCTTCTAGAACCTCTGTTTCGAGCCTTCTGAGCATCCTTACTCCGATCTATCTCGCTAGATTGGGATACTCAGCCGTGTATGTGGGCGTGGGGCTTACCGCGATCCTTGCGGGCAACGCCTTCTTCAACATCCTATTGACATGGTACGGAGACTATCTGGGACGCAAAAGGTCCCTACTGCTCTTCAGTCTTCTCGTAGTCGTCTCCGGGGTCCTGCTCTCATCGACTATCTTCTTGCCCTTGATTCTGTTAGGTCTTTTTCTGGGCAATATCAGCACGACTGGGACTGAGGCTGGGCCCTTCCAGTCCATTGAGACGGGTGTACTACCCATCCTCGATGCAGAAGGGAAGAGGAACCGGGCCTTTGGGGTCTACAATTTCATAGGATATGGAGCATCATCATTTGGAGCGTTCGCCGCATCTGCTCCCGATTATTTCCAAGACAGTCTCCTAGCGTCTCGACTACTCTATCTCGTGTACGGGCTTGTGGGAATCCTGCTACTAGTCATCTATAGTAGAATAGGGAACATTGAGTCTCAAGAAACTGGACCAAGAAAGATCGGCCTCGGCAACGTTCGTCCCGAGGCGAGGCGAGACATCACAAAGCTATCTTTCTTCTACTCTATCGACGCGTTTGGTGGAAGCCTCGTGTCCCAGTTCGTCCTGTCATACTGGTTCAACCAAGTTTACAAAGTATCGCTGTCGAGCCTCGGAGAGATCTTTCTCGCGGTCAATGTGGTCACAGCTTTCTCGACTTTGGTGGCCCCGATCCTAGCTGAGAAACTGGGGAATCTTAGAACCATGGTATCAACCCACTTGTTGTCCAATGTCTTTCTCATAATGGTCCCGCTAGCAGGTTCATTCTTGGCCGCTATCGCGTTCCTGTTTCTTAGACAGAGCATCTCGCAGATGGATGTGCCAACAAGACAAGCCTTCATGGCGCAACTGTTCACGGACGAGGAGAGGGTCCCAGCGAACGCCGTAACAAATACGTCCCGGAGCCTGAGCGGCACGTTCGGTGGACCACTCACTGCTGTAATGTTCATGGTTGGTGCTTCGTCACTGCCTATTCTGACAGGAGGCTTCTCAAAGATCCTCTATGATGTGGTGGTCTACCGTTCGTACAGAAAGAAGGGATTTTGAGAACGAGAGGAGGCTATTTCAGTCCGAGAGTTAGAGATTTTTTCCTGAGATCTGTGACAGAATGTAGTCAGCCGCCATTG
>Ga0209237_1000857_pt1 | contig 17618 bp, 23 predicted proteins | sample GraSoi013_1_40cm_2_FD_185820 | JGI IMG/M metagenome (GOLD analysis project Ga0209237, IMG submission 185820) | Grasslands soil microbial communities from the Angelo Coastal Reserve, California, USA - Sample 10_02_2013_1_40cm (SPAdes) (version 2) | ecosystem: Environmental > Terrestrial > Soil >... | reverse complement strand
CAGGGCTGGTCGGCCTCTTGTCTTCAGTAAAGCCGACAGGGAAAAAGATAATCATCCCGCGTAGCGGCGCTGCAAACGAGTTTGCCACAGAAGCACTTACCAGCCTTGGAATGGATGTCGACGAAATCCTTCTTTACAATGTGCGCACGAGCAGCATAACGCCTGTCTGGCGCGAATTTACCGATCTGCTTCGGCAGAAAAAGGTGGATGCGATCGTTTTTACGAGCGCCTCAAACGTCAGCTCGTTCTTTGAGATAATGGGCAAGGTGTCCGCAGGTAATTTGCAACTCGATAGCCTTACCAAAGTGGTGTCGATAGGCCCGCTTACAAGCAAAGAACTAGAGAATAAGAAGACCAGATGCTTTGAAGCCGAGGAGCACACAGTCAGGGGTGCGTTAGAGCTTGCAATGCAGATCGCGTAACTCTTTTTAGCCTTTATGGCGTCGCATAGATAGCATGACAGAAACCGTAACAAAGCAGGGTGTCTGCTTGAAGATCCCGAGATTCAACATAATACGCCAGCTTGAAAAGAAGGCTGATTTCCCGCACACATCCTGTTGATCGATACCTGCGCGACGCGGACAACTAGCCCGAGCTAAGATGTGGAACGCGATAAAAGAGAACGAGCAGAACCACCTGAAGCTGCTGTGCGAAGAACTGGTGAGGGAAGCTAAAGAAATAAACTAAAGTAGAAAAGCGCTGGGTTTAGCAGCACGCCTTGTCTCGATCGCCAGCATGTCAGACATCCTTTCGGCGGCCTCAAGGTACTCGACGCCCGTGGGGGTAGTGCGGAAGTGCCTAAGCGAACCTGCGTTGATATCCAGCTCTAGCAGCCCGCTTTTTATTAGCGCCTGCGTATATTCCTTGGCCTGACTGTGGGTCAAGTACGCGTGGAACATTATATTGGTGATGCCTGCCCCACCTTGAGCGCTGTACAAGATATCCCTCATTATTTCGTCTTTTTGCCGATTACGCATCCTACTCTCTATAGCAATGGCTGTCTGGATATAAGATTAGCGTCAAAGTGTTATAGAAGATTCTTCTATCGATTGTACGCTCTATACACGTGTAAGTGGACGATGGTGGATCCATAATCTTTCAGGAGCATAAACTAAAAAACAGACGTACAAGATGGACTCGGTTATGTCATTTTTGATATCTTGGGCTTGATTGGTAAGGTGTTACCGTTTCCGCCGTCAAGTACAAGTGTTGGATTTGTTCCCTTCTCCACTATAACGAACTTTGTATTTTCTTGCATCGCTTCTTGTGTTACTTCTAGCTGCTTTAGAGTAATGGCATTCTCTTTGAAGTATTCTTGAGCTGCTCTGTTTACAACTTCTATTCTATTTGCGTCAGCTGCAGCAATTAGTTTGATCTTTGAAGCTTCTGCTTCGGCAACTGTTTTGATTGCATTTGCTCGACCTTCTGCTTCAAGAATTGCTGATTGCTTTGAACCTTCTGCCCTCTTAATAGCAGCTTGTCTTTCCCCATCAGCTTGTGTCGCTAATGCTTGAGCTAGGTCTATTGCGGCGACCTTTTTGTTGTTGGCTTGTATTACAGCATTCATGGTCTCTTGTACTTCTTTAGGCGGATCGATTTCTTTTACCTCAACTCTTACAACGTCAAGACCCCATTCAGTAATTTGTTTTTGTATTTGTAACATGATTTCAGCATTCAACTCACCACGTTTGCTGTTAACATTAGAAAAGTCTCTATCACCAATCACATTGCGCATTGTTGTTCTTGCAAGAGCAATGATCTGTGCCCTGTAATCATTTACTTTGTAAAGTGCGTTCTTTACGGACGAATCATCTTCCCTAACTTTATAATAAACCTGAGCGGCAACTCTTGCGTTCAAGTTATCCTTTGTAATAATTTCTTGGCTCTCGACATCAGTCATTTGTTCAGTTATGTTAACAAAAATGCTCTTATGTATGAAAGGAATAATCCAAGTAATACCCTGGTCTTTGATTCTTTCAAACTTACCAAGCCTTTCCACTGCCATTCGCTCAGTTGGTCTTACAACCCTAATACCTTTTGCTATGAATACTACGATAATAAAAATGCCAATTCCCGCTGCTATACTTTCTGCATTGAATGCTTCAAAAACCAATAGTAAATACTTCTGCATAATTCATATTTAAAGCTGAGCTAGAAAAAGTTACAAAATAAGCGGGTTCGGAGGGATTCGGACCCTCGACATTTTAACCCAGAATAACTGACTGGTTAAGAGCCAGACGCTCTACCTGGCTGAGCTACGAACCCGCAGAAAATTTGCTGAATCTAGCGATATTTAAATGAAACTAGAAAAGGCGAAGAAAGTCTAGGCTTTGACCGTCTGCTGGCTTTGTGCGATAATCTTCACTATTGCCTCCGAGACAGAGCAATTGAGCTTTTCCTTTTCTTTCAAGATGTGCCTGTAGGCGTCCAGAGTTATGTAGACCGGAATTGAGCCTGTACCTTCAAGCAGCGCCTTAACGCGATACAAGCCGTTTTCCATTCCGCGCTCTGCTGTCTTTCTTAGCTTGACCTTGTCCATGAAGCGGCCAAGCGGCCCCATAGGCATGTTGTACTCGACCGTCATCCCCGTTTTGCTCTTTTTCTCGCCCAGCTCCTCAAAGTCGACTGTTATCTGCCAGCTCTTGAACGGACCCTCGATCATCTTTGCTACTATCTTGCGCATCGGGACGTAGTCGATTGTTTCGCAATCCCATTCGAGCTTCTTGCCGTCAAAATCTCCGCTAATCCTGAAAATAGTGCCAACGCCAAAGCCATTCTTGACTTCCACCGGGATGACACTCAGGCCCATGTTCTCTGGGAATTGATCCGCCATGTGCTCTGGCCTTGCAAAATAAGTGAACACTTCACTGATCGGAGCGTTAATTTCTATGCTCTTTTGGATAACGGTCATCGATGGATAAACTCAGGAGAACTGAATTTAAAGGTTTTGAAATCGCCGGCGGATGTGCTGCATTGCACAAAAGAGGGGGAGAAAAAACCCTGACAGTCAGGCCATGGCGTTCACTATTTCGTCGAGGCACTTCATGATATCCTGCTTGCTCACCGTTATCGGGTTGTTATCTAGGTGTCCACGGTCGGGCATAATGTCGTCTGCTGCCTGGTCGAGCGGTTTTTTAAGCTTGAGTGGTTCGAATTTCAACTTACGCGCGATTTCTTTGAAGCGATTGTAATAGATAGATTTATTGAACTTGTGGGCGACTGTGGTGCAGGACGAAAGCGCGTAGCCGTGCGGCACACCTTCGTTAGAAAACACGTACGAGAGCGCATGACCCAGTGTCGTCGAAGAGTTGCCAAATCCAATGCCGGATAACATTGCGCCATACGGCAGCATATTGTGCTTGTCGTTCATTATTGCGTCATAAAGTATGTCAAACGCCTCTTTGCAAAAGAATCGTGTGAACGGGTTGCCGGCCTTGCTGTCGTAGCCTTCCGACGCCTGGGCGGCCGCGTCGCATGCAGAATTCCTCATAATGTTAAAAGGCGTGCCAGGCAAAAAGTACGGGTCAACGATAGCCGCGTCTGCAAGGAAGGCCTCGTCCTGCAAGAGTTTTTTCTTGTGGTTAAAGCTGATGACGGCATAGGTTGTCATTTCCGCTCCAGTCCCAAAAGTAGTTGGGATCAGGATCTTGGGTACGCCTGTGAGCTTGCTAAGATACTTACACACATCCATAGAGCTTCCGCCACCAAGGCCGATGTATGCTTCAATATTTGTCCTTTCGTATTGCTTTTGTATCGCTTCAACCGTTTCTATAGCAGGATCAGGGGTGACTTTGTCATATACCTCATAATTCTTGATCCCCATGTAGTCCAGCCACTTGTTGTAAATGTCAGGTGTTGTAGTGGTTATAACAAGAGAATTTTCCGGATACGGGAATTCCTTTGCAGCATTTTCGCCGAACATGATCTTTTTCGGCATCATTACTTTCCAGGCCATATGGGTACGGGATCGCCCTCTTGGTGTTTTATGTTTTACTAGATCAAGGTGGAATTTTCGACTACACGTGTTCTCTCAGGAAAGATTGCAGCCGCTGTTTTTCAAGCTTCATAAGATAGATTATCCCTATCACAGTGAACAGTTCAATTGATTTGGCAATTATCCCCGCCGCATCAACATCTTCTGGTTGGTTGTTAGGCGAAAGCGGCGGCGGAAATATGATAGCGTAGGCGTACAGACCAAGCAGTATTCCCGTACCAATCAGGCCAAATATGTTTACTTTAACGCTCTCCCGATAGTATCTTCTTGCAACTTGTACAGAGAATTCTCTGCCCTTGACTTCTCCAGTCAACGCCAAAAGCGTGTATACAACACCGTATACTATCTGCATTCCACCTGCAGTTATCAAAAATATACTGTATTCGATGCGAAGCGATGCGTGTTCAGAGTATACTGCAAGGTGAACAAGCCCACCTGCTATTGCGGCAAGCATAATCACATACCTCGCGGTCTCCACCCTGCTTCCAACGCCGCCATTTTTTCGCCTGCTTGAATAGTTCCATGCAAGCACGCCTCCGAATACTGCAAGTGGGCCTACTACAGCAGCTAACATCGTCGCTGTCCAAATGGTGCCAAAGCCATTTGTAATTGACACGTTAAAGATTGTCCTATAACAGTTGCAACCTGTAGTGCCTGACATTGTCGTCCTTGGCGGGTCTATGCTGTTAAGGTTAGCAGCATCCCTTGATACGCTTAGCACTATCTGATAGTTTCCGACATTGGGAAAGTTGTAAAAGACCTTAAAGTCACCGACATCTTCCCTGGTCCATGGAAAAGCTTTTAGCCGCTCACCACTTTCAGCAGAATAGACTTCTACCATCGCGTCGATATTGTACGTATCATGCCCATCCTGGTCCTGAACGCTGAACATGATAGCAACAGGCTCGGCCGGTCCAGCATACTCCGGCTCGAGTGCCTCATAGGCGTAATACGGCCCTATCCAGTCTCCCCTATTATTGTAGTGGGTAAAGTGTTCAAAGTGCGCATACGCTGGCGCAGAAGCGACAACAAGCAAAAATGAAATCGCCACAAGGGCCGCCACCTTCACAGGCATGAATTTTGCTCTGCCCGTATATTATTGTGCCTTGGCCCGGATTGCCTTCGTGTCTTTTTCGAGCCTGTGGGCGTTTAGGACAGTGATAAGAACCATCGAAAAGAGCAAGATGCCAAGCCCAAGGTGGACCGTGACTAAAAGGGCGTCCAGCCGCTCCACTATTACTCTTGCGCCCAGAGTTATCTGGCCTATTACCGCGCCGCCGGCTATTATTGACGCGACCTTCATTCCCGTAGGTGCAGCTTTTGACTTTAATGCAAAAGCCATCGTTGCGATTACGAGCACAGCGGTTGTAGCGGCCACCGACCTGTGGAAGTATTCAATGATAAAGTCTGCATGCGGAAGCAGGCCGTAGGGACATAATGGCCAGTCGGGGCAGGTCAGGCCTACTCCTGAGGCGCTAACATATCCTCCGATAGTTATAAGCGAAAATAGGACGGCAAGGGTGGAAAAAGAGAGCGTCTTAAGCAGCATTTGCTACTCTATTGTCATCTTGCCCGTCATGAATGGGTGAACCGAGCAGAAATAGTTGACTTCGCCCGCTTTGACTTTGTCAAGCGTTATGTCTGCAGATTGTCCGCCAGTAATGTAGCTGGTATCGAATAGCTTGCCCTTGTCAGGATCATTTTGTCCGGTTCCTGATGTAACAGTATGTAAGACGCTGTCCTTGTTAAGGACGTGGATTTTGTCACCCACCTTAGCTTTCAGCGGGTCAGGGTCAAAGTCCGGGCTACCCTGAGTCGACGCTCCTGCAAGGATGGTAAGCGTGGTTCCAGCCGCGCCGCCCGCGCTTCCCCCACTGGTTCCGCCTGCCTGGCCGCCCTTCTCAGCCGCGATTATTGTGATCTTGCTTGACATGTACGGGTGAACTGTGCAGAAATAGTTGATAGTGTCTCCTACCTTTGCGCCTTTGAGCTCGACAGGCTTTGACTTTTCGCCGCCAGTAATGTAGCTGGTATCGAATAGCTTGCCCTTGTCAGGATCGTCTTGCCCTGTGCCAGAAGTTGCAGTGTGTAGCGTCTTATCTTGGTTGTCCCACACAATCTTATTGCCAAGTGGCACCTGCGGCTTTTCGTCAGAGCTGAAGTCCGGGTTTCCCTGAGTTGAAGCCCCCTGCAATATCGAAATGGTGGTGGTCCCCGCCTCGGCCGGCGGCTGTGTTGTTGGCGGCGTTGTCTTGTGTTGTTGGGTCACAGGAGGTGGGTTCTTGTAAAAGTCGTGGAAGAAAGGCACAGCAATGGCCGCGCCTACCGCCAGAGTAATGACGATGATCGCAAGTCCCTTGCCCAACCGCCTTCCGGAAGTCAGAATTATTGGCTCTTTTTCGTGTCCGTGCTCATCATGCGACATTTCTGATTTTCTCCTTTAGTGGTGGGGTTCACGCCGAGCATAGTCGTAGTACTGCTCTCCAATAGCAAATGGATCGTTCATCTTGGCAGGCTTGCCCTTGAATGCGCTAGTTATCATGTTGTAAATGAACACGGCCGCTCCGACACCAGCCATCCATCCGCCAACGCTGGCTATCTGGTTCATTATTATGAGCGGCTGCACCGGCACATAGTCGTACACCCGTCTTGGTTGTCCGTATAGTCCAAGGATGTGCTGCGTCAGGAATACGATCGAAAGTCCCGCGAAGAAGAGCCAGAATGAAACCATGGCAGCTCTTTCATTGTACATTCTTCCAGTGATGAATGGGAACATATAGTGAATAAAGCCAATGAACGCCATGGTGACCATACCCGCAACGAAGAGGTGGAAGTGTCCCACGACCCAGTAGCTGTCGTGCGTGAGGAAGTCCAGCGGCATAGCGGTGTTAACGATGCCTCCAGCTCCCGCGTAGAAGAACAGCACTATACCCCCAACTCCCCAGCTCATGGGGGCCGCGAACTTGATCCTTCCGCCCCACATTGTCGCTATCCAGTTAAAGACGTGCATGGCCGATGCTGGCACGGCCGCAAGAGTTCCGACCATGAAGACCGTCTTTTCAGTGAAGCTCATGCCTGTCGAGTACATGTGGTGCGCCCAAGACGCAAAGCCAACTAATGCCAAGAGCACGAACGCCGCGACCCCTGACTGGTAACTGAAAATGGGCTTTCTAGAGAATTTGGGAATAATTTCGTACAGCATGCCCACTGCCGGTATCAGGAAAATGTACACTTCGGGATGGAATGTGAACCAGAACAGGTGCTGGTAAGCTATGGGATCCCCTCCCATTGCAGGATTGAAAAAGCCGGATACGCCGAGTCTGTCCGTGTACAGCATGATAAGCGCTGCTGCAAAGGTAGGTATCGCGACAATTATCATGATAGACGTAACAAGCGTCGACCATACAAATAGCGACGTTTTCATGAGCGGAAGATCCGGGTGTTTCATCTTAAGAATAGTTACTACAAAATTGATAGCGCCAAGAACTGAAGAAATGCCAAGTATCTTTAGCCCGAAAATCCACATTTCGGCGGCAGGTCCTGGTGCCCTGATTATAGAGTATGGTGGATAAGCATTCCATGTTGTATCAGCAAAGCCAAGCCATACGAGAGCGGCGCCTACCGGAATCATCCAGAACGCTACTGCGTTCAGCTTTGGCCATGCCATGTCTTTGTACCGCACCATGATTGGTATCAGGTAGTTTCCAATGCCAGATGCAAATGGGATAAGCCAAAGGAACAACATGTTAGTGCCGTGCACTGTGAATATCCTATGGAACGTGTTAGAATCAGGAATTAAAGTTCCGGGGCCAGGAACGAATAGCTCGACACGGATTGCCATAGCTAGAGCGCCCCCTATGATCAAGGCTGTGACTGATAGGTAAACATACAGCAGGCCGATATCAGTGTGATGGGTCGAAAACAGGATTTCCCACATCGGGCGGGGTTGTTTAACCTCTAGGACCAACTTCCATCCATCCCTCTTATTATTATTATCCTTACATGGAATGCTATATCAATAAAAGCATTTTGTTTTTAGCCTTGCCGCGGAACCAACGAGAGTCTTGTTCAAGTAAATTTTGCATGAAACTTGTTTTAGCTTGACACAGCTGTGACGCCCTTTGATGGTATCTCTGCTGCGGCCTTGGTGACATTGGATCCTCCGGTTGGCTCTTCGACTATCAGCTTGGCCCTCATCTGGTAGTGTGAGAATCCGCAGTATTCCCTGCACTGAATCAGGTATTCGCCGGACTGGTCGGGCACAAGCCAAACAGTGTTGATCCTGCCCGGCACCGCGTCTATAAGCGTGGCAAAATCGGGCATGTTGAACGCGTGAATTACGTCGATGGACGTTACCTCGAATCTGTAGGGTTTGCCCTTGACCAGGTGGAGCTCGCTTATCTCTTTCTTGCCGTCTTCGTGCTCAAAGGTCCATAACCACTGCTGACCCGTAACCTTGACAACTTCGGCCTCTGCTGGGGCATTGCTGACGTCCAGCAACCGCTCGACGTTCCACGCGTCAGCACCAACGTAGACAAGGACTGCGATTACTACTCCGATATAGATCCATTCAATAGTGGCGTGGCCCATTAGTGTTGTGCACCTCCAGCCCTAGCAGGAGTGATGTCGCCCCTATTCTTTGGATGTGATTCCCGGAAGCGCCACACCACGTATGCAATAGAGCCCATAACCACCGCACCGATAACAAATGCGACGACCATGAGCCTATAGAACAGAGCCCAGATCTCAATCCTGTGTATAATGTAGTTGTGGGTTGATTGTTGCGCAAAAGCGGAATCAACGCCAAGAAGGAATACAGCAACAACGGGAATTAGGAATAAAATTATCGCTGAATGTGGAACCATTCTATTGCGTCCCTTTTCTGTTATGACTCGTTTCCCGATGTTATTTAAGGTTTTGCAAATCGCAATTCGCTTCAATCATTTGGATAGCGGTGTATTGCCATCACATTCACTCCAGAAAGAGAGTAAATCCTGCTTTCATGCTTTAATACTGTGAGCGAAGCGTTGCGTATATGCCATCGGTAAAGCGCTTCCGGCTTTAGGTCCAGGATGGTAGCTAGAGCTGCCTTAATGGGGTCAAGGTGTGTAACCATAAGCACATTGCTGTCTTCATGCTTTTTCAGGGCGTCGTCAAGGAGACTTTTTACGCGCTGCTTGACGGCTGCAAATGGTTCCACACCAAAGCTGGCAAGCACCGGATCGTGTTCTGCGTAGAACCTTAGGAACAAGTCGCCATATTTCGTGGTCACCTCTTCGTAGTTCATGCCTACAAGCTTGCCCAGCTCGATTTCATAAAGCCGTTCGTCTATTTCATAATCCATGCCCAGGGTTTCACACACTATCTGCGCCGTCTCCATTGCCCTTATCACAGGCGAGACGTAGACCTTGTCTATAGGAATGCTTTTCAGCTGTTTTGCGACGTCGGCCGTCTGATCCTTGCCTTGAGAAGTCAGATGCGATTCGATATGTCTGCCGACAAGGGTCCTACTGACGTTGTTCTCTGCCTGCCCGTGGCGCATAAAGATAACTAGAGGCAATGGCTGCACCTGTGGACGTGAGATCACTTAATAATTTTAATGTCTTGCTTAAATATGTCAAAACGTTGCACTCGCTGCAGGCACAACGGCCGCTGTTCTCATAATAATCGCATTCCCGCTTGCAAATCCGATCAGTTTAATGATATCAACTTCGGTGCTTGTCACCACGGCATTAGCATTAACGTCAATATTGACAGCAAGTCTAGTTGCAAAAGTTGCCAAGCAATTGAGCATATTGTTTTCCAGTATCTTCTCCGCAAGAAACGGAAAAAGAATGACGTAGAAGGCAGGAAGAATAACGAGCAGTTCTCAAATCTGGGTACAGCATTGCTTGCTGTTGTTTCTTAATGAAACGTCAAAACCAAAGGATTGCGTAGGTCACTGACTATTTGAATTTACCGAACCATCCGCCGCCATCTTTCTTCTTGTACGTCGCATCTTTCTTGAACACGACCTGCGATAGCTTCCAGCCATTTTGATCCAGCATTTCTTCAATAGGTTTGCGTATGTCTTTGACATCAAATGTATAGTCTACAACTTTGCTTAATGACAAGTCGTCTTTTCTTATGCCCCACACTTTTTCGGTTTGCTTAGAGCCAATGACTTTGCCCTTGAAGAAGGACTTTTTTTGGCCAAACGAAAACTTTCCATCAGCCGCGCTGAAGCCGACATCTCGGGAGCTATCGGTCATCTCCTCGTTGTACTTGGCTTCTTTTGTCTCTTCATCAAAGAGCATGTACGCACGATAAACCTTCTTTGTCTTCTCTTCACCTACTACTTTGTAATATTCCGCGTCCACTATAATGTGCTCAATGACAAGGTCACTATCATCTCCCTTGGTGGCCGTGAATTTGCCAGTTGACTTGCCAAGTGCAATGACATTTTCTATCAACTGTTCTTTTGCCATTTCGGGCTATCCACTTCCTATTTCGGCATAATCATTCCAGAGAAGCCTGTGCCCAGATCGATAATTGCGCCCCTCATGATATTTGGTCGCGAAAAACCAACTGATGATGATGGAAGCCCCTATGCCAGACAGCCAATAGATCAGGTTTGCATCGAACTCCAATTGCCCTCATTTGCGCGCGAACCGAATAAAAAGCTTTGTCGCGACGCATTCTTGTCGCCTAGCATCCCAGAAAGGCTCGAATACGTGCAACACCCCATCGCTTAGGTCAGTGACAGACTAGACTTACCTTACGTGGTGGTGGAATTCTTATCAATGCTTGTTGCAATGGCTTCTTTGGCGTTTAATGGCAGCTGCATTTCTGACGTGTTCGCTAAGGTTTCGGCTTCATAATCCAAGGGTCAAGTAAACTTTGGTTCAAGACATATTCCTTGTCAAAGCTTTCGCGCACTGCATCAAACATATGCTTGTCAAAGAATGCGCCCCGGATTTGCTTTCCCAAATTCCTCACTTCGTATACCAAGTCAAGGAAATCTGCGTCGCCGCTTGGCAAACATTACATAATAATTTTTTAGATACCCATTATAGCCAATGTAGCTCCCTTATAGTACAGTGTAGAACATCATCTCGTACAACGAAATGGAAGTAAGGAAAGGTGGCTCAAAGGACGACATCCGACAGGGATATAACATCTGGGTAGACCTTACAGACCCGACTACGCCGGAGCTGCTGAACGTCCAGCAATCGTTCCACCTGGACGGCAAGGCTCTCGAAGAGTATACCAACATTCTCTCCAGCATCGTCGACAAGTACGAAAAGCTTCTCACAGCGATAGAGCTCAGCGTGTCAGACATTGAGCAGAGGTCTTTCTACAGGCCATCAAGAAAGATACTGGAATACCTTGACAACCTGTCGCGGCAGATAATAATACTGCGCAGGCACTTTTAGCACATTCGCGACATCATCAACTTTTTGACCCACATGCAGGAAGACAAACCCGACATAAAGTACTTGAAAATAGTTTATGACGACATCAATCAGATTATCGAGCTCGTCGAATCGTACCAGGATACAGTGAACTCGACGCGGGAGCTGTACATTGCAAATGTCTCGCTCCAGATGAACGACGATCAGGACGCTGACGCTCTTCTCTGCGATACTACTGCCACTAACATTCATTTCAAGCGTCTACGGCATGAATGGGCTCGATCTCAATAACATCTTGAAAATGCCAATAGGCCTTTACGATAGTAATGCTCACAATGGCAATAGTAGCCGCAGCGTTGTTCGTATTCTTCAAGAAAAAGCAGTGGATCTTGGTGAGGGAGCTGCCAGTCGTAAAGTATGAACACAAAGACAAAAAGCCGATGCAACATTAATATCAAGACTCCCAGTCACCGTCAACATGAGAATAGGTATAGTTGGTGGCACCGGCGGCATGGGCGAAGGCTTTGCGCTCAGATGGTGTCAAAAGCACGATTTGATCGTTGGCTCTAGGGAAGCTCAGAAGGCCAGAGAAGCGGCAGACAATTACAGTAAGGCTGCAAAAGAAGCCTATGGGAGTATATCCGGCAGCATTTCCGGTGACGACAACATTGCGCTTGGCAAGGATGTCGATATCTTGATACTTTCAATCCCGTACGAATTCATCGACGACACTTGCGGCAAACTGGCAGGAAAGATCAGAGACGACTGCATAGTCGTGTCACCCATCGTGCCCATGACAAGAACTGACGCTGGGTTCGTCTATATCCCGCTCGAGCAGCACAAAAAGTATGCAGCGGAAATGGTTGCCGACAAGCTGCCTCCAAGGTCGAGGGTAGTGTCTGCATTCCACACGATATCTGAAGTAAAATTGAAAAACGTTAGTCAGGGCCTTGACGCAGACACCTTCATCTGCGGCGACGATCAGGGCGCCGTTGCCAAATTGACTGAACTTGTTTCCGAAATCTCCGGCCTTCGCCCGATCTACCTTGGGCCACTCGCCCTCACGTACCAGGCGGAGGTCCTGACTCCCATGCTGCTTAATGCAGCCAAGAGAAACAAGCTGAAGAACCCCGGCGTGAAACTGATCTGAACGCAAACGTTATCAGCAATGGCACCTTCTAAATCGTGTTGGCATGAGGTGGAAGGAAGAGATCGGGGGCAGAAAGCGCGGTAGGAATTGGATGTCCGCAATGGGCATCCTCTTCATGGTCAGCGCCGCAATAATCCTAATAAGAAACATTGTGTTGTTCAACATCCAGCATTCCGCCGGTCTTATCGGAGACGGCACGCAATTGTTCCTTGACAACTTTGTCAACGCCCAGATCACAAACGAAAAATTTGCAATTGCAATGATCGCCGCTGGCGGATTTTTGCTTTTCTGGGGATTCTTTCGAAAAAAAGAAGACTATGGGCCGCCGGACGCACACGAATGGCGCAGACTCAATCGCTAGCATAATAATTTAATAACCTGACTTTGAATAATAGCTTGAACAAAAATTGGGCCTTATGAACCGTGTTTCAACCGTAATCAAACAAAAGGTAAACATGCTCCTTGACAAGTTTGAGGATCCGCGCGAAGCTCTAGATTATTCGTATGTCAAACAGCTGGAAATGCTTAACAAGCTGCGAAGAAGCCTAGCAGAAATCATTACTTCGCGCAAGAGGCTAGAAATGCAAAAGTCAAGGCTGTGGGACAATATACGGCTGCTTGATGAGCAAGCGAGACGGGCGCTAGACGCTGGAAGGGAAGACCTCGCTAGGCTTGCGCTTGAACGCAAAAACGCCAACCTGATCCAGATCCAGAGCCTCGATAAGCAGATAACAGAACTTCAAGAAGAGGGGCGAAAGATGGAAGATGCGGAAAAGCGCATGGCAATCAAGGTGGAGGAGTTCAAATCTAGGAAGGAAGTCATAAAGGCGAGATATTCAGCGGCTGAGGCGCAGGTCAAGATAAAAGAGAGCGTAACCGGCATCTCGGAGGAGATGGCGGATGTCGGAATGGCTATGGACAGAGCCGAGGAAAAGACCGAGAATATGAAAGCCAAAGCTCAGGCCCTAGACGACATGATAAATTCAGGGGTTTTGACAGATTATACATCAAATAAGGATGAAATTGAGAAAGAATTAGAAAAAATTACAGTACAAAATTCAGTCGAGGAAGAATTAGCAAAGTTAAAGTCAGAGAAGGAACGTAAAAAGAAACAACAAGTGGAGCAAGAAACGCATCAATGAGTAAAAAAGCAAAGGCGAAAGGCAGGATGGCTGCTAGCAAGCTCAAATCAAAAGGCAAATTACGCGCCAAAAAAGCGGTTTCCACACGAAAATCGGCCAACAGGACGCAGAAAAGGGCAATTGTTGCCAAGACAAGGGCGAAAAGCGCAGGGCCATCAGTCAAGAAAATAGTCAGGATAATGGGGCATGGACAATTCACGGTAGACAACAAGACTCTGAAGAAACTGAATGACATTGACAACGCGATGGTCGAACTTGTCAGCAAAGAGAGATCCGACGACGTAGAATTCAAGAAAAGGCTAACAGAGCTGAACAACATGGTGGTAAAGAATGGCAAGCCACTAGACCCGCGGGAGATAATAAAGTCTGACATCATACTGCCAAGCGCGGACTTGTCGATAGACGAAGCAAAAAGGCTCTTCAGAGGAGAAGGCGTTATCCCGGAGATTTAAGGGGAAGGTCCCACAGCGGATACCACAGCGTCATGTCTTTTTCAAAGGGCATTTCCTCGCCTATAGCGGACATCATTATCATTTCCTGCTCGGTGTCTCTTGTTTTCTGACCGGTTGGGACGAATGGGTAAAAGTTGTTGCGCCTGTAATTATAAATTAGGTACTGATGACCGCCCTGCCTCTCATTTGCAAACTCGAACACCGCAGCCAGCAGCTGATCTGAAAAGCCTTTCTCTTCTACCATGTCACCTGTAGCGGTCAGGGCCGCCAGGAGATCCTCTATCCTCTTGCCCTCGAACACTATCCACATATAGCCGTACGAGTCGGTGACTGCGCGGTATGCGAGGTCGAATTCAGGCTGTAGAGAGGTAAGGAAGCGCTTGATGTCCTGTTCCATTTCGTAAAAGAACGTGCCGCTAACTGTCTTGAAGGTGACGGCACACCTGCCAGTCACCTTGAGCCCAAGCTTCACCTCCAACGTAATGTAAGCAGAAGAAATGGAAAACAATATTTCAGAATCGGCTTTTGGCAGGCGCTTGCTGTTGATGTTGTCGCGTATTCTTTTGAAAAAGTTCAGCTCATGGCAGCCTCCATTTCCAAGAGCTTTTTCACCCTTTGATCAACCGGAGGATGAGTCGAGAACAAGTTTGCAAACGAGCTGCCGGAGAGCGCCGGGATGATAAAGAAAGCGTTCATACCTTCCATCTGCCTTAGATCCTGTGTAGGTATCCGCTTCATGGTGCCGCTTATCTTGAGAAGGGCGCTCGCCAGCTTGCTCGGTTTGCCTGTCATGAGCGCGCCATCCCTGTCGGCCACAAACTCGCGGTACCGAGATATCGCTCTTATCATAAGAAAACTGACAAACCAGGTGATGATCGCGACAAGCAATACAAGTAACATTCCGCCTCCGCCGTCCCTGCGCCTTCCATAGCCGCCATACATTCCGCCGTAAAGGCTGGACTGCATCAAGTACCACGCGATTGTGGAGAATAGGCTCGCAAGGGTAAGCACCAAAACGTCGCGGTTTTTGATGTGGGAAAGCTCGTGCGCAATTACACCTTCGAGCTCCTCAGTTTCAAGTTGATCCATCAGACCAGTAGTCACCGTGACGATAGAGCTCTTGGGCGTCTTGCCCGTTGCAAATGCATTTGGCATTTTGGTATTAATGACAGCAATTCTTGGTTTGGGCAGGTTGTTGCGCGCCACTATGCGCTCTACTAGGTCATGCAACTCTGGAAACTGCTCCCTACTCACTATTTTCGCACCGGTGCTCCACAGTACTATCTTGTCGGAAAAGTACCACTGAGCCAATATCATGATACCGGCAATGACTGCTATTGGGATTGCGCCAAGGCCAACATAGGCAAGCACGCTGAGGAATACAAGGTAGAGTATCGTGAGGATCGCAAAGCTGACAATTATTCTAGCTGTGAGGCCGTTGTCCCTCTTTTGCCAAGGGGCCTTTTTTGTGTACACACGTACCTCATGTCGGAGTCGTTTAATAATCATTCTTGTTTGTTGCAGCTGTGGCGTAAGGAGCTGGGATATTACTGTCTGCACCAGCTTGTCATGATCACAAGCTTTTCGATAAGGCAGCTTTTACTAGCCAGCTTGGGGTACTGCTGCCTGAGCACTTCGTACTCGCCAGCAACGAAGGTGTAGATAAAGCACACCTTGAATCTTCCCGAGGGCGGCATTGCAAAAGAAGGTACTAAGGTAATGCTCGGGCAGTCATTTTATGTTAACTCGGTCAGCAAAATAATACCACCGGGTTTATTAGACGCACCTTATCATGAAATAGCTTGTGTATTTCTTTGATCCAGAGTATCTGCCGCTTCGGAATATTTCAGAGTCAAGCTCAAAATAGGTTGTTGATGACATAATGGTTACCATAGAAAAACAAGACGCGAATAGTTCAGTATGGAGAACACTGATCATTCTGAGTTCTTTGGGCCTTATTGTTTTATTTGACGAGACAATGATACTGCCGGCCATTCCGGATTTCATTCACAACTTCAACATCTCGTACAGCACATCGTCGTGGCTACTTTCAGCCTACATAATTGCAGCGGCCGTCGTGACGCCGATTGGAGGTAAGCTGTCTGATATTTATGGCAAGAAAAAGATATTGCTCATAGTGATGGCAGTTTACATAGCAGGCGTTCTGGCAGGACGATTTGCCACCAACATTGAGTTCATGCTCGCGGCAAGAGCTGCGCAGGGTGTTGGGATGGCTGCGTTTCCTATTGCCTTTGGAATCATTAGGGAAGTTTTTCCAGAGAAAAAATTTGCAATGGCACAAACGATATTTGGTTCCATGTTCCCTGCAGGGGCTGTTATCGGCCTGGTGGGCGGCGCAGCTATAATCCAAAATTTTGGGTGGCGAGCAACGTTCTTGGCTGTACTTCCCGTTGCGATTGCACTCTGGCTGATCATAGTGAAGTTCGTGCGCGTTCAGAGTCCAATAACGATGGCGGCGAACAATCCGTCGAATGACCAGACAATTGACATAAAGGGCACAATCGCGCTTGCTGCTACGATAATTTTATTTCTGACCGGCATCACTTTTATAGAAAGTAACGGTGCTGACTCATGGTATCAGATTGCCGCCCTTTTTGCCGCATCAGGGGCATCACTTGCAGCGTTTATTGCAATTGAAAAAAGAACACATTCGCCACTTCTTGATTTCAAGTTAATGAAGAACAAGAATTTTCTTCCTCCGACAATAATTCTCATGCTGACCTTCCTATCAATTTTCATGGTGTACCTAACGGTCCCAGTGATGGTCAGGAGCCCAGAGCCGCTAGGATTCGGAGGAAACGCCTTGGCTGTCGCTAGCGTTCAGTTACCTTTCATGGTTGTGTTTATGATCGGAACAATCATGTCAGGCTTTGTCCTAAACAGAGTCAAAAATACCAAGCTCGCGCTAATTGGCACTGCAATCAGTACGACAGGATTCTTCATACTGCTCATGTTCCATTCTACCGAAAGCATGGTTTCAGTTGGACTCACAATACTCGCAGCTGGGCTTTCGCTTTCGATTACTGGCGGATTTAATGTAATCCTCGTTTCCGTGCCGATGCAAATGACCGGGATTGCTCTTGGGATGACGCTGCTACTCAACCTCGTCGGGATGTCAGTCGGTCCTGTGTTTGCCGGAATACTTCAACAGATGTATCAAGGAACAGTAGAAGGAGTTGAAGGGCAATTTCCCACGCAGGACGCGTACAACCTGATATTCATTACAGCAGCTGTTGTCTCGCTGGCGTCGTTTGCCTTGGCGCTGGCTGTGAGCAGGAGAAAGGCAGTACCTGCAATAGCCCATGAAGGCACGCCGAAAGCGGACGAAAAAAGATAGCTATTTGCGGTTCATAAAGCGCTCGAGCTTATCCATCGCCTTTTCCAGCATTTCCTCCGGCGGCAGGTAAACGATCCTGAAGTGTCCCGAGCCGTAGGTGGAACCAAAGCCGGAGCCGTGCACAGTCA
>Ga0209237_1000856_pt1 | contig 17636 bp, 14 predicted proteins | sample GraSoi013_1_40cm_2_FD_185820 | JGI IMG/M metagenome (GOLD analysis project Ga0209237, IMG submission 185820) | Grasslands soil microbial communities from the Angelo Coastal Reserve, California, USA - Sample 10_02_2013_1_40cm (SPAdes) (version 2) | ecosystem: Environmental > Terrestrial > Soil >... | reverse complement strand
CTTCGAGGAGAACCCTCCGATCGCCCGCCGGATCGTCGGCAAGGCCGTCGACGCCGCGCGGGCGCGCGAGGCGGCCCGCAAGGCCAAGGAGTTGATCCGCCGCAAGAGCGCCCTGGACAGCGGCTCGTTGCCCGGCAAGCTCGCCGATTGCTCCGAGAAGGATCCGGCCCACAGCGAGCTGTTCATCGTAGAGGGCGATTCGGCCGGCGGCTCCGCCAAGCAGGGTCGCGATCGTCGCTTCCAGGCCATTCTGCCCCTCAAGGGCAAGATCCTCAACGTGGAGAAGGCGCGGTTCGACAAGATGCTCTCCAACGAGGAGATCCGGGTGTTGATCATGGCGCTCGGCACCGGCATTGGGCGCCAACGGGAAGACGGCGACTCCGGCAAGGACGACAAGGAAGTCTTCGACATCGCCCGCGCCCGCTACCACAAGATCATCCTGATGACCGACGCTGACGTGGACGGGAGCCACATCAGGACGCTGCTGCTGACGTTCTTCTTCCGGCAGATGACCGAGCTCATCGATCGCGGGTACATCTACATCGCGCAGCCGCCGCTCTTCAAAGTCAAGAAGGGCAAGACCGAGAAGTACCTCAAGGACGAGAACGCCCTCAACGAGTACCTGGCGGACCTGGCGGTCGAAGAAGTGGAGGTCTACGTCGAGAGCGGTCAGGCCTTCGTTACCGGGCGGCGCCTGCTGCCGATCCTCAAGAAGCTCATCGCCTTCGAAGGGCTCTTGACCCGTTTCGGGAAGAAGCAGCACGAGGCGAGCATCTTGCGCGCCTTCGTGGACGAGCCGGGCCTCGACCGGGACCTCCTCAAGAACGCGGCGACGCTCAAGAAAGTGGTGGCCACCGCCAAGAAGGCGCTGACGGCTGCCTATCCCAAGGCACAGATCGCGCTCGACATCGCCGAAGACGAGGAGCACGAGTCTAACAAGGTCATCTGCCAGATCCAGTCGAACGGGATGGCGCACACCATGGAGATCACCCATGAGCTGGTCGGATCGGCCAACTTCCGCGAGCTGCAGAAGCTCGCCCCCTCCGCCATCGGGCTGGGGCGGCCCCCGTACAAGCTCAAGGCGAAGGGGGAGGAGAAGGGGTGCCCCGGGACAGCCGAGCTGGTCCGCACGATCCTGGAGATCGGCAAGCAAGGGATCGGGCTGCAGCGGTACAAGGGTCTCGGCGAAATGAACCCCGAGCAGCTCTGGGAGACCACGATGAACCCGGAAACCCGCACCCTGCTGCAGGTCAAGCTCGAGGACTTCACCGGCGTGGAGGACATCTTCTCGATCCTCATGGGCGATGAGGTGGGGCCGCGGCGCGACTTCATCCAGCAGCACGCGCTCGAAGTGAGGAATCTCGACGTATGACGTTATTCGTTAAACGTATTCGGATGGGAATGTCTTTGCTTTCACGATTAACGCATAACGATTAACGGCCCCACAGGAGGATGCATGCCCGTAGATGAACGCCTGGCGCAGGTCGCGATAGAAGACGAGATGCGCTCGTCCTATCTCGATTACGCGATGAGCGTGATCGTGGGACGCGCGCTTCCGGACGTCCGGGACGGACTCAAGCCGGTTCACCGCCGGATCCTTTACGGCATGCACGAGATGGGCCTGGTCCACAACCGGGCCTACCGCAAGTCCGCCAAGATCGTCGGCGAGATCATGGGGAACTACCACCCACATGGCGACGCGGCGATCTACGACACCCTCGTGCGGATGGCGCAGGACTTCAACATGCGCTATCCCTTGGCGGATGGCCAGGGCAACTTCGGCTCGGTGGACGGCGACCCCCCGGCCGCGATGCGGTACACCGAGGCGCGCCTCACGAAGCTTGCCGAGGAGATGCTCGCCGACATCGACAAGGAGACCGTCGACTTTCGCCCCAACTACGACGAGTCACGTATGGAACCGCTGGTCCTGCCGGCCAAGGCGCCGAACCTCCTCGTCAACGGCGCCGGCGGGATCGCAGTCGGGTACGCGACGAACATCCCCACCCACAACCTGGGCGAGGTCGTGGCAGGCCTCATCAAGCTGATCGAGAACCCGGGCATGACGGTCGAGGAGCTTATGGAGGTCATCCCGGGGCCGGACTTCCCCACTGCCGGCTACATCTACGGCACCCAGGGGATCAGGGACGCCTACACGACCGGGCGGGGGCTCCTCACGCTGCGGGCGAAGGCCGTCATCGAGACCGACGAGCGCACGGACCGCGACCGGATCGTCGTGACCGAGATCCCCTACCAGGTCAACAAGGCGAAGCTGATCGAGAAGATTGCGGAGTTGATCCAGGAGAAGCGCATCGACGGCGTCGCAGATCTCCGGGACGAGTCGGACCGGGACGGCATGCGGATCGTCATCGAGCTCAAGAAGAGCGAGATCCCCCTCGTGCTGCTGAACAACCTCTATAAGCACACGCCGATGCAGAGCACGTTCGGAGTGATCATGCTGGCGCTGGTCAACAACCGCCCCGAGGTGCTGAACCTCAAGCAGATACTGGAGGCCTTCATCGAGCACCGGCGCGAGGTCGTGCTTCGCCGGACCGCCTATGACCTGCGCAAGGCCGAAGATCGGGCCCACATCCTCGAAGGCCTCAAGATCGCGTTGGACAACCTGGACGCCGTGATCGCCCTGATCAAGCGGTCGCACTCGCCGGAGGAGGCCCGCGCCGGCCTCTCGCGGCAGTTCCGCCTGACGGAGATACAGGCCAACGCCATCCTGGACATGAAACTGCAACGCCTCACACGGCTCGAACGCGAGAAGCTCATCCAGGAGTACGAGGAGACCATCAAGAAGATCGCCTACCTCAAGTCCGTGCTGGCCTCCGAGGCCCTGGTCCGGCAGCTCATCAAGGACGAGCTCCTGGCCCTCAAGGAGGAGTACAAGGACGAGCGGCGGACCCTCATCGTGCCGGAAGAGGCCGAGATCAACATCGAGGACCTGATCGCGCAGGAAGAGGTGGTGGTGACCATCTCCCACGCCGGCTACATCAAGCGCAATCCCGTCTCCCTCTACCGGGCGCAGCGGCGCGGCGGCAAGGGGAAGATTGGGATGGGGACCAAAGAGGAGGACTTCGTCGCGACCCTCTTCACGGCCTCGACACACGACTACCTCCTGTTCTTCACGGATGCCGGGAAGGTGTACTGGCTGAAGGTGCACGAGATTCCCGAGGCCGGCCGGGCCGCCAAGGGCAAGGCGATGGTCAATCTTCTCGCCCTCTCCGGGGACGAGAAGGTGACGGCCACCCTGCCCGTCCAGGCGTTCCGCGAAGACCGTTACGTGGTCATGGCGACGCGGATGGGCACCATCAAGAAGACGGAGCTGTCGGCGTACGGGAATCCGCGCCAGGGCGGGATCATCGCGCTGACGTTGGACGAGGGCGATAAGCTGATCGGCGTGGAGATCACGGACGGCCAGCGTGAGATTTTGCTCGGCACCCGCGACGGGATCGTCATCCGCTTCAAGGAAGAGGACGTCCGGCCGATGGGCCGCACCGCCCACGGCGTGCGCGGCATCACCCTGGATGAGGGGAACTACGTGATCGGCATGGAGACGATCACCCCCGACTCCACCACGTCCATCCTCACGGTCACGGAGCGCGGCTACGGCAAGCGCACGCTCGTGAGCGAGTATCGACTCCAGGGCCGGGCCGGCAAAGGCATCATCAGCGTCAAGGTGACCGAGAAGAACGGGCCCGCGGTCTCGTTCCATCAGGTCCGCGACGGAGACGAGATCATGGTCATGACGGCCGAGGGCAAGATCCTCCGCACCCGGGTGGACGACGTGCGCGAGATCGGCCGCAACGCGCAGGGGGTGCGGCTGATCGACATGACGGAGACCGACCGTGTCGTGGGCGTGGCCAAGCTGGCCGAGTCGTCGGTCGAAGGGGCCGGCGAGGGCAGCGGCGCGGGTTCGAACGGGGATGAGCCCGACCCCGCCACCGGGAACAATGGAGGGTGAGCAGCCCAAGAAACCCCTCGACCCCCTTGTCAAGACCGCGCTCACGCTCTGTATCGGCCTGATCGTCATCACGGTGGGCGGCATGATCCTGACCGCGCCGGATCGTTCCATTCCCCCCTATAGCGTGATGGCGCAGCAGGGAGAGATCGTGACCGTCGACGTGCCGCCTCGCACGACGGACATTGAAATCGAAGCGCTCCTCGTGCGGTTCCAGACCGTGGGCCACGGCAACCGCAACCAGTTCGCGCGTCTCAAGATCAAGCCCACTACGCCCGGCGACCCGGCCGGCCTGTACCAGCGCGTGACGATCTACGTGTTCGACAATCCGGGCCTGTCGGAAGAGGCTTCGCTGAAAGAGTACCTGAGCGGCAGGGATCCGCTGGCCCGGGCCAGCTTCGAACGTGCCGTACGAGGTCTGTATCGTCTCACGGCCGACACGGAACTTGGCGCCATGGGATTCGTGCCGGAATCGGGTGCAAAGGGCGAGAGGCCATCCGTGGGCGCGCGCATCCTCTTTCACGGCACGGCGGGAAAGGGTTAGGAGGAGGCCGATTTCTCTAACAAGGCGCGGAGCCGCGCTTGGAGGGCCGGATCGTGGACTGGTTGGACGGCCGCCTCGATCGAAGCCTGCACGTCATCAGGCACGGTGGCCCTTGTCTCTGCTGTGGCAGGAGGAAGTTGGGCTGAAACGCTTGCTTCGACTTCCGGAGCAGGCGGCGTTCCTACGCGTAAGACGATATCGGTGATGGCGTCACCGCCGGCGCACGCTGAGAGCTTTGCCAGGAGCTCCGGTTTCAGGAACCGGAGCTGCTGCAGCCAGACCGAGTTCTCGGCGACCAGGTAGAGTTTTCGGTGGCGGATGGATTCGGGCCAGGTATGGTGTCCGATGTGCTCGCCGACGATCTTGGGCCAGTGCTGCTGGAGCGTGCACTCCAGCATGCGGGACTCCATCCCGTGATTTTTGAGAAGCTGGCCGAGGACATCAGGGATCGCGATCAAGCCGGGACGCCTGGCCATGAAGCTATCGTAGCCCGCTGCGGCATGCCCGTCAAGACGGAGGAGGCCACCATGAAGATGAAGACCCTCTTCGACAACTCGCTCTTCGAGGAATTCATGGGGCAAGCCCTGGAGAAATTCGAGCAGCACCTGAAGAACGAAGGGATCAAGCAGAACCCGCTGGAGCAGCGCATGAGAGGCGCGCGGGAGTTTGCGGTGTTCCTGCTGGGGCGGGGGCACCGCAAAGGGGAGCGGACGAAGGGACGAATCTAGGTTCAATGTAGGGGCGGCCCTATGTGGCCGCCCAGAGAGGGCACCCACGCAGAGGTGCCCCTACATGAATGTAACAGGGCGCCCATGCGGTGTCGCCCGCTCGGCGTCACCCCTCCGCCTTCGGCGACATTGACGGCGCCACCCGCAAGAACTCACCGCCTTGAATGCGAGCAAGGCAGATGCTATTCTTTTGGAACTAGAAGGAACGACCTAAAACATAGAAAGGGGGCGAACGGTATCGACGGGGATCATGAGGCCAGGGTGGCATGCCGAGCTCCGGGAACTCGTAAAAGTCCGGAAACCACAACTGCCAACCAAGAGCTGGCACTCGCTGCTTAATTAAGCAGTGACGTCTCTCTCCTGATGCCTGCGCGGGGGAAGAGGCGACGATAGCGGGCTGGTCCGGCGCCGGTGCTCAGCGGCGACGGGCGAGACACACTGGGCTAGCAACCGTTCTAAGCCTGCCGCAGGGCGTGGACGGAAGCGAACCCCCAAATCGGCGGCTACGCATGTAGAGGCCCTTCGCTGACGGTCTTCGGACCCGGGTTCAACTCCCGGCGCCTCCACCATGATGGCCCCTGGGTCATACAGACTCAGGGGCCTTTTCTTTCGAGGCCTGACTCACGCGCGACATTACTTGGTGTCTTTGGCGCAGCGGAACCCGCGGTCGGTGCTAGGGGCCGATGGGTAACTCCGCGACCGGAGCGCGGAGCGTTGGAGCAGCGCTGAATCGTACCACGACCCGCCGCGCACAACTTTCTCCTCGCCGTCTCGAGGCCCTTTCGGATTCCGCTCCAGCTCATACTTGTAGGAGGTATTGTCGTACCAGTCCGCCACCCATTCTGAGACGTTTCCCGCCAGGTCGTAGATCCCATAGGGGCTCCGACCGGCCTCTAGACTCCCGACGATGGCAAGCACGCCGTAGCCTTTCCACTCGCAGCACTTGTTGAAGTTCGCGTGTCGGGGCGTCGGCGCTTCATTGCCCCAGGGGTATTCCCGGCCATCCGTGCCCCGGGCGGCCTTCTCCCATTCGGCTTCGGTTGGCAGTCGCTTGCTGGCCCATCGGCAGTAGGCGTCGGCATCCTCCCAGGTCACGCCGATCACGGGCCGGTCCCCATGGCTCACCAAGCTCATTTCGCTCCATTTAAACGGCAGCTGTCGCCGGGTCGCCTGTAGGAATTTGGCGTAGCGCGAAGCGGTCACTTCGTACTTATCCATATAGAAAGCGTCGAGATAGACCGGGTGCCGGGGGTTATCAATACTGTCGCCGCCCATCGTGAACTCGCCGGCTGACACCAGCACTATCGGTGCGCCGTCCTTACCGATCAGCTCCCGGCCTGCAGGCGGAGGCGTAAAGGGACGGACGCGAGCCTCTTCAATCGGCTTCGAACGCTGCTCCGCGCGGGCTTTGGCCTGCTCCTCCGTGCGGCGGCGCTCTTCCGCAAGCTTGCGCTGCGCCTCTTCGCGGACGGCTTGTTCCGCGGCCGCGCGTTTGCGCTCTTCTGCCAACCGCTGTTGCTCGGCCTGCTGCTTGGCCCGTTCTTCCCGCTCCCGGGCTAGGCGCTCCCGCTTGGCGCGCCTCTCGTCCTCCTGCCGGGCTTGCTCCTCGGCGTCCAGCCGGGCTTTTTCTTCCGCAAGGCGTTTGCGTTCCTCCTCTAATCGTCTTTGCTCGACTTCCTGCTTGGCCTGTTCTTCCCGTTCGCGAGCCAGCCGTTGCGCCTCTTGTAACTCTCGTCTCTCTGCCTCCAGCTTGGCGCGCGCTTCCTCAAGACGCTGACGATCTGCCTCCAGCTTTCGGCGCTCGGCTTCCAGGTTGGCGCGTTCTTCCTTCTCACCGGCCAGCCGTTCGGCGTCCAGCCGGGCCTGTTCTTCCGCAGCGCGCTGGGCTTCTTCTGTGGAGAGACGGATGCGCTCTTCCGCCTGCCGTCGTTCTTGTTCCAGGGCCTCGCGTTCAGCCTGGAGAATTGGTTGGGCGAGACGGAGCTCCCTCGCGACCCCGGCCGTCACGTGAAACAGATGCACCTGCTTGGCCTTCATGCCCTGCAGCTCTTGGCGGATTGCGGCGTCCGTCAGCAACGTCTCCGGCGCCAGGGGCGTCCCCTCAACCGGCAACCACCACTCCAGACGGCCGTCCTTGTCGTATTGCGCGTGGCCGGCGAAGTAGATCAGGACGATATCGTCAGATTTGGCTTCGCCGCTCAGGCGAAAGAGGGCATAGGCAATGTTCTGTCGCGTGGCCTGCTCGTTGAACAGTTCGATGAGCCGCTCGCGCCGGACTCCGTAGCGCTGCGCGAGGTCGTCGCGCACCTCCATTGCGTCCCTGACTGCGGTCTGCAACGGAAGCCCCTGGTGGTAGTTGTCGATGCCGATGATCAACGCCCAGTATTCGCCCGTGACCGGCCCGCCGGCGGGCTGCGGAGGGAGCGCCAGGTTCTGGATCTCTGCCGGCGCGACCGGCGCAGTGAGCAAGACGGTAAGAGCCACTATCACCGACCGGGCGAGCACAGGGCGTTTCACGGATGAGTTCCTCTGGCAGGACGGCAAAGCAGAGCGTAGGCTACAGAAAGCAGGAGACGATAGCAAGCACGGTGGCGCCGCGAGCTTTTCTTTTACGACCGGCTCCTCTACTATAGGTGCTCCCTATGGCGGAAAGAAGACCACGGAAAGCAAAAGAAACGGGCACCGTACGGCGGCGGAAGCCCGCTGGGGTCTCGACTGGGCTGGCGGCTGCGGAACTGCTGGCGGCGGCGCCGCCGGGAGAGGTCGCCGAACTCCATCGCGCGATCGAGGACGACGGCGGGAAGGTGCTCGCCGTATACCGTGAACCCTTCGGCGGACGCTGGCTCCTCATGGCCGCGCTCCCGATTGAGAAGGTGGAGCCCACCCCCTACCAACGCAACCTCTCGGAAACGCACGTCCGCAGGCTCGAGGCCGTGATCGGCAAGCTCGGGCGATTCCTTGATCCGATCATCGCGGTTCGCGCGCCGCAGGCAGGCACGGCCAGATACTGGACGCCGAACGGCCACCATCGCCTCTCGGCCATGAAAACCTTGGGGGCGAAGAGCATCACGGCGATCGTGGTGCCGGAGGCCGCTGCGGCCTATCAGATCCTCGCGCTGAACACCGAGAAAGCACACAATTTGCGGGAGAAGGCGCTGGAGGTCATCCGCATGTACAAGGAGCTGGCGAGGCTCGACAGCGCCACGGAGGAGACTTACGCGCTGGAGTTCGAGGAGCCAGCCCTCATCACGCTGGGCCTCTGCTACGAGGAGCGGCCTCGATTCAGCGGCGGCGCCTACCATCCGGTGCTCAAGCGCGTGGATCAGTTCATGAAGGGCTCCTTGCGCGCTGCGTTGGAGGCCCGCCAGGCGCGGGCCAAAACCGTGCTGGCGCTGGACGATCTGGTCGCCCAGAAGGTCGAGGCGTTGAAGGCCCGGGGCCTCACCAGCCCGTACCTCAAGAGCTTCGTCGTCGCGAGGATCAATCCGATTCGCTTCCGGCCCAAGGAGGCCGAACCGCTCTCATTCGATGAGACCTTCGACCGCATGACCAAGGCGGCGGACAAGCTAAGCCCCGACACGATCAGGATTGACGACCTAGCCCGATCCGGCGGCGCGCCGGATGAGGGAGACTGACTGCCGTAGCGCAGATGGAAGAATGGCCAGGATTCTGTTCATTGACGATGACGAGCAGACCGGCGACCTCTTCGGGCAGATTCTCGAAGGGGCTGGCCACGAGGTAATCATCGCCCGGGATGGAGTCACAGGGATCGCGCTTTACCGGAAAAACCCCACCGACCTGATCATTACCGACATCATGATGCCGGTGAAAGACGGCATGGAGGTCATCAATGAATTGAAACGGGACTTTCCCTAGGCGAAGATCATCGCCATCTCCGGTTCGGATCGGGAGGCCCGGCGCGAGTTCTTCTTCGACGTCTCAAGGATCTTGGGAGCCAAGCGCACGTTTCACAAGCCGATTGATCCGGCGGAATTGGTGCAGGCGATCCGGGAATTGGTGCCGAACTAGCTCAGCCACACGATTGACACCCACCGGCACGCTTCTTATAATGCGCCTTCGGTATCGGATAGAGTTCGGGAAGAGGTCTTGACTATCCGGCACAGGGGGGTACCCGTTGCTCTTCAAATGCAGCGGGTCCGTGAAGTGCCGGTCCAACAAGGTCGGCAGGGAGGTTTCGCATGTCTGGCACGATGCGGCAGCCCTCGAATTTGGCGCGGAAACGCACGCACGGGTTTCTTGAAAGGATGAAGACTAAAGGCGGCCGCAAGGTTCTGGCACGCCGTCGGGCCAAGGGACGGCACAAGCTGACCGTCTGACTTGGAGATCGGTGACTTCGCCCCGCTCCGCCCGCTCCCAGTATCTCCTTCGTAACAGCGCCGCGATCCGGTTGGTCCTCAAGGAAGGCAGGCGGGTGTCGTGCCCGCTGTTCACCTTGCTCTACCGCCGGAACGCCTTGGACCGCACGCGTGTCGGGGTGGTGGTGGGCAAGAAACTGGGCGGTGCGGTGTGGCGCAACCGCTCCAAGCGACGGTTCCGGGAGCTGGCCCGCCTGAGCCTGCCCCGCCTGCCGGCCGGGCTGGACCTGCTGATCTTGCCGAGACGGGAATCCGTGACCGAGCCCGCCCAGTACCTGCGCGAAAGCTGGCAGGCGCTCTTGGCGCGGGCGAAGCTACTAGTCCCAGGGGATACCCAATGACCCGACTCGTCGTGGCTCTGATCGCCTTCTATCAGCGGTGGCTCTCGCCGCTCGGTCCGCCCTGCTGCCGATTCGTGCCCACGTGCTCGACTTACGCGCGCGAGTCGCTGGTGCGCCATGGTCTGGCATGGGGCCTCATCCTGGCGGCGTGGCGCCTGCTCAAGTGCCATCCGTTTCATCCGGGGGGCTACGACCCAGTCCGCTGAGGAAAAGTCATCATGGAAAAGCGCATAATCCTTTTCCTCGTCCTCTCGATGGCCGTCATCGTGCTCTATCCGTATTTGATGGAGAAGCTGGGGCTCGCCAAACGGCCGGTTCCGGCGGCGCCCCGGGCCGTTACCCCGAAGAAGGACACCGCCGCCCCTGCCACGGTGACAGCGCCCGCCCCGCCTTCCCCGCAGCTCCTGCCAACCCCCGCCCCGTCTGCCAGGGTGCCGACACTGGCCACTGAGGCGCGCGAACAGGAGGTGACGGTCGAGACCGATCTCGTCAAGGTCGTGCTCTCGAACCGCGGCGGGGTGATCAAACGCTGGGAGCTCAAGCGGTATCTGACGAGCGATGCCAGGGACCCCAAGCCCATCCAGCTCGTGCCCGCCATGGCGAAGGACGTGTCGTTCACGCTCCCGTTGACCGTGGAGGTCCCGGACGCCAAACTCCAGGAGCGGCTCTCTCGAGGGCTCTATGCGGTGTCGGCCAAAGACGTCGCCCTCACCGTGGCCCAGCCCGCCGCCGACATCGGCTTCTCCTACACGGACCCGGAGACCGGCGCGCGGGTCAGCAAGCGGCTCACCTTCCACCACGACAGCTACCTGGTGGACCTGGTCATGGAGACCGCCGGTGTGGCCAGTTCGACCACCCTGTCGCTCGGCACGAACTTCGGGATCCATGAGTGGCAGGAAGGTTTCGTCGGCTTTATCGGCCCGGCCACCTACATCAGCGGCAAGCTCAACAAGGACACGCCGGAGAAGGAAGATCTCAGGGCGGGGCAGGTGACCTGGGCCGCATTGCAGGACAAGTACTTCCTGGCGGCCATGATCCCGGCCGATTCCGGGACCCGCATCGCCGTCGTGCGCAAGGAAGGCGAGAAGCTGGTGTCGGTGGGCCTGCGCACCCCGGCCACCGCCGGGACACTGCTCAGCAAGTACCGGCTCTTTGTCGGCCCCAAGGAATACGATACGCTGGCAGCCCTCAAGCTCGAACTGGAGGAGACGATCGACTTCGGCTGGTTCATCTACGGGAGCTGGTCCATCGTGCGATCGGTGGCCAAGCCGCTGTTCTACGCGATCCGCTACCTCCACGAGATCACGCACAACTACGGCGTCGCGATCATCTTGATCACGGTCTTCATCAAGCTGCTGCTCGCCCCCCTCGCGTACAAGAGCTACAAGTCCATGAAGGACATGGCGGCCGTGCAGCCCGAGATGATGGCGCTGCAGAAGAAGTACGCCGACGACCGCGAGCGGCTCAACAAGGAGCTCATGAAGTTCTACAAGGAGCGGAAGGTGAACCCGGTCGGCGGCTGCCTGCCGATGTTCTTCCAGATCCCTGTGTTCGTCGCGCTCTTCAATATCCTGTACATGACTATCGAGCTCAGGCAGGCGCCGTTCATCCTGTGGGTGAAGGATCTCTCAGTGCAGGACCCCTACTACGTCCTGCCGATCCTCATGGGGGTCACCATGTTCATCCAGCAGAAGATCCAGCCGACCACCATGGACCCCAAGCAGGCGCAGATCATGCTGCTGCTGCCGGTGTTCCTCACGTTCCTGTTCATCACTTTCCCGGCCGGGCTCGTGCTCTACTGGTTGACGAACAACGTGCTCACGATCGCCCAGCAAGTCATCACGGACCGGTACCTCCTGCCCAGGACCGCGGTTCTGGCTATCAAATGACCTCCCATGAATGCCAGTGACACGATCTGCGCGGTTGCCACTCCGCCTGGTGAGGGCGGGATCGGCATCATCCGGCTGTCCGGCGAAAAGGCCATCGACCTTGCCTCGGCGGTCTTCGTCGGCTCTGGAGGCCGGACGGTCCGCGACTACAAGACCCACACGCTGCACCACGGCGAGCTGCGCGCGCCCGACACCGGCGAGCGCATCGACGAGGTCCTGGTCGCCGTCATGAAGGCGCCCCGCAGCTACACGTGCGAGGACGTGGTGGAGTTCCATTGTCACGGCGGTCCCCTGGTGCTCCGTCTGGGGCTCGAGGTGCTGATCCACAGCGGCGCGCGACTGGCCGAGCCGGGCGAGTTCACGAAGCGCGCCTTCCTCAACGGCCGGCTGGACCTCGCGCAGGCCGAGGCGGTCATAGACCTGATCCAGGCCCGGTCGCAGACCGGCCTGCGGGTCGCGCTGGAGCAACTCCGGGGGGCCCTATCCGACGAGCTCGGCCAGATCCGTGAAGGCCTGACGCGCCTCCTGGTGGAGATCGAGGCCGGCATCGATTTTTCCGACGAGGGCATCACGTTCATCTCGCCGCAGGCCCTCGCCGCTGGCGTTGGAAAGGTTGCCGAGCGCGTCGAGCGGCTCATCCGGACCGCCGAAGACGGGCGCATCGTGCGGGAAGGCGTGACAGTCGCGCTGGTCGGGCGGCCCAACGTGGGCAAGTCCAGCCTGCTAAACGCGCTGGCAAGGGCAGACCGCGCGATCGTGACGCCGATCCCCGGCACGACGCGGGATGTCCTGGAAGAGTTCGTCAATGTGCGCGGCATCCCTGTGCGCCTGCAGGACACGGCTGGCCTGCGGGAGGCCCAGGATGTCGTCGAGCGCGAAGGGGTGCGCCGCACGCACGACGCGCTGGCCCGCGCCGAGCTGGTCTTGGCGGTCCTCGACGGGAGCGCGCCGCTCGACCCTGAAGATCGTCGTACGCTGGAGCTGCTTCAGGAGAAGTCGGTGGTGCTGGTCGTGAATAAGGCGGACCTTCCACCACGCGTGGAGCCCGCGGACCTCAAGGGTTTCGTCGAGCCACGTCGGATCGTCTGGACTTCGGCGACCACGGGGGCCGGCCTGGACGAGTTGCGGGACGCGATCCGCGACACCGTGCTCAGGCAGGGATTGGAGCCGAGCGAGGGCGTCCTGATCACGCACTTGCGGCACCGCTCGGCCCTGGAGCGGGCCAAGACCTCGCTCGATCAGGCCCTTGTGTCAATCCAGCAGCACACGGCGGCCGAGTGCATCGCGGCGGACTTGCGGGTGGCCATCAACGCGATCGGCGAAATCATCGGCGAGACGACGACGGATGACATCCTCGACCGCATCTTCAAGGAGTTCTGCATCGGAAAATGATCATCCGGGCGCACGACGACCGTTTCGACGTGATCGTAGTCGGTGGCGGCCACGCCGGCTGCGAGGCCGCGCTGGCCGCGGCCCGCATGGGCGCGCGCACGGCCCTGTTCACGATGGAGGAGGACAAGATCGCGCAGATGTCCTGCAATCCCGCGATCGGCGGCATCGCCAAGGGCCACCTCGTCAAGGAGATCGACGCGCTGGGCGGCGAGATGGGCCGCAACACGGACAAGACCGGCATCCAGTTCCGCATGCTCAACACGCGGAACGGGCCGGCTGTGCGCTCGCTGCGGGCGCAGTGCGACAAGAAGCAGTACCGGCTGGCGATGCAGGCCACGCTGCGGGCGCAGCCGGACCTCACGATCTACCGCGGGACCGTGGATCGGATCGAGACGGTCGGCGGGCGGGTCAGCGGGGTCGTCACCGGCGCGGGTGCCCGGCTCGCCGCCACGGCCGTTATCCTGACTACAGGTACTTTCCTTAATGGTTTAATTCACGTAGGGTTAAACCACTTCCCTGCCGGACGGGCCGGTGAGGACGCGGCCGAGCACCTCTCCGACTGCATGCGCGAGTTCGGCTTCGAGGTGGGGCGGCTCAAGACCGGCACCCCGCCCCGCCTGGACCGGGACACCATCGCCTTCTCGGTCCTGACTCCGCAGCCGGGCGACGACCCGCCGCCTCCGTTCTCGTTCCGCACGGAACGGATCCCGATGCCGCAGGTCTGCTGCCACCTCACGTACACGAATGCCGAGACGCACCGCATCATCCAAGACAACTTGGACCGCTCGCCGATGTTCACCGGCGTGATCGAGGGCACCGGCCCGCGCTACTGCCCGTCGATCGAGGACAAGGTGGTGCGGTTCGCCGACAAGCCCCGCCACCAGATCTTTATCGAACCGGAGGGACTCGACACGAATGAGTTTTACCCGAACGGCATCTCGACGAGCCTGCCGGTGGACGTCCAAGCCGCCTTCCTGAAGACCATCCCCGGCCTGGAGCGAGCCAGGATGCTCAAGCCAGGGTACGCCGTGGAGTATGACTACATCCCGCCGCGCCAGCTTCATCCCACGATGGAGACGAAGCGGGTCGAAGGGCTCTTCCACGCGGGGCAGATCAACGGCACGTCGGGATATGAAGAGGCGGCCGCGCAGGGGCTCATGGCCGGCATCAACGCCGTTCTCAAGATCCGGGGCCAGGCCCCCTGCATACTGGACCGCTCGGACGCCTACATCGGGGTGCTGATCGACGATCTCATCACCAAGGACGCCCGCGAACCGTACCGCATGTTCACCTCGCGGGCCGAATACCGTCTGCTCTTACGCCAGGATAATGCCGACCTCCGCTTGACAGACACCGGCTACCGTTTGGGGCTGATCCCGGAGGGCGGATACCGGATGTTCTGCGAGAAGCGGGATGCCATCGCCCGGGAGCGAGAGCAGTTCCGAAAGATCCGCCCCAAGCTGACCCCCGAGTTCCTGGCTCGCGCCGAGGCCATGGGGCTGCAAAGCCTAGGTGCTGCCATCACCCTTGAGGGCCTCCTGCGGCGTCCCGAGCTGGACTACGAAGCAGTGATCGGACTGGCCGAGGTGAACGGCCACCCCGACCCTGCCGTCCGTGAGGAGGTCGAGATTCAGGTCAAGTACGAGGGTTATATCCACCGTCAATCCCATGATGTGGATAACTTCAAGCGGCTGGAGTCACGCAGAATCCCTCCTGATTTTAACTACACTTCCGTCAAGGGGTTCTCGCGGGAGGTCCTGGAGAAGCTCCAGAGAGTCCGCCCCCATTCTGTCGGGCAGGCCTCCCGGATCGAGGGGGTGACCCCTGCCGCCATCTCGCTCCTCCAAGTCGCATTAGAGCGGTCCCGGCGCAGCGCCGCCTAGACAGCCAGGAGTATCCGTGAGATACCTACTGCGTCGCCCGATCCTCTCGCCCGGCTGGTCTTTTCTCGTTCGGCCTCCTCGCCGTACTACTGGGAGTACGCCTGCGTCGTCCTCACTTGCGAGAAGCCCCGGCGGGCTTCGGTCTCGACCGCCTCGCTACGGCATCCACGAATACTCCTGGCTGGTGTTCCACGTGGAACATGCCCCCTAGCCTACCGGCTCCGGACCAGGCGCCTTCGCCGGCTTCAGCCCTGATGGAGGGCGGACTCCAGCTGGGCGTTCCCCTGTCCCCCCATACCGTCGCCAGACTGGTCCTCTATCTCCAGGAACTGGTGCGCTGGAACGCCAAGGTTAACCTCTCCGGCCTGACCGAGGAAGCCGACATCATTACCAAGCACTTCCTCGACTCGCTCGCCGCCTTCAAGGTCCTCAAGGGTGGTCCTGGGCTGATCCGGCCGGGTCCAGGGCTCCGCGTCTTGGATGTGGGAACGGGCGCGGGGTTTCCCGGGTTGGTGCTGAAACTTCACGATCCAGAGTTGGCGGTCACGCTGCTCGAACCCTCCCAGCGGAAAGCGGCCTTTCTCCACCATATGATCGGCCTGTTGGGGGTGACCGGCGTATCGGTCTTGATCATCCGGATCGAGGACCTCCCAGCGGGCCAGGCTGGGCCGTTTGACCTCGTGACGACCCGGGCTTTGAACCCGGGACTGCTGTTAGCCGAATCGCCCCGGTTGCTGGCCCCCAATGGCACGGTGCTGCTGTTTCGAGCCAGCCCCCTGGAGGCCGTCCCGCCTGGGTACCGGCTCATCCGGCAAGAATCCTTCACGCTTCCCTTCACGAACGATCCCCGCACCCTCACCCTCCTCCAGCTCTCCCCAGGAAGCTAATCAGACGAGACGTATCGTTTCCTTCTTGCGGGTGGCGCTGATCCAGGCCGCGACGCGCGCCGCGACTTGCTTGCCCTTGGCGGAGCGCAGCACGGCAGCGGCCGATCAGCGACAGGACCCGCTCTTGGTGGCCGCGTTTGTTCTGCCCTCATTGTTCCACGTAGAACAGTGTCGTTTCGTTGACACCTTCTCGCCCAATTGCTAGCATGGGCTTCCTCGATGGGGCGGATTATCGCCATTGCCAATCAAAAGGGCGGGGTCGGCAAGACCACGACCGCCATCAACTTGGCGGCGTCCTTGGCGGTGGCGGAACGGACCGTCCTCCTGGTGGACCTGGACCCGCAGGCCAATGCCACGAGCGGCCTGGGGGTCGACTTGGAGGGCATCGCGCTGTCGACGTACGACGTTATGGTCCGAGGCCGGAAGGTCTCGGAAGTACTCGTGAAGGCAGCCGTTCCCCGGCTTGACGTGGTCCCCTCCGAGGCGGACCTGGCTGCGGCGGAAGTCGAGCTGACGCCGGTGGAAAACCGGGAGTTAATTCTCCGACACGCCCTGGGGGATGCGGCCAGCCAATATGAATTCGTGCTGGTGGATTGCCCGCCGGCGCTGGGGCTCCTCACCGTGAACGCTCTGGTCGCAGCACATAGCGTGCTGGTCCCTGTCCAGTGCGAGTTCTACGCAATGGAGGGACTCGGGCGGTTGATGCGGACCGTCGAGATGGTGCGTCGGTCCTTGAATAAGGCGCTGGTCATCGAAGGCATCCTCATGACCCTGTTCGACGGGCGGAACAACCTCCACTGGCAGGTAGCCGAGGAGATACGTAAGCATTTTTCTGATACGATGTTCAAGACCGTCATCCCCCGCAACGTCAGGCTGGCGGAGGCGCCCAGTCACGGAGCGCCGGTGCTCATGTACGACGTCGCATCCTCCGGGGCGCAGGCGTACCTGAGCCTGGCCAAGGAAGTCCTGGCACATGCAAAAAAAGGCGCTCGGTAGAGGCCTGCAAACGCTGATTCCCGTCGCCACCGGGGGACGGGATGAAATCGAGGAGATCCCGCTCTCCCTCGTTTCGCCCAACCCGTTTCAGCCGCGCCGGGCCATCAACGCGGCCGAGCTCGAAGAGCTGGCCAACTCGGTCAAGGTGAAAGGGGTGCTGCAGCCGGTCCTGGTGCGGCGTTTGGGGGACGGCGGCTACGAGTTGATCGCTGGCGAGCGCCGCTGGCGCGCGGCCAAGCTCGCGGGCCTGAAAAAAATTCCGGCCATCGTTCGTCTGGCCACGGATGCCGAGGCGATGGAAATGGCGCTGATCGAAAACCTCCAGCGCAAGGATCTCAATCCGCTGGAGGCTGCCCGGGCCTACCAGCGCCTCATCAAGGAGTTCGGGCTCACGCAGGAGGCGGTCGCCAAGCAACTCGGTAAGGAGCGTTCGTCGATCGCCAACACCGTGCGGCTCCTGTCGCTCCAGTCGGAGGTGCAGGTGTGGGTCGAGAACGACCAGTTGTCCCTGGGGCATGCGAAGGTTCTGCTGGCGGTTTCCGATCCGGACCAGCAGGTTCGCCTGGGACGGCGCGCCGTGACGGAACGACTGTCAGTGCGGGACCTCGAACGTTTGGTGCGGTCCAACCACCGCGC
>Ga0209237_1000855_pt1 | contig 17638 bp, 18 predicted proteins | sample GraSoi013_1_40cm_2_FD_185820 | JGI IMG/M metagenome (GOLD analysis project Ga0209237, IMG submission 185820) | Grasslands soil microbial communities from the Angelo Coastal Reserve, California, USA - Sample 10_02_2013_1_40cm (SPAdes) (version 2) | ecosystem: Environmental > Terrestrial > Soil >... | reverse complement strand
GGGGAGCCAGACCCTCGACTCGATCCCCGGCTTCCGCCGCGTGCTCGACTCGGTGACGATCTTCGATGGGTCGCGCGTCAACCTGTTCGAGCGCGTGGCCCCGGCGCCATACGCCCGCGTCGTACCGGGCGCCATCAAGACCGACTCGGCGACGATCATTCCCACGCTCGTCGATCCGCGCATGGACTACTCCCGGATTGTCCTCTTCACCAACGATCAGCCGGTTACGCCGGAGCCGTTGAAGCAGATGCCCCCACCCAGCCCGTCACGCGCCGCAGTGACCGCGTGGCAGCCTGGACGGATGACCGTCACCCTCGACCCCGCGCCCACTCAACCGAGCTACCTGTTGATCGCCGAGAACTGGTATCCCGACTGGCAGGCCACGTCCGACGGCCGGCCGGCGCAGGTGCTGCGGGGCGACTATACCCTGATCACGGTCGCGCTACCGGCTGGAGCCAAAGTGGTAGAGCTCGCGTTCCGTTCGAAGCTCTATGAGGTGGGCAGGACGCTGACCGTCGGGTCCCTCGCCGCGCTCCTCATCGCGCTTCTCGCTGCCGTGGTCCTCCCCCGGCGCGCCCGGCATGGGTGAGCGAGCGCTGGTCGTCATCCCTACCTACAACGAGGCCGGGAACGTCCCGACCCTCGTCCCGCAGGTCCTGGCACAGGATCCAGGTCTCGAAATCCTGGTGGTGGATGACCAGTCCCCGGACGGCACCGGACAGATCGCCGATGCGCTGGCTGCGAAGGAGCCGCGTCTGCACGTGCTGCATCGGGAAGGGAAGCTCGGCCTCGGCACGGCCTATATCACGGGTTTCCGGTGGGCCCTGGAGCGGGGTTTCGACTACGTGTTCGAGATGGATGCGGACTTTTCCCACGATCCAGCCCACTTAAAGGAGTTTCTCAAGGCGGTTGCCCAGGCTGACTTGGTGCTCGGCTCGCGCTACCTGAACGGGAGGGTAACGGTCGTCAACTGGCCGATGGGGCGCTTGTTGCTATCATATTGTGCGAATATCTACGCCCGCTGGATCACGGGCCTGCGGATCTGGGACCTGACGGGGGGGTTCAAGTGTTTTCGCAGGCGCGTGCTGGAGGCAATCGACCTGACGCGGGTGCGGTCCAACGGGTACGCCTTTCAGATCGAAATGAGCGTGAGGGCATGGCGCAAAGGGTTCACCCTGAAGGAAATCCCGATCGTGTTCGTCGACCGAACCGAGGGGCAAAGCAAGATGAACCGGGCGATCGTGCGGGAAGCCGTGTGGATCGTTCCCCGGCTCAGACTGATGGCCTGGTTCGGCCGCATCTAGTCGGGACCACGATCTACAAGATGACGGGGTCGGGCAACGACTTCGTCATGGTCGACAGCCGCCACACGACGCCTGCCGAATGGTCCGTCGACGATATCAGGGCGGTGTGCGCGCGCGGCACCGGCGTCGGCGCCGACGGGCTCGTGTTCGTCGGCCCCGGATCGGGGCCGGGGACCGGAGGGGGGTCGGACGCCGTTCGCATGGTCTACTTCAACTCGGACGGTTCGCGCGCCGCGATGTGCGGGAACGCAGCCCTCTGCAGCACGCGTCTCGCCGCCCGATTGGGCCTGGCAGACCCCCAGCGCATGACCCTCGAGACGGACGCCGCCACGTACGAGAGCCGCTGCCTGTCCGATGGCGAGCGCGCGGAGCTGCACCTCGCGCCGGTCCACTCGCCGGCACCCGTGCCGGGCCTCGCGACCGCGCCCGGCGAGCGGCAGGCGGCCCTGGGCACGGTGGGCGTTCCGCACCTCGTGGTCCTCGTGGAAGAGGTGGAGCGGGTCGACATCGTGACTCGCGGCAGGCTGCTTCGGTCCGACCCGGCGCTGGGGCCCGCCGGAGCGAACGTGAATTTCATTTCCCCGACCGCCCGCGCGTCCGAATGGCGCATGCGGACCTACGAGCGCGGCGTGGAGGACGAGACCCTGGCGTGCGGGACGGGTGCCGTCGCCGCAGCCTGCGCGCTTGCCGACTGGGGCCTCGCCAAGCTTCCGATTACGCTCTGGACCAAGACAGCCAGGCGGCTCGAGATCCGGGCGCGAAAGACCTCCGAGGGGCTGTATGACGACGTGTGGTTGGGAGGGGAGGCGCGGCTTGTGGTACGGGGTGTGATTAACTGAGGAGCTTCTCCACATTCAGGCTTGCCTCAGCTTAACATAACATATCTTATACGAAGCATGCGTGCTCAAGAAATCACGGATGACCGCTCCCCTTGGTCAACTCCCCGAGGCGCACCTTTGCCTCCCCGGCCGCGGTCGTAGAGTCCAGCTTTTCCGCGATCGTCCGGTATGCGGCGAGCGCTTTGGCGCTATCACCCGCCGCGAGCCACGCCCGCCCCGCGTCTGAGAGAAACTGCGCACGGAGGAACGGGTACAGGGCCGCGGCGGCAGCAGCTTCGTAGGCAGTCGCGGCGTCCGTGGGCCGGAGCGCGTTCTCGTACGCACCGCCGAGCAGGCCGTAGGTCTGGGCTCGGAAGTACTTGTCGGCTTTGGGAGCGGACCGCTGGAGGACCTCGATCGCCTGCTGGGTCTGGCCTTGGGCGAGCCGCGCCTGTGCGAGCAAGATGCTGGCCTCCTGGGCAGCGTGGGTCCCGGAGAAGTTCTCCACAACTTGGGATAGCACGCTGGCGGCGAGCGGGTAGTTCTTCGAATCGAGCGCGAGGCGCCCCTGCGCGATTTGCCGGCCCGCACTACGCTCCGCGGTCTTGGCGGTCAGGAAGCTCCACGCGAAGAGCGCCAGAGCCACGACAAGCGCCACCACGAGGTAGGCCGCCAACTGCTTGTGACTCCTGATCCAACCATTGAGCCACGTGAGTGCGTTGGACTCTCCAACTGCCGGGCGTCCCGTCGTCGTTACCGTCGTCGCCATGCCTTTCACGCCTTTCCGTATCAGCCGCAAGGCTCAAGCCGCAAGTCTTGCAGCTTACGCCTTGCGGCCTGCGACTGTCATGGTGCCCCTGGGGTGACTCGAACACCCGGCCAACGGTTTAGGAAACCGCTGCTCTATCCACCTGAGCTACAGGGGCTAAGCTTTGAAATGTAGCGAGCTTACGCGTAGTGTAGCAAGGCGTCAACGCGCTCGTTTCGGAGCCGCTCCCGTCCTTTGAGAAAATCGAGCTCTATCAGGAACGTGAAGCCGACGACCTGCGCGCCGTGCGCCCGCACCAGCTTCGCAGCCGCCTCCGCGGTGCCCCCCGTCGCCAACACGTCGTCCACAATCAACACCCGGTCACCCAGACCCACGGCGTCGCGGTGCATCTCGAGTGCGTCGGTGCCGTATTCCAAGACGTACTCCACCCGACCTCGGGCCGCTGGGAGCTTGCCCGGCTTGCGGATGGGCACGAGTCCCGCTTCGAGCAGCAACGCGATCGGCGCGCCCAGCAGGAACCCGCGCGATTCGATCGAAACAACGCGCCGCACCTTGGATCCGCCGAACGGCGCCGCCATCAACTCAACCGCCCGGCGGAACCGCGTCGGATCGAGCAGCAGCGGTGTGATGTCCTTGAACATGATCCCCGGCTTGGGAAAGTCGGGGACGTCGCGAATCGCCTGATAGATCTCGTGGACTGTGTCGGCTTGGGTCAAGCGCCTACCTCGCAACTACTTGATATCAAAACCGTTCGGAATCGCAACCTCATGTGGAACCTGAGATTTTTCCACGCGTTCCACCTGCGCCGCGGGCGGGCCCTGGGCCAGCAAGCCCTCGAGGTCCATCAGCGCCCCGTCCGAGCCTTCCGCGACCACCTCCACCGACCCATCGCGGAGGTTGCGAGCCAGCCCACGGAGGCCCAGACGCGTTGCCTGTCGCCACACCCACCAGCGGAACCCCACGCCTTGGACGCGACCGTGCACGAGGAAGCGCTTCGCGGGCACGCGGCCCCTACCCTTGGCGGCCCTGCGCCGCCCGCCGACGGTACCACCAAATGTAGACCACCGCGATCCCCGCCAGCACCGGCAACACGACGAGCACGGCGCGCCCGGCGTAGCGCCTCGCCTCCCGGTTGAGCACCTCCAGGATCACGTCTTCCCGGCTGCCGATGAACCACCCGATCCACGTCAGAATGGTGCACCACACCAGCGCACCCAGACCCGTAAACACCAGGAACCGGCCAAGGTGCATCCGCGCGATGCCCGCGGGAATCGAGATGAGATGGCGCACGACGGGCAGCATGCGACCCAGGAACGTGCTGATCTCGCCGTGCGCCGCGAAGTACCGCTCCGAGCGATCGAGCGCCCGCTCGGTGATGAGCACGTACTTGCCCAGCCGCAGGAAGAAGGCGCGCCCGAGCCAATGGGCGAGCCCGTAGTTGGCGAGCGCGCCGAGGATGCTCCCCAGCACGCCGCACGCGACCGCGACGACGAAGGTCATCTCTCCCTTGGCCGCGAGGTAGCCCGCAGGCGGCATCACCAGCTCGCTCGGGAGCGGCAAGATCGACGACTCGACCGCCATGAGGACCACGATGCCGGGATATCCCATCCCGCGGAACAGGTCGAGCAGCCACTGGATGAACGAGTCAAGCATCGAAGCCGTGTTCTCCCAGCAAGGGGACGAACCGCGCCGCACCGAGTGGGGTGCGGCGTACTGCGTGGAAGGGACCCTGCCCCAGCCGCTCGACCAGCGTGAGGGTCTGCGCTCCGTGCTCACCCAGCGGAATCAACAAGCGGCCGTCCGGCGCAAGCTGCTCCACGAGCGGCGGTGGCACTTCCGGACCGCCGGCAGCGACCAGAATCGCGTCGTAGGGCGCGTAGGCGCTCCACCCGAGCGTCCCGTCGCCCAGCAGCACCGAGACGTTCGCGATCCCGGCTTCGCGCAGCGCCCGCTGGGCCGCGATGGCGAGCGCCTCCACCCGCTCGACCGAGAAGACCGTGCTCGCGAGGGCCCCGAGCAGCGCCGTCTGATACCCTGAGCCGGTCCCGATTTCGAGCACGCGCTCCCTGCCCTTGAGGCGGAGCGCCTCGAGATAGCGGGCCTGCGTGAACGGCTGCGAGATGGTCTGGCCGTTGCCGATCGGGAGCGCCGTGTCCTCGTAGGCGCGGTGCCTCACCGCCGGCGGCACGAACAGATGCCGCGGTGTCTCCGCGAATGCCTTGAGGACGGCGAGGTCGCGGATCCCCCTGACGCGCAGCGCCTCGACCAACCGCGCACGGTATCCCGCGTACGTATCCGCCGCCCCGGTCAGTCGCCGGGGAGCCACTTCCGCACCACCTCGATCAAGCCGTAGTTGGTCATGTCCATGTGGAGCGGTGTCACCGAGATGTAGCCGTCGCTGGTGGCGCGGAAATCGGAATCTGCATCACCGCTCCAGGTGATGCGACCGCCGCCGATCCAATAGATCTCCTTCCCCCACGGGTCCTTCATGAGCGCGATTTCCTCGCTGAAGACTCGGCTCCCGAGATGGGTCACCTTCACACCCTTCACCTGGTCCCCGGGGAGGGCAGGAAGGTTGATGTTGAGCAGCGTCTCGGTCGGGAAATCCTCGACCTCCACGATGCGCTTGAGCAGCGACCGCAGGCCGTCCCTGTGCGTCTCCAGCATGTCCAGGTCCGCCCCCGCGTACGACACGGCGATACTGGGGATGCCGGCCACGAGGCCCTCCATCGCGGCCGCCACCGTGCCCGAGTAGAACACGTCCTCTCCCATGTTCTGGCCGTGGTTTATCCCGGAGATGACGAAGTCCGGCTTCTGCGGCATCAGCATCCCGATGGCGAGGAGCACGCAATCAGTGGGGGTGCCGTCCACTTGAAAGGCACCGTCCGGCCGTCGCGTGGCGTGCAGGGGACGGTGCAGCGTGAGCGAGTGCGACGTGCCGCTTTGCTCTCGATCGGGAGCCACCACCGTCACCTGTCCCAGGGCGGCGCACACATCGCCGAGCACGGCCAGGCCGCGGGCGAGGATGCCGTCGTCGTTCGAGATGAGGATGTTCATCGTGCCCCGAAAATGATCGCCCGACCGTAGCGCGTGAAGACGCGGACTTGCCGCCACGTGTCGGCCCAGTGCCGGAAATGGCTGGGCCGCCCTTCATAGACCGTCGACACCGGCACAAACCGTACCCGAAGGCCGCGTGCCAGGGCGGCGAGCAGGAACGCCGTTTCGAAATCGTAGCCCTGCTCCCCGGGCCGCACCGCCTGGACCGCGCGCCGGGACAGCGCCCGAAAGCCCGTCTGGGCGTCCGGGACCGCCACCCCTCCGATGCGCGACGCGAGCGCCGCCGACAGCCAGTTGGTGCAGCGCCGTCCCCACGGCATCGCGCCGGTGCGCGCCCGGGCACCCAACGCCACGTCCGCCTCACCGGCCAGCACCGGGGCCGCCAGGCCGGGAATCTCCTCGGGCGGGTGTTGCCCGTCGGCGTCCAGCGTGATGATTACGCCCGCCCCGCCCTCGAGCGCCGCCGCGATGCCCGTCGCGAGCGCGGCGCCCTTGCCGCGATTGCGCGGATGGACGAGTACCGTGGCCCCCGTTCCCCGTCCCGCGTCGCGCGTCCCATCGGTCGAGCCGTCGTCCACAACGTAAGCGGTTGCGCCCGGAACGGCACGGGACGTCCGGGAGATGACGTCGGCGATGGTGGCGGCGGCCTGATAGGCGGGGATGACGACCGCGACGGCGCGGTCAGCGCGCCCCGGCATTGGGTGAAGCGTTCCCCTCGAGAATGGCGAGGATCGACTTGAGCTCGGCGCGCAGATCCTTGACCGTCTGGGTCGCGAGCGCGCGGCGCGCTTCCGGCTTGAGCTCGCCGCTGCGCCGATATTGCTCGATCTTCTGGCGTGCCCCCTCGATCGTGTATTTCTCCGTGTAGAGCAGGTGCTTGACCAGCATGATCAGCTCGATCTCGCGCCGCTGGTACACCCGGTTGCCGGACCGGTTCTTGGCGGGGTTCAAGAAGCGGAACTGGCTCTCCCAGTACCGGAGCACGTGCGGCTTCAGGTCGGTGAGCTGACACACTTCGCCGATCGAGAAGAACTCCTGCACGGGATGGGGGGCGCTCATCGCCAGTGCTCCGGTTTGAGCTCCCGTTCCATCAAGTCGGAGACGGCCTGGCTGGGCGATTTCCGGTTGAAGAGGACCTCGGCCACCTCGCGCGCGATCGGCAGCTCGACGCCGTGTCGCTCCGCGAGCGTCACCGCGGAGCGGGCGGTGTTCACTCCTTCGACCACCGCGGCCCGCCCCGCCAGCGCGTCCTCCAGCCGCTTCCCTTCCCCGAGCTCGACCCCCAGCTGGTGGTTGCGCGACAGGGGACCGGTGGCCGTGAGGATGAGGTCGCCCATCCCGGCGAGCCCGGCGAAGGTGGACGGCTCGGCGCCGAGCGCCACGCCCAACCGCGTGATCTCGGCGAGCCCGCGCGTGATCAGCGCGGCGCGCGTGTTGTGGCCCATCCCGAGTCCTTCCAGGATACCGGCCGCGAGGGCGATGACGTTCTTGAGCGCTCCCGCAAGCTCCACGCCGAGCATGTCCGTGGCGGAATACACCCGGAAGAACCCGGTCGAGAACACCTGCTGCACCTGCTGGGCGACCGCGTGCTCCCGCGCCGCCGCCACCACGGCCGTCGGCTGGCGCGCGTAGACCTCGCGGGCGAACGAGGGGCCGGATAGAACAGCGATCGGCGTATCCTTCGGAAGCACGTCGGCCAACACGCACGACGGGGTGGAGAGTCGCTCCGGGTCGAGGCCCTTGGACACGCTCACGACCAAAGCGCCGCGACCGATCTTGCCCCGCGCCCGGGTCATGACGTCGCGCACCGCGTGGGACGGGGCCGCCGACACGACGACCGCAGCGCCACCCACCGCTGCCGTCAAGTCACCGTCAGCGGTAACCGCGGGAGCGAGCGCGGCGCCGGGGAGGAACATGTGGTTCAGGTGCTCCCGATTCACGCTCTCCACCACGTCGGGCTCGCGCGCCCAGAGGGTGACCATGTCGAAGTCTCCCTTACGGGCAAGCAGGTCCGCGAGCGCGGTGCCCCAGGCGCCCCCGCCAATCACCGCAATCTTCGTCACGGCCGAGCCGCGAGTTTACTCGCGCACTTCACGCAGCCACGCCCTTTCTCGTGCGGAACCGATTCTCCGTCCCCTGCCGCAAGCGCGCGATATTGTGCCGATGCGAGTAGATAATCAGCAGCGCCAGGACCACGCTCGCCCAGAACGTGTAGGGCTGCTCGGGGGCCGTGAGCCGGACCCACAGCGGAAGCAGCGCGGCCACCGCGAGGGACGCGACCGACACGTACCCGGAGAGCCACAGAGTGACAGCCCAGAGGGCGAGCGAGATCACGATCGCAAGTGGGACGAGGGCCAGGAACGTCCCCGCTGCCGTCGCCACGCCCTTGCCGCCGCGGAAGCGGACGTACGGGGAGAAGATGTGGCCGAGCACCGCCGCCAGTCCCAGCGCGACCGCGAAGCACGCGGGCCCGTTGGACCAGGGCCCGAGGATCGCGACCGGGACGGCGCCCTTGACCATGTCGATCAGACCGACGGGGATCGCGTACTTCCAGCCGAGCACGCGGTACACGTTGGTCGCCCCGAGGTTGTTCGAGCCGTGCTCGCGCAGGTCGATGCCCTTCCCGACCTTGCCGGCGATGTAGCTCGTCGGCGTCGCGCCGATCAGGTAGGCGAGGACGAGCATAGCGGCCAGCCCGTAGTCGTTCATCGGCGGGCCGTCTCCCGCTTGCGGCGGAGCTTGAGGTTCAGCGGGGAGCCGGTGAACCTCCAGGCCTCCCGGAAGCCGTTCACCAGGTAGCGCGTGTACGCCTCGGGGATCGCCTCGGGGCGATTGGATACGATGGCGAACCGGGGCGGCGCCGTGCCGATCTGCGACGCGTAGAGCAGCCGTACCGACTCCCCCACCGGCTGCGGCGGCTGCTGCCGATCAACGAGGGCTCCGAGCACCCGGTTCACTTCCGCGGTGGGCACCCGCTTGGCGCGCTCCTCCGCGACCTCCAAGATGAGCTCGAGGAGCTTCGGCACCCGCTGGCCGGTCTTGGCGGACAGGTACAGGAACGGGATGAACTGCAGGAACGGCGCCCGCTCCTCCACCTCCCGCTGGCCCCGCGCCGCGGTGTTCGTCTCCTTCTCCTCGATCAGGTCCCACTTGTTCACGGCGACGATGATCGCCGCGCCCTGCTCCCAGGCGTCGTTGGCGATCTTCAGGTCCTGAACGTGCATCCCGTCCTTCGCATCTACTACGAGGACGCACACGTCGGCGCGCTCGATGGCCCGCGAGGTCCGGAGCGTCGAGTAGAACTCGATGTCGTCCTCGACCTTGCTGCGCTTGCGGAGTCCCGCGGTATCGATGAACACGAGGGTGCACCCCTGATAGCTGAGCGGGGTATCGATCGCGTCCCGCGTCGTGCCGGGCTCATCCGCCACGACCAGCCGCTCCTCGCCGAGCAAGCGGTTCACCAGGCTCGACTTTCCCACGTTCGGCCGGCCGACGACCGCTACGTGGATCTCGGCCTCCTCGCCCGCCTCCGGGGCCGCCGGCAGCAGCTCCACCACGCGGTCCAGCAGGTCGCCCGAGCTCTTCCCGACCGCGGCGGACACGGGGAACGGATCGCCCAGGCCGAGCTCGTAAAACACCAGGTGCCGCGTGTCCTTGGGCAGCTGGTCGGCCTTGTTGGCGACCAGGATCAACGGACGGCGTGCCTTCCGGAGGTACTGCGCGATCTCCAAATCCGCGGGGTGCACCCCCTCGTCGACGTCTACGAGGAACAACACGACATCGCTGGCGGCCACCGCCGCCTCGACCTGGGTCCGGATCGCGCGGTTGAGCTGGTCGTGGGCGCCCGGCACCATCCCGCCCGTGTCCACGAGCCAAAACCGCCGTCCGTTCCACTCCGCTGCGCCGAAGTGCCGATCGCGGGTGACGCCCGGGCGAGCGTCCACGATCGCGTCCCGGCCCCCGATGAGGCGATTGAACAGCGTGGACTTGCCGACGTTGGGGCGGCCGATGATCGCGACTGTCGGTGCGCCCCTCATCCCCTTCCCCCCCCCTCTCCCAATGCGGAATGCGGAGTGCGGAATGCGGAATTGAAGTGCTGGCCTCCAGGCTGGACGTCGACCTCCCGCGTAGAAGCGGGCGCATCCATTCCGCATCCCGCATTCCGCATTCCGCATTCGGTCAGCACGTCCGCAAAGTCATACGACAGGTGCACAGGCATGGGTACCCGCGCCGCGAGATCGTCGGCGCGCACGTCGTCCACGAACACTAGGTCGTCGTTCACCGCCTCCGCCGGCAGCAGGACGAAAGCCAGGTCCCGCCGATCGGTGAGCGCCCGCGCGATCGCCGCCCCGGGAAGGAGTCCCGCCGTGGTGACCGAGGGCCCGAACAGGGTGTTCTCGACCACGACCAGCTCGAAGCGGCCACCGGTCGTCGCCGCGACGTCGGTCAGCACTTGCGGCATCAAGAGACCCATGGCCCTACCGGTCACGACCCCGATGCGCTTCCCGGCCAGGTCGGGAAGCGAATCGACGGCCGCCGCGATTCTGGTCTGAAGAAACCGCACCGAGCCGACCCCGTTTTCGCGTTGCTCGAAATCCCCGTACCACGCGGGGCCCGGCAGCGGCTCTCCCGCTTGGAGGTAGAGATCGTCGGCTCCGTAGCACCATGGCACCCCGCGTTCGGTGAGCGCCCGGGTCGCCATCCGGTCGACCGCCGCGAGCGCGGCCCCGCACTCTGTCCGTCTCAGCTCGCGTACCAGGCCACGTTTCGAGAATTCGGTGAGCGCGACGGGGACGACCGAAACCGACAGCACCGCGGGACCGAGGCCGTACAGGCCGGCGAGCGTGCGCTCGAGCTCGACTCCGTCGTTCACCTCGGGAACGAGGACGACCTGCGTGTGGAACGCGATCCCCCGCTCGGCGAACCAGCCGAGTTGTGGGATGATGTCGGGCGCCTCAGGGTTGCGGAGCAGCCAGCGGCGGATCGTGGGGTCCGTGGCATGCACGGAGACGTACAGGGGCGACAGCCGATACTCCACGATCCGCGCCATGTCCCAAGGCTTCAGGTTCGTGAGCGTCGCGAAGTTCCCGTAACGGAAGGACAGCCGGTAGTCGTCGTCGCGGATGTACAGCGGCGTGCGCAAGCCGTCCGGGTTCCCGTCGACGAAACAGAAGTCGCAATGGTTCCCGCAGCGCCGGATGCGCGGCGGCTCGAGCGTCACGCCCATCGGGAGCCCCTCGGGGCGCTCGATGTCGTACTCGACCGCCTCCCCCGTCGGAAGGCGTGCCGCCAGTAGGAAGCGCTCGTCCGCCGTGAGAAACTCCCAATCCAGGAAGTCCTCCAGCGCCCGGCCGTTGACGGCCACGAGCTCCGTTCCCGGAACGAGCCCCAACTCCCCGCCGAGGGAGTCGGGTGCCACCGATTGCACGCGAATCACCGCACCTGCCTGTCCTTCAAGGACTTTGTGAGGCCTGACGTCGCAACCCCAACGTGGGCCGTGACTTCCGAAAGCGATGAAATATGCCTTAGGAAGCGCGATAACGCCAGCCGGTGACCCCCCTGCCGTTCACCTTGAGGTCGAACGCCTGGCTTTGACGCGGAGGCAGAGCGGGGACATCCTGGGTCAGGGCCGCGACGACCTGACCGGCGACGTCGAGGAACTCGAGGGCGAGGCGGAACGGCTTGGACGGAGCCGCCCTCAGGTTGGTCGCCGTGGCGGAGAGGGACGCCCCGGCGCTGTCGGGGAGGAAGCTGAGGACGGAGATCTCGACCGCGAGGCCGGAGTCGGCCCGTGCCACATACGCCTTCGTGGAGTCACGCTGTCGCCGGAAGTCCCACCCCGCCGCCACGAGCTTTAGCGACGCCCGGTTGAGGGGGTCGAGCGCAAGCAGCCGTTGCGCGGTCGGCAGCAGGGCGGTCGAGTCGTGCAGTTGGTAGTAGGCCACGGCGAGCGAAAACAAGGCCTCGCGCCGGTACGGGTTCTTGGCGAGCCCGAGCGTGAGGGCGCGGGCCGCAGGCCGGTAGAGCCCCTGCCCTACCATACGGGTCCCCGGGCCGAACAGCGCGTCGGGGTCCAAGTCCTTTGCGTGGGCGACGAGCGAGTCGAACACAGCGGCGGCTTCAGCGGCGTGGCCGCTCTGCGCATACAGCGTCGCGAGCGTCATCGCCGCATCGATCTCACCCGGATAGGCCATGAGGGCGTCCTTCAGCGCGTCGATCGCCGGAGCGAAGGCGGCGGAGAGCGCACTCGAGTCCGCCGCGAGCTGCTGCATCGCCGCGGCCAGCGCGGCCCGTTGGCGCGCGACCGCCTGGGCCCGCGCCGTCGAATCGCGGGTGAACAATTGCTGGTCCCCAGGTGCGAGCTTCGCTCCCCGACCCTTCCGCGATTGGGACGAGGCCACAAGGCGCCCCAGCACCGTGGAGTCGTTGGTTAGCCCTCGTTGCATGGAGTCGAGACTCGCGCGCACTCGCGCCGCTCGCTGCGCCGCCGGGTGGCCCTGCACCTTGCGCACGACCAGGTGCCAGCCATTGCTGAGGGCCTCTCGTTTGTCGTGCGCGAAGGCCGTGTCATCGCCGGCGGTGCGAGCCGCGAGGCGGTAGTAGGCGAAGGCGGAGTCGTCGTTGGCGCGGCTGGCATACAGCGCGGCCACCGTTGCGAACGCCTTCGGATTGTGGGGCTCGAAGTGGGCGGCGACGTGCAGCAGGGCCAGCGCCGAGTCCTGCTTGCCGTCCTGCCAGGCCGAAAGCCCGTCGTTCAACAGTTTGCCCCACAGCTCCCCGCGGTGCGTCGCGATATCCGCGGCGCACGTCGGGGCGAGGCTCGCGGCCCGCGCGAACGTGGTGTCCGCGGCGGCGACGTCCCCTACTTGGACGGCGTAGCGCCCCAGGTAGTACCACGCCGCCGGGCTCGTGCTCTGGTTGTCCTGCTGGATGGCATCGGTAAGCAGCTTCTTGGCCTGAGCGAGTTGCGGCCCACGCTGGTCAGGCTTTTCGACCGCGTTGCGCAGTGCCTGTATCCCATTGTTAATCTTGGAGTTGGACTGCGTCAGCTCGCACGGTGGCTGGGGGGGCACGAAGCTCTCTTGGGCCGCGAGCGGGGACGACGGCAGAACGCTCGTGAGACCGGTTGCGAGGGCCAAGGCGGCGACGCGCGCGACGGCACGCATGGGGGCTAGAAATGAGGGCGAGAACGACTCGGTGTCAATTCCCAGCCCCTGTGGCGCCAGGTACAGGCGCCTGATGCGGCGACCCATGGTCAGTGACCGGAGTCCGGGAGCGATGCTCCCAACTCGGCTAGGGCGCCAAGCGCACGATGACGATCGGCGTCGAGTCGTGCCGCGTGAGCGAGGAACTGTCGGTATTGGTCAATGGCCTCGCGAGTGCGGCCTCGTGCCCGAGACACCGTCGCGAGCCAATAGTACGGCGTGGCGTAGTGGGGATCGAGCGCGATCGCTCGCTCCAACTGCCCCGCCGCCTCGTCGAGTCGACCTGCCCCCGCGAGAACCACGCCGTCATACAGTCGCAGCACCGGGTCTCGGCCTTCGAGCTGTACGGCCATGTCCAACTCTGACAGGGCGGTGCCCGTATCCCCGAGGGTCAGCGCCGCGCCGGCGAGGCGCGCGTGAGCCCAATAGAAGCCGAGGTTCGCCGTCAGCGCGCGCTCGAACGCGGCACGCGCCGCCGGAAAGTCATCCTGTTGCACATGCACGATGCCGACGGCATACTCGAACATCTCCCCCGAGATCATGACGGCCGACGTTCGCGCTTCTGCCCTTCCTTGCACCGAGTCCCGCGCCGCCTCCAACTCGGCTACGGTGCTGTCGTACCTTCCGAGGAAGAAGAGCGCGCGCGCCCGGTCAATTCGTACACCGACGTCCTCCGGATGCTTGCGCAGAGCCACGGCGAACAAGCTCTCCGCACGGGCGAATTGCCGTGTCGCATACGCCAGAGAAGCGCCCTGCACCGGGTCCCCGCGCCGACTGGGGTCGAGCTGCGGGAATTCAAGCCCGGTGTACAAGAACGGATTACGCGCCCACGCGATGCGCATCAGCGAGTCGACGAGCTGCACCTGGCGCGGTGTGAGACCGACATGCCTGGCGGCCTTGACCGATCGTGTCTTGAGCCACGTTTCGAACGCGTCGTGCTGCAGCGCCCGCAAGAGGACCATGCCGCGCGCGTAGATCGGGTCCGGCCACGCTGGATCGAGGCGGGATGCCCAGTAGAGGGCCATTTCGGCGGTGTCGAGCTTCGAGCCGAAACGAACGAGCGGCTCGGCGAAATGGTAGTACGCCGCGGCGGAGTTCGTGTCCGCGTCCGGCGGGAGGCGGGGACGCGGAAGCTCTCCCCCCGAGTCGACGAGGCTGTGGAGCTCCGCGAGCCGCGCCACGGTCGGCTGTGGTGGGGGTGTAGTGCTGCAGGAGGTGACGGCGGCGAGCGCGAGAGCGCTCACGACGGCGCGCATGGCGTGGGTAGAAATGGGGCGCCGGCGGAGCGCTGTCAATTCCAGACGAACGTTACGACCGCGCCGGCTGGGAGAGTGTAGCGGAAGGACTGGCTGGCCCACCGCACCGCGAAGGTCCGGTCCTGCACGTCCGTATTGACCACGATCAGCGCCTTCGAGCCATCATCGGCGTTCCGGAAGGCCACGCTTTCGAGCCCAGCCACGCCCGAGGTCGACCCGACCCGCCGCGCACCCGGGCGCACAAACCGGCTGGCATGCGCCAGCGCATAGTACTCCACGTTGCGCGTGACGCCCCCGGAGGCCGAGGTGATCGTCACCACGCCACGACAGTCCCCTCAGCCGCCCGTATGCGGTCCATGGTTCTCGTAGTGGGGCTCGTTCTCGACCGTGATGGCGTAAATCGGCCCGCCCTCCGCGCGGTACGCGTCGATGTAGCGCCGGAAGTACTCCGCGAGCGGTCCGTAGGCCTCGGGACGGAGCGTTCCCTGAATCAGGCTCCCCCCGTCGTCTTCATCCATCCCGGCAGGCTCCACGGCGTCGCCATGATCTTGAGCTGCGGGTTGATCGCGCGCGCGCTGGACGACTGGCAACAGGTAGGCGCGGTTGGAATCGATGGAGAAGTGCGCCAGGGTCGAGTCGGTCTGGCCCGCGGGTAAGTCGTCGTATACATCGTCCCTTCGTCCACCACGATCGACGTCATGGACGCCCGCACGCCACCACGGCGCCGAACGCCCACGCCGACGTCCGCAGCATCACTTCGTCCTCTCGTATATCCGCACATAGTCCACTCGCATGGTCTGCGGGAAGACCGTCGTCGCATCGGGACCGCCGGGCCAGTACCCACCGACCGCCACGTTCAAAATGATGAAGAACGGGTGATCGAACACCCACCGCCCGGGCACATCCTTCGGGGTGATGGCCTTGTACAGCGTATCGTCGACGTACCATCGAATCGCCTCCGACTCCCATTCGACGGCATAGACGTGAAAGCTGTCGGCGAAGGCGCCCGCGCTCAGTTCATAGGTGCTGGTCACACCCTGTGCACCCGAGTACTCGGGGCCGTGCACCGTCCCGTGCACCCGGCGGGGTTCCTTGCCGATGTTCTCCATGATGTCGATCTCGCCGCACGCGGGCCAACCGACCGTGTCGCAGTTGTCGCCCAGCAGCCAGAAGGCGGGCCACAGGCCCTGCCCGCGCGGGATCTGAATCCGTGCCTCCACGCGGCCGTACCGCCACGCGCCCAAACCTTGGGTCTTCAGTCGGGCAGACGTGTAGTCACGGCTGCCGAACGTCTCATGGCGAGCCTCGATGATTAGGTTGCCGCCTTCGACACGCGCGTTATCACGGTCGGTGTAGAACTCGAGCTCGCCGTTCCCCCAGCCGTCGCCCCCAGTCTCCCGGACCCAGTTCCCGGCATCGAGGCCCGTGCCGTCGAACTCGTCGTGCCACACGAGCTGCGAACCGGGACGCGATGATTCGGGAGTGCCAGCGAAGGAGCAGGACACGCCGACGACGAGGGCAATCCATGCGCGGCGAGGCGTCACGGGAGTCCGGACGGGAACTGGCAGAGCGGGCGACGGGATTCGAACCCGTGACGTCCAGCTTGGGAAGCTGGCATTCTACCCCTGAATTACGCCCGCGAAACCCCTGACTCGGCAGGAATTGTGCTAAGATTGAGCCGCTTTATCAATCCCGGCCTCACGATCGCTTGTAGCGCCAGGCCACGATTCCCGGCTGACCCGTCTTCAGCTTGAACGATTGGTTCGCCCCGGGATCGACGGCCGGCACGTCCTGTGGCACCGCCGCCACGACGTTGCCTTTGCCGTCGACCAACTCGAACATGAGCTTGATCGGGGGCGAAGGCTTGGAGTGGAAGTTCGTGAACAGGCCTTCCAGCGCAGCGCCCTGCTCGTTCGTGGTGAATGTGCCCACGGTGACTTCAACCGGGAGCGAGTCCGCCAGGGTGATGTAGTACAGCGCTGAGTCCTTCTTCCCCGCGAGCTGCCACGCACCCGCAAGCTTGGCGAGCGTCAGCCGGTTCATCGGATCGACCGCGAAGAGTCGCTGGGCGAGCGGCAGCACCCTGGCGGTGTCGTTGAGCATGAACGAGATGCCGGTCATGTTGTACAGTGCGTCGCGATGGTACGGGCTCTTCGCCAAACCCGCTTCGTAGGTCTGCACGCCCAGGCGGTACAGCGGGTCCGCCAACGCATGGAATTTCCGCATCGTGTCGGCCGCCGCGGGCTGACACCGCGCCGAGAGCTGACGCCCCGTGAGCGTGGGGGTCTTCTTCTTCAGGGCCTTCGCGCACGCGGCATCGAGCTCGGACGTGTCGGGCGTCTGCGGGATCCCGCTCAACACCGCTCCCGCCGCGCCGAATAGATCATCGGCACTCGCCGAGTCCGCGTGCGCCGGGATGGCCGCGTACAGCGCCATGGCGGAATCGCGCTGGTTCCCGCGCAGATACAATTCCGCCAGGCTCGCCATCGCCTGCACGTCGTTGCGATACGCTCCGAGAAACTCTTTGTAGGCCGCCGCGGCCTCGTCGTACCGCTTCTCGCTGTGATAGACGCGGGCCACGTTCAGCCACGCTTCTCGTCGATCTTTCGCGTATTTCGGATCGGATGCGGCCGGCACGGCTAATCGGAAGTACTTCGCCGCCGAATCCATGCGCGTCGCATAGACGAGCGAATCCGTGTGGTACTTGGCGACGTCCGTCCGCTTGAGCGCCGAATCGGGTTCCCTGCGACTGACGAACAGGTTCGCGAGGTAGATGAAGCCCAACGGCTCGCCCTGATAGATCTGGTTGGCGCGCCGAAACTCCGCGATCGCCGAGTCGGTGTTCCCCGCCTGCCACGCCGCCGCCGCAGTGTTGAAGACAGGCACCCATGCCTGGCGCCGGTACAGTCCGATGTCGTCCTTGCAGGTCGGTGCAAGCGTCAGGGCTTTCGTGAAGGCGGAGTCCGCGCCTCCGAGCTCGCCGGCCATCAGATAGTACCGGCCCAGGTAGTACCAAGCGGCGGGATTCTTCGCCTGGTTTCCGGTCGTCACCGCCTGCGTGAGGACGCGCTCGGCGTCCTTCAGATCCTTGGTGCGCTGATCCGCAAACTTCGTGCTGAACGCGCTCTTCAGCGACTGCATGCCGCTGTTCACGAGCTGGTGGCCCGGCTTGATGTCGCACGCGGCGGGGAGCCAGATCTGCTGCGCCTGCGTGACGGCGGGCGCCCCC
>Ga0209237_1000850_pt1 | contig 17662 bp, 17 predicted proteins | sample GraSoi013_1_40cm_2_FD_185820 | JGI IMG/M metagenome (GOLD analysis project Ga0209237, IMG submission 185820) | Grasslands soil microbial communities from the Angelo Coastal Reserve, California, USA - Sample 10_02_2013_1_40cm (SPAdes) (version 2) | ecosystem: Environmental > Terrestrial > Soil >... | reverse complement strand
GTGGTTCTCCGTCGTCCAGCTGCGTCCACCGTCCCGCGTCTCGAACGCGCCGACCGCACTGATTCCGACGATGAGATGCCTCGCGTTCCGCGGGTCGACGAGCACCGAGTGGAGGCACAGCCCCCCGCCGCCCGGTTGCCACTCTTTCCTGGTTGGGTGATAGTTCAACGCATCCAAATCGTGCCACGTGTCCCCGCGGTCGTCGCTGCGGAACAATGCCGCCGGCTCGACGCCGGCGTAGATCGTGTCCGGCGTTTTCGACGGTCCCGGTTCGACGTGCCAGACGCGGGAGACGCTGAGATCAGAACCCTCCTTGAACTTCGGAGCCGCTCGCGTCGCCTTCGGCTCTTCTCCCGCGCGGCCCCGATAGATCGCAGGTCCCCACGGTTCGCTCCCCATCGGCGCGGACGCGTAGACCGTGCGGCCGTCCCGCGGGTCCAGCATCATGTGATAGACGGACCCGCCCTCCATGAACGGACCCGCGACCGACCATTTCTTTCGATCCGGAGAATGGAAAAGGAATCCGCCTTTCTTCGTCCCGACCGCCACGACAACGCTGCCCTTTTTGATGGAACGAGCCATGTTAACCACCGGCGACGCTGGGGAGGATGTGGACGACGTCTCCCGGATTCAGTCTCGCTTCCGGCAAGGACGCTCTGATGAGTTCCTCGTTTACGAAGACGTTCACGTACGGCCGGCGCCGGCCCGCCTCGTCGACGACGCGATCCCGGATTCCCGGGAAGTTCACGTCGAGGGCGCGCAGCATTGCGGCGACGTCCGATGCCTCCAGGACGACTTCGTCCTGGCCGTCCGTGTAGGAACGCAGGGCCGGCGGGATCCGCACGAGCACCCCGGCGCGGGCGATTTCCTTGGGCGAGACGTCAGAGATGAGTCCTTCCCCCGCACCGCATCGACCGCGAGACGAAATGCCTTTGGCCGGCGTCCGCGGGCCGCGATGCGGAAGGCCTTATCTCGTCCCAGTCTCTCCCGCGCGCGATGGATACCCAGGACATCTTGGACGCGGCCCTCCGGCTCGCGAAGCAGTCCGAGATTCCGTCCGACACGACGATCAACGTGCCCGCCAAGAACGTGCGCCGCGCGTTGTTCGGCATCGACGTCGAAGCGGCGGATCTCTTGATGGCGAAGGAAAAGGGGTACGATGTCGTGATTGCCCACCATCCGACGGGAGGGTCTGCCGCCCTCGACTTCCCCAAGGTCCTCGTGAAGCATGCGGACATCCTCGCCCGCCATGGAGTGCCGCGCCCCATCGCGGATGCCGCGGTCCGGGAGATGCAAGAGGACCGAGAGCCTCGAGCCCATGCGGAGAATTACGATCGACTCCCGTCAATCGCGCGTCTGATCGGGATCGGCCTGATGTGCATCCACAACCCGTGCGACGAGATCGGGCGACGCGTGATGGACGAGACGCTCCGCGCCAAGTTGAAACCGAATCCGCGAGTGCGCGATGCGATTGACACGCTCTACACGATCCCGGAGTTTCAGGCGGCGAAGACGCGCATCGCGGTCCGCGTGGGGAAGATCGACAATCCACTCGGAAAGTGGGCGGTCCACCACGGTGCGGGGACGAACGGAGGGCTGCCCGTCGCCCGAGCGGCCTTCGAGCACGGCATCGACACGGTTTTCTATATCCACATTGATGCGGGGGCTCTCCGACGGTTGTGGGAGCTCTTCGGGCGCGAGGGTTCGAAGAACCTCGTGGTCACGGGGCACGTGGCTTCGGACAGCATCGGCATCAACGCGCTCGTCCGAGAGCTCCGGGCGCGTGGGCTTCGCATCGACACGTACAGCGGAATTGTCGATGTCTGAGCATTATTATTATCATAATCCCCCATAATATTCAATGGGAAGCCTTAACTATGCCTCCCCAATACCGAGGCGAAGGGGTTCCGTCTGCCGTTCGAAATCGTCATCGTGAGCAACACCCCCCTCACGCCGTTGAAGGACATTGACGATGTCGCGCTCCTGTTCCTCACGCAGATCGGATACATCCCGAAAGGCTACGATCCGAAGACCGATGCGAGCTCCGTTCGGGATTCGGTCCCGTATCGGTTGTTCGTCGAATGCCTGCTCGGCCGCCTCGACAAGGGTTGGACCGTCGAGCAGCTCGCCGCGAAGTTGAAGACGACGAAGGCGACGATCTATCGCCACATCAACAAGCTGAAGGAGATGGACCTCCTCGATGAGGTGAACGTCACGGAGCGCAGCTCGGTCCGGAAAGGGTACCGCATCCGATACGGGAATCTCTCGAAGGCCTGGAATTTCGTCGAATCGAACGTGGAGATCGCGATGGAGAACTACCGCAAGACGGTCGACCATCTCGAGAAGCTCGCGGAGCAACGGAGGTGACGGACTTGGCCGAAGACATCGTCTCGCTCACGAAAGGGTCCCGGTACCGGATCGAATCCATGGAGACGCGGGACCGCACGAAGGTCACGAAGGGCATCTTCCGGGGATACGCGACGATCGGGACGGACGATGCGATCGTCGTGGAGCTCGATGAGAGCCACCAGGAGCTCAAGGGAAAGCTGCGCCTGATTCCGTTGCATGTCGTGCTCGCGGTCGACGTCTTGGAGCAAGTGCCCGGCGACGCGCCGAAAGTCGAGAAGCACGGCACGATGTACGGCTGATCGTTATCGCCGAGGCCAAGGTTCTTCCCCGAGAAGGAGGATGACCGCCTCATGGCTTCTCCTCGAATCGGCCGGTCGGGCCTCCGGTCGCCGCGAGGCTGGCTGTTCCTCGCGTTCCTCGGGGTGTGGCTGTACCTCGCATCGCAGTTGCTGCGACTCTATCCCGCGCGCGTCGCCGAGATTGTCGTCCTTCCCGTCTCGGAGGTGAGGGAGGTCTTGGCGCTGACGTCCGGCCTGGGCCAGCTCCTGTTCTTCGGCGGGTTGGTCGCGGCGCTCTGGCGCGCGAACCTCGCCGCGGGCGCGTCCAGCGCCGGGATCCGCGGGCTCGCGTTCGGCGTGGCGGGGGTCGGCACCCTCGGCGTGATGGAGTTCGCGCTCTTCCTCGATTGGCTCGGCGCGGCGTTCAATCCGATTGGCGTGTTGGCGCAGACGCCCGTCCTCGACACCGGGGTCATCGCAGGCACCGCGCTTGCGTTCGCAGGTCTGGCCTCTCTGGTAGTCGGCTTTGCTCAGTCCACGGACCTGTTCGGTCGGAGGGAGCGGATGGTTGCCGCGCACGCCACTCGGAAGGAGGAGATCGGCTGATTCTCGCGGCTCCGTTATTACGATGGCCGGATGTCTAGGGAGGCCGAACCGTTGGCCCTAGCGCTGCCCGCTTCTCGAGAGGATTCGTTCCTTGTTTCGTTCCTCGCCGAACTGCGAGAGCGCGTGCCCACGTCGAAGGATGAGCTCCAACAATTGAAGCGCCACGTCGCGCGGTCCCGCGGCCTGGCCGGGATTCCGAGCGACTCCGAGGTCCTTGGTTGGCTCCCTCCCGCGGTACGAGAGGAATTGGTGGACCTTCTACGAGTCAAACCGGCCCGCACCGCGAGCGGCGTCGCCGTCGTGACGGTCATGACCGCGCCCCATGCGTGCCCGCATGGTGTGTGCACCTATTGTCCTGGCGGACCGAGGATGGGGACACCGCAGTCGTACCTCGGCACGGAACCCGCGGCGCGACGCGCGTCGGACCACGGCTACGATCCCGGAGCACAGACTGTCGCACGTCTCCGGTCGCTTCAGGAAATCGGACACCCGACCGACAAGGTCGATTTGATCGTGCTCGGAGGCACCTTCACATCTCTCGACCGCGGGTACCAGGAGTCGTTCGTGAAAGGCTGCCTCGACGCGATGAACGGCTTCGACTCGGATTCGATCGTCACGGCCCAGGCAGCGAACGAGAGCGCCGCGGCCCGTTGCATCGGCCTGACGATTGAGACGAAGCCCGACTGCTTCCTTGGGTCCGAGGTCGACGCGTGCCTCGCGCTCGGCACCACGCGCGTCGAGCTGGGGATCCAGTCGACCCACGACGATGTCCTCGAGGCGGTGCACCGTGGCCACACGGATTCCCAGAGCCGCGCCGCGATGGGCCGCGCGAAGGCCGCTGGCTTGAAGGTCGGCGCCCACATGATGCCGGGCCTCCCGGGATCGGACTGCGACCGCGACTTCGACTCCTTCCGGACGTTGTTCGACGATCCGGACTACCGCCCGGACTTTCTCAAGATCTATCCGACGCTCGTCTTGCCCGGCACCGCCCTCTACGGGCAATGGAGATCTGGCCGCTACTCCCCGCTCACGACGGAGGAGGCCGTCGACCTGATCGCCCGCGTGAAGGCGATCGTCCCGCGGTGGTGCCGGATCCAGCGCGTGCAGCGGGAGATCGGTGCACCGGAAATCCAAGATGGGCCGAAGAAAGGGGACATCCGCCTTCTCGCACGGGAACGACTTCGTGCGCGCGGCCTGAGGTGTGTCTGCGTCCGGTGCCGCGAAGTTGGGTTCCGCGGGCTGAAGCCACGCCTCGAAGCTCTCACATTGCTGCGGTGCGACTACGAGTCCTCCGCAGGGCACGAGGTGTTCCTCAGCCTCGAGGACCCCGGCCTCGACGTGCTCGTTGCGTATGCGCGACTTCGCATCGATACCGCTGGAGCGACCGTCCGGGAGCTGAAAGTGTTCGGTCCCATGGTGAGGATCCACGAAGCGGCGCACGACCGCTGGCAACATCGCGGGTTCGGTCGTCGGCTCATGGACGAGTGCGAGCGCGTCGGCCGGGAGGAATTCGGTGCCCGCGCGGTCCGTGTCACCGCGGGAGTCGGCGTCCGCGGTTATTATCGCAACCTCGGCTACGAGTTACGGGCGCCGTACATGGTCAAGACGCTGTGATCAGGAGACTTCCTTGATCCAGCCGAGCCGTCGGAGCTTGCTCGCCTCGACGTCCCCGGCGTTGCGGAACGACGACTCCGCTTCCGCTAAGTAGTCGACCGCGAGACGCAGGCCCTCCTTCGTCGGTGCCTTGACGTCGATGCCCGCGCGCGTGAGTTGCTGGCGGACGATCGGCATCGCGGCCTCCTGACCTCCCATGAATTCGCAGAAGTCCACGATGATCTGGTCCGTGACCGCGATGTACGGATTCCACGCCTCTTCGACGGCGTCTCGCGTCGTGACCTTCGCATCCGCTTTCGCGATCATCGCCTTCGCGAGTCCGAGGAACCCCGCCTCGACGTTGAGGCCCGTCTTCGCGGAGCTCACGAAGCCGTCCACCTGGAGGACGTCCTTCAGGTCGTCGAGATCTTCTTGGACCTTCCGACGGGAATCGGCGAGGTCCACTTTGTTCGCGACGAGGACGATCGGGATCGGATCGGTGACGGAGAGCAGATGCGGGATCCAATACTCGTGGAGGCTCTCGGCCGTCTCCGAGCGTGTCACGTCGTAGACCAGGAGCGCGCCTTTCGCCCCCTGGAACGAACTCTCTTGGATCCCCCGGTATCCCTTCTGGCCCAGGACGTCCCAGATCATGAACGTCATGTCGGTCGCCTTGCTGGGCGACTCGATCCGCAAGTCTTTCTTCGTGACTTTCGTGCCGATTGTCGTGATGTAATCGTCGGAGAACTTGTCGACCACGAAGCGTCGGATGAGGCTCGTCTTGCCCACGGCGCCGTCGCCGAGGAGCAAGATCTTTCGCTTGACGTGGTCATCGACCATGACGGCACCGCTCCATGCAGGGGCCACTCTTATAACGCTTGCTGACTCAATGTCAGCGATGCGAATACACGGCCTCAGTTCGGATGAAGTCGGAGCCGCGGGCGAATGAACCGCGCCGCAATCAGGTCCGCCTGCGGCAGAAGCGCCACGTTGCCGTCCCAAGTCGCGAGGATGTCCGAGTGGGACCGTTCGAATTCCCAGACCGCGACTTGGAGTTTCCTGGGCAGGTTGTTCAGGTATCGGCCCACGATCACGGCCGCGAGGACCGTGTGCTGGCCCCGGAGCATCAGCACTTGGCGTTGCCCGAAGCGCAATTGCTCGAGGGTCCCGCCCCGATCGTCGAACGAGTCGCGGACGAACTCCTGGAGGACGATCAGCATCCCGCTCATGATGTCGCTGTCGTGGACCGTGCCTTGCGTGCGGGACCAGTGGCGGATCAGCATTCCGCTGTCGTGCATCAGGTACAGTTCCTCGAGACGCGCACGTCGGGTCACGTACACGCCGAGGCCGAGCACGCCCGCGGCACCGAGGCCCGCGGCCGCCGCCCAGACGGTGTTCACGGGAGGCGGAGGCGCGACATACTTGAGGGCGAAGGTCAGGGACCGATAAATCGTCCGGGGATTCTGATCGAAGTTGTCCGTGTACGTCACCGTGACGGCGACCGTCGTGAAGATGGGACTCGCGGTCTGCGGCGTCTCCGTCGTGTTGGCGAAGAAAGACCAATCCCCAATTTTATTGGCGACGACCTCATGGTACGTGCCGCCCGCCTGCTGTTGATAGGCGAGTTCGGGACCGAAGACCGCCGTGATGCTGATCGTTGCGGCCATCGTATCGCTATAGCTCAGATTGTTCGGATACGGCGAATCTAACCAGAACGTGAAGTCCACGTCGGGCGCATGGGAATCGTTGAGGATCACCGCGAGCTGATAATACGAGCGTCGAGGGACCGCGGAAGCGAGAGAGGCCGTGAGCGTGAACGCGAGAAGGAGGAGGGCGACGCCGGAGATGAAGCGTGGTACTCGCCCTGTTCGATTTTGCACGGGTTGGAGCCCCCCCAACCGATTGTCCGCCACGCGGACGCCGACGACGGCGACCATTCGTGAGGGGTCTATTTAATCTTGCTACCGGTGCATCATCGGAAGGAAATTCGCGGGCTTCGTGATTCTCACAAACGGGATTGAGCGGAGCGATCAGTGTGCGTCGTCGTTCGATCGCGGAGCCAGTCCTGAATGCCCGCGCCTTTGGCCGGAGCGCGATGAGACACGCGAGCCCACTCCGGCGGCAGGCCGAGTGACGTGGCCGCGGCCCGGATTGCGGAGCGTGAGAGGGTGGTCCCGCGTGCGATCGCGTGAAGAGGCATTACAACGGCGGCGCCTCCGAGCGCCGCGACCATCGCCGCGCCGGGGCGAGGCACTCCGAAACCGGACAGCATCGTCCGGCCTTCCGCGCGCTCGAGCGCCGCATGGACCGGTACCAGGTTATCGAGGTCACGCGGCAATCCCGGGTGAGAGCGCGCGATTCGGGCGCGGATCCGCATCGCATCTTCGCGACTCAGGATCACATACTCGACCCGGTAGTCGAGATGGGCTTTCGCAGCTTTCGCGGCGAGGATGTCCGGTGATCCGTCGACGCCCGCGACGATGCAGTCCAGCACGCATCGTTTTCGCGCAATCATCGCGATGAGCGTGCTCGCGAGTCCCCCGGAGTACGCGAGCGCGACGCGGCTGCGAGCGTGGATCTCCTGGGCGATCCCATCCTCGAGGCGGCGGACGAAGGCGTCGACGTGGCGTGACGACGCCATGGGCTCACGCGCCGAACGTCTTGTCGTCCGTGAGGAATTGCGTGAGCGTCTCGGCGAGGTCGGTCTCGCTCAGACGAATCTGCTTCTGCGAATCCCGCTCGCGGACGGTGACCCCCTTTCCTTCGAGCGACTCGTGATCCACCGTCACGGAGAAGGGCGTGCCGATCTCGTCCATGCGAGCGTACCGTCGGCCGATTGAACCCGAGTCGTCGTAGAAAGCGGCAAGGCGTTTCCTCAGGCTTACGTGGATGGCCTCGGCCTTTTCCGGGAGCCCGTCTTTGTTCACGAGGGGGAAGACGCCCACGCTCACGGGCGCGAGGCGCGGCGGGAGCCGCAAGACGATCCGCTCGCCTTTGCTGTACGACAGGTCGAGCAAGGCCCACACGTTGCGGTCCACGCCAAAGGACAACTCGAGGACATGGGGAATGAGCCGCGATCCGTCGACAGTGACGGACTGCTTCGCGTGAGACACGGCCTCGTGACCCTTCAGGTCGTGGTCCGTCCGGTAGTGGACGCCGCCGACCTCCTTGAATCCGCCGAGGCTCTCTTGTTTCACCTGAATGTCGAAGTGGATCTTGTTGTAAAACGCGCGCTCCTTCTCATCGAGCTCCGCAAAGCGGAATGCGTCTCGCGGGACCCGCAACCGCTCAAGATAGAATCGCTGCACCGCCGCGAGGTGGTAGACGTACCAGCGTGGCAGATCGCGCGCGACGAGGTCCTTCGGGAGAACGTCGTGCGCGCCGGGCTGGTTTTTCTCCGCGGCCCAGGCGATGCGAATCGGTGTGGATGCGATCGCGTCGAGCGGAAGCCCGGCCGCGAACGTCGCGGGGTCGAAGAAGATCTGGAGTTCCGCCTGGAGGAATTCCCGCATGCGGTACGCGCCTTGGCGTGGGCTGATCTCGTTCCGGTACGCCCGCCCGACGATCGCGAGCCCCATCGGGAGCTTCCGGCGCAATGCTTCGAACTCCCGCTTGAAATTCAAGTAGACGCCCTGGGCGGTCTCCGGCCGAAGGTACGCGCGATCCTTTCCGGTCGGCCCGACGTCGAGCGGGAACATCATGTTGAAGGGTCGCGCCGGCCCGAGTTCGCCTTTGCAGTTCGGACAACGGATTTTCAATTCGCGGATTCGAGCGTCGAGCTCTGCGGGCGTGAGCCCTTCGTGTTCTTCATGCGTCGTGGCTTCGAGCAGCTGATCTCCGCGGTAGGATTCGCCACAGCGCGTGCACGTGACCAAGAGGTCCGAGAAATGGTCCACGTGGCCGGAGGCCTTCAGGGGCGCCTCCGGGAGGATCGTCGTGGTGTCGATGAGGTAGTAGTTATCGCTCAATCCGAGGAACGTCTCGGTCCAGAGGTCTTCCCACCGGCGACGCATGAGAAAGCCGTTGTGGCCGTAGTCGTAGAAACCCGCGAAACCTCCATACAGATCGACCGCGGGCCACAGGAAACCACGGCGGACGGACAACGACATCACGTCGTCGTAGGAGGCCATCGGCGCCAGAAAGTGGCGCCTCAGGATAAAGGATGGGGTGACCCGTGGTTGTTTCATCGGGTCGAACGGGCGACACCGCGTCGGCGTCGCCGGATCATCGACGCGTCCCGGACCGACGGAGCCGGTGCGGGCCATGGGCGTCCCCCGGAGACGACGAGTCGGACGTCGCTTGCCGAGGCTCGCACGAGGGAAGCAAACGCATTCGGCCCGCCCGGGAGATCGAGGATGACGAGGTCGGCCCGGGCCCCGACACGAATCCCGGATGGAGCGTCCCGATCGGACATACGACGTCCGCGCAGCACCATCTCGAAGATCTCGCGCGCCGGCACCCCGCCCTTCATCCGGGCGACGCGATACGCGAATTCCATCTCTCGCAGAAGGGACGGCGTGTTGATCATCGCGTTGTCCGTTCCCAGACGGAGCTCCACGCCGTGCCCGAGCATGCGCGGAATGTCCGGCGTCATCCCGAAGAACGCGTTCGAGCGCGGACATACGACGATCGGGACGTCCGCGTCGGCGCACCGCTCGAGGTCCGCGTCCGTCGCCTGGACCATGTGGACGAGGAATGCGGGCTTCAAATCCAGGACCGTGTCGATATCTTCCCGCACTCGTTCGGAGCAGTGGATCGCGAAGATCTTCTTCGCCCGTCGCACGTCCGCGGCAAGCTTCTCGATCGCGTGACGCGGCCAATCGATGTACGAGCTCACCGCGATCCCGTCCGATGCGCGCAGGATCGCCGCCACCTCTCGCGGATCGTATGACAGCTCGACGGGCCGACCGAGGGCAATCCCCTGAATGGGCAGAGCCGCGACCGCCGCATAGAGCAGTTTGAGTCCCTTGAGTCCTCCTTCGCGGAAGTCGGCGAACCCCGTGGTCCCGGTCCTCACCATCGTCGCCATGGCCCGTCGCATCGCGGCGATCACCGCGGCGTCCTTCGCCTTCGCGAGGACGCGATGCTTGAGGCCGTGCGGCGGTGCGACGAGCTCCTCGAGCGTCCCTTTCAGTTCCTGCGTCACGATCGCGTCGCCGAGGTGCGTGTGCGCGTTCCACAGTCCCGGGACGATGAGGCCTTCCGCGAGCGGAGTCCGAGCGCGCCCGGGGCGGACCTCTACGACGACGTCGTCTTCCCATCCCACGGATCCCTCCCGGAAGCGGCGGCCGTCGTAATACGAGCCGGAGACCCGCTGCACACCGCGCGATGGCCGGGTCGCGTTTAAACGTTGTCCGCGGGCTGCGGATGTCCTCGGAATCTTTATGGCGTGGGAGCTTTTCCTTCCGGTCGCGCCACCGTAGCTCAGCCGGTTAGTGCGGATCCTCCGCCTAACCGCCCTGTGCGAAGGCGATCGCGCAAATGCCGCCATAGCTCAGCCCGGCAGAGCGGCAGTTTCGTAAACTGCAGGTCGGGGGATCGAAGCCCTCTGGCGGCTCCCCACTCCTACCGAAGTCCTCCGGAGTTCCCCGGGCGCGAATTTCGGCTCCGCGTCTTCCGCACGAGCCAATCCGCCTTACTTCACCTCTTGGCGTCGCCAGATTCGATCGATCTGCCCGGGCGTGATGAAGAACACCGGATAGAGGACGTAGGCCCCGAGGCTGAGGACGGGGTTGAGGAAAGAGACCAGGATGCCCGCCGCGGAGAAGCCGGGTCCCAGGAGCATGCGGCGTCGGCCGAGCCAGATGAAGCGGTCGTTGAGGCCGGCTTCCACGAGATGATGATGGAGTGTCGCGTACCAGAGCGTCAGGAACATGAAAACCTGGATGGCCAGGAGGTTGAGCCCGTAGGCCACAATGGTGATCTGCTCGAACGGGTGATGCCCCAGGAGGGCCGTCGTCAGCGGCAGCAGGCCGACGAAGAGGAGGAAGACGTTGTTCAGCCAGATGAACGTCCGATCTGTGCGCTTCACGACTTGGAATCCGACGTGGTGACCGACCCAGAAGACCCCGAGCGTGACGAAGCTGAGCGCGTACGTGAGGACTCCGGTCACGACGTCCTCAAAAGCCGGCAGTTCTTGGTGCGCCGGTCCCGTGATGTACGGGATCGTCAGGCTGAGCCCGAGGACCGTCATCACGGCTCCGAAGATGCCGTCGGTAAGGGCCTCGACCCTCGTCTTCCCGAGTCCCACGACGGAGCCGCTTCGCGCGCTCATGAGGCTTGCCGCGCCATAGTCACGGAGGGCTATAAGTTGGGCCTATCTCGGGAGCCGCGCACCCCGTCGGCCCGCATCGCGCGAGCCCACGGCTCGCCATCTCCGATGCCGCGAGTCACCGGACCTCGGGCCCGCCGCCAGACGGCCGGGTCGGTGGCATGGCCCCACTGGTTGGCGTTCCACGGATCTTCTTCGGCGCATTTGCCTGGACGACGGTCTGGCTCGATACGACGTAGATTGGGTTGCCGCTCTGGTCGTATTCGCCTTCGATCCGCAAGACCCCAGTCAGGATAACCCGGACCTTCAAGGTGGTGCCGTCCGCCAACTCGTATGCGGACCAAGGCTCGGCTTTGGACTCAAAGTCGATCTGCTCCCCTTCCACCTGGCGCTGTGTCACCGGCGAGATGATCTTGACCATAGACGCGACACATGCTTCCCGACCTTAAGCGCTCCGGCAAGGCATCGCAACCGCCGGGCTCGAAGCTCTGCGCTGTCGTCGTGACTCGGTCGCCGAGGGCTATGCGTCGATTCCCCAGGCGAAGGTCACAACATGCAAGCGGCCGATTCGACAAGTCCTCGATTCGGTGCGCTCGTGTCGGCACCCTCCGGGATACCTTTATGGTCGAGCCGTTGGCTTGTCGGCCGTATGGTTGGGAAAACCGAGAGTGCCGAACATGAACGCATGCGAAAAGCTCTCGCCACTTGGTTCACGACCCAAGGGCTCTCGAACGTCAAGACGCCCGCGGATCCGGTCGCCGACATGGTGCCGGATGTTCAGGCGGACTACTTCGCAAAGATCGTCTACGGCGAAGCAAAACTGTGCGAGGATTTTGCTTCCACAGATACGAAAGACGAGTTGTTGAGCTATTGTGGGAGCCTCCCTTCCGAATACAAGCTCGTCCTCGGGATCCCGAAAGCCTGCGAGCCGCTCGCTCAACGAGCGCTCACCGAGTGGGGGTTCACGCACCGGATCCAGCTCGTCGGGCTCTGAGAACGCGGGGGCAGCCACGATTCGGATTGGATCCGCCGGTCTCATTTCCGATAACGCGAAATCTCTTTTCCGTCTCTTGGGGAAAGGTATTTGGCGGGCATTCGCCTTCGCGCTGCCGCCCGGAGGAGGGCGTCATCATGGGATACAAGTTGGTTGGAGTGATCGGTTTCGCCGTGACGTTTTCGTTGCTCGTCTCGTCGGTGAGCGCCGGGAGACCGGGTGGCACGACCTCGACGATCACGTTCTCGAACGGTGCCTTGCTGTTGAACAGCGGAAGCAGCGAACCCGCGGTGACGATCGGTCCGGACGGGACCACCGTCTTCACCTCGCTCTCGTGGATCACGTTCGGTACGAACGTCTGGAAGACCGCGTTTGGCGGATCCCCCGCCTTCCAGGGAATACCGGACAACGGGATCGTCTCGGGACAGTTGGGAGGCGAGGACGCGGACGCGGACATCGGGTCTACGGGGACCCTCCACTTTACTTCGCTGGTCGCCTTGATCAATCCGCCGTTCACCGCCGCCCGACTGGGAGTCTCCGCGGTTACCTGCCGAAACGCGGACACATCGAACAACTTCGCGAACTGCAAGGCGCAGATCATCGACACGACCCAGGCGGACCGTCAGTGGATCACCTCGGACGGGCCGACCGTCTACATCTCGTACCATGACAGCGGCTCGAGCACCTTGATTCACGTGCAGCGATCGGACGATGACGGCTTCACGTGGACGCGAGTGGGCGATCCGATCACGGGTCAAAGCCGGCTCACCGGCATGTCCACGTTCAACAACGACCAGGGACCCATCGTCGCGGATCCGACGACCCATTCCGTGTTCGTCGTGTACGCTGCGGGCCAAGGCGGCCTTCAGAAGGGCACGAACGCGAACTTCAACAACATTGTTGTTTCCCGCAGCTCGGACAAGGGGTTGACCTGGACCCCATCGCTTGTGTATCATGCACCTGTCAACACCGCGCTGAACAATGTGTTCCCGGCCCTTGCCATCGATCCGGCGAATGGAAAACTGTACGCCGCATGGTCCGACGCTCACACCGTGTGGTTCGCGGCATCGTCGGACCACGGGTCAACCTGGAGTTCCGCCGTCGCGGTGAACAGCGCTCCCGCGTCGACCGCGGTCTTCCCATGGGTCGCGGCGCTCGGCGGCACAGTCGACGTCGTCTACTATGGAACGACGGCGTCGAGCAAAGACGACCCCGGGGCGGTGTGGAACACGTACATGGCCCAGACGACAGACGACGGCTCGCACTTCACGCAGGCCACGGTCACCGCGCACCCGAACCATGTCGGAGTGATCTGCACGTTCGGTACGGGTTGCGCCCGAGGGACGCGGAACCTGCTCGACCTGTTCGAGGTCGCGATCAATCCGTTGAACGGCAAGGCGGCGATCATCTTCACGGATGACACGTTGGCCATGTACACTCGGAGAGATGGGACCGTGGCGCCGTTGCCGCAGGTCGTCGTGGCGTGGGAGTCGTAGACGCGGAACGGCTGCCGGCTCACGGATCGCCGCCCGCGGCCGCGGTCGTCGACCGTGTGAGCCCCGACTCTACCCTCGACAGTACGACATGGAGGCCGGCGGCCAAGGCAAACGACGGTAGGGTCGCACCAATCGGGAGGGCAAAGACGACGATCACGAAGTACAGGGCGGCGCCGGGGATCCAGCTCGCAAACGCGGACCATCGCCAGGGACGGGCGCCGTCGAAGAACTCCGAAGCCGCGTAGGTCCCCCGGCGCACGACGAACGAATCCGCGATGACGACGCCGAGGAGCGGAACGAACAGGCCGCCGATCAGGAACAGGAACACTTCGTATCCGCCTCCGATCCCTTCGCCGCGGCTCCAGAGGAACGCGGCTCCGACCATCGCGATGACCGTCGACCCGACGATGAAGGTCAACTGGCGTCTCTTTGGTGCGAGATTCTGGATCGAGACCGCGGTCGAGTAGACGTTCGCGAAGGCGTTGTCCGTCTCGTCGACGAGGATGATGAGGAGGGGAAACGCCCCGAGGCCCAGCAGGCCGATGACCGCCAGGAAATTCGGCTGACCGAAGGCGAACCCGATGACCATGAGCCCGGCACCGAGCAGATAGAATACCGTATTTGCAATCGTGTAGCCTGCGGTCGTCCCGATGAGCGAGTCTCTCGAGGATCGCGCAAATCGGTTGTAATCCGAAATCAGCGGCCACCAGGAGACCGGCATCGCGATCACGAAGTCAAGGCCGAGGAGGAGGGATGAAAAACCGGTGAACGGCGCGTATCGTGCGTTGAGGTCGGGCCCTTTCAGGATGAGCGCGACTCCAATCGCCGCCGTCGACGCGTACACGAGCCAAATCGCGAACCGTTCGAGCCAGGCGCGGATGACCGCAAGCGGGCCTCCGAGGGCGAGGGCCGCCACGACCGCGCCGAAGATCGGGATGAAGAGGGTTGCGGTCGACCGGCCGAAGACGTCGCCGACGAGCGTTGCCGCGGCAATCCCCATCACCAGGAGTTCGAAGGCCGCCCACCCGAGGAGCTGGAACACGTTCAGCGCCGTCGCGACGTAGGACCCGCGTCGACCCAGGATCGGACGCAGACTCACCATCGTCGGGACGCCGGCGCGACTCCCGTGGTGCGCCGCGGCCGCGAGCATCAGGCTCCCCAGGACGGAACCGAAGAGGGCCACGACCGCCGACTCGGCGAGGGTCAGGCCAAATCCGAAACCGCCGACGCCGATCAACAGCGTCCCCGCGGCGAGGACCAGGAGCCCGATCCCGAGGCTCGACCACAGGACAAAGAGGTCGAAGGTCCGGAGGACCCGCAACCCTTGCGGGACCGGTTCGACGCCCCATTCCGGCGGCCTCCGCACACGGAACATCGAGAGGCCAAGCCCTCCGTGTATATATCGGATTGGCGGACGACCGGCGGCCTGGTCACTTCTTCGTCGTCGCGAACTTCCTGTACGAATGCTTCAACGCGGTGACGAGCGGGAGCTCCTTTCCGGCCAGGAAGTTGATGAGGGCGCCCCCTCCCGTGCTCACGTGATCGATTCGGTCCGAGAGCCCCAGTTGTTCGACCGCCGCGACCGTGTGTCCACCACCGACGATCGAGAAGCCATCCGCTTCGGCGACCGCGGTGAGCAACTCACGCGTGCCGACCGAGAACGGCTCGAGTTCGAAGACGCCCGCAGGACCGTTGAAGAAAATCGTCTTCGCGCGGTGAATCTCCTCGACGTAGCGGGCGATCGTGTCCAGTCCGATGTCGTACACCGGCCACTTCGTCGGGAGAGCGGACACCGGGACCGGCCTCCGCACACCCTCGTCGTTCAGCACGACATCCGTGGGCCGAAAGATTCGCCCGGGGAACCGCGCGAGGAGTTCCTTGCACATCGCCAGGTGGGCGTCGTAGTCCTCGACCTCGCGTCGCATGAAGTCGGTCGTCGGCTTGCCCGGGTCGATTCCGGCCGCATCGAGGAACAGGTTCGCGACGCCGCCCGAGGTGAGCACGCTGTCGACCAGATCCTTCTCGAGCATGTGACGGGCGACCGCGATCGAGTCGTCCGCTTTCACGCCCCCGAGGAGCGCGATCTTCGGCCGCTCGGGCTGCTGGACCGCCTGGGTGAGCATCGTGAGCTCGCGCTCCATCACGCGACCCGCAAGGGAGGGCAGCACCTCGCAGAACCCGACGAGGCTCGGCTGCGCCCGGTGGGCCGCGGCGAACGCATCGAGGACGAAGAAGTCCGCGTGGGGCGCGAGCCGGCTCACGATGTGGGTCTTCGCCATCTTCTCGAGCTTCGTGTCCGCGAGCGCTTCTTCCTCCGAATAGAAGCGGGTGTTCTCGAGCACGATGACGTCCCCGACGTGCATCGACTCGATCGCCTCGATCGCGGGCCGACCGAAGAGACTCGGCACGTACCGCACGGGGCGTCCCAGGAGTGCGGCGATCCGCTCCGCGTGAACCTCGAGGGTCGTGAAGTCGTCCCTTCCCGGTCGCGACTGGTGGGCGAGCAACGCGACCTTCGCGCCCCTCAGCTCCCGGATCGTGAGCAGGTGCTCGCGGATCCTCGCATCGTTCAGGAGCTCGCCGGTCGCCGGGTCGATCGGAGAGTTGATGTCCACTCGCAGGAGGACCGTGCGGCCCGAGAGGTCAAAATCATCCATCGTGAAGAAGTCCCGGGCCATCGGCATACGACGCAAAATCCCGGAGCATAATAGTCCTTTCGCATCGCGAGTGCGCGTCGACCGCCGCGGCGGATGCCTCACGGTTCTCAAACGAGGAAACTGGGTTGGAACCTTTTTAGAGGGGCCTCGGGAATGGGCCGTGGCCACCGAGGGACCTCTACGCCCCAGGACCTCCTCCTGCCAGAGGGAAAACTCATCCGCACCACGCGGGGCGGTCCCAACGCGCTCAAGCAGCTCCTCCTCGATCTGAAGAAGTACTCGTTCTCGGGCTACGTCCGCACGGTCCGGGGCGGGAGCGGGAAACGCTCCGAGGGGATCGTCCTCCTGCGCGGCGGGAACCCCGAGGCGAGCCTGTACCATCGGGACGGCGCACAAGACCGCGGGCGGAGTGCGCTCAAGAAAGTGTGGCAGGACTCGTACGACGAGTCGTGCATCCTGGAGCTCCACGCCCGAGTCGACATGGACGGTTTGGTGAGAGAGTACGCGGACTCGATCCTCGAGCGGCCCGCGAAAGTCGTCAAGAAGACGAAGATCCCGCAGACGATGGAGCGGTCGGAAATCGAGAAGCAGATCCGCGCGTGGAAGGACAAAGGGTACGACGTGTCCTCCGTCGAATCGAACCTGGATGCCGAAGCGTCCATCCTCGCGGCGTCCGTCGTCGCGATGCGCGACGGCGTGAAAAAGGCCGAAGCCGTCGGCGAGATGCTGGCCGGCCTCGACGTCTCCGGATTCGAATCCCGAGCCGCGATCCTCCGGGAGAAACTCAAGGACCCTGTGAGACACCCCGACATCGACACGGAGGTCGAGAGCCTCCGGGATGCGGTGGAGAGCCTCCGCCAGATCGAAGCGCGTCGCCAGGTCGAGCTGGAGCGAGGACGCGACTCGCAGGAGCGCACGAGGAAGGTCTTGGATCTCGTGATGAAGCAGCAGCAATCCCTGCGGCCCGAAGCCGGTCCATACTCGACCGAGGACGTCGCGCGGAAGGTCCTCGAGGAAACGCAGCCGGCACGGGATGCGGCGACGAATCTCGTCCAGACGTACACGTTCGAGTCGTTCATCGTCGGAGAGAGCAACCGGTTCGCCCACGGTGCTGCGGTCGCGGTCGCGAAGCAGCCGGCGAAGGAGTACAATCCGCTCCTCATCACGTCCGGCCCGGGCCTCGGGAAGACCCATCTCCTCCACGCGATCGGGAACTACATCGCGTCCCATTCGAAGGAATCGAAAGTGCAGTACTTGACTTGCGAAACGTTCGCATCGAGCCTCGCCAACGCGAAGGAGATCGGCACCTTGTCCGCGTTCCGGGAGCGCATGCGGGGCATGGATTGCCTTCTGATCGATGACATCCAGTTCCTCAGCGGCATGCCCGAGATTCACGAGGAATTGTTCCACACCTTCAA
>Ga0209237_1000849_pt1 | contig 17666 bp, 14 predicted proteins | sample GraSoi013_1_40cm_2_FD_185820 | JGI IMG/M metagenome (GOLD analysis project Ga0209237, IMG submission 185820) | Grasslands soil microbial communities from the Angelo Coastal Reserve, California, USA - Sample 10_02_2013_1_40cm (SPAdes) (version 2) | ecosystem: Environmental > Terrestrial > Soil >... | reverse complement strand
ACCACGTGATCGTGCTGAACGAACGACACCTCCGTCGTCGCCTTCGCAATTACCTCGGCTACTATCACGCCTCGCGCACGCATCTCGCTCTCGGGAAAGACGCGCCCGAGCCACGCCCTGTCGAGCCCCCCGAGCTTGGCGATATCGTGGCAGTGCCTCAAGTCGGCGGACTCCACCACCGCTACATCCGCTGCGCTGCGTAGGCCACGGTCGTTCAGCTTTTCGTCTCAAGGTTGAGCAAGCGATCCGCGCTCGCAAGGGATGCACGCACTCGACTGCCGTCACGCTGCGCTCTGCTGGATTCTTTGTCCGCTGCCGTTCTTGAGGGCCATGGCCGATAGCGCCGATCGAGCAACTGTTTGGTCAACTGCCTTCAGATCGAGTTTTGGCCAAGGACAAGCGGCTCCGAGTGCCCGCTGGCCTGATCAGGTCGAGTGAAGCGGTTCCTCACGCCTGAGTCGGCCGTACTCAATCCACGTCAGCACGATGATGACTGCATCGAGGACCGTCAGCGCGACCATCGCGAAGGAGGGAGACACCTGGTATCGATACATCTGATAGACGCCGAACGCCGCAAAGATCGCGATCGCCGCCGGGTATGCCCAAAGTTTTCTGCGGTAGAGCGCCCAAACGAGAGCAATCTTCACGACCCCATGGATCAACAAATACGCGGCGGCGAAGAGTTGGGTGCTCGCTGAGAATTGCTTCGAGAGCCGGAGTAGATGCAATGCAATGAAGTCACTGGGATCCTCGCTGAGCTCATGCTGGGTAGCCCTCGCCAACGCGCGGGTGACCGCGCTAGATGGCACGAAGTAGAGGAGCAAGCCGCCAACGATCTCCGCTACGCCATTGAGTCCCTTGAGGAAGATCCCGATCTCGAACGCGGCGTGGGCCGGCGATGTGGTTCGTGCCATGGTTCAAGTTCGAACGGCCTTCTGGATGTTGTCGAGGCATGACTTATCGCTGTGTTCGGTCGTCCTCCGCCCCGGCATCAGGCACTCGTAGGAGCGCCCGGGACGCCATTCGGCAGCTCCGCGGGCTCGGCCTACTCACGGTCTTGCTCACGGGCGACTCGGGTTTGGTCGCGCAGGCCGTCGGCAACCAGCTTCAGGTAGACGAAGTACACGCCGAGTTGATGCCGCATCAGACGCAGCAGCATGTCGAGGCGTTGCAGAGGGACGGTCAGATGGTGGCGATGATCGGCGACGGCGTGAACGACGCTACGGCGCTAGTGCAGCCCACCGTGGGTGCAGCGATGGGCTCGGGCACCGCGGTGGCGATGGAGAGCGCCGACGTGGTGCTCATCGGCAACGACCTGGGCAAGTTCGTGGACACGGTGCGCATCGCGCGCCGCTGTAGGCGGATCATCTGGCAAAACTTCGCGGGCACACTCATCGTGGACGGGCTGGGCGTGGGCCTCGCGGCGTTCGGGCTGCTCAACCCGCTGCTGGCGGCGTTCATCCACGTCGCGTCGGAATTGACCTTCATCCTGAACTCGACGCGGCTACTGCCGAGGACTGAAGACGTGCCGGTGGGTTCGGCCGTGGCGCCACAGGAAGATAGCGCGTCGATAGCTCGGGTCGCTGCATAAGAGCCGCGGAGTCGTCGCATGGGGGACGATCCAGGGGCGCGCAATGGACGGCCGTGCTGGCTACAAATCCCGTCCCGCACGAGGAGATCGGGCAGACCACATCAAGCGACACGCCGGTTGTCGTGATGGAGCCCACCGAGTACGGGAACCGCGTGAACGCGGCCCTTCGTCTCGAGAGGCCGTGGAATCGGCTGCTGGTGCCCAAGAGCTTGGTGCGGACGCGCTTCGTTGTAGAAGCGGACGTACTCGGCGACGACGCGCCAGAGGTGATTCTCGCTGAGGGTGAGGACGTGGTCGAGCACCTCTCTGCGGAGCGTGCCGGCGAAGCGTTCAGCGAAGGCATTCATATCGGGTGCGCGTATCGCCGTGCGCACGACGCGCACCCCAGACGAGCTGAATACGCCAGCGAACCGGGTGCCCAGCTTCGTATCGTGGTCGCAGACGACAACCTGCGGTACGCGATCCATGGTGGCGTTTCTGGCCTGCTGCGCGCACCACTCGTCGGTCGGTGCATACGTCACCGCGGCATGGAGGATCGTTCGGCGACGCAGGTCCAGGAAGAAGAGCACGAACACCTCGCGGAACCGGATGTCGAAGGTCTGGACGAAGTCACATGCCCACGTCACATGGTTTCGCAGGAACGTCGACCAGCTTTGGCCGTCACCTCGGGGACGAGTGGGTCACCACGGCGGTTGAATCCTCGCGGGCCGCACGCTAGGCTCTTCCGTCGGCGCGAGGGGGACAGTCGATGTGGCGCTGCCGCGCGATCGCGAGCGTGTTCACGGCCTTGGCCGTATCGGCGCATCCGACGCCCGCGCTCGGCGAACAAACATCCAAGCGCGTCGCCGAAGTCATCGCGGCGCATGCGCAGACGAACCCCTATGCAGGTCCGACGCTGCGCGAGCCTCCGCCGGAGGACCAGGACCCCAAGGACGCTCTCGCGGCGATCCGGCTCTGGTACGCGGAGACGATCCGGGGGCAGACGGAGACTTTCAGGCAGACCCTCAGCAAGGTTTCACCCGAGAGCTACAATCGGTTCCTGTCCAGCCGCAAGGCGACGGCGGAAAGATGCGCTGGCGCGCTGCCCGAGCCCCTCGCAGACGCCGTGGTCGCCTTCTTCGATGCACGCGACGCCCAGGGCGAGCAGGAGGCGATACGGGCCGCGCGCAGGTCCACAGAAGCGCGACCTGAGCTTGCGGAGTGCGTGGATGCGTTGATGAGCAAGGTGGATGGGCGTGGTATCCTGATCGCCGGCCTGATCCTCGGCAAGACTGCGCAAGGCAAGAGCGCCCTCAAGCCTGCAATCGCCAATCCGGGGCTCGTGTTCGTCATCGAGCCGCAGGTGTTGACCGCTTGGCCGGGACGTCAGGATTCGGCCGTGGCGGTGTTGGACCCGCGAGAGGGACCCTGGAAGGCAAGGTTGGCGCACACATACGAGGACAAGGTCGAAGCTCACAGTCAGCAGTGGAAGCGCAAGGAGACGATCGCCGTCAAAGACTACCTTTCGGCAACGAACAACGGACATTTTCTCCTCGAGACCGACAAAGGAACGGTATTGGGCTGGGTCGACATGGACCAGTCGGCATTCTTTCAAGCGGGCTGGGAGCTCTCGCCAGAGACGGTGGATTTCTATCGAAGCGGCTGTGCCGCCTTCAAGCACGGCGCCTGGTGGAATCCCGCGGGTACCGTATGGAATCCACGAACGATGGAAGCAGTGCAGGGAAACGTCGATCTGTATGATTTTCTCGCTCTGGTCGCTGGGCGCATTCGTGGTTCCGGTCAACGTTCGCCCACTGCTCCTTATCCACAGGCGATGGAGCTGTCGCGCATCGCTGGAGCGTCCGCGCAGCCATCGACGATCCCGGGAATGCCGCTTCGGATGACATTCCTCTCCGTGAAGAATCCCGCCGGAACGATGCCCGTCGAACGCGGACTCGCCCAGGTGTCGTTCTCCCCGGCAGAAACGGGCAAGCCGGCGGTCCTCGTCGAAGGCGGGTACGCATTCTCGCTGGGCGAGACACCGCCTCGGCAGATCAATCGCCCGGGTTATCGCAAGTCTCCACTGCCACAGACGGTCGCCAGATAAGAGCATCAGATGCCTATTCTTCTGCAGGTCGGGAAGGGAGAAAACCGTGAGCCGGCCGGCACGGGGCTGACACGGATTTATCCCATCGACAAGTACGATGTACCGCCGGTAATCCTGGAGCGCGCGAGCAAGTATCACCTGCTGCGCGTTCCCGTGTTGGGTCAGCACAACACGCACGACCGCGGCGGCGACTGGTGTGGCCGCACGTCTTCCTGCATGGTCTGGTGCTACCGGCGGCTGGCAACCGGCCAGGTGAGCGCGAAGGCCGACTACATCACGCATTGGGACAACCGCGACGGCAAGGGAATGGAGCTGCGGCTGCCCGATCCCAGCCAGATCGCCTGCAAGAATTACGACCTCGGAAGCACGCTGAAGATGGTCGAGGTCACCATTCCGGAGGATTCCTACCACCGCATCTTTCCGCTCGATGGAAGCCGCACCGCCAGGGTGAAAAAAGCGGCGCAGATCGCATCGAGCGAACCGGAGGTGGAGAAGCTGCTCGGCCCGGTCCTCTCCAATCTCTTGAACAACAACCCGATGGTGTTCTATTCCGGCTTTTCGACGGGGCGCAAATTCAAATCCCACATCATCGTCATCTCCGGCTTTTGCTACTTGATGGAGGACGGTCAGCCTCGCCTCTGGCTCCAGATCACCGATCCCGCGCCACCGAAGGTCGGCAGCATCTTCAGCCCGCCGCGCGACAAGGACCGGCCGATCGAGGCGCTTCGCTCTCAACGCGACCTCGATTACCTTCTCTACTTGAAAGCGCGGGACGATATCATCCGCTTCCATTACGGTGATTGGGCTGACGCCGAGGGCTTCGTCTATCTCCTCCGGGCGCGCAAACTGTTCGAACAGAACAGTGTGTTTCCGCAAGACAACGTGCTGTGGATGGATTACATGTATTACAACGGGGCGAGGGCGGGTGGACTGTTCTCGGATTGCTCCGAAGAAACGCCTTACGACGAGATCTTCGTCAGGAGCAATTGCTACAACAACCTCTGCTTTCCGCTGCAAGAGAATGCGGACAAGCTCGACAGCCCGCTCGCTTGCTACGAGCGATGCGAGATGCCCCCGGAGCTGGGGAGCCAGCCCGCACCCGCACCGCGCTCGAGTACCCCGTCGTCGGGCTCGGCTCCGCGAGTCCGTCCGTCGCGGACGCATGACGGTTGGGGTGGGTACTATCCTTTAGGGACCAACTCCACCGTTCACGGCGGCGTGCACTTGCTTTCGCAAAAGAGCATTCCGATACGCTGCATGGCGCCGGGGTACATCGTCGCGGCGCGATTGCGAAAGGAGCCGCAGACCGGAGGATGGGACTTCGAGAAGAGGTTTCTCAACGCCTACTCCGGGTTCGTTCTCGTTAGGCATGATCTGGTCGTCCCCACCCAGGGCGGCGCGAAGGAGTTTCCCTTCTACAGCTTGTACATGCATCTGTCGCCGACGACATGGCCGGACTCCAAGGACGAGTACGCGAAGGTCGAGTGGCTCAAGCGCTTCTACCTCGCGCGCCACAACGCGGTCGTCAATCTCGATCCCACCCGGGGCGCCGTGGGCGAGCGTCATTGGCTGGCGGTGCCGCCCGCGACGAGCGGGGCGAAGGCCGACCGCGTGGACCTGGTTGATGAAGCCGATATCTTCGGTCCACGGATCTCGCGCTGGGTGAGGGACCGGCAGGACCACAGGTACCTGTCTTATGTGAAGGAGCCGCCGGGCAACCTGAAAGCCGCCTATGACGCTCTCAAGCGAGGCGACGTCGTTACATTCTCCAAGCCGCTCTTGCAGGTGAGCCCCGGCGACATTCTCGGCTGGTGCAAGCCTGTCGGGCAGACGACGGACACGCGAACGAACCTGCTCTCGGGTTATCTTCACTGGGAGGTGTTCGCGCCGGCGGCACCCAGCCCTTCGGCCTTCGAAAAAATCAAGGAGCTTCTGGCGGCGAGCGCACGGGGGGTCGACTTGCATCCGGTGGTCGATCCGGTGGCCGACAATTTCTGGACCCAGGGCGAATTGAGACAGCAGCTCGACCCGCTCTTGCCAGCTGCCGACAGGCAAGAGCTCGCGAAAATCATCGAGGTCGCCATCCCGGACAACAAGTCGGAACCTCCTGCGCCGGAGCTTGCCGAAAGCATCCGCGACTTTTTCAGCGGCCGCGCTACTTTCTTCGACGAGCCGGATGGCACGCAGCGCCCGCCGGACCAGCTGCCGCCCTGCAATTACCAGCTCACTGTACGAATCGACAATGCCAAGTTTCCACTCCCGGCGCCCCCCTCCGGGGACTACGCCTTCGTCGTCACCTACTACGGCGAATCGTCCGAGAAGCTGGGAACGCAGCGCCTCACCGTGGGCGCCCGCCGCAACGCCAACCCAATCGAGGACACGCTGACGGTCCCGCCGGGGACGATGCGGATCGGGATCGACACCTACGGCTTCTTCCTCGATCCGGGAGAACCTGTCGCTCCCGGCGAGCTCTACGCTCTGGCCAAGAAATCCGCTTCGCACAAGTGGCGCAACGTACTTCTCCGTCATGTCACCGAGTGGTCCAAGGGGTCGATCGACGGACTGCTCACGAAACTCAAGAGCGTTGGTCTGCTGCCTCAGAACGAAAACACCGAGCCGTATCTTGGATGTGCATGGTACGGCGTGGATCCCGCGTCGGAGACGCAGCTGGGAGAGCACGCGGTCGTCAGCCCGGACGGTTCGAGCAGCTCTCTGTTTGGAAACCAGGACGGCAAGCTGCCCACCGACGGCCGCATCGATAACCTCAACCCAGTCACCCTGCTCTGGGCCCTCAAGCTTCTACAGAGCGAGGCGGCCAATCCGCGGGTGTGCTCGCTGAAGAGCGGCTGGGAAATCCTGCGATCGCAACAGCCGGCCGAGCCCGAGTTTTTCGGCTGGTTCGATGACGGGAGCCGCCCGCTGCGCGTCGGTCACCCGCTCTGGGCGGTAGCAATCCGAAGCGGTTACGACGAGACCCCCATCTCATTCAAGGCGCAACGGGTGTCGTCGGGCGGAGCTGCGCAAAACGCCGCCCCTACCGAAGTCGAGCTGGGGGGAGGCCACTATGCGGAAGGCATGTTCGCATTGCGCGTGGGCACGCCTCTATGGGGAAAATGGGAGCTGAAGGTCGTCGAATATCCGAACACCAGCTCGCCGGGTCAGGAAATGGACCCGCCGGGACCGGTCGACATCGAGGCCCCGGAGATGTCTCCAACGTTCCACATGGAGAAGGACCCGAAGAGCGGCTGGTACAAGCTCTCCCTCCAGTTCACGCAGAACTGCCCCGACGCGCTCTACGGGTTCGTCGCATTCGAGTACCTGCTCGTCGACGTCGACGCAAGATTTCCCCAGGCGGCGCGTTGGATCCTCGATCGCGCCACCGGTCAGTTCGTCGTCGGATTGATGGATGGTTCCGACAAGAACGTCACCGCCTCGTACACGCTGCAGGCATACTTCGAAAAATACGAGGCAGCGATATCTGCGGAGTCATCGGACTCATCGGACATTCCGGACGAGGAGGCCCCCGAGCGGCCGCGCGTTGCCATGAAGGCCTGCAAGGCGGTCCAACTCGTCTGCAATGCATATGCAGACGCGAACGCTCACAAGCTGCCCTCGTTGGAGGTCATCTCGGTCACGACGGATGGGCTGCAGGTGAAACTCCACCTCGAGAACGACGACGAAGCGGACGGGCTCGCTGCAGCCGTTTCCTCGTTCGCCGGCACGGATGCCGGGCCGCTCTCGACCGAAGCTGCTTTCGACAAGAACAGCGGCGAGCTGACCGTCACTGCACGAGTTTCGGAAGGGTGGAAACGCTGGGACAAGTGCGTCCCTGTTCTCGGCGAGAGCGCCGCCGGGAACGAGAAGGTCGTTCATGACGAGAAGGGCCTGATCAGTGGCCCGCGCGCCGGCTTCGGTGACGACGTGCGCGTCAGCGCGAACTTCACCTTGCACGACTACATCCAGGCTTTTGACCGCGGTGACGAGCGGCCGGCGACCGGCTTCCGCGTGAGCCCGAACCTGGTCGCCGCTGTCCAGAAGCTGCGCGATCGATTCGGACCCGGACAATGGATCAACCTGAAACCAGGAAACATCGAATTCGACGACGGCGGCCTCTGGAGCATCGAGATACGGTCCGCAAGGATCGCTCAACGGGACCTGCTGGCGACTGCGAACCGGCTCAAGGCAGCAAATCCCTCGCTGTTCGAGGAGGTCGCAGCCGTCGGACGCTCGGGAGTCGTGCTCAGGGTGAGACACGACCCGACGGTGGTGACGGCGGGGCAGCTCGAGATCGAGTTCGATCCCGCGGAGGCGTTCGGTGGCCTGCTTCATGACGTCGAGTTCGACGACACGAAAGTGCTGCAGGTCCGCGCCGAATTCATCACCCGCAATGCGTTGCCGCCGCCGGCGTTCCCCGAGGCTCTCAATGCACCACTCATGGATCTCCGGCCAGATGATGGACCACTGAAAGACGTCAGGAAAAGACTCGATGCCTTTGCAGGAAAGGAACTGGACGTCCAAACCGGTGATTGGTTGCAAGCGCGCTCTCTGGACATCTTCAAGCGTCTCGCTCGCCCCGCGTTCGACGAGATCGGCTTCAGCATGAACAAGAATACGCTGGTCGTGAAGGTGATGCTCAAAGGGTCCGCCAAGGATTGGACGAACGCGGATCCGGCGATCTATGCGGTCCTGGCCGACAACTCGGAGCGTCTGCTGCCTCGAAACCTGGTCACGCACACTGCGAATCAGGTCACCCTCGTTGCCGATCTGTACCTCATACGGCCGGAGGGGAATGCTTGGGTTCCCGACGAAGCCATCGTCGGGCAAGACACAGGCTTCGTTGCCCGCCCGAGAAACGCAGACGCCGTTTTCGACATGGAGCGTTTGCAGGTGCACGAGCGGAGGTATCTTCCGAGGAACATCAAGCCGCGGATGGCGAGCTTCGAAATGAATCCGGCCCGCAATTCGCTGGTATTCACGGCCAAGCTGGAAGATTTCCCCACCCACCAGCCGATTCGTGTCAGAGGCGTCGATGACGTCACGGGAAAAGACGTCAAGTTGGCCGTGCGGTACGCAATCCCGCTGAAGGACAAGGACGGTGCCCTCATCGGCGGTCTCTGCAATGCGAACGGCGTCTTTTCGGCCACCGTCGTCAAGTCGCAGCTTCCATCGGGACATGCCGTCAAATTCACGGCGCGGCCCGTGTCCAACGCGGTGCTGGGCATCGCCCGGGACGAGATCGCCCCGCCCGAGCTCAACCGCGCCTGGACGAGAGCCAGTCCGCCTGGCACCTCGACGCAGCCGGGGAAAAGTCCATGAGCTCGCAACCAAGCGGTTCTATCTCGGTCGATATCGGCGCGGTTGGGGTTCTGCAATTCACCGCGGTACCCGAAACCCGGGTCACGCTCGATAGTCTGTCGCTCCAGGTCTCTTCCGAGGATACGACGGTCGACATCAAAGGCAGTCATGTCAGTCTGCCGACCGACCATCCACTCGATGCGAACCTGTTCTGGAGCGTGCGGTACGAAGACGGAACCACCACCGAGTTCAAGGTCGAAGGGTCGCTTCACTTTCCCCAACCATCTCGTTTCGAGTTCCTCGAGCGCCGTGCCGACAATACCGAAGGCCGCCCGGTGTTGAAGGTCTTCGACCACCGGCTCTTCGGCAAGGGGAAGGTCTGCGTACGGCTGGAGGTCAAGTACCCTCATTGCAAGCCGGCGCTGCTCGAGCCGGGACAGATCACCTTCGACAACGCGTTCATCGTCGAAGTGCGTACGGCGCAAGGCACGAGCAGCCTCGGGGTGCTCGATACGCCACGCATACCGGCGCGCGTGAGCATTGGAGCGCCGTTGTACCTGTCCCTTTCGACCACGGGCGTCGCTGCTCGATACATGGGCGGGACCGGAAGCTTCAAGCTCAGCATCCGCGAGATCGACGAGGGCAAGGGCGAGGTCCCCTCCAACGAGGGTGTGCGCGAACAGGTCATCTGGCCGGAGGGCCCGGCTCGCACTCTGCGCACGCATGTCTACCGGGTCGGTTGCGAGCTGCAGCCCGAGCAGGCATTCGCGATCTTCAACTACCAGGAATCGAACGAACGCGGCGAGTTCGAGCTCGCGTATTCCATGGCCGTCGCCAAGCAGGGCGATGCGTACCAGGAGCTGGTGACGGACCGGCTGTGGCTGCTCACTTCCCGGCCGCGATTGACTTCGTTCAGCCTTCGCTTCGAGGGTTCCGCGGAAGACGGCAAGCCCTCTCCAAGGCTCGTGGCCAGTGGTACGATCGAGGGATTCGATGCGCAGGTCGTGATCAAGCTCGAGCTCGCGCTCTTCCGGAAAGTCCGCGGGGTGTTGTCCCGTTTCGGTACCCCCTCTTTCGCTTTCGCCGCCGGCGGCCACTTCGACGTCGAAATCTATCGATTTGCCGACGCGGATGACGGCGCGCCAGACGAGCTCCTGAAGTTCATCCAGGATTTTCGCGTGCCTTCGAAGCGGCCTGCGGCCGAACCGCCGGTCCTCTTCGCCGCCCTGCGTTTCGCCGAAGACACGGTCTCCAGCAAAGGGCCGCTGTCGCGCTCGTTCGACTGGGACGCCCGGACGTTCGCGGCGCTCGACGCGAAAGAGGCCTTGTGCGCGCAGGCGGTGGCCCGATGGGTGTGCTCGAGCGAGGCGAAGACCGGGTACACCTCCATCGTCGCCCTGCAGAAGCGGATGCGGGGGCAGATGGAGTACGAACAGGATCCGCAGTTCGAGGGCACACGCCCGATGATCCTGCGTCACGCCGGACGCACCATCACGATCAGCGTCGGTGGCGAAACCAAGAGCGTCGACATCGACGATTTCATGTGGAACTGGGAGCCCGAGAAGCGGAACGCCGTCGGGTCCAATGACAAGTACCGCCAGGCGTGGCGAGGGATCCTGCTCGGGTCGCCGCCGCCGACTCCGGAGGCCACCGATCTTTCCATCGAGCTTCAGGATGCGCCAGACGCGCCCACCCCCGAGCTGCGCGTCTTGTCCTGGCTCGAGAAGTACCAACCGAACATCGCGAAGGCCGAGAGGACATGGGGCGTCGACCGGCGCGCGATCGCAGGTGCGATCGCCTGGGAGGCGCTGTGGAATCCGCATAAGTCGTACTACGGGCCTCTCGGGCGATTCAGAGGCGCAGGCAAGGTGCACGACACGGACCTGGAACATCGCGTTTACGACGACAACATCATGGAGCCACCGACGGATTGGTCCCTGGCGAAGGAGTTGGAGATGTCAGGGGTCATCAATCCCATCCGAACGGAGGATCAGCGCAAGCAGTATCTGTCCACCGTAGACGGTTCGCTCGAATACATCGGTGCAGCCATGCACGAGTTCATCCGCATCGCGCGCCAGTCCGGCTACGACTTGAACTGCGACCTGCCCATCCTCGCCTTCTTCTTCAACGCCCGGACCTTGAAGAAGGCGAGGAAGAGCTTCGAAACGAAGAGGGCGCCGGAGAAGCTGCATTGGGTCGACAACCAGATGGCCCCATGGGTGAAGAACAACATGCCGTTCCTGGAGAAGGCGGTGGGAAAGCCGGAAACACCACTCTGTTCCGGGGACGCCCCTTATTCGGAACCGTGAAGGTCCTGCGCGGCCGGTGCGTGGCACGGCCGCGGGCTAGTCTGCTACGCTCGGGCCAGCGAAGGAAAGGGAGCGTCGAGTTGGCAGAACGCTGTTGCTCGCCAAAACTCATCCGGCCAGCTTCTCCACCGCCCAATTGTATCGGTGATGGAGGCCGCCGAGTCGCCTGCTGGCCACGACGGCACTTGTCGTTTGCCAAAACTCGTCCCGAGGCTGGACGAAGGGCGCGCGGCGTGCAAGCCATGGAGAGCAATGTCCCTCGTACTCGCTCTATTGGGCGCCCTACGCGCGGCGCTCAGAACCCGAACCGACCTCACGCTCGAGAACCTGGCGCTCCGGCAACAACTCGCCCTGCTCCGCCGCCGATCGAGGCGTCCGCAATTCGGCCGCCTCGATCGCTTGCTCTGGGTGGGGCTCTCGCAACGATGGGCAGGCTGGCGCGGAGCGCTTCACATCATTCGCCCCGAGACGGTCATAGGCTGGCATCGGCTGGGCTTTCGCGCCTTCTGGACCTGGAGATCTCAGCGCAAGCGCTTGGGTCGTCCGTCCGTCGGTCTGGAGCTTGCCCACCTCGTCCGCACCATGGCGCTCGCAAATACTCTCTGGGGTGCGCCGCGCATCCATGGCGAACTGCTCAAGTTGGGGTTCGAGGTTTCGCAGCGGACCGTCGCACGTCTCATGCCGCGCCGGCCGAAGCCACCCTCGCAGACCTGGCGCACTTTCCTCCAGAACCACGTCGCCGATCTTGCCTCCGTGGACTTCTTCCTCGTGCCGACTGCGACATTCCGGCTGCTCTATGTTTTCGTGGTTCTCCTGCACCATCGGCGCCGAGTCGTCCACTTCAACGTCACCGAAACCCCGACGGCAGCTTGGACCGCGCAGCAGATCGTAGAGGCATTCCCCAGGGATGACTCAGCGCCGCGCTACCTTCTGCGCGATCGCGATGGCACCTATGGCGAGGAGTTCCGGCAACGAGTGAATGGGATTGGCATCGCCGAGGTTCTCACTACGCCACGTTCGCCTTGGCAGAACGCGTTCGCCGAACGTGTGATCGGCACCATACGCCGTGAGCTTCTCGACCATGTCATCGTCCTCAACGAGCAACACCTTCGTCGTCGCCTGCGCAGTTACTTTCGCTACTACCACGCCTCGCGCACGCACCTCGCTCTCGACAAGGACTCTCCCGACCGGCGCGCCGTCGAGCCACTCGATCGTGGACTCGTCGTCGCTCTTCCGCAGGTCGGCGGCCTCCACCACCGCTACGTCCGCGCGGCGTAGCACCAAGAGCAGTCAGTCTTCATTCGTCAGAGAAGCGAGCGTGATCCGACCTCGCCCCATGAACGCCGGCTCACGCCACCAGCATCTTGCGTGAGCGGTTCGTCGCCACCGGGACGCCCGCCTCCAGTCTGAGAAGGCCATCATTCGGCCCACGCCTATGATGCCTTCTAGTCGTGGAGTCGCCAGATCGAGTTTTGGCCAACGACAGGCACTCGGAGCGCGACTCTGATCGATCGTTCAGCAGTGGCCTGAATCCCCGTCCACAGGATGCGCACAGCTGTCAGGCGGGCGACAGCAATGCGCCGTATTCACGACGAGTTTCTTGCCACCGCCGCGCCGTTCATGTGACTGGGACTCGTCGATGATCCGACGAGCGCTGCGTACGGGCTATTTCCTCAACCGCGTCATTCGCCACCTCGCGCTGGTGGGCCGCGGCGTTCGCATGCCCACCACCACCGGCACTTGGGTCCCGGTGGCCACCAACGAGCAGCCGCCGTCATTCGCCACCTCGCGCTGGTGGGCCGCGGCGTTCGCATGCCCACCACCACCGGCACTTGGGTCCCGGTGGCCACCAACGAGCAGCCGCCGTGGGTCGTATCGGAGCTGTTGGACGCCGCCTTCTCCGGCCTCGATGCGAAGCAACTGGCCTTCGTCGCCCTGATGTCGGACGACGACGTGGATGACTTCGAGAAGGAGCTGGAGGCCGTTGCCGTCGGACTTCTGTCCGGGTAGAGGCGGCGCCGATGCCCAAGCTGGCCAAGCAGACCGCGTACTACTTCAACGGCAGGATCACGGCGCTGGCCCTGATCACCAAGGGAGTGCGGTTTCCTGCGGCGGCGGGGATGTGGATTCGCGTCGCCGACCCCACCGTGCTGCCTCGTCAGGTGGAGGAGATGCTGGTGGACACGCTGCCCGGCCTGAAAGGCAGGTTCATCACCTTCGCCACCCTGAGGAGCGAGTCTGACGTGGAGCAGTTCGAGTCCTCGCGCGGCCCGGGGTAAGGCGCCAACTGGCCGATTCATGGTGCCAATACCGCCATCCTTCCGCACCGGACCCGGGGGGCGTGCGATGGTCCATCATCTATAGGGGAACCCCGCGGCCTGATTCGGGAATCTCGTTCATGGCGCCTCGCACGAGCCCGATGCTGCACCCTGCTTGGAGACGGCCAGCGCCGTCCGCCTCAACCCGCCAGCCCACAGGAAAACGCGCACGGCCGGCGCGGTACAGCCTGGTGCTCCAGCCAATCCGGTGCAGCGGTCCGATCAGGAGATGAGTGGAGCCCGCCTCGAACATGTCGGTGATCTTCGCGGGCGCAATGCTCCTATCGCCACTGCCGTCGGCTGCGGAGGAGACGGCGCAGGGGTGGATCGCCGGGGCGCAGATCACGAGCGTCAACCAGGTCAACACCCGAGTCTCGCGCGGCCCATTCACCCCGGACCTGAGCTTCGGGACCGAACCGAGCTACGGATGGTCGCTCACTGCCTCGCTTTTCAGGGCGGTGTCGCCGTGGCGCAACGGTGTCCTGGTGCTCATGCCTGAATACGCCAACAGCCGCGGCCTGTCGAACGCGAGCGGGATTGGTGGATACTTGCGCGGTACGGGTACAACTAGTGCTCTGACCAGAGCGCCGTGGTCCACCGCGCCGCTTGCAAGCCGGATCGGTTTCTGATCTACAGCTTGAGATGCCGACCCGATCTCGGTTCGCGGGACTCAAGCTGGACGAGGGCGACCGCGCTCGCCTCAAGCAGATGGAGACTGGCGGCGCACGCATGAGCGTGCGGACTTGGCGGCGAGTGCGCACGCTGCTGCTGCTCGATCTGGGCTACACGGTGATGGCCACAGCCGAGGCGCTGGGCACGTACCGTCGAGAGACGGCGCGGATCGGCAAGCGCTATCTGGCGGGTGGGCTGGAGCATGCGCTGGGAGACGATCCGCGCCCCAAGCCCGCGCCGATGCTCGACAGCACGCAGCAGGCAGCGATCGTTGCGATGGTGTGCGGCCCGCCGCCGGAGGGGCGCGCCCGCTGGATGGTGCGGTTGGTGGCGATGGAGGCGGTCAAGCGCGGCATCGCGCCGCAACTGGCCGGGTTTCGTGTAGCACAAGGCACGCGTTGTTACACAAGCCTCGGCCGCTTGAGATGGTCCGTGGGCCCGCCCCCTCCCACGCGGCGCCACTGTGGCGCAACAGGTCGCAGCTCCCTCGATTGCCCCTCCCAGGCACGCTCGACCGGGAGCCGCTTAACGGGTATTGCATCGATCGCCGCTTTCCTCGGCGCGATCTGGTTCACGCGTTGCTATCCGACCGCCGTGCGCCGCGCCACTCAAGCGGCCAACCCGAGGTCGGCAGAAAGTTTCCGGTGATATCGCCGCGATGTAGAAGGAAGCGTGCGTCGGGCCCTCCTTGTCGCCCTGGCATGCGCCGCCTGCGTCGTCGTCCACCCGGCGCCGCGGCTGGCGGCTGTTCGGCGGGGGCCGTCGCCGCAGGAGGATTCTGCGTCTGGGTCTGATCGGCCGGCGGAGTTTGCGGCATCGCCGTCGCTGAAATGGCAACCGACGCGACCGCAGCCAGCGTGAGCGACTTCAATTGCATGTTCAGCTCCCTGCGCGGCCGGTGCGCAGCACGGGCCGCGTGGAGAACTGCTGCCGTCGACCAAGTTGAAGCTGGAGAACGGAGGCAACGGAAAGCGACTTATCTGACAATGGCCACGAAGATTCGATCAGCGGGTGCAGAGATCCATGTTCGGGCCCGCTGGCCTGGCGCGATCTGTACAGCGCCGAGCTCGCCAGCATCGAGGAGGCCTCCGACGGATACACCGTCCTCGTCTTCTGGATGCGCTTGGCGCATCCGGGTAATCCACTGCCTCAGAGACCCTGATCAAGAACGTGGCACCGACGGCGGGCAGCTTCTGCGGACGCCCGCCGAGCGCGCAGACTCCAGCGAGAACGGGACTCGTGTAACAGCCGGACCCCACTGATACGGTTTGGGGCCGAGGATTCTCCGTGAGATAACTCCGTCGTGCCGACGTAGACGTGGGCGCGCCAGTCGCGGGGTGCGAACTCGACCAGCTTCAGTTGCAGCGCGCGGGCCTTCTCGGAATCGGCATGCTTGGCGGCGGCCCAGGCGGCCAGCTCGGTCCGCTCCGCCTCCGGCAACGACGCTCCCGCCTCCGCTGCGGCGTCCACTTTCTGCATCGATTCCGTGCCCGGCGTGATGGCGTAGAGCAGCGCCTGGGCGAGCAGCAGGTTCGGATCGCGAGAGAGGGCCTTCTTCGCGGCGGCGCGCGCGCGATCGCCATGTCCGGCGAAGAGCTGATCGAAAGCCTCGACATAGTCGGCCGCGGCCTCCGGGGAAGCGGTGGTGATGCTGATGGTGCCGCCTTCGGGCGCAGCGGCGAGGAGCGCGAACGCACACAGCGATGTGAGCAGTGTCATGGAAGGCCCCCTTCGAGCGACGAACATCGATACGCGGGAGGCATTCCCGCATTTCAACCTCGGTCACTTCGTCCAGCGCTTGGGGTGCTGTCGCGCCCATGGCGTCCCGGGGCGGTGAAAAAGACCCCGTTTCGTTCGCGGCCGAGCACCGCCGACACCGCTGTCTGACCCGCCGATTTCGAGCGGAAGCGGAACCCGTTGGCATTGTGCATCGACCACTCAATATGCGCCTTGGTCTGCTTGTACGTTCCTTCGAAGCGCAGGGTAGTGTCGCGCACGGCCTGCGTCTTGAGCACATCATGCCAGTCCACTTCGAAGGACACTGTCGACGGGATCCCCGGACCGGGAACGCCGGAAGGACACTGTCGACGGGATCCCCGGACCGGGAACGCCGGGCGTGTGGCTGGGGTTGCCGTAGAACGCGTTGAAGAGCGTGCCGGAATCGGTCATTGCGAGATGCTCGACCTCGTACGTGGCTTGCCCCTTCTCGAGTTCCACGTCGACGGCGCTCGTTCGAATCCGGACCGTCCAGACCACGCCGTTGGCGGTGATGACGGGGTTGTTGTCGACGATCTGGTGAGTGTCGGGCGCCAAGGGGTCAAACTGACCCCGATATACGTCGAGTCAAACGAACCCGAATGTCCCGTGATGTCACTTCCCGTCGGTGCCAACGAACGTCCCCTGCATGAATCGCATATCGGTGTCGAAGATCAGCTCCTCCTCCTTGCCTCCCAAGGCCCGACCGAACAGCCCGGCCAGCGGCGCGTGAGACTTACCGTCACGCCGCCATCTTGGAGCGCCGAAGTATGTTGCCGGGAAGGGTTGAGTCAAAAAGCACCCTGGTTGGTAGGCACTGGTGCGCTAGCCGGCATCGCTTTGTTGCTGCCATTTGTCCGCCCCACGGCTGGGTTGACGGATGGGGTGCGGGTCGGATTCAAGTCCCTGGTCGCTTGTCCCGCAAGCCGATTCGCCGCTTGCCGAGGAGGAGCCATGTCCGAAGCGCTGCCGAGGAGACTGGCCGCCGTAATCTTCGCATCCCTGCTGCAGGTAACCGCCGCCGCCGCGCAGGACCGCCTGCCGCCGATCCCGCCGGAGAAGGACGACGACGCCCAGAAGAAGGCCGCGGCCGAGTTCCTGGCGGTGCGCAAGGTTCCCGTCTTTGGTCCGTTCGAGATCCTGATGCGCAGCCCCGAGCTGATGAGCGCGGCGCGAGCGATGGGCGATCACCTGCGCTTCAAGTCGGCCATCGGCAACACGCTGTCCGAGTTGGTCATCCTGATCACCGCGCGCGAGTGGACCCAGGACTACGAGTGGCACGTGCACGCGCCAATCGCGTTGAAGGCGGGGATCAAGCCGGAGATCCTCGAGGCCATCCGCGACGGCCGGAGACCCATGGGAATGAGCGAGGATCAGGAGATCATCTACGACTTCTGCGTGGAGCTGCACCGCAACAGGCGCGTCGCCGACGCGACGTACGAGCGCGCGCTGAAGAAGTTCGGCGAGAGCGGCGTGGTCGATATCGCCGGCATCAGCGGCTACTACGTGCTTCTCGCCATGGAGATGAACATGTCTCGCTATCCGCTGCCGGCGGGCGGCAAGAAGCTGCCGCGGTTCCCGGAGTAGTCTGCGGGGGGTTAGAAAGACGGGTCGAGCTCGCGAAGCGCCGCGTTCCGAGA
>Ga0209237_1000848_pt1 | contig 17675 bp, 16 predicted proteins | sample GraSoi013_1_40cm_2_FD_185820 | JGI IMG/M metagenome (GOLD analysis project Ga0209237, IMG submission 185820) | Grasslands soil microbial communities from the Angelo Coastal Reserve, California, USA - Sample 10_02_2013_1_40cm (SPAdes) (version 2) | ecosystem: Environmental > Terrestrial > Soil >... | reverse complement strand
CCTGGAGCTCGAGCGTGGAGAGCTGCAGCAGCTGGATCGCCTGCTGCAGCAGCGGCGTCATGACGACGCGCTGGCTCTGCCGTAACGAGAGGCGCGCCTCCATGGCCATGAGAGTTCTCTGACCTCCGGCTAGAGCGCGAAGCGGTCGCCGAGGTAGATCTCTCGGGCGACCGAGTTGTTGGCGATCTCGGTCGCGGTGCCGGCGACCAGGATCTTGCCGTCGTAGAGGATGTAGGCACGGTCGGTGATGGCGAGGGTCTCGCGCACGTTGTGGTCCGTGATGAGAATGCCGATCCCGCGCTCGCGAAGCCGGGCGACGATCTCCTGGATATGGCCGATCGCGATGGGATCGATGCCGGTGAACGGCTCGTCCAGCAGGAGGTATTGCGGCGAGGTCACGAGCGCGCGCGTGATCTCGAGGCGGCGACGCTCGCCACCGGAGAGGGTGTAGGCGGGGTAGCGCGCCAGCGCCACGAGGTCCAGCTCTCCCAGGAGCTCGCGCGCGCGCTCCCGGCGCTCGGCGCCCGACAAGTCGAGTGTCTCGAGGATCGCCAGCAGATTCTCCTCGACCGTCAGCTTCCGGAACACCGACGACTCCTGCGGCAGATAGCCGAGGCCCTTCCGGCACCGCTGGTACATCGGGAGCGCGGTGATCTCCTCACCCTCCAGAAAGATCCGACCGCCGTCCGCCGCAAGCAGGCCGACCATCATGTAGAACGACGTCGTCTTTCCCGCGCCGTTCGGGCCCAGCAAGCCGACGATCTCGCCCCGCTGGATGTCGAGCGAGACGGAGTCGACGACCTTTCGGCTCTTGAACCACTTCATGAGTCCCTGCGCCACGAGCCCTTCCATCGGTCAGTTCCGGCAGGGCTCCGCCGGTCGTCGCAGGGCGGCCTGGCCGTCCCGCTTGTCCTCGTCGCGCGAATAGAACACCGCCTTGACCCGCTCCTGCTTGCCGCCCTGGACGATGGACCGGTCCTGGGAGATGAAGAGCGTGATCGTGTCACCGGACACGACGTTGTCTTCTTCCCAGACCCGGGCGTTACCGATGAGCGTGACCCGTTGCTCGATGTCGAAGTACTCCGCGCGCTGCGCCGTCCCGGTCCGGCAATCCTTGGTGATGATCTTGACGCTGCCGGTCGAGACCGTGCGCAGAACCCGGTCGCCCTTCTCATCGAGGTACACCTCGATCCGGTCGGCATACTGGACGGAATTGTCCCGGCGCGCCACGACGTTGCCGCTGAAGATGACGAGGTTCTCCTTGCCGAACCTCTCCATCCGGTCGGAGTCCACGGTGAGCGGCTGAGCTTTCGCGTCCTTTGTCTTTGCCCCGCCGGCCCCGGGTAGCTGGCCTGCCGCGAGCGCCGGCGCCAGCAGGATGAGAACAGCGCCGAGGACCGCCCGTGCCGTCATTGGCCCGGACTGGTGAAGATCGAATGGACGCGTCCCGCCATGGTCGTGGAGCCGTCGGCCATCCTCACGTCGAGCGCCGTGCCCTCGGCGATCGCGCCGTCGCGCGAGAGGCGCACCGGCGTGTCCGTCCAGAGTCGTTTCTCCGCGGCCTGCCAGCGGAGCACGCTGGTGTCGAGCCGCAGGCCGTCGCTCGACGTGACCACGACGTTGTTCCGGATTTCGATGTTCCGGGTCGCGTGGAACAGGTCGCCCTCCTCACCCACGATCGTCCACGATCGGTCGCGCTCGAACACCTTGACCGAGATCTTCCGGAGCGCGGTCCGTCCCGCGGCGTCGAAGGTCAGGACCTGGTCTGCCGTGAGCCTCCAGCGCACCCCCCCGGCCTCTTCTTCGATCTGGGCCTCCTTGATCCGGAGGTCTGCGCTCGAGACGGCCGGGCCGGTCGGCTCGACGGTCGCTGTTCGGCTCTTGGCGATCAGTGTGCCTGCCACCAGGAGCACGAAGGCGACGACAATTCCGAGAATTCCAGCAGCGAGGCGGTGTGTCTTCATCGCTCTGTTGATTCTAGTCGATTCTAAAAGGAACCTGCTACGGAATGCAATTTCGGTACCACGCTAGCACAAGACCGACTCACGTAAAAGCGGAAACACCCTGAAAACTATACGATCTTCGCCCGGAGGATGTCGTGCATGTGGATGATGCCAACAGGCTGCCGAGCCTGGTCGACGATCACCAGGCTGGTGATCTGCCAGGTCTCCATCACCTCGAGCGCCTTCGCAGCCAGGTCGTCGGCACGGATCATCTTCGGCTCACGACTGGCCACCTGGCCGGCCGTGAGGTCGTCGATCGACCCGTCTTGAAGGTGGAGCCGCCGGAGGTCGCCGTCGGTGATCACCCCCGCAAGCCGGCCTTCGCGGTCGACGACGGTCGTCATGCCCTTGCGCTTCTGGGTCATCTCGATGATGACCTCCCGCAGGGGCGTCGACTCAGGGACGATCGGCACGGCATCCCCCACGAGCATCAGGTCCGCCACGCGAAACAGCGCGCGCCAGCCGAGCGTGCCGCGCGGGTGCAGCGCCGCGTAGTCCTCCGGGCGAAGCCCGCGCAGGTCGAGCAGGGCCAGGGCGAGCGCGTCCCCGGCCGCGAGAGCCGCCGTCGTGCTCGACGTGGGCGCCAGGTTCATCGGGCACGCCTCCTCCGCCACGCTCACGTCCAGGACGACCTCGCACTGCCGGGCCAGCGAGGAGGTCGGATTTCCGGTGAGCAGGACGATGGGCACCCCGAGCCGCTTGAGCGGCGGCAGGATCGCGAGCACCTCGTCGGTCTCGCCGGAGTTCGACAGCGCGAGCACCACGTCGCCGCGCGCCACCATGCCGAGGTCGCCGTGAACGCCCTCCGCCGGGTGCAGGAAGTACGCCGGCGTCCCGGTCGACGCGAGTGTCGCGGCGATCTTGCGTCCGATCAGTCCCGATTTGCCCATGCCGGTCACGATGACCCGCCCGCTGCAGCCGCGGAGAAGCTCCACCGCGCGCTCGAAGCGCGCGTCGAGCTTGGGGATCAGGCCGAGGATCGCCTCGGCCTCCAGTCGGAACACGCGCTCTGCGATCTTCCGCACGTCGGGCGTCCGTTCGGCGCTCACGGGTGGACCGCCGCCTCGATGGCGCCGAGCTCCCGCAGGAGCCGTGGTAGGTCGTCGATGCGCAGCATGTTCGGGCCGTCGGAGAGCGGACGGCCGTCCGGCAGCGTGCGGTCCGGATCCTCGTGCATCTCCATGAAGAGCGCGTCGACGCCGAACGCCACCGCGGCGCGCGCGAGCGCGGGAACGTACTTGCGCTCGCCGCCCGACCGGTCGCCGGCGCCGCCCGGCAGCTGCACCGAGTGGGTCGCGTCGAAGACGACGGGGAAGCCGAGCGCGCGCATGTCCGCCAGGCCGCGCAGGTCGACGACCAGATTGTGGTACCCGAACGAGGTGCCGCGCTCGGTGAGCAGGATCGAGCGATTCCCCACCGCGAGGATCTTGTCGACGACGTTCCTCATGTCGCCCGGCGCGAGGAACTGCCCCTTCTTGACGTTCACCGGCTTCCCGGTCTGCGCCACGGCCAGGATGAGGTCCGTCTGCCGGCAGAGGAAGGCGGGAATCTGCAACACGTCGAGCACCTCCGCCGCCGGCGCCACCTCGGACACCTGGTGAACGTCGGAGAGGACGGGGACGCCGAGCGTGTCGCGCACTTTGCGGAGGATGCGGAGTCCCTCCCGCAGCCCCGGACCGCGATAGCCGTTGATCGACGACCGGTTGGCCTTGTCGTACGACGACTTGTAGATGAATGGCACGCGGCGCTCGGCCGCGATCGTGGCCAGCCGCTCGGCCGTCATCAGCGCATGCTTCTCGTCCTCGATCGCGCACGGGCCGCCGATCAGCGCCAGCGGCGCGCCGCCGCCGACGGTGAGGGCGCCGATCCGGACGCCTTCGGTCCTGGGCTCGCCGGTCATGGCCTCACCTCGCACGGCTGAGATCTGAAGGACTCGGCTCGGCCATCGAATGGCCTCACCTCGCACCGCCACTCGCACCGCTTGCGTGCTCCAGGGCGGCGCGCACGAACCCCGCGAAGAGCGGGTGCGGCTCCCACGGTCGCGAGCGGAACTCCGGGTGGAACTGACCGGCGACGAAGTACGGGTGCTCGGGGATCTCGATGATCTCGACGAGCTGCTTCTCCGCCCAGATGCCGGAGACGCGGAGGCCGGTCTTCTCGAGCCGTGGGAGGTAGTCGTTGTTCACCTCGTAGCGGTGGCGGTGGCGCTCCTGGATGATTCCCTGCCCGTACAGGCGCGAGGCCACGCTCCCTTCGCCCAGGACGATCGGATAGAGGCCGAGCCGCATCGTGCCGCCCTTGTCGGCGACCGTGCGCTGCTCGGGCAGGAGGTCGATCACCAGGTACGGCGCGGCCGGATCGAACTCGGCGGAGCTCGCGCCGGCCAGGCCGCAGACGTTCCGCGCGTACTCGATCACCGCGCACTGCATCCCCAGGCAGATGCCGAGGTACGGCACGCGCCGCTCGCGCGCGTAGCGCACCGCTTCGATCTTTCCGAGAATCCCGCGGTCGCCGAAGCCGCCGGGCACCAGGATGCCGTGGACGCCCGCGAACTGGGCGTCGGCCCCGTCGCGCTCGATGTGCTCGGCGTCCACCCACTGCACGTCTACGCGCGCCTCGTTCGCGATGCCGCCGTGCGCGAGCGCCTCCACGAGGCTCTTATAGGAGTCCCGCAGCTCGACGTACTTGCCGACCACCGCGATGCGCGTCTCCGCCCGCGGGGACTTGACCCGACGCACCACACTCTCCCAGCGTGACAGGTCGATCGGGCGGGGCTCCAAGCCGAGGAGCTTCACGACGATCTCGTCGAGACCCTCCCGATGGAAGACGAGAGGCACCTCGTAGACCGAGTCGACGTCCTTGGCCGTGATGACGGCCTCCTCCTCGACGTCGCAGAACAGAGCGATCTTCGACTTGATCCCCGGCGGGAGGAAGCGATCCGTGCGACAGAGCAGGATGTCTGGCTGAATGCCGATCGCCCGTAGCTCCTTGACCGAGTGCTGCGTGGCCTTCGTCTTCAGCTCGGAGGCCGCCTGGATGAACGGCACGAGGGTCAGGTGGATGTAGATGACGTTTTCCCGCCCGACGTCCTTCTTGAACTGGCGAACGGCCTCCAGGAAGGGCAGCCCCTCGATGTCCCCGACGGTTCCACCGACCTCGACGATGACGACGTCGGTGTCGCGGGCGATCTTCCTGATGGACGCCTTGATCTCGTCGGTGATGTGCGGAATCACCTGGACCGTGCGGCCGAGATAGTCGCCCCGGCGCTCCTTCTGGATGACCGAATAGTAGACCTTGCCGGTCGTCACGTTGTGGTCGCGGGTCACCCGGCCCGACGTGAACCGTTCGTAATGCCCGAGATCGAGGTCGGTCTCGCCGCCGTCGTCGGTCACGAAGACCTCGCCGTGCTGATACGGGCTCATGGTCCCCGCGTCCACGTTGATGTAAGGATCCATCTTCTGCAGCGTCACGCGGAACCCGCGCGCCTCCAGGAGCGCCCCGACGGAGGCCGCCGCCAGACCCTTGCCCAGAGACGAGACGACGCCGCCGGTCACGAAGATGTATTTCAGGGCCACCTCATCCTCCTCTCGCTAACCATTGTCTGACATGCTCCTCTTCCATGGCGCGGCTCGCCAGCGTGCCGTCGAGGCGCGCGTCCCTCACCTCGGCGAGCACGCGCGCCACCGCAGGGCCGCGCGGAACCCCGAGCGCGACGACGTCGTCGCCGCTCAGCGATACGACCCGCGGGTCGAGGCCGACGAACCAGTCGAGCGCCTCGCGGAGGCCGCCGTCGCCCGTCAGCCAGAGCCAGGCGAGCTCGATCGGGGCGCAGCCGCGGAGCTGGCGTGCGCGCTCGCTGGGCGCCGTGGCCCGGGCCAGTCGCGAGGCGAGCGTCCGCCCGGTCGCGTGCGCCCGCTCCAGGATGGCCAGCGGCGCGCCCGAGAACCCGAACCGCGCGAGCGCCACCGCGGCGGCCGCGGCCGGCTGGTCGCCGACGATCGCGAGCGCGGCGAGTCCGACGGCGTCGACCTCGAGGGCGCGCCCGCGGGCCCAGGCCAGCGCTCCGGGAAGCTCGGCCAGACGATCCCGGGTCGCGACGGTGAACCGGTAGTCGGGGTCGAGCAAGCGAAAAGCTCCGGAGCGCCCGAGCCGGACGAGGATGACTCCGGCCTGAGACTCGTCCAGGACCCGCCCGAGCTCGGCGGCGAGCCGCTGGCCCGATAGCGCCGGGTACGGGACGAGGCGCAGCGCGAGCGCCTGCGCCCGGGCCGTGGCCCGGTCGTGGGAGAGGTCGAGGCGGGCGGCGTATCTCGCGGCGCGGAAGATACGGGTCGGATCCTCGACGTACGAGAGCGGGTGAAGCGCGCGCAGCCGGCGCCACATCAGGTCGCGGCGGCCGCCGAGCGGATCGATCAGGCCGAACGCTCCCGACGACAGCTCGATCGCCATGGCGTTGATCGTGAAATCCCGCCGCCGCAGATCTTCGCCGATCGCCGCGGGCATCACGCGCGGCAGTGCACCGGGAGACTCGTAGCGCTCCGAGCGTGCCGTGGCCACGTCGATGCGTCCGAACGCGCTCGTCTCGATCGACGCCGTCAGGAACCGGTGGTGCTCCACGACCGAGCCGCCGACCGTGCGCGCGAGGCGGCGGGCCACCGTGGGGCCATCGCCCTCGATGACGATGTCGAGGTCGCGTCGCACGATCGGCATGCCCCGCCACAGGTCCCGGACGAGCCCTCCCACGAGGAACGCCCGGGCGTCGTGTTCCTCCGCGATCCGGCCGATCGTCGCGAGCAGGTCCCGCACGTTCATCGGGAGGCCCCGATTCACTCGGCCGGCGGCCGACGCGTCGGACAGCCCGAGGCCAATGAGGCGGCCACTGACCGCGCCGGACGGTCCCTTCGGGCTACGCACCGCGACGAACGGAGCGCCGGCGACGAGCTGGCGTCGCACGGCCGCCCCACCGGCGCCTGGCTCGACGGTGGGCAGCGAGCGCGCGATCTCCGCCGCGCGGAGCCCACCGAGTCCGAGCGACGCGGCCCGGACCAAGTCGTCCCGCAGCACGTACGCGGCCCCCACGGCGAGCAGGCCGGCGTTCCGCTTGCGCGCGCGCGCCAGCGCGTCGGCCACCGTGATCCCAGCCGGAGCCACCGCCACCGCGACGTCCGTGAGGTCGGCCGCCTGGAGGCTGACTTGGGGATAGATGTGCGCCCGCTTCGCCATGCTCACGCCCGTGGGTGGAAGCGCCGGTACATTTGCAGCACGGCCGTCGACGGCAGGTGCGTGTAGATCTGGGTCGTCGCGATGTCGACGTGCCCGAGCATGACCTGGATCGAGCGGAGGTCGGCGCCGCCCTCGAGGAGGTGGCTCGCGAACGAGTGCCGGAGCACGTGGGGCGAGACTCGGTGGCGGAGGCCGGCTCTGGCCGCGGCGTGCCGCACGATCGCCCACAGCGACTGCCGCGAGAGGCGTCCACCGCGAGGGTTCACGAACAGTCGGCCGCTGTCGCGCGTGCGCGTGTACAAGGGACGGATGTCACGAAGATACCGCCGCACCCACTGCACGGCTTCCCCGCCGGCGGGGACGAGACGCTGCTTCCGCCCCTTCCCGGTGCAGACCACATAGCCCGCGGTGAGGTTCACATCGTCCAGCGTGAGGCCGAGGCATTCGGAGGCGCGCATGCCGGTGGCGTAGAGGAGCTCGAGCACCGTTCGGTCGCGGACGCCGCGCGGATGCGTCACGTCCGGCGCTTCGACGAGCGCGGCGGCCGCCTCCCGCGAAAGCGTTCGGGGAAGCGCCCGCGGCCGGCGCGGTGCGTCGAGATGCTCGGTGGGATCGCGCCGAAGCGCACCTTCGCGGACCAGATGCTTGTACAAGCCCCGGAGCGCCGAGACACGTCGCGCGACGCTGGCGGGCCGGAGACCGCGGGTCCGCAGGCGCTCGAGGTATTCGATGATGTCGTCCGGCCCGGCCCGGCCGAGGCTCCGACGATGATCGTTCAGAAACTGGGTGAAGTCGGCGAGATCGCGGCGGTAGGCGTCGAGAGTATTCCGGGCCGCCCCCCGCTCAGCCTGAAGGGCGCCGAGATACTCAACGACCACATCGGTCATAGAGTGACCACGTCGGATTCTATCATGACGCTCGAGAATCGAGAAGCGCGCCCGTCGTATCGGGCGTTGCCGCGCGCCTCGCGTTCGAGCGCTTCTTCAGGCGTCCGTGAGGCCGCGCTCGCGTCGCGAGTAGAGCCTCAGCAGTACGGTGCGCTCGGGCATGCCGAGCGCGACGCTCGCGATCCAGAAGGCCCCCCCGCCGACCACGATCGTCGCCGCGAGCCAGGCGACGTCGAGCAGGAGCGACTGGCGCGCCGGCCACAGCGCAAGCGCGAGCCAGCACGAGCCCATGAGCGGGAGCGAGGCGAGCGCGGTTCGGCACGCGCTGCTCACGAGCGCGCGTCCGCCGAGCAGGCCGAGCCGCCGGCGCGCGACCACCAGCAGCGCCACCAGATTGACGTACGCGCCGACGGACGAGGCGCCCGCGAGGCCGGCGTGACCGAGCGGCCCCATCATGACTGCGGCTGCCGCCACGTTCGCCGCGACCGAGACGATTCCCCACTTCACGGCGGTGCCGGCTTCCCCGAGCGCGTAGAAGGCCTGCGCGGCGATGCGCGAGCCCGCGAACGCGACGAGGCCGACAGCGTACCACGCGAGCGCGTCCGCGGTGGCCGAGGTCTCCGCCGCGCCGAACAAGCCGCGCTCGAACAGCACCCGCACGATGGGCGTCCGCAGCATCACGAGGCCGACCGTGGCCGGCAGCGACACGTAGAGCGCGAGGCGCACGGCGAAGTTGAGCGTGCCGGCCAGCGCCCGATGGTCCTTCCCGGCCGCCTGACGCGACATGACGGGCAGCGATGCCGAGGCGAGCGCGATTCCGAAGACGCCGAGCGGGAACTCCATGACCCGGTCGGCGTAGTAGAGGTACGAGATCGAGCCCGACGGGAGCAGGGACGCGAGCAGCGTGTTGACGAACACCATCACCTGCACCGCCGCGAGACCGAAGACGGCCGGCAGCAGCAGGCGCGTGACTCGTGCGATCGCGGCGTGGCGGAGCTCGCCCGACGGAGCCACGAGCAACCCGCACGCCGAGAGGCCGGGGATCTGAACGAGCAGCTGGCCGATCCCTCCGACGAGCACCCCGATCGCCAGCGAGAGGATCGGTGGCTCCAGCTGGCGCGCGAGCAGCACCACGGCGGCGATCATCCCGACGTTGAGCACGGCGGGGCCGATCGCGCCCGCGAAGAACCTCCCCTGCGAGTTCAGCACGCCGGTGGCCATCGCGGCGAGACCGACGAGCAGCAGGTACGGGAACATGACCCGGGTCAGGAACACCGTCAACGCCGCCTGCGACGGGTCGCTCGCGAAGCCCGGCGCGATCACCGGCAAGATGTAGGGCGCGCCGAGCATGCCCAGGACCGTGGTCACCGTCAGCGCGAGGAGCGCCAGCCCGAGCACCGCGCGAAGCATCCGGAGAAGATCGGGCCGCTCCCGGATCGAGGCGTACTCGGTGAAAACCGGGATCATCGCGGTGGACAGTGCACCTTCCGCGAGGAGGCGCCGGAGGATGTTGGGGATGCGGAACGCGACGAAGAAGGCGTCGGTGATGGGGCCGGCGCCGAACGCCCGCGCCACGACCATGTCGCGCACGAATCCGAGCAGGCGGCTCAGCAGGGTCGCGCCGGCGATCCCGCCGAGCGCCCGGACAACCTGCCCCTCGCTCCCGCTCATCTTGTAATTCTCCCGCCTCTGCGGCATGATGCACCGCGTACCAGACATCGACTCGATCGACTCCGTAGTGCGCGCCGCAGGCCGTCGCGGGGCTGGGGCCCCGCCGGCCGAGGCGCGAGAACAAAGCAAGGAGCGTTCACGTGGCGAACACGAAGTCGGCGATGAAGCGCATCCGACAGAACGAGCGGCGTCGGCTGCGTAACCGGGCGCTGCGCTCGCAGATCCGCGGCGCGGTCAAGGCGGCGCGAGCGGCCGAGGGCCCCTCGCGCCCCGCGGTCGTCCGCGAGGCCATCCGCGCTCTCGACAAAGCTGTCAGCAAGGGCGTAGTCCACCGCAACACCGCCGCGCGCAAGAAATCCGCGCTCGCCCGTCGTCTCGTCGCCACGCCGTAGCCCGATCCCTCTCACCGCTCGCTTCGGCGGCTCGCACGGCCATCATCGCGTCCCGAGCCCGAGTCACAGACGGGTGACGGACGCGTCGCCGGCCGCGGGCGCTCGGCCAGGCGATAGAACAGCTCGATGGCCCCGTCCGCGAGGCACCCGCCCGCGTCGGGTCCGTAGAGCGTGGCGCAGGCGACGTACCCCACGCGTCCGGCAGCGTCGGGGGCCATGAAGTACCCGAGGTAGTCGTTCGACAGCCCGGCCAGGAGCACCGACGGGAAGAGCCCGCGCGTCTCGCGCTTGATGGCTTGCCCGAACGAGGTCTGCAGCTCACCGGGAATCGTGACCCAGGCCGTGTCTCCGACCGCGGCGGCGAGGAGCTCAGCCTCGGCGGGCAGCTCGAAACCGAGGGGGATGGCGAGAAAGGCGGGCACCCATCGACCGATGCAGTGCTTGAGCGACACGGCGGGCTGGGGCAGCGGGACCGTGCGCCGCGAGACGCGCAGGGTGGCGACGGGCACGGGCTTGGCCTGCGCCCAGCCGGCTTCGACGGCTGCCGCGAGCGCGCCGGCGGTGTCGCGGAGCGCGGCCATGCCGTGGCCTGCCGGGCTCACATCGCCGACCGCGCCGTTGACGAAGAGGGCCGGCGCCCCGAGCTTCCGCTCGAGCAGCGCGGAGGCGACACCCATCACGTCGCCCGACAGGTGTAGGTTTCCAGCGGGGAGCATCGTTCCGTGGATCGCGAAGTTCCACACCAGCGCCAGCGGCTCACCGCCGACGCCCGTGACCTTGACCACGACGATCTCGGAGTCGAGCGGCCGGCCGAGTCGGCTGGTCGTGACCGCGGGCGCGGTGACCCTGGTCGCTGCGAGGACCGCCGTGACCACGCCCTCGACGAGCGCTTCCCGCACGACCGGGTCCAGACGATCCAACGCGATCAGCCCTCGGAGCTCCGAATCCATGAAAGCGCCAGGGCCTGAGTGGGTGTGGGAGGCCGAGACGATGAGCGTGGCCGCCGGAACGCCCGCGCGCGTCAGGCGGTCCTGAACGGCCCGGGTGAAGGATCGGTCGACCGCGATGAGGTCCAGCGTGACCCACGCCAGCCGCGTGGCTCTGCTGTCCAGCACCAGCGCCCGCGCGGCCACCGGGTCGTGCTCGCCGACCGACGGCCTGAACCAGAACGCATGCGCGTACCGGTCGAAGATGTCGGGGAACAGCAACCGGCGCTGCATGCCGCCGTAGCCGGCGAGTGGTGTTCCGGCCGGGACGCGGAGCGCGGCGTACGCGGCGCCGGCGGTCACGCACCCGGCGCAGCGCTCGGCCGCACCGGCGGTCCCGACGATGCTTGCTCCCCCGAGCAGGAGGCCGAGGAGGATCGAGCCGCCGATCACCTCTCCGCGCACAGATCGGCCACCAGGGCGGCCATCTCCGCGCGCGGCTCGCCACTGCTCTTGAGCCGGCGTTCGGCGTCCCAGCACCGTCGGAGCTTCCACGCGAAGAGGGCCTCGGAGCCGCTCGTGGAGCCGGTCAGTGCCTCGATCACGGCCAGGCGACCGCGGTCCACGCCGTCCTCACGTCGCGCGCCAGGACCGAGAGCAGAAGGGGCGCGTCCTCGGTCGCGAGGAGCCGGTCGAGCGTCTTGAGCGCGCCCGCGAGGTCGCGGCGCTCGACCGCGCGGGTCAGGTCGAAAATCGCATCCAGCCGATGCTCACCCACGATCGCGCCGACATCCTTGACCCCGACGGCTCGGTTGTCGGGTCCCCCGGCGAGCGCTGCCTTGCGCGCCTCGCCCAGCAGCGTTGCGGTGTCCTCACCCGTCAGCTCGACGAGAAGCCGCGCAGCCTCATCCGTGACGGTCAACCCGTCGAGCGCCGCGCGCTGGCGAAGCCATCCCGCGAGCTCGCGGGATCCCCGCGTCGGCAGCTCGACGATCGCGGCGGCCGGCAGACCGCTGAGCAGCCAGTGGTCGGCCCGGCGCTCGCGAGAGGCGCGCAGCGACTCGTCGGCCAGCAGCAAGAGACAGCTCGCCGGGTTCGGGCTCGCGGCGTACGCGGTGAGCGCATCCGCCCCTTTCGCGGCCAGAGCCTGAGCGCGCCGGACGGCGATGAGCCGCCGGCCGGCCCCGAGCGGCAGGGTCATGGCCGACCGGACGATCTCGTCGACGCCGCGCTCGCGTCCATCGAACACCTCGCGGCCCCAGGCGGCGAGCGCGCGATCCGGAAAGAGCCCACGGGTCGCCGCGGCGAGCGCGTCGTCGAGAAGTTGACCGTCGCCGCCGTGCAGGAGGGCGATCGGCGGCGCCTCGCCGCGCTCGGCCTGCCGTAGGAACGTCGCGTAGTCCATTTATCGGGTGCTGGGAGGTCGGGGCGACCGAGGGTGGCCTGCTGTAGGTGCTCGTGGCTCCGCTCGCCCAGTCAAGCCGGTTGGGGTTGGTGGCTCGGCTCGCCGGGGCGGCGGTGCTGAGGTGGCTGGCTCCGCTCGCCCGGTCAAGCCGGTTGGGGTTGGTGGCTCGGCTCGCCGGGTCGGCGCTGCTGAGGGGGCTGGTTCCGCCTGCCCGGTCAAGCCGGTTGGGGCCGGTGGCTCGGCTCGCCGGGGCGGCGGTGCTGAGGTGGCTGGCTCCGCTCGCCCGATCGACCCGGGTGGGGCTGATGGCTCGGCTCGCCCGGTGCGCCCAATCAAAACCGGGTGACGGTCAGGCTCACGATCGACCGCGCGATGTCGATCGCGGCTGCGCGTACGGCCGACTCCTCACGCGAAATGGTCTGGGATACGGCATTCTGAACCTGAAAGTCGGACTTCTCCCGCAGACCTTGCTCCTCGAACAGCACCGTATTCCGACGTACGTCGCGGAATTTGAGATTCATCGTCACCTCCAGCCGGTACTGGCGCACGTTGGCCTGCGAATCGTACGCGATCGACGCGAGAGAGTACCTGACCACTTCCCCCTCGAGGATAGCATCCGCGTCCTCCCGCGGGACCACACGGAGCCGGCCGTTGGTGGAGAAGGCCTCCACGACCGCGCTCGTGAGGAAGTTCTCGACGGCCGGCTCGCCGGTCTTGTTCGCGAAGACCGGAACGGCCACCGTCTGGATGTGGTCGGGGAGATTTCCACGAAACGAATAGCCGCAGCCCGCGAGCGTGGCGGCGAGCGAGGCGAGGCCGAGCGCGAGCGCGCGGCCGGGTCCCGTCACGCGCGCGTCACGATGTTGACCAGGCGGTTCGGGACGACGACCACCTTCTCGACGCGGCGCCGCTCGACCCACGGCCTGACGCGGTCGTCGCCGAGGGCGAGCTGCCGGATCCGGTCGTCCGCGCTATCGACGTCGACGAGCAGGCGCCCGCGCACCTTGCCGTCGACCTGCACGACCACCGTGACTTCCGTCTTCTGGAGGGCCGCGGGGTCCGCCACGGGCCAGCGCTGCTTGAAGAGGCTCTCCGCGTGCCCGAGGCGCGACCAGAGCTCCTCGGTCACATGCGGACAGAAGGGGCCGAGCAGCAGCAGCATCGTCTCGATCGCCTCGCGCAGGAGCGCGGCGCGCTCCGGCGCGGCGCCGGAGCCGTCGCCGGAGGCGGCCTCGAAGGTCTGGAGCGCGTTGAAGAGCTCCATGATCGCGGCGATCGCGGTGTTGAAGTGGAACTCGCGCTCGAGGTCGTCGGTGACGCGCCGGATGGTCTCGTGGATCGTCCGCTGGAAGGCGCGCCCGGCCTCCGTCGTCGGCGTCGGAACCGCCGCAGCCCCCGCGTGATCCGGGAGGGGCGCCTCGCCCCCTCCGAGCTCGGTCAATCGCCCGAGGACGAAGCGCCAAACGCGGTTCAAGAACCGCGAGGCGCCCTCGATGCCCTGGTCGTTCCACTCCAGGTCCTTTTCCGGTGGCGCTGCGAAGAGCTCGAACAGGCGTCCGGTATCGGCGCCGTACTTCTCACGGACGAAGTCGTCGGAGACCACGTTGCCCTTCGACTTCGACATCTTCGCGCCGTCCTTGATGACCATACCCTGGCTGAGCAGCGCGATGAACGGCTCGTCGATGTTCGTGAGGCCGAGGTCGCGGAGCACTTTGGTGTAGAACCGCGCGTAGAGGAGATGGAGCACGGCGTGCTCGATGCCGCCGATGTACTGGTCGACCGGCATCCAGTACTCGGCCGCGCTCCGCTCGAACATCCCCCTGTCGTAGCCGGGAGAGCAGTAACGCAGGAAATACCACGACGATTCCACGAAGGTGTCCATCGTGTCCGTCTCGCGCCGCGCGCGCCCGCCGCATCGAGGACAGGTCGCGTTGACGAAGCTCGCGACGTTCGCCAGCGGCGAACCGCCCTTGCCGGAGAGCTGTACGTCCCGCGGCAGCGTCACCGGCAGGTTCTCCTCGGCCTCGGGCACCATGCCGCAGGCGTCGCAATAGAGCACCGGGATCGGCGCGCCCCAGTATCGCTGGCGGCTGATACCCCAGTCGCGGAGACGGTAGTTGATCTTTGCGATCCCGAGGCCGCGCGAGACCAGCCAGTCGGTCGCTCGGCGCTTCGCCTCGGCGACCGTGAGGCCGTCGAGGAACGCCGAATTGATCTTGACGCCGTCACCGGTGTAGGCCTTCCCGCTCCACCCGTCCGGGCGTTTGACCGTCTCGATGATCGGCAGGCCGTGCTGCTCGGCGAATTCCCAGTCGCGCTCGTCCTCGCCGGGGACTGCCATGATGGCGCCGGTCCCGTAGCCCATGACGACGTAGTCGGCGAGGAACAGGGGAATGGGGGCGCCGTTGAAGGGGTTCACGACTCGCGCCGAGAGCCGGAGGCCGCGCTTGGGACGGTCCGCGGCCGTCCGCTCGATCTCCGACTGACGTGCGACCTCGGCGCGGAATCGCGCGACGGCTTCGCGCTCGGCGGGGTCGGTCACGATCCGGTCGACGAGCGGATGCTCGGGGGCCAGCACGGCGTACGTCATGCCGAAGACGGTGTCCGGCCGCGTGGTGAAGACGCGGATCGAGAGATCCGGATGTCCCTCCACGGGCAGATCGAACTCGGCGCCTTCGCTCTTGCCGATCCAGTTGCGCTGCATCGTCAGCACGCGCTCGGGCCAGCCCGGCAGCCGGTCACACCAGGCGAGGAGCTCTTCCGCGTAGCTGGTGATCTTGAAGAACCAGCCGTCGATCTCGCGCGGCGTCACCTCGGAGTCGCATCGCCAGCACCGGCCTTCCTCCACCTGCTCGTTCGCGAGGACCGTCTGGCAGGACGGACACCAGTTCACCGTCGAGCGCCTCCGGTAGGCGAGGCCCCGCTCGAGCATCCTGATGAAGATGAGCTGCTCCCACCTGTAATAGGCCGGGTCGCAGGTGGTGACCTCCCGACCCCAGTCGTAGGAGATCCCCATTTTCATGAGCTGCGTGCGCATGTAGTCGATGTTCTCGTAGGTCCAGATGACCGGGTGCACGCCGTGCTCGATGGCGGCGTTTTCGGCCGGGAGCCCGAACGCGTCCCACCCCATCGGGTGCAGCACGTTGTACCCGCGCATCCACTTGTAGCGGGCGAGGAGATCGCCGATCGCGTAGACGCGCACGTGACCCATGTGGATCCGGCCGGACGGGTATGGGAACATCTCGAGGCAGTAGAACTTCGGCCGGCTGGGATCCTCGCGAACTCGAAACTGCTTCGTCTCTTCCCAGATTCCCTGCCACTTCGCTTCGATCTCGCGGAACGGATAGCGGTCGGTCGACATGATTCGATAAAGTCTTAACATTCTTGGCAGGCAGGGGCAAGAAAGTGCTGGGCGAGTCGGCGCGCGGCCCACGTCACACTCGAGCCGGGCCCACCGCGCGACAACGGCGTGGCGCGGCCTGAGGACCTGCGCCGCGCCACGCCGAAACTTGTGCGACTACTTCGTGACGCCGAGATCCGCCGCGGCCTCGTTGGCCAGCTTGAGCGAGTCCGCGTGTTTGCCTCCGTCGTGGAGCTTCTGCGCCTCGTCCAGCTTGGCGACCGCCGCCTTCACCTTCGGATCGTCCGCCTTCATCTTGCCGGCGGCATCTCGAGCCTCCTTGATCACCTTCGGGCAGGAACTCGCGAACGCTCCGCCCGCGGTGAAGGACAGCGCAACCGCTACCGCCGTGACTGCCATGATTTTCTTCATTATTGGCTGTCACCTCCCCCTGAGCCTGGTTGGCTCCCGCCATTGTAACAGTCTGTCGCGGGGTGTGGTTCCCGCGGCGAAGGATGGAAGTGGTCGAAAATCCGCTGCGCGAGCTTCGGGGTCACCTTCGGCACCGCCGCCAGCTCGGCGACCGACGAGTCACGGACGCGCCGCGCGGAGCCGAGCGTCTTCAGGAGGCTCGTCCGGATCGTCGGCCCGATGCCGGGGATCGTGTCGAGCACCGACTGGATCGTGCGCTTCGCGCGGAGCTTCTTGTGGTAGGTGATCGCGAAGCGGTGCGCCTCGTCCCGGACCCGCTGGAGCGTGTGGAGGGCGGGCGACGTCGGATCGAGGACGAGCGGATGCAGGCTGTCGGCCTGGTAAACCTCCTCGGCCTGTTTCGCGAGCCCGACGGCCGGGATGTAGTCGAGCCCGAGGTCCTGGAGCACCTTGAGCGCGACGTTGAGCTGGCCGCGGCCCCCATCGATGAGGACGAGGTCGGGCAGCACGCTCCCCTGCTCGAGGGCCTTCGCGAAGCGCCGCGTGAGCACCTCGCCCAGCGAGGCGAAGTCGTCGGCGCCGGCGACGGTCCGGATCCGGAAGCGCTTGTAGTCGTCCTTCTTGAGGCCGCCGTTCTCCCAGACGACCATCGAGCCGACCTGCTCGGTCCCCTGGATGTTGGAGATGTCATAGCCCTCGATGCGGTTCGGGAGACCGGGGAGGCCGAGCGCGCGCTGAAGCTCCTCGAGCACGAGTTGCTGACGGTTGTCACGGGAGAGGAGGCGGTTCTGAAGCGCGATCACAGCGTTCGCCTCGGCCATCGCGACGAACTCTCGCTTGGCTCCTCGCTGGGGCGCGTGCAGCTGCACGCGCCGGCCCGCGAGCGTGGTGAGCCACTCGGTCGTGAGCTCCGCCTCCGGCAGCTCCTCGGACAGGAGGATCTCGGGCGCGGGCGTGACCGCCTTGCCGTAGAACTGGCGCACGAACGCCGAGAGGATCTCGCCGTCGCTCCAGCCGGCGACACGATCGAAGAAGAAGGGCTCCTGACCGACGAGCCGGCCCTTGCGTACGAAGAACAGCTCCACGCACGCGTCGCCGCCCTGGCGCACGACGCCGACGACGTCCTGATCCACGTCGTCCGTCGAGATGATCTTCTGGCGCTCGCGGACCTTGTTGAGGGACTGGATCTGGTCGCGGAGCACGGACGCGCGCTCGAATTTGAGCTCGAGGGCGGCCTCTTCCATCTCCTTGGTGAGGCGCCGCGCCAGCTCCTCGTCCCGTCCTTCCAGGAAGTGTATGACGTCCTGCACGGTCTTCGCATAGCCCTCGCGGGTCTCCCAGCCCGTGCAGGGCGCGTTGCAGCGGTGGATCGCGTACTGGATGCAGGGCCGCTCGA
>Ga0209237_1000845_pt1 | contig 17696 bp, 21 predicted proteins | sample GraSoi013_1_40cm_2_FD_185820 | JGI IMG/M metagenome (GOLD analysis project Ga0209237, IMG submission 185820) | Grasslands soil microbial communities from the Angelo Coastal Reserve, California, USA - Sample 10_02_2013_1_40cm (SPAdes) (version 2) | ecosystem: Environmental > Terrestrial > Soil >... | reverse complement strand
TGTACTGGACCTTCACGCTCAGGCCGTCGTTCTCCTGGACCGCCTTCGCGAGCGACTCGCGGATGTGCACCGCGCCGTCGGGACAGAAGTCCATCGCCTCGACGTACCCGTCGATCGTCACGTGCGGCGGGACGATGTTCTCCCGGGCGACCTCGACGAACGTCTTGACCCAAGGGCCTTTGAAGCCTTCGTCCTCGAGGGCGCGCTCGTCCATCACGCTCTCCTCGAACGCGCGGTAGAGCGAGCCGAACGAGTCCAGCAGGCCGTAGCCGAACTCTTCCCAGCACGCCTCGACGGTCTTGCCGAGGCGCGTCGCCACGATCCCGAGGAGGTTCTCGGCCTTCTGCTCGTTCTTCCATTCCTGGATCTTTTCGCGGCGCTGGTGCTCGTTGACCGCCTTCAGCGAGAGGTCGATGTGGCCTTTGTCCTGGTCGACCTTGAGGACCTTGCAGACGACCTTCTGCCCTTCGCGCACGTAGTCGCGGATGTACTTGATCCAGCCCGAGCTGACTTCGGCGATGTGGATGAAGCCCTCCTTGCTCTCGTACTCGTCCAGGGTCACGAAGGCCCCGAAGTTCTTCACGTTCGTCACGGTGCAGACGACGAGTTCGCCCTCGTCAGGCCACTCGTACGCCTGGCGGGCCGTCTTCGCCTCGGCCATTACTCGAGGACCCCCAGGATCTCGCCTCGGACCACGGCCTTCCCGCCCGTTGGCTTCGCGACCGTCGCGCCGCAGACCTGGCAGAGCACGGTGCTCGCGGCGCGGTCGAAGACGATCTGCTCGTTGCCGCAATCCTCGCACTTCACCCGGAGGAACCGGCTCGTGGGCTTCGGGATCACTTGTGGACCTCCACGAGCTCGAACTTCTTCGCGCGGATGCCGGGCCGCTGGTGCGCCTTGTGGCATTCCCGGCAGCGGAAGCGGAGATGGATCTTCTTCGTCGGCTTCTCGCGTCCCTCGGGCTTCGGGCGGGGGAAGCCGCCGTACCCGGCCGTGACGCGTCGGAACCGCCGCTGCCCGGCCCGGAGCTCGGACCGCGGGCGGTTCTTCACCCGCTCGACTTCGAGCTCTCGGTGCGCGTTGCAGAACGGACAGTAACCGCGGATACGCTGGGGCATCTTCATGGAGGGGCGACCGAGCATCGATACAGAGGAGAACTGCTATTTGAGGGTTCCTGGGTCGCCGCGGACCTCTCGACAAAAGACGTTGGCGCGGGCCGAGGATCGGTCCGTTCCGGCCTGAAGTGCGAGCGAACATCGCGGTCGGCAACGACGCGCCGCCGGTTGAATAGCAACAAATATATATTGCTAAATTAATAAATGGCGGGGAATTACACTGAGCCGGGAGGTCCGCCTGAGTCGGAGGGATGAAACCCTGGTGGACCTGTTGATCGAGACCGGCCTCTCACGGAACATCGCGAAGACCCTCGTATTCCTTTCGAAGCGCGAGGAGACGACGTCCGTCGAGATCGAGAAGGCCACGGGCCTGCGGCAACCGGAGGTCAGCATTGCGATGCAGGAACTCCGTCGGCGGAAGTGGGTCGACAAGAGGGACATCAAGAAGGAAGGCAAAGGTCGGCCCGTCCACTCGTATCGCCTGAGCCTGCCGTGGGCCGACATCCTCGCGCACATCGACCGGGAAGAACAGGCGAAGATCGACCGGATCGAGGCGAATCGCAAGAAGCTCAAGACATTCGCGTAGGCTCGAGCGTGCGGACCCCCATCTGGGACGCCACCACGACGGCGTGGGCCATTTTCAGGAAGAGGCCGTGGCCGACGACGCCGGGGATGCCCGAGATCCGGGCCGCGAGCTTCCCCGGACCGCGGATCGGCCCGAAGTGCGCATCGAGGATGTGGTTCCCGTTGTCCGTCCGGAACGGCTCGCTGCCCTCCTTGCGCAATTCGACCTTCGCGCCGAGGCCCTCGAGCGCCGCGGACGCGTTCTTCCAGCCGAACGGATGGACCTCCACGGGCAACGGCGTCTTCGTGCCGAGGCGGCGTACGAGCTTCGCGTCGTCGACGATCACGACGAATTTCTTCGACGCCGCCGCGACGATCTTCTCGCGGAACAGGGCGCCGCCCATTCCCTTGATCAGGTCGAGCTTCGGGTCGACCTCGTCCGCGCCATCGACGGTCAGGTCGAGCCAGAAGCTCTCCTCCAGCGAGGTCAATGGAATCCCCAGGCGCTTCGCCTCCTCCGCCGTCTCGAGCGACGTCGGCACGCCTTTCAAATCCATCCCGTCCGCAACGAGGCGGGCGACGCCCGCGAGGAAGTGCCGCGCCGTCGACCCGGTGCCGAGGCCGAGGACCATGCCCGGCTTCACGTACGCGAGCGCGGCCTCGGCCGCGTTCCTCTTCAGCTCGTCCCGGGAGGCCATTCAGGCCCTCCGCCGCAGTTCCTCGACGAGCTTCACCAACTCCCCGATCACGAGATTGTCGAGCTTCTCACCGAGTGCCTTCGACGCCTTTGACGGATCTCCCGTGACGCCGGACCAGTACTTCCGCGGATCCGACACGATCGCGTACGGAGGGATCTCGTTCTTCCCGGCCGGACTCTTGCCCTTCACGAGGTCGGGGCGCGCGGTCATGATCCGCGACGTCTCCCCGGCACCCGCGTGGCCGTCGCCCTCGGGAAGGAGTCCTTGCGAAGCATAGATGATGTCGTAGTCCGAAAGGACGGTCGCTCGAAGGCCGGTCCCCTCGTCGACGACTTCTTGGGCGGCGGCGCGCAACGCCATCATGTGTTCCCGCCCCGCGTGGCCGCTCAGGATCATCACTCGCCGCACGCCATTGCGCACGAAATCCGCGAGGACGTCCCGGACGAAGCCCTTCAGCGCGTCCACCGACACGCTGACGGTCCCCGGGTACGGCCGGGTCGTCGTGCAGACGCCGTACGGGATGGCGGGTGCGACAAACGCGTTCGTGCGGCGCGCGACCTCGTCGACGACATGGAGCGGCTGGATGACATCCGCCCCGAGAGGCAGATGCCGGCCGTGTTCCTCGAGCGCGCCGACGGGGATGATGACCACGGGATCTTTCTTCGCGATCGCGGCAAATTCCTCGGAGGTCATCTCGTCGAGGCGCACACGGCGGAATCCGCGAGAAGGCCATAAATGGTTCGCGAGCGCGCGGTCCCTCGTTAACCTTAAACAAGGTTTACATCCTCCCCCGAAGCCTTTTCCCCTCCATGGCCCTCCGACTGCCGTGCGCGTGGCCGCCCTGTTCTCCGGAGGCAAGGACTCGACGTACGCAGCCTACGTCGCGATGCAGCGAGGTTGGGACGTCACGCAGCTTCTCTCGATCATCCCGGAAGATCGGGACTCGATGCTGTTCCACACGCCGAACCTGCAGCTCACGCTGCTCCAGGCGGAGGCGATGCGAATCCCCCTAATCCGGGAGACCGCGGCGATAGGGGAGGACGGCGAGCTCGACGCGTTGCGCCGAATCTTCCAGCGGGTCGACGTCGACGGGGTCATCGTCGGGGCCATCGCATCGGATTATCAGCACGCCCGCGTGAACCGGATCGCGGAGGAACTCGGGCTCCGTGTCTTCGCCCCGCTGTGGCGTCGCGACCCGGCGCGCCTGGTGCACGACTATCTCGAGGCTGGCTTCGACATCGCCTTCTCCAGCGTCTCGGCGGAAGGCCTCGACGGAAGCTGGCTCGGGCGGCGATGGGACGAAGGTGTCGTCCAAGAGCTGCTCCGTCTCCAGAAGACGCGCGGCGTCCATCCGTGCGGGGAAGGGGGAGAGTTCGAGACGCTGGTGTTGGACGCTCCTCCGTTCGAGCAATCAATCGAGGTCGTGCGCGCGACGCCGGATTGGCGCGGCACGGCAGGCGTGTGGCGCGTAGACGAAGCCCGACTCGCGCCGAAGCCGAACCGCGGATCGTGAGCTCAGCGGCCCCGCGCGGGTCGAATCGACTTGAGATCGCGGAAGAGGAGGTCGCGGTCCTCCTTGTCTTTGATCGTCGAGCCGACTTCCCGCGCGAGGGCCAGGTGCGTTCGGAGGTCTCGCTTCCGCCCCGCGACCGCGTCGGCGCGGGCGAGGGCCTCGTAGGCGAAGGCGAGCGGGAAGTCCTCGATCCCGTTTTGCTTGCACGTCGCGAGGGATCGGACCGCATGGTATGTCGCAGGCTCGGGCCGACCGAGGATCGCATAGACGTGGGAGATCTGCCAGTCGCCGATCGCTCGATTCACCGCCGTTCCGACCTCGCCCCAGTGAAAGCGGGACGCATGCGCGGCGTGGATCATGCGCTCGTCTTCGGCGGGCGAGCGCGTCTTCTCGAGGAGGCGCCAGACCTCGTTGAACAGACCTACGGCCATCTTGCGATGCCACTTCCGCTCTGCCGTCGTGGGTTTGCGTGCCATGGATCTTCCCTCCGCCGCATCCGAATCCTACGTCAACGGCTTGGAGTGGGGCTGGGCAGATTTGAACTGCCGTCGCAGGCTCCCAAAGCCCGAAGGATAGACCAAGCTACCCCACAGCCCCAGATGCGCGGAAGAACCGGAACACGCGATAAATACGTTGTCGCCTACGCGTCGCGTGGCTTGTTCATCGAGGAAAATGCATCGCGCGCCGCCAACCGCACGGCCTCCTCGCTGGACTTACGCGGCCGCCATCCGGTCCGCTTGAGTCGGTCGAGCGCGAGTTGCATCGTGCGGACGTCTCCCGCCCATCCGCGCCCTCCTCCGGCGCCTCCCGTCCACGCGTACTCGACGCCGCGGAGACCGACCTCTGCGCAAATTGCGTCGGCGAGGGCCCGCACGGTGATCGCATCCTCGCTGCCGACGTTGTACACCGAGAATGGCCCTGATGCGCCCCGCTGGCCGGCGAGCATCCCGGTGACGACATCGTCGACGTGGACGTATGACTTCGCTGTCCCCGGATCGGATCCGAGGATCTCGAGCCGCTTCGGATTCCGGACGAGTTTGCGGACGAAGTCGACCACCACGCCATGGCCGCTCCTCCCGCCGACGACGTTGGCGAGACGGAAGACGAACGCCTGGACCCCGAACGTGTGTGCGTACGCGGACAGGAGCGCCTCGCCCGCGAGCTTCGATGCGCCGTACACGGAGATCGGCTCGAGGGGGCTGTAGTCTTCCGGGGTCGGCACGACCTTGGCCTCGCCGTAGACGGTCGAGGTGGAGGCGAACACGATCCGCGGGACCTCGGCCAGCCGGCACGCCTCCAAGACCCGATAGGTCGCGACGATGTTCTCGTCGATCGTGGGCTTCGTCCCCCGGCGGTCCAGCCGGACATCCGGATTCGCCGCGAAATGATAGACGACGTCGGCCCTCCGGAAAATCGGACGCAGGTCACCACGCAGTAGATCCCGTTTCACGAGCGTCGCCCCGGCCTTGAGGGCCTTCGCGAGGTTCGCGCGCTTGCCGGCTTTCAGATGATCGATCGCGACAACGTCGGCCTCGCCGACCAGGGCGTCCGCGACATGGCTGCCGATGAAACCGGCACCGCCGGTGATGACGACTTTGGGTCGAGCCACGGCTTCCCGTCTGCCGCAACTCGAGACGACATAATCAACGTTCCTTCCGCGCGAGCAGATGTACGAGCAGTGCGTCGACGGCCCTCGCCCGATGAGAGACCGCGTTCTTCTCGGTCATCGTCATCTCCGCGAAGGTCTTCGTCGCCTCCTCCGGGATGAAGATCGGATCGAACCCGAATCCCCCGGACCCGCGCTCCCGCTCCGCGATCGAACCGCGGCATTCTCCGTGGAAGACCTCGTGCTCCTCCGACGTCCGGAGGAGGAAGACGGTCTCGAACCGCGCGGCGCGAGTCCGGGCACCGTTCAGAAGCTTCAGGACCCCGGCGCACCCGAGGCGCTTGTATACGTACGACGAATAGACCCCGGGGAAGCCGCCGAACTCCTCGAGGAACAGTCCGGAGTCATCGATCAGGTAGTCGCCACGGATCTGGTCGTCGAGGATCGTCGCGGCGAACCGGACGACCTTCTCGAGGCGGTCCGTCTGGATCTCGGGATACGTGCGGTCCTCGTGTACGAGCTTGATGTGGGCTTCAGCCAGCTTCGTCGAGACCTCGCGGAACTTGCCCTCGTTCGTCGTGACGAAGGCGATCACGTGTAACGACCCCGCGACTCGATCTCCTTCACTTTCGCGATGACGTCTTCGGCGGCCCTCCCCATTGTCTTGCGGTAGCCCTTCAGCGCCGCCTGATAGTACGAAGCAGCACGCGCGTGTGCGCTCCCCAGTGCCTCTTTGAGCAGGTGGAGGTCGACGCCTCTCGCTTCCAAGCCGTCGTCTTTTCCGCCCAAGCTGAAGTCAATCATGATGATCTGAGCATCGCGGACGATCATGTTCGACGTCGTTAGATCGCCGTGGATGATCCCGGCTCGGTGGAGGCGTCCAACGATCTCGCCGATTGCGCCGGCGACTTTCACCGCAAGGGGCCCTCCCTTGTCGAGGACATGCTTCGCGGTCGGACCGTCGACGAACTCCATGATGATCTTGTTCTCCACGAGATTGATGTCATACAGAATCGGCACCGCGACCCCGGCGGCTCGCGCCTCCGCCATGAGGCGCGTCTCATGACGGATTCGAGACCGGCGCAGCTCGTCGTCGAGGACGTCGAGGCGGTACGCTTTCGCCCTCCGATATTTCTCGATGGCGGGCCGTCCGAGGAACTCCGTCGTTCGGAGCTCCGCCTCCGCGCCCTGCTTGACGAGCACGCGGTGCGATGCGAGGCGGCCGAGAAAAACCTTTCATCGGCGCGAGCAGGTATTGAAAAAGTGGTGGTTAGGGATGCAAGTGATAGTTTCCGCGGTTTCCCGAAACCAGATTCTCGGATTTGGTCCAACGAATCCACGCATGGAGGTATAGCTCCGAGCTTAAATCGTCGCGTGATGCAGGGCTAATAGATCACCGGAAGCTATGTTCTTTCTCAAGGACCGCCTAATCAAGCTGAAATTGGAAACGGCAAGAAAGCCTTTTCTGGCTAGTCATAGGTAATTGTCTGACTGAGGAGCCGCATGCTAGACGCACGAAGGCGTGGAACGAGGACCGCGTTATCTTCTTATTACGGTTACAGGGCGATGCTCGCCGCCGTCGTCGTAATTGCGTCTGTTCTATATCTCATCTGGATCTACCAACCAATCCTGACTTTGGTAGCCGTGGCGATCATTGCGTTTGCTGCGGTCGTCATATTGGTTTCGGTTCGGAGGGGTCGGACCGAATAGCGATCATCCCTGTCGCCCGAGCCTCCCTTTCATAATTTGAGCCCGCAGGTTGCAGGAGCGCACACGATGTCCATGTAGCGTTAGCCTTTGTAAACGTCTTGGAAGGATACAGGCCGTCTAGGTGAGTCTAGGGGCTTTCATGGCGCGCTCATCCCCCGAGAAACCAGTCCGGGGCGACCCCTCGAGGAACGTACGGATCTCGGACGCGGGCACCTTGGACGGCCTTGGATCGAAATCGGGTGGCAGGCACCGCGCGTACCGCGGTTCGAGCAGACGGCCCTCCAAGAGAATGATGGCGGCCCGATCTCGCTCGCTCCGGATGGCTCGGCCGGCGGCCTGAAGGACCTTGTTCACCGCCGGGAAGACGTACGCGTAGTCGTACCCTTTCGCGAACCCGAACTTGCGGCAGTAGTACTCTTTCAAAGCCTCGACCTCGACATTCGGCGGGCTCAGGGGGAAGCCCACGACGATGACCGCCGTGAGGACGTTCCCCTCGTAGTCGACGCCCTCGCTCAGGGATCCGCCTTGGACGGCGAACAGGACCGCACCGCCTTCGGCGCGTGCGACCCGCAACGCCTCGATCGCGCCGTCTCGCTGGGCCTTCGTCCACTCCGGTCGTTCGACCAAGATCTTCTTTCCGACGTGGAACGCGAAGAACCGCGAATGGGCCTCTTCCAAGAGTTCGTAGGACGGAAAGAACAGGGCCACGTTCCCGGGGACGACGGCCACGATCGCCGCGATCTGGCGCGCGATCTGGTCGTGCATCGCCGCGCTGCGCTTGGCATAGAGCGTCGTCAGCTCGGGCTGGACCAGGAGGAGTCGATTCGCCTTCGGGAACGGAGTGCGGTACGTTCGGATCAACCGGCGGCCGAGATCGATCCCGAGGAGATCGGCGTACATCTCGGCGGGAAACAGCGTGCCGGACATCAGGACGCTCGCGTGGACCTGGTCGAACACGCGCTTGCTGAGGACGCTCGGGTCCATCAGCCGGAAGGCGAACTTCCCCTCGTGGCCCGGGACGACGAGGCGCAGGATCCCGACGTTCTGGTCTCGCCATCGGGTCAGGAACTCGGCTACGGCGGGCAATGTCGACGGCATGCCGCGCCGGACCGCGTCCTCGCCGGCGAACGAGACCATCTCGACGAAGTCCGTGTAGCCGAGGGATCCTCCGCGGCCCTTCGCGAGGCCCACGTCGACGAGGTCGAGGAGCTCCTCCTTGCGGGCGATGCGCTCGGAGCGGACGTCGAGCAGGAAATGCTCCATCGCCTTCGCGACGCCGACGAGCCGATGCGCCACCTCCCCGTCGATCGACCGCGCCTCTTTCGCGGCTTTCAGGAGATCGTGGACGGAGAGGTCCCCGCCCAGATGGGCCCGGATCCGGTCCGGGAGGTTGTGGGCCTCGTCGACGATCACGACGAGTTCATCCAGGGACCGCCCGAGCCGCGGGAGGAACCGCTCGAGGATCTCGCTGAATAGATAGTTGTAGTCGCACACGACCAAGTTCGCCCGCGAGGCGGCGTCCATCGCGACTTTGTGCGGGCACACGCGGCACGCCCCGCTCGCCCGGACGAGCTCTTGCACGTGGAGGGTGCGCTGGAGGACCGCGGTGACGACCGCCGAGTTGTCCCGCGTGAAGAACGCGCACGTCCGCGACTTGACCTTGTGATCGCAGAACTCGTGGAACGCGCGGCCGTATGCCGGGGCGGCCTCCTGGAGGCACATCGATTGCTTCGCGATCAGGTCGACCGTCGCGATCCGCGGCCCCCTCGCCTCGATCCGACGGACCGTCTCGATTGCGATACGATGTTGACTCTGCCGCGACGTCAGGAAGAGGACGAGCTTGTTCGCGCGAAGGGCGAACTCAAGTGACGCGACGAGGGCCACCGCCGTCTTGCCGATCCCGGTCGGGGCGTGGGCGAGCAGGTGTCGACCGTCCTCGATCGCGCCGCGGGCATCGGCGAGGAAGTCCGCTTGACCCTCGCGAACCCGATCGAACGGCCAGGGGATCCGGACGGCGCTCGGGCGCACGGCGGCGGGCGGCACGAGCGCTTCCAAGTTCGATCTCCACAGGGTGAGCCGTCCCAGGCCCGGCCGATATGAAGGACTTCCGGAGGGAGAAGGCCGAAAGTACTCCGGTCGCTCTCACGGCGTGATAGTTGTGAAAGAGCGCTTAAGCCGGTCCCGGGTGGTGCAACAATTGTGCGCCGCCGATGTTTCGTCTGCGGGTTCAAGTCCGGGAAGCCGGTCTGTCCCCGCTGCAATACGATCCTGCGACCCGACCAAGCGGTCTGCGCGACATGCGGGAAGTCGTTCGACGGATGGATCGCGGCGTGTGACGCGTGCGGCGCGCCGATGAAGGCGGAGCCGGTGACGTTGGAGGAGCGCGAGGCGTACCACAGCCTCGCCTCCGTCCCGGGGATCTCCGAGGACCGCGCAAAGGCGCTGGCCCTGAAGGGCTTCCGAGACTTCGCCGACGTCGTCCGGCTGGCGTTGCCGGAGGGCGCGGTCCGGCAGGGCCTCCATCACACGATCGCTCGGAAGGTCCTCCTCGCGGATCTCGTCCCGCGGCCGCAGCATGGTGTGAGCGGGGCCCGGTGCCCGATGTGCGGCGCCGCCTGGCTCGCGAACGCGACCCGTTGCGCGTCGTGTGGCTCGACGTTCGGCCTCGAACTCGACCCGGTCGCGATCGAGGCGCGTCTCGAGCATGTCACGGGCGACCTCGTGAATCTCGCGGCGGACGAAGACTTCCAAAGGATGCCGGAAGACGTCCGGAATGAGATCTTGCAGGCGTTCGGCGGCGTGACGCGGGACGACCTGCTGCGCGAGGAATATTCCCACCAGGTCGAAGTGTGGCGGACGAAAGGCTTCGACGTCGGCCGCGTCGAGCCTCTCCTCGACGAGGACCTCGCGACATTCCGCGAGCAGAGCGCGCGGCTCATCCGGATCCAGGTCGCGAAGAAAGCCGACTCGGGGACCTACCGATGTCCGCTCTGCGAGATCCGCCTCGAGAGTACCGCAGAAGAATGCGGCAACTGCGGCGCTCGGTTCGCGTGAGGCCACAATCCTAAATACGCAGGCATCGTGCCGGAATCGGATGCGAGGACCGTACTCCGATTACGCGGCCCCGCCGATCTACGTCACCCGGGAGCCGACGGGCCCACGACCCGGGGTGCGCTTCAGCCGCCAGGAGTTGTTCCAGCTCGGCGTGGCCATCCTCGCCCTGAGCGCCGCCTTGACGATTGCGAATGCGATGGCGTCGAGAGGCCATCCAGCGAGCGAACTTCCCCTCCGGCTCGTGCTCTGGTTCTCGACCGCACTCGTCGCCGTCGCGAGCGGCGTCGGACTTCACGAGATCTCGCACAAGATCGTCGCGCAGCGCTACGGGCACTGGGCGGAATTCCGATATAGCTTGCGGGGACTGGCCATGTCCTTCGTCTTTGCGTTCTTCGGCTTCCTGATCGGGGCTCCGGGAGCCACGATGGTCTCGGGGTACGTGACGCGCGATCAGAACGGTCGGATCAGCGCCGCAGGACCCATGTCGAACCTGGTCATCGGGACCTCATTCATGCTCGTGGCCGCGGCCATCGTTCGGACGTCCTCGTTGACGAACTTCCTCGCGGCCTTCGTGACGAGCATCCTGGTGAATGCCTGGTACCTGAACGTCATCCTCGCGGGCTTCAACATGATCCCCATCATGCCCTTCGACGGCTCGAAGGTGTGGGCGTGGAACAAGGCCGTCTACGGGGGGATCCTGGTCCTCGCCCTCGCACTGTATCTGAGCGGAATCTACCTCGGGATCACGGCCATCTAGCCGGGTCGCGGCTCATCGACTCATCTGACTCGCGAGGTAGCCGGCGCCGAAGCCATTGTCGATATTCACGACGGCGACTCCTGGGGCGCATGAGTTCATCATCCCCAGGAGGGCGGCCATGCCATCGAAGCTCGCGCCGTAGCCGATGGATGTCGGCACGGCAATCACGGGGACGTCGACGAGGCCCGCCACGACGCTGGGCAGGGCCCCTTCCATCCCCGCGACGACCACGATCACCTTCGCCCCGCGCAAGAGATCCCGCTGGTCGAGGACCCGGTGCACGCCCGCCACCCCGACGTCGTAGAGGCGGGTCACTTTGCAGCCCATCAGCTCCGCCGTGACGCCGGCCTCCTCCGCGACCGGGATGTCCGAGGTCCCGGCGGTCACCACGAGGACGGGGCCGCGCTTCGCCTTCGGCGGGGACCCGATCGACACGATCGCGGCCCGTTCGTGGTACGTGACCCGCTTTCCGTCCAGTGTTTTGCGGAGCCGTTGGTAGACGGGGCGGGTGGCGCGGGTCGCCAGCACGAGATCATGGGATTCGCTCATCCGGCGGGCGATCTCGACGATCCGCTCCGGCGTCTTCCCGAGGCACAAGATGACTTCCGGATAGCCGCGACGGAGGTCGCGGTGCGAATCGAGCTTTGCGACCCCGAGGTCTTGATACGGCAGGTCCCGGAGGGCGTCCATCGCCTGGCCGACGGTGACCTTCCCCGCCTTGAGATCCCGAAGGAGCGCCTGCACCCGACGCCGGTCCACGGCCCTCACCGAATCTGTTCCCACTTCTCGAGTTCGAGGACGGAGCTGAGGGTGCCGCCGCGTTTGATCTCCGCGCGGATCCGGTTCTCCCGCTCGAGCACGTCGAGCGCGCGGTTCGCCATCTCGACGGCCTCCTCGCCCGCCACGACGATCAAGCCGGACTCGTCCCCGACGATCCAGTCGCCGGAATGGACCTTCTGCCCGCCGCACTCAATCTCGCTCCCGATCTCGCCGAGGCCCTTCGGTTCCCCGGCGTGCGGTGCGACGTGCCGACTGAAGCACGGAAAATTCAACTCGAGGATCGTGTCGAGGTCCCGCACCGCGCCGTCGATCACGACGCCGGCCACGCCTTTCACGAGGCAGGAGTTCGATGCGAGCTCGCCCCAGACCGCGGTCGGCCCGCCGCCGACATCGATGACGATCACGTCCCCCGCCCTCGCGCGGTCGATCGCCTCGACCGGCTTCGCCCAGTCCCCGTCCGCGGTCTTGACGGTTACGGCGCGGCCGACGAGTTTCGTCCCATGCTTGATTCGCGGGACGAGGCCGGTCATCACGCCGCGCTTCTGCATCGCGTCGGCCAGGTTCGGGGTCGAGACCTTGCGGAACGCTTTGCCGACGTCCGCATCCGTGTACTTCTTGTACAGGCCGGTCGGGATCGATTTCCTCTGGAGGATCGCCTTCTTGATCGTCCGCGTGGCTCCCGCGACGTCTTCCGCCTTGATGATCGCCCCGCCGACGATGACGATCGAGGCGCCCGCCTTCAGGGCCTGGCCCACGGTCTCCGAGTTCAGGCCGCCCGCCACCGCGACCGGGAGCGAGGTCGCCGCGGCCACCGCTTTGAGTTCCTGGAGCGGCGTGTGCGCGATCATCTGCTCGTCGATCGACACGTGCATATTGAGATAGTCCACGCCGAGCTTCTCGAGTTCCTTCGCCCGGGTTGGTTTGTCGGCGACGCGCATCAGGTCGACCATGATCTTCGAACCATACCGGCGGGCCGCGCGAACGGCCTCGAGGATCGTCGCGTCGTCCGTGACGCCCATGACCGTGATGACGTCGGCCCCGGCTTTCGCCGCGATCTCGACCTCGAATGCGCCCGTATCCATCGTCTTGAGGTCCGCGACGATCGTCTTCCCGGGGAACGATTTCTTGAGCTGCCGGACGACCTCGATGCCCTCGGACTTGACGAGCGGCGTGCCGGCTTCGAGCCAGTCCGCGCCTCCGTCGACGGCCTCTTTCGCCGCGAGCAGGGCGCGCTTCAGGTGCATGTGATCGAGGGCGACCTGCAGCACGGGCTCCATCGAACGGACTTACCTCGCCGTCTCGATAAAAACGTATCTACCTCGGCGTCCCCAAAGCCGCATATACCGACATGTGTGTCATCCGCCCCATGAAGATCGGGATTCTCGGGAGCGGCGAGGTCGGGCGTGCGTTGGGAACTGGGTTCGCCGGCCGCGGCCACGAGGTGAAGATCGGCTCTCGCAGCCCGAAGAGTGCGGAACTTGTCGCGTGGCGGCAGAAGGCGGGCAGCAAGGCGTCCACGGGCACCTTCGCGGACGCGGCGAAGGACGGCGAGGTCTTGCTCCTCGCGGTCCAAGGGACGGCGGCCGAGGACGTGATCAAACTCGCCGGGCCTGAGAACTTCGGGACCAAGGTTCTGATCGATGTCACGAATCCGCTCGACTTCTCCGGCGGACCGGCGCCCGGGCTGTTCGTCGGCTCGAAGGATTCCCTCGGCGAGCGGATTCAGCGGCTTCTGCCGAACGCGAAGGTCGTGAAGTGCTTCAACACGGTCTCGAACACGCAGATGGTCGACCCGAAGTACGCGGGCGGTGTGCCCGAGATGTTGATCGCCGGGAACGATGCCGCGGCGAAGAAGAAGGTCGTCGGGATCCTGAAAGAATTCGGGTGGCCCGGCGCGTTGGATGTCGGCGGGATCGAAGGGGCTCGGTGGCTCGAAGCGATCGTGCCGCTCTGGGTCTTGGTCGGCGCCAAGATCGGGCGATGGGACCATGCGTTCAAGGTCGTCCACGGGTAGGCGTTAACCTTAGACAAGGTTGACTCGACCGCGACCCGAACGCGTCCGCCCCGGCCTGCTTTCAGATTTGATACTCAGCGCGTTCATCTCATATAGCGAGCCCCAAGTTTGTTGCCGAGTCGATGCCCACGAAGGAGCACGACGCCGGCGAGCGTGAGCGATGCGTCACCGGCATCGATGCGATTGACCACATCCTGAACGGGGGCATCCCGCGAGGGAACACGGTCCTCGTCTCCGGGTCCGTCGGGACGGGGAAGACGTCGATTTGCATCGAATTCCTGATCCGGGGCGCGCTCGAGGGAGAGAACAGCCTGTACCTGAGCGTGACCGAGCCGACGGACAAACTCCTCAAGAACGTCATCCCCTTCGACTTCTTCGACGAGCGCCTCTCGAAGCAGGGGAAGCTCCAGTTCGTCGACCTGCCGAAGATCTACGAGGAGCTGGGCATCGACAAGGAAGACATGGACTTCAAGGAGGCCCGTCTCCTAGCCAGCCGGATCGCCTCGATCGTGGAGGAGCAGAAGATCCGCCGGCTCGTCCTCGATTCCGTCACGTCCGTGTGTTACCGAATCAAAGATCAGGAGCGGATCCGGGACTTCCTGCTCCGCCTCGGGACCGTCCTGAGCGCGAAGGGATGCACGTCGCTACTCGTCTCAGAGATCCGGTCGACCGAGGAAGGTTATTCCCGCTGGGGGGTCGAGGAAGCCCTCGCCGACGGCGTGATCGTGACGGGCAACCTCGAGCGTCGCGGCGATCTCCTCCGGACCTTGCAAATAGTCAAGATGCGAGGCACGTCGCACAGCCGGGCGAAGTACGTACTCGATCTCACGACGTCCGGCGTCTTGCTCGTGCCGTTGCTGAAAGGCGGGAGCGTGGCCGGAGGTGGCTGAGCTGAGCGTCCCGGCCGAGGTCTCGGAGAAGCTCTCCGGCCTGCCGGTCGCGTCGGCGGTCGCGCTTCACCTGAAGGCGGATCAATATTTCGACGCGATCCAGGGCATGATCGACCGCTTCGCCACGAAGAAAGACCTCGAGGTCATCTACGTGACGTCGACGATCCCGAGCCAGAGCATCCTGAATGCGATGGAGGCCCTCGAGATCCCGGTGGAGCACATCTGGTTCGTGGACTGCATCACCCAGATCATGATGTCCCAGGCGAAGCGCCATCCTCACTCGATCGTCGTGGAGAGTCCGACGATGCTCGAGAACATCATGCTGAAGGTCGAGTTCCTTCTCCGCAAGAACCCGGACCGGAGCGCGCTCGTCGTGCTGGACTCGATCAACAGCCTGGCGATCCACAACAATACGAAGATCCTGAGCGAGTTCCTTCACATCCTCGTGAACAACCTGCGCGCTCGTGGCGCGTACACGGTCATCATCTCGATGCAGGAATACGAGACGGAGGAGATTCGGAACATGCTTGTCCTCGTGTCCGACGAAGCCGTCGAACTCGGGGATTGATTCATATACCCCGGCCTGCCGGATCGGTCCGGCGACCGACGAAATCGGCCCCCCTTTCGCCCGGGTTGGCGGGCGCTTATGGCCTCGTTCTCAACTCCGAATATTAACCACGACACGTTTAAGAGCGCCGCGGCCCCCGTGCAGAGAGTGCGGCAAGTGCCGCAGGAAGGACAGAACTATGAGAAGCATCATCCGCAAGGATGAGCAGGCAGTGTCTCCCGTCATCGCGACGATTTTGATGGTCGCGATCACGGTGGTACTGGCCGCGGTGCTGTACGTCATGGTCTCGGGACTCATTTCGGGTCCCGGATCGACGCCCACGGCCTGGGGTGTGAACATCGCAAGGCCTGGGAGCCAGACCAACTGGACCCTGACGTTCACGTCGATTCCGCAGAGCGCGACCGCCACGTCGGTGTTCGTCACCGTGAGTGACGCGAATGGTGCCCCGCTTGCGATCGCGACCCACGTCGCGTTCTCGCAGATCGCGTCAGGCGGCACGTCCGGGTACCATGCGATGTACTTCGCGCCGAACACGGCTGGGAGCGTGTCCACGGGTGACGTCCTCCGTCTGAGCACGACGACGTACCCAACCGGATACACGGTCCAGATCGTGAGCGGATCGTCCGTTGTGTACACGCACGCCCTCCAGTAGACAACCACCAGGGAGAACAAAACCATGAAGACCATCATCCGCAAGGATGAGCAAGCAGTGTCTCCCGTCATCGCGACGATTTTGATGGTCGCGATCACGGTGGTACTGGCCGCGGTGCTGTACGTCATGGTCTCGGGACTCATTTCGGGTCCCGGATCGACGCCCACGGCCTGGGGTGTGAACATCGCAAGGCCTGGGAGCCAGACCAACTGGACCCTGACGTTCACGTCGATTCCGCAGAGCGCGACCGCCACGTCGGTGTTCGTCACCGTGAGTGACGCGAATGGTGCCCCGCTTGCGATCGCGACCCACGTCGCGTTCTCGCAGATCGCGTCAGGCGGCACGTCCGGGTACCATGCGATGTACTTCGCGCCGAACACGGCTGGGAGCGTGTCCACGGGTGACGTCCTCCGTCTGAGCACGACGACGTACCCAACCGGATACCAAGTCCAGATCGTGAGCGGATCGTCCGTTGTGTACACGCACGCCCTCCAGTAGACAACCACGAGGGCCTCTCGGCCCTCCTCTTCACTTTATTGCACTAACCCGCCAGGACGCGCCAGCCCCACGGGACGACTCTGCCCAATCGAGCCACGCCAATCGAATTGCTGATAGAACGATTCGGCCGAGGACTTTCACCAGCGTACAATAAGCCGTTAATATCCCTGCTCCTTGGAAGGGACGTCGGACCCGGCTATTCGCCGGTTACGATGTTGCGCTGGTGCCGCCAACCCTCTCCCTCCAAGGCGACACTGGCGCTTTTCCTGTTTGCCACCAGGAGAGGGGATCCTTCCGACCCGGGCGCGGTCACCACGTCCACTTAAACTCTTCAATCGGCAGCGCGAGCGAGGTCGTCGCGTCCGTCACGCGGCTGAACTGGACCATGAAGTCGGCGGCGGTAGCGGCATCGACGGCTTCGAAGATCACGATGGCGTCGGGCTTGCCGAGCAATCCGAGGAATTCGTGGACCATGACGTTGTTCGGGATCTTCGGGTGCTTGAACAGACGGGTCGCATCCTCCCATTGCCCGGGCAGGACCTTGAGCTGCGTCACGAAGAGCATGGCGTCACGGAGGGCGCATCAGGGGCCGACGCTATATAACGATGCGGTGCCGGCTACCGACCGCCGGCGTCGCTCGCCTCGATCGGATGGGTGCGGACATGGATCAGATGGGACTGGGCCACCGTGGTCCCGAGGATCTTGTCAGACCACCGCTGCCGCGGATCGCCGTCGACGACGAGGCCCGCGAGCGTGTCGAGCAGCGGGAAGGCGAACCAGAAGAGCTTCGGGAAGTTCCGCACCGCGGCCTTGGACAGGCTCATCGGGCCGCGCAACGATCGGACCTCGAGGCCGACGATGAACTTACCGACCGTCGTGCGGCTGATTGCCTCGGAGAACGTCGAGTAGGCAAACAACGACATGCCTCCCGCGACCCCGTACACCCAGGCGGCCCGCACGCCTTCGAGGTAGAGGAAGGACCAGAGCGGGGCGAAGACCGTGATGAGGTCGAGGAAGAACGCGACTACCCGTTTCAGCCAATGAACTTGAAGCGTGCGGTTATGCCCGAGGAGGTCGAAACCGCTCACCATGAGCGCATCCCGAAATCCGATGTGGCGTCTCGCTATTAAAACCTCGGCGCGCGCCGTGGCCGCGTTGACAAATCGAGGCCACTCAGCTCGCCCATCATTCATCACGAATCAGAGTAGGTTCGATCATCACGGTGGCGGGTAGACAAGGCTGGCGCGAGAAATAGGCTTTGTGCCGCGAGTCCTACA
>Ga0209237_1000842_pt1 | contig 17710 bp, 18 predicted proteins | sample GraSoi013_1_40cm_2_FD_185820 | JGI IMG/M metagenome (GOLD analysis project Ga0209237, IMG submission 185820) | Grasslands soil microbial communities from the Angelo Coastal Reserve, California, USA - Sample 10_02_2013_1_40cm (SPAdes) (version 2) | ecosystem: Environmental > Terrestrial > Soil >... | reverse complement strand
AAATACACTTCTTTTCCTGCGAGGAAATGAATCGGCTATACGAGGGTTTGCTGCATACGAAGTTCTGAACCGCCGCGGGAAAATCTTAATTTCGCGTCTCTAGTTGCGGAAGTAGGATTAAAATGAGGGCGATTTCTTTCACTTGCGAGGAGGCACCGAATGAGATCGACTCGACTGTGGTTAGTCAGTGCTGGGCTGCTAAGCTTCGTTGCGCTTGCGGGCGCGCAAACGAACAGTTCTCAAAAACACAAAGGTGTGTTCATAACCCGGCTTTACACCGGGCCCGACGGCCAGACCCATGCCGAAGAGATAGAGGCCAAATTTATTCCGGGAAACGGCAACGATATCTTCAAAATGATGATGACAACCGGAGCTGAGCTGCATCGCGCCCCGGCCGGTAGAGTCAGCGATTGGCACACCGCGCCGCGCCGCCAATACGTCATTACGTTGAGCGGTCACGGCGAGCTTGAAGTAGCCGGTGGGAAAAAGATCGCGGTCGGACCAGGCCACATCGAACTGGTCGAAGACACAACGGGCAAGGGCCACATCACCCGAGTCACGGGAACGGAGGAACGCGTGACACTCCAACTTCCCCTTACCGATCCGTCTGCCCGCTAGCAGCGCTGCTGAAACAGCGTGATTGTCCCAAAATAACACCGCGGTTTCCCCCTTCGTCGGTGCAAGGTCGAATGTGGCGATTCGAACCACACGCCCGGCTTACCGCCGACGAAGGTCGTCCTTATGAAAGAAGCCTCCACCAAATACAAAGCGTCGCAGTTCGTATCAAATCGAATACATTTTTTCCGGCATTGCTCGATTGTTTACGAAATCGGCGCCGAAGAGTTGGCGTAAAAGCTTGGCGAAAATTCCCAGGTATAACTAGGTCGAATTTCCAAGCCACACGTGGGGAAAGTGCCCTTGTCTCTGTCAGGTCTCAATGCCATACTCGATTCGCCGGACCAATTATCCAGGGAGGGAGCTCGAAATGAAATTTCGCAAGACATCCGATCAAGTCTTCGGATTCTTAGACAAGGGAACAAACGTGACCGGTGAGCTGGAATACACCGGCACGCTCCGGATTGACGGTAACTTCCACGGCTCGATTTCCACTGCTGATATGTTGATCATTGGCGAGCACGCCCGCGTGCATGCCGATATTAAGGCAGGCGAGATCGAAATCCACGGCCAGGTTTTTGGAAGCGTTGAGGCGAAGCGCCGGGCCGAAGTTTCGGCAGCCGGACGTATACGCGGCGACCTTCGAACTCCGGTCTTGATCGTAAGCCCTGGGGCACTCCTCGATGGGCACGTCCAGATGGCAGCCGATGCTCCGGAGGAAATTACTGTCGCTACGCATCCGCTAACGGAACAAGAAAACTCCCTCCGGGAGAGGAACTGATGAGGTTGACAGAATTCGCCAAGTCTGCGGGTTGAGCAGGCAAACTCGGCCCACGGGACTTGGACCTCGCACTAAAAACGATACCTGGGCAGAATATTCCCGGGATTCTTGTCGGATTTGAACACGCCGACGACGCCGGCGTGTTTCAACTTACAGACGATATCTGCCTGGTTCAAACCGTGGACTACTTTGCTCCGATTGTGGACGATCCCCACACGTATGGACAGATTGCTGCGGCTAATTCATTGAGTGACATCTACGCGATGGGCGGAGTCCCAAAAACCGCACTTTCTGTTGTCGGGTTTCCCACGAAGGGCGTGGATTTCAGTGTTCTGGGCGAGATCATGCTTGGCGGGCTACAGAAACTCAATGAAGCAGGAGTCGCGCTACTTGGCGGTCACTCGGTTCGTGATGACGAAATTAAGTTTGGTTACGCTGTAACCGGAACGATTGCAAAAAAGGATATCAAACAGAACAGAGCGGCACGTGAAGGCAATCGTTTGATTCTCACAAAACCCCTTGGCACGGGATTGATCACAACCGCGTTGAAGCGCGGGAAGGCATCATCCGGACACGTTCAGGCAGCCGTGAAGATCATGTTGCAGCTCAATCGGCAGGCGGCGGAGATCTGTTTGCGCTTTCGAGTTGACGCCATGACTGACATTACCGGATTCGGCCTTGTTGGCCATGCCATCGAAGTTGCCAAAGCGAGCGGAATTTCCATAGAAATCGATCTTCGAAAACTTCCACTGCTGCCCGGTGCGCTCGAATACAGCCGGGAGGGATTTTGTGCAGGAGGTCTTACCAACAATCGCGAATTCTTCTCAAAGAACCTTTATATTCATGACTCCATCCCGCCTGATCAGCAAAATATTTTGTTTGATCCTCAGACCTCAGGCGGGCTTCTCATCTTTTCCGACCCGCAAGACACGGACAGATTGCTGGAAAGCTTACGGGCAGCCGGCGTGGATGCTGTTGAGGTCGGTTCGGCTGTGCGCCGCGCGGAGCATCTGTTGACAGTCCGGTAACCGGATGTTACTTTCATCCCTTTGTCAGACGTGCGCGAACGGCTTCATGCGGCACGTTTCCCGGTAATTTTAGAAAATGCGCGTCATTGATCCAGCAATGGTGTTGCCTCGATGTCTGTAGTCGCTAACCGTTATGCCAGAGCGTTGATCGATGTGCTCTATCCCGAGACCGCAGAGGCCGGTCTTCAACAGTTGCGAGATTTTAGTTCCTTATTAAACGATCAGCAGGCTGCCCGTCGCTTCCTTGAGAATCCCACGATAGCGGGGGAGCGGCGCCGGCGATTACTCAAGGAAATTTTCGATGCGTTGAATCTCGAACGCCGTGTTGCCAATTTCATTGGCATCCTAGTTGATCGGGATCGATTGCCAATTCTGGAGGAGATTATTAAGGCTTACCAGAAGCTCTTGGATGAACGGCTCGGTATTGTTCGTGCTCGCGTGACTTCCGCATATTTATTGGATCATTCCGAACAGCAGAGACTCGCAGCCAGGCTTGAGCAAGCCACCGGAAAGCAAATCCGGATGGAAGTAACTGTCGATCCTTCTCTGATCGGCGGTGTCGTCGCGCAGGTGGGGAGCACAATTTACGACGGCTCCGTTCGCCAGCAACTCGAAGCTTTTAAAACCCGTCTAGTCGAGGAATAAAAGAAACATGGAAATCAAAGCAGATGAGATCACCAAAATTATCCGTGAGCAAATCGAAGAATACCGTGCCGGAGTGGATGTCAGTGAAGTAGGTAATGTGATTTCAGTGGGCGACGGAATTGCCCGTGTTTACGGCCTCGAGAAGGCCATGGCTGGCGAACTTCTCGAATTCCCGCACGGTGTGATGGGTCTCGCCCTCAATCTCGAGGAAAGTCAGGTCGGCGTGGTTTTGCTAGGAGAGTATACGGAGATTCGCGAGGGTGATCAGGTTCGCCGCACCGGCCGCATTATGGAAGTACCGGTCGGAGAGGCTCTCGTCGGACGTGTCGTCAATGCTCTTGCGCAGCCCATCGATGGCAAAGGACCAATCGTCACCAAAGATCGTACGCCTGTTGAACGCCTCGCGCCTGGTGTCATCGACCGGCAACCTGTGAAAGAACCTTTACAAACAGGGCTGAAGGCGATTGACTCCATGATTCCCATCGGCCGTGGTCAACGTGAATTAATTATCGGTGACCGTCAGACCGGGAAAACAGCACTTGCGATCGACACGATTATCAATCAAAAAGGGCAGAACGTCGTCTGCGTCTACGTTGCAATCGGACAAAAGCGGTCCACGGTTGCCCAAGTCGTGAAGACACTAGAAGAATACGGCGCAATGGATTATTCCGTTGTCGTCTCAGCCTCCGCGAGTGATCCCGCCCCAATGCAGTACTTGGCTCCCTATGCCGGCTGCGCGATAGGCGAATATTTCCGCGATAGCAAGCGCCACGCGCTTTGTGTCTACGATGATCTTTCCAAACATGCTGCCGCGTATCGTGAGATTTCATTGCTGTTGAGACGGCCTCCCGGCCGCGAAGCCTATCCAGGCGACGTTTTCTACCTCCACTCGCGGCTGCTGGAACGCGCGGCAAAATTGAATGACCAAAACGGCGCGGGATCACTGACGGCCCTTCCGGTCATTGAGACGCAGGCAGGTGACGTTTCTGCATACATTCCAACAAACGTCATCTCTATTACGGACGGGCAGATTTATCTCGAGACCGATCTCTTTCACTCCGGTATTCGTCCGGCAGTGAACACAGGCCTCTCTGTTTCTCGCGTTGGCGGCAATGCGCAGATCAAGGCAATGCGCCAGGTGGCCGGCTCGCTCCGACTGGACATGGCTCAATTCCGCGACATCGCGGCCTTCGCGCAATTCGGTTCGGATCTGGACAAAGCGACGTTGGCGCAATTGAGTCGCGGGCAGCGGTTGACCGAAGTATTGAAACAAGATCAATACGCGCCGATTCCTGTTGAGAAGCAGATCGCGATTATTTTTTCCGGAACCAACGGCTTACTTGATGACCTTGACGTTGCGGATTGCCGTCCATTTGAACAATACCTCTACCGGTTTTTGGACGCCAGCCAGCCCGGGCTGCTCGAGAAAATTCGCAACCGAAAAACGATCGACGACGAGATCAAAGGCGAACTGCAGAAGGCCATCAAAGAGGCGAAAGAACGATTCAAGAACGAGCCTCACCGCGCGGCATAAGCTATGCCAAGCCTTTTGGATATCCGGCGTCGCATCCGGTCGGTCAAAAATACACAGCAGCTGACAAAGGCGATGAAAACCGTTTCCGCGGCGAAGCTGCGGCGGGCGCAGGAGCGCGTTTTTAGCGCGCGGCCTTATGCGGAACAGTTGAAGAGAGTTCTGGGCAACCTCACGGCACGGCTGGAGGATGTGTCGCATCCGCTTCTGGAGATTAGGCCTGAAGAACGAATTCTTTTCCTCGTCATTACGGCGGATCGCGGTCTGTGCGGCGCGTTCAATGCAAACATCATCCGTACGGCTCAGGCCTTCATACGAGAACATCAAACCCAAACGACCCATTTGATGATGGTCGGCCGAAAAGGCCGCGATTTCTTCAGGCGTCGTGCGGCGCCCATTCGATCGGAGTTCGTGAATATTTTTTCGCGGCTGGATTACGGTCACGCGAAGGACATTTCCGAGGCAATTATCCAGGCCTATACGAATGCCGAAGTGGATGCCGTCTACATGGTCTACAACGAATTCAAATCTGTCATCCAACAACGAGTCGTCGTGGAAAAAGTATTGCCTCTCAGTCGCGCTGACCTGAAAGAAACAGAGCCGCGGCTTGACTACATCTTCGAACAGTCTCCGCAAGAGATTTTTAATCGGCTGCTTCCGCGTTACGTGGAAGTACAGGTCTATCGAGCTTTGCTGGAATCGGCCGCATCGGAGCACGGCGCCCGCATGGCGTCAATGGATACGGCTACGAGAAATGCGGGTGAGATGATTGATATGCTGACGCTCAATATGAACCGCATTCGCCAGGCAGCGATCACGCGGGAAATCATCGAAGTGGTCAGCGGAGCGGGAGTCTAATAACAATGGCAAACATCGGAAAAGTTTCACAGGTAATTGGTCCGGCTGTTGACGTGGAATTCGAGGAAGGCAAGCAGCCCGCAATTTATCAGGCGTTGCATATCACTAGCAGAGGTTTCAACGTGCCGGACCCAATCGATGTCATTGTCGAAGTTCAACAACACCTCGGCGAGGGCCGCGTGCGATGCGTGGCGTTACAGCCCACGGAAGGGATGGTGCGCGGTATGTCTGCTGAAGACACCGGGGGGCCTGTATCGATTCCGGTCGGCAAATCCACCTTGGGGCGCGTCATTAACGTGATTGGAGAACCCGTCGACAAGTTGGGGCCGATCGAAGCAAAGCGGCGTGATCCCATTCACAAGCCGGCTCCTGCGCTTGTTGACCAAAATACAAATCTTGAAATGTTCGAGACCGGGATCAAGGTCATCGATCTCATCGAGCCATATTTGAAGGGCGGAAAAATTGGTCTATTTGGAGGTGCGGGAGTAGGGAAAACCGTCATCATTCAAGAACTCATTAACAATATTGCTACCAAACACGGCGGCATTTCCGTATTCGCTGGTGTCGGCGAGCGCACCCGCGAGGGGAACGATCTCTGGCTGGAAATGAAAGAGTCGAAGACGAGTGAGGGCGTGCCCGTCATCAATAAGACGGCGCTCATTTATGGCCAGATGACCGAACCGCCTGGAGCAAGGCTGCGCGTTGCCCTTACCGCTCTCACCACTGCCGAATATTTTCGCGACGATGAGGGACAGGACGTTCTTCTCTTCATCGACAACATCTTTCGATTTACGCAGGCCGGTTCCGAAGTCTCTGCTCTGTTGGGCCGGATGCCTTCTGCAGTGGGGTATCAGCCAACGCTGGCAACGGAAATGGGCGAGCTTCAGGAACGAATTACATCTACCACAAAAGGTTCGATCACTTCGGTTCAAGCCATCTACGTTCCGGCTGATGACTATACCGATCCCGCACCCGCTACAACGTTTGCGCATCTGGATGCGACGACCAACCTTTCACGGCAAATCGTGGAACTGGGTATTTATCCCGCAGTCGATCCGCTAGCCTCAACTTCACGTATTCTTGATCCCCGAATCGTTGGCGCTGAGCACTACAACGTGGCGCGTTCGGTTAAGGCAGTATTGCAGAAGTACAAAGACCTGCAAGACATCATCGCCATCTTGGGCATCGACGAACTGTCTGAAGACGACAAGCTCACCGTCGCTCGGGCGCGGAAAATCCAGCGTTTTCTGTCTCAGCCTTTCTTTGTTGCGGCACAATTCACTGGCCGAGAAGGCAAGTACGTCAAGATTGCCGACACGCTCAAAGGCTTTAAGGAAATCGTCGAGGGCAAACACGACGACATTCCGCTGCAGGCCTTTTATATGGTTGGTACCATTGAAGAAGCTCTCGAACAGGCCCAACGGCTGGCTGCAGTCAAGTGAGCATGACCGATAACAGGATCGAGCTGACCATCGTCACTCCCGAACGCGCTGTCGTTGATGAAGCCGTCGACGAGCTACAGATCCCGGGTTCAGAGGGTTATTTTGGCGTGCTACCTGGGCACGCACCGCTCTTTTCCGAACTGAAGGTTGGAGAAGTCGCTTATCGTAGGGGCGATCGATGGTCTTTCCTCGCCGTTGCCTGGGGATTCGTTGAAGTTCAGCCGAATCACGTTCGCATCCTTGCGGAGACAGCGGAACGCGCACACGAGATCGATCTCGATCGTGCCATGCGCGCAAAACAGCGTGCCGAAGAGCGCATCGCGCGTGGCGGCGAGGACGTGGACTACGGGCGCGCACTCGTAGCACTGGAACGGGCCTTGATCCGAATTCAAGTCGCCCGAAAAGCGCACCACACGGCTAGCGCATAAGTTTCGCGCAAATTCCGAGCCCGCGGCTGGCATACATACCGGGATGAGCGCTCAGGAACAATCCGTTTCGACCAAAGGCTCCCACCGTCACAAATCGATCTAAACTGGCCTGGTCTCTACACCATGTATGCTTCCTTTGGAGGAGTTGCTCGCCGGTTCCCGCAAAATGCAGGAAGAGCATAAGGACAACTTCAATAGCTGACGGCAGTTCCAAGCCGGAATCACGTAGACTACTGATGTAGTGGATTGGTTGCGATACCGAATCGGGCAGGACATTCGTGCATAGAAAATGCCAACCAGGTTCGCAATCCTGTTGGGCAAAAGGTTCTTCCAGGTACCAAGGGTGATCGAAAAACGAGGGGGGCTTACGCGGTTCGGTTCCTACTATCTTTCTTAAATTCAATATGTTGAGGCCAGACAACGCCCGTGGAGTAGGAAAAACGATCACTACGTCCTTCGCGTCAACTATGGGTGTCGTGTCGAAATCGGCTCTTTCGGTCTCAGTAAACCGATTCGGGATGCCCATAAGGGCAAAGCGCCGCTCGACTTCCGTTGGGGACAGTGAAATCATATGTGACAGGTCCAGCGACCTTGTGATAGTTTCGATTTGGTAGGGAATGTTCCCTCCGCGACTGCTCCACGAAGCCGCGCACCCCTGGCTTTAGAAAAACAGTCTAATTTACTTTTAATCAGAAAACAGAAATGTCGTCTCTCGAAATTCCTTCAGCGTTCGCCATGGAAGATGTTCGCCGGACGGTCCTCGACAACGGTTTGGTTGTGCTGGCGAAAGAAGTCCATACTTCACCGATCGTGACCGCCATGATTTGGTACCGTGTGGGATCACGCAATGAGGAGTTGGGCCAGACCGGAAAGTCCCACTTTCTGGAACACATGTTGTTTAAAGGCACCGAGCGATTCAAGAAAGGCCAGATTGACCTGATTACGCTGAAAAATGGAGGCGGCAACAATGCCTTCACGTCGCATGATTTCACTGCGTACTATTTCAATTTCGCGTCCGACCGATGGGACGTCGCATTGGAAATCGAATCCGATCGGATCATCAACTGCGCCTTTGATCCCGAAGAGTTTGAAGCAGAGAAGAAGGTTGTCATTGAAGAGCTAAAAACCGGTTTGGATTCGCCTTGGGGACTGTTGTTGCAGGAACAGGAAGCCGCCGCTTTCAAGGTACATCCCTATCGTAATCCCATAGTGGGATGGTTGCAGGATGTGGAGCGCGCGACAGTCGAGGAGCAACAGGCGTACTATCGCCGCTATTATCATCCAAACAATGCGATTCTAGTGCTTGCCGGCGATTTCGAAACCAACGAGGTATTGACCAAAGTAGAGCGCGCATTTGGTTCGGTTCCGGCGGGCGCTCCGCCTCCGCCCATGCTGTTGAAGGAGCCGCCTCAACGCGGTGAGAGACGGCTGATTGTTCGCTGGCGTTCGAAGGTGCCGCGGTTAGCAATCGCCTATCACGCCCCACAGATCGCGCATGTCGATAGCTATGCACTCCAGGTACTGGGAGTCGTTCTTTCGGAAGGAAAAGCCTCCCGCTTCTACCAACGATTGGTGGAACGCGAGCAGTCGGTGACGTTTGTTTCTGCGGAATACGGCGAATCGAAAGACCCGACCCTGTTTCATATCCGAGCCGAAGCGCGTGGAGACCACTCGATTGGAGAAATCGAGACAAGTATTTACGACGAATTGGGGAGGATCGCCGGAGGACAGCTGAACGAGCATGAGTTGGATCGGGCGAAGCACCAGATCGAAGCTCACTTCATCCTCTCGCGTGAAAGGACGTTGGATCAGGCAATCCTGCTGGGGCAAATCGAAACGCTCTATGATCTCGATTATATCGATTCGTATCTCCCGCGTATCAACGCCGTCACAGCGGCCGATGTTGCCGCCGCCTGCAGCCGTTATCTGAATGAAGATAGCCGCACTGTAGCTCTTTTGCTGAGTGATGGCTCCGAACCAGTCGAGGACGATGAAAGTGAAGCCGGCTGAACTCGGCGTGCGAAGAGCTTTTGAGGTTCACAGCCATGTTCTTCATAACGGCATGAAGATTCTCTTGGTTGAGAATCCTTCGCTACCGACGGTTTCATTGAATGCAAGCGTGTTGACTGGGGCCAGGTACGATCCGGAGTCGAAGGCGGGCGTTGCAATCATGGCCAGCCGGTTGCTCGACGAAGGGACCGAGACCCGTACATCCTTCGAAATCGCAGACGCAATTGAATCCGTCGGGGGCGCTATCGAGGCAGACGGTTCCTTTGAGCGGGTCGTCGTCTCGGCTGGTGTTTTGAACAAAGATGTTCCTCTCGGATTAGAGCTGCTGGCGGATCTCCTGATGCGTCCTATTTTTCCGCAAGAGTATGTTGACAAGGAAAAAGAACGGACCTTGGCGGAAATTGCGAGCGCGCAAGACCGGCCTCAGGTTGTGGCAGGCTGGGCATTCAACGAACTGGTGTACCAGGATCATCCGTTACATCGTCCATCGCACGGATATCCAGAAACGGTCGAGAGGATCGAGCGCAACGATTTGCTCGATTTTCATGAAAAATATTTCCTTCCTAATAATGTAGTTCTCGCCGTGGTGGGCGATTTCCGAGTTTCCGAGCTCCTGCCTAAAATCCAGGACACATTCGGAAGCTGGCGCGCCCGGCCGATTGTTTTCCCAACTTATCCGGAACCTGTTCGCCAATCGGGCAAGCGGACAAAATTCATCCGTATGCCGGCTCAGCAACTCAATATCTATTTGGGTCATCTCGGAGTGCAGCGCACCAATCCGGATTACTACGCGCTTCAAGTGCTCGACACGATTCTGGGTGGGGGTGCAGGGTTTACGGCGCGGATTCCTCAGCGGCTTCGAGATGAGTTAGGATTGGCATATACGACTTTTGCAAGCATTACAATGACCGCAGGTTTGGATCCCGGCCGTTTTGTCGCGTTTATTGGGACCTCGCCGGAGAATATGAGACTGGCGACGGAAGGGTTGGTGAACGAAATCCGCCGGATCCGAGAAGAACCGGTAACGGCACAAGAATTGCAAAACGCGAAGGATTACTTGACGGGCAGTTTTGTCTTTTCCTTCGAGTCCAGTCCGCAGATAGCGCGCTTTCTCGTGCACGCAGACGTGTACGGTCTGGGTTTCGATTACGTCGTGAAATATCCGGAATATATTCGGAGTGTAACGATCGAAGACATATCGCGTGTCGCCAAAATGTATTTGGATAGCGAAAATTACACATTGGTTGTTGTGGGACCGGTCGATGGCGCTCAGTAATTCAATCTTCTTCGAGAAGCACGGCGTCACGACGCGCGATCTGGAGGGGTACTTATCCGAAGCGTTGTCCCGCGGCGGCGATTACGCAGATCTCTATTTTGAATACCGCATCAACCATTCCATCGTTCTTGAGGAACAGATCATCAAGAGCGCAACCAAGGGCGTCAGTCTTGGAGCCGGCGTGCGTGTCATTTCCGGAGAGAAAACCGGTTACGCGTATTCGGATGATCTGAATCGCCAAAATATTTTGAAGGCGGCTCGGACGGCGGCGTTTATTGCACATTCCTCTGCAGTGGGAGGAAGTCTTCAAATACCAACACCACTGAATCAGGAACGGAATTTGTATCCGGTTCCCGCATTTCCCGCTGAACTCGAAATCGCAGCAAAGATCCGACTGTTGCAGCTGAGCAACGAGGCTGCGCGTGCGTATGATCCGCGCATCAAACAAGTTCAAGCAAGCTACGTCGATGAGACGAAACACATTTTAATTGCGACCTCCGACGGCCGCGCCGCCTGGGATCTTCAACCTCTTGTCCGGCTGAATGTGATGTGCATTGCGGAAGAAAATGGCCAACGCCAATCCGGATATCAGGGAGGCGGGGGTCGGCGCGCCTTAGATGTTTTTACCGGCGATCTCGATCCTGGCGCCATCGCTCGTGAGAGTGCGCGTCAGGCGATCTTGCAACTTCGTGCTATTGATGCTCCGGCTGGTCCGATGGAAGTCGTACTCGGGCCTGGATGGCCGGGCATTCTCTTGCACGAAGCCATCGGTCACGGTTTGGAGGCCGACTTCAATCGTAAGAAGACGTCGGCATTTGCCGGTCTCGTTGGACAAAAGGTGGGATCGGAGCTTTGCACCGTTGTTGACGACGGCACCATTCCGTTCCGCCGTGGATCTCTCAACATGGATGACGAAGGAAATCCGACGCATCAAACAGTGCTCATCGAGAAAGGGGTTTTGCAGGGATATCTGCAGGACCGGCTAAGCTCGAAACTCATGAAAGCGCCGCTTACGGGAAATGGCCGCCGTCAAAGTTACGATCACATTCCTTTGCCGAGGATGACCAATACGTTCATGATGTCGGGAGACTCGGCGCCTGAAGATATCATCAAATCTGTAACGAAGGGCTTGTATGCCGTTCATTTCGGGGGCGGCCAGGTCGACATCACCAGCGGGAAATTCGTGTTCACGGCCAGCGAAGCTTACCTGATCGAGAACGGGCAAATTACGGCACCCGTCAAAGGTGCGACGTTGATTGGTGATGGCCCAACCGTTCTTCGTCAAGTCACAGCCGTTGGCAACGATCTAAAACTCGATCAGGGAGTTGGCATTTGCGGTAAGGAGGGGCAAACAATTCCTGTCAGCGTCGGCCTTCCGACAATCAAGATTCGAGAAATTACCGTCGGCGGTACCGAGAAATAATTCGAAGTGACGCACTCACTCGAAGACATCACCCAACAAGTTATCGATCGCGCGAAGAAGAGCGGTGCCACCGCAGCGGATGTGATGATCCGCGAGGACGATACTTTCTCGGTAACTGTTCGGATAGCGGAAATCGAAACTCTGAAAGAGGCCATCTCACGCAGTCTGATGCTGCGGGTTTTCCTTGGTCAACGCACGGCGACCTCTCATACATCCGATATTTCCGGACCGGTTGTTGAGCGTCTTGTTGACGAAACGGTCGAAATGGCCAGGCTAACTTCGGAGGACGAGAGTGGCGGCCTGCCCGAAACGGCCTTCTTTCAAAACCACTTTCCGGACTTGAATCTGCTTGATCCGTCCTGGGAAACTCTCACGCCCGATGAACGCATCAGTCTGGCCGTTCGAACGGAAAAGGCCGCTTTTGAAACCGACAAGGCGATCACGAATTCCGAGGGTGCGTCATTCGAGTATGCGCGGTCACGTGTCGCGCTCGCAAATACGACAGGTTTCTTCGGTGAGTACGAGGGCACAACCGCGGCCTTGGTGTGCATTCCCATCGCCAAATCCAACAGCAGTATGCAACGGGATTATTGGATGTCGGCCGGAAGGCATCGTTCCCAACTCGAGGCACCCGAAGAAATCGGCAAGAAAGCCGCGGGTCGGGCAATACGACGGTTGGGCGCCCGCAAAATTCCAACCTGCCAGGTACCCATTGTTTTTGATCCGCTAAGCGCGCGTTCTCTGCTTAATCACATTTTCGAAGCTGTTTCTGGAAGTGCAATCTACCGGCGCAGCTCTTTTCTGGTCGATCAGATTGGCGAGACGGTCGCATCCTCCGACGTGACCATTGTTGATGATGCGCGAAGGCCGGCAGGGCTGGGCTCGAGCCCGTTTGATGATGAAGGCATACCAGCTCAAACTACACCGATCATCGAACGCGGTGTATTGCGAAATTACCTCCAATGCGCATACACGGCACGAAAATTGAGAGCGAGACCTACCGGAAACGGCAGTCGCGCCGCTTCGGGCGTTGTTACCATTGGTCCAACGAATTTCCATCTCAAAGAAGGAACCTATGCACCCGACGAAATCATTCGCTCGGTAGAGACTGGATTGTACGTCGTCGAATTGATCGGTTTTGGAGTAAACATGGTTACGGGGGATTATTCCCGTGGAGCAGTAGGAATTTGGATCGAGAACGGGGAATTTAAATATCCCGTTCAGGAAGTGACCATCGCCGGAAATCTGCGGGGCATGCTCAAGAACATTGAGATGGTCGGCAACGATGTGACCTTCGTTGGCTCAATCGCGGCGCCAACGTTGAAGATCGGCAAGATGGTGATCAGCGGAGCATGAGCGGAGTGGCCGCGGCTAAATGATATGGGTGAACGCCGTTCGATCATTATCATCAGTGCTTCCATTGCTGTGGTTGTCGCGATGTTGCTCGTGTGGGCGCTTGCACCCTCTGCCCGGAATAATGTTTCCAGCATTCCTCTGACGGAGATATCGGACACGGCCACGATCCAAACTTATCTGCAGCTGTCGCATCTGAGTATTGCAACAAGCGAGAACTTTGCGCGCCACAGGATTTATGTCATTTCCGGCTATCTGAAGAATGTTTCGGACAAACCAGTGAGGATGGCAGAACTGAAAATGGCGTTTACCGATTTCGACGGCAAATCCATTTTCGATTACAGTCAAAAGGTCCTCGATCGACATCAAAAGCCATTGCTCCCGAGTGCAGAATTGCGTTTTGAAGTCCGCCAGGAGAATTTGCCGCGGGGATGGAATTATCGCGTTCCCATCACAGAAATATCGAAGATCGGCTATTGAGTCCATCTCCCCTGGGGAGCGGGCGCCGCCGCCCACAGCAATGCCGACAGTGAGACCCACCGCCAGCGCGAAGACAATGGTGACACTCTTGGTCATCGAACCCCTCCGCGTTGAATGACAATTCGGCCGATACGACCGAAATCCCGATCCAGTAGACTAGATAATTCAGTTGCAACTGAGCCACCAACAGAGGCGAGCGTGAGTCCCGAACTTATCACCCTGAACAAGATGATCGATCAAGCTTTCGATCACAAATCCTGGCATGGCACTAATCTCAAGGGATCGATTAAAGGAATTACCGCTAGAGAAGCTGCATGGCGCCCGAATCGCGAGGGACATAACATCTGGGAAATTGTGGTTCATTCCGCCTATTGGAAATATGCCGTGGTGGGGCGGCTTCTCTCTGAAAAGCGAGGCTCCTTTCCGATAAAGGGGTCGAATTGGTTTGTGCGGCCTTCCGCGGGCATGTCGGAAGCCGAGTGGAAAACGGACCTTCGTTTATTGCTCGATTTGCACGCAAAATTAAAGCGTGTTATCAGCGAATTGACTTCTAAAGATCTGGCTATGATCGCGCCGGGAAGTAAAGTCCGGAATGTCGATCTGCTCACGGGTATTGCTGCGCACGATCTATACCACGCGGGGCAGATACAGTTGTTGAAACGCCTTCATTCCAGCAGCGGAAAATTGCCGGTTTGATTTCCGTCCGAACTTGCGACTGTTTCGTATCAACATTGGAAAGGAGAAAAGACATGTACAAAATTGTTGGAGTAGGCAAAGCGAAGCCGGGTAAGGTCCGCGAGGCCATAGCCGCCAGCAAAGGACTCGCGGAATACATGAACAGCAAACACGACGTCAAGGTCCAGGTGCACCTGCAGCAGTTCGGCCCTCCGGGGACGATCTACTTGATCGGCGAAGCCAAGGATCTGGCGAGTATCCAGGCGATTCAGGGAAAGATCATGGCAGACGAAGGATACTGGACACTTGTCCAAAAGTCCGTTGAAGTGATGGAACCTCCCACGATTGCACTCCTGCAGCAACTCTGACGCGCGTCGGCTGAGGGTCTAAATTGCGGCAAAATACTGAGACCCTCACCCGCCGCTTCTCTTGAGGCTTCGCCCTGTCGGGCTCGCGCTTCGCGGCGGCGCACTGCTAAAAACGAGTTTCTTGTGCTGTTTTGGCTTCCGTTTGTGCCTTCTGTGTACCTCCACGATTTGACGATTTCTGGCGATGCCGTACACGCGGTCACCTTTTCCGTGATCCAATGATTGCTGTACACTTCTGCGCGTGTTGAAGACTATCTGCATTTCTGCGGCAGGAATAACTCTATTCGCCGTTGCCGCAATGGCAACGCAAACCCTCGACATCTATTTCATCGATGTTGAAGGAGGGCAGTCGACGCTGATCGTTACTCCGCGGGGCGAATCCCTGCTGGTAGACACGGGTTTCGCGGCGAACGGATTCGACGACACGTCAAATCGAGGCCGCGATGGGCAACGCATTGTTGCCGCGGTTCGCGCTGCGGGTCTCAAACGGATCGACTATTTGTTGACCACACACTTTCATGCGGATCACGACGGCGGTGTAACCGATGTTATGGCGCAGATACCGATCGAGACATTCATCGACCACGACAACGTTCTTCCCGAAGCGGAGCAGGGGGGCCGAGGCACACTCGAAGCCTTCTGGGCTTATGCGGCCGCTCGCGCTAAGGCGCGCCGTCACATCGTCGCGAAAGCAGGCGACCGGATTCCGCTGAAGGATATGCATGCCGTAATCGTCAGTTCCGCGGGAAGGGTAATTGAAAAACCGATACTCGGGCCGCGAAAGCCGAATGCAGTATGTGCAGCTTCGGCAATATCTGCACAAGAGGTCTACGAGAACCCGCGATCCACGGGGTTCGTCCTGCAGTTCGGCCAATTTCGATTTCTCGACGTGGGTGATCTTACCGGCAAGCCACTATTTGATCTTGTCTGTCCGATGAATCTCATCGGCGAGGTTGATGCTTACCTCGTTGCCCACCATGGCGGTCCCGATGCTGCCGATCCGGCCACGTTTGCTGCATTTAAACCTCGAATTGCCGTTGTCAACAACGGAAGCACAAAAGGCGGAGCCGCAGACATGTTCACACTGCTCCACCGCCTTCCAGGCTTGGATGTATGGCAACTGCATCGCTCGCAAAATGCAGGCGCAGAAAATTTCGCAGACGAGCGGATAGCAAACCTGGATGAAGCCACGAGCCACTGGATCAAGCTCTCCGCCAACGCCGACGGCTCGTTTAGTGTCACAAACGCGCGAACCGGTATGGTGCAGCAGTATTGGAAAGTTCAGTGAGCGGCTCATCACCGGACGCTAACGGGAAGTGATGCCGGACCGATAAATACATAGTTACTGCTCTCTATTTCTGTTTGAGGTGCTGGCGGTCCTTTTCGTTCTCATTACAGAACATTTCGAAGATGTCGTTATCGGGAACGAGATCGTGGGGAACTTTAATCGTAAAGGGCTTCGTGTACATCTCAGGATCGTCGAAGGTCATTTCGACGTCTAAATGTCCGAAATCACGGCGATGGAAGCGCTCTACGACATGTAGCCATTCGCTATGTGGGTGGCCCACTGCGTCGAGTGGGGTTTTGTCGTTGAACCCCGCGGTTTCCACCACCAGGGTGTCGCGGTCCCAATGCCCTATCGAGTAACCCAGGTACGCGGGCAACGCGAACTCCTTTGGTAACTTGCGGCCGTCGGTGAAAATTTGGCGATGCAGGTTGTCTACTTCGTAAAGGATCACGGTCAGTCGCGGCGACTGTACGATCTTGAGGGGCTCCGACAGAAGACCCGCGAGGGGGAAGCCGGGAGGTTTCGTGCAAACGTTCGAAGGATCGACTGCGGCCGCCCGCATCCGGAAAAGATCCGCGGCGGCCGCCCGCATCCGTACCTCTTCCGGCTTGTAGTCGATGAGGATATTGAAGGCATATTTGTGTTGGGTACCTATTTCCATTCCCGGCACACCCACTTTAATCTGCTCGTCGATGATGGCGCCGTAGAGTCGCTTCATCTCCGCCACGGAAGTGCGCTCATGAAACCAGACGCCGGAGAGATCGGGCTTGCCATCTGAGGTGCGGGGAGCCGGAGCGGCGAGGTTGGGTTTGCCGTCACGCGTCAGAGGCGTTCCGGGAGGAGGATAATTTACCCACTGCGCGTGCACGGCTGTAGAAAGTAGAGACAGCAAAAGTAACAGCACCCATAAAACAACTCGCATACCTGGTTCTCGCAACTCCTTTTTGGAATTGGCTACCCATCCTCAACGAGCCGTGGCACCATGTCAAGCCCGAAACCAGGCGTAATTGTCCCGAACGCGGTATGATCTCGCGATGAGGAGGCTATCTTATGCAAGACGATGAGATCACACGACGAGACTTCGTATCGATGACCGTCGGTGCGAGCATTGCCGCCGCGGCGGGTGCGACAGAGGCGATGGCGCAGCAGCGGATTGTGGAGACGAACGTGGAAATCAAGACGCCCGACGGGACGTGCGATGCGGCCTTCATTCATCCGGCTGCTGGAGCGCATCCCGCGGTCCTGATCTGGCCGGATGCCTTTGGCCTCAGACCCTCCATGCGCGATATGGCAAAGCGGCTCGCACAGGAAGGTGGATATTCGGTGCTGGTGCCGAATCCGTTTTATCGGGTCGCGAAATCGCCGGTGTTCGACAACGCATCGAATTTCAACTTCGGTGATCCGGCTCAGCGCAATAAACTCACGCCGCTGATGGGCTCCATCAACGCCCCGGGCGCAGCGGAAAAAGACGCGCAGGCTTTCATCGGCTGCTTCGCCGATCCGGACGAC
>Ga0209237_1000841_pt1 | contig 17721 bp, 18 predicted proteins | sample GraSoi013_1_40cm_2_FD_185820 | JGI IMG/M metagenome (GOLD analysis project Ga0209237, IMG submission 185820) | Grasslands soil microbial communities from the Angelo Coastal Reserve, California, USA - Sample 10_02_2013_1_40cm (SPAdes) (version 2) | ecosystem: Environmental > Terrestrial > Soil >... | reverse complement strand
CCGCATGGGCGATCGCGTTCGCGTGCATGGTCCTCGTCGGGGCGATGAGCCTCGCAGACGGCCTTGCGAATGGCGTCGGGTCCGTCGCGAACCGGATCGGTTCGGGCCCGGCCGTCTACATTCAGGGGAACGAGCTGCTCGCGAGTGCGATCGATTCGGCGGCGTTGTCGAACGTGCCGGGCGACTTCGTCGCGATGCGGGCCCATGCCGCGAGCCTCGAGATCAACCGTCTCACACTCCCCGTGTTCGTCGTCGCCCTCGAATCGTACCGCGGCGGGATCGGCACGATCGCGTTCCCCGCGGGTCCGCGCAACGTGTCCCTCGATGTCGGATTGCGGCATCAGATCGAAGCGGAGAGCGGGATGCCGGTGGCCACGTCGGGGAACGTCAGCCTGTTCGGATTGCATCTCACGGACCTCCCGATCGTCGCCCCGCCGCCGACGCGCTCGGCGCTCTTTCCGGACAACTGGGCGTACGTCCGAGCGGATCTCCTCATCGCGATGAACGCCACGCAAGGCGGGCCGGTTCAGGCGATCCTCGCGGAGGCGCCGCTGGACCCTGAGGTCGTCGCATCCCTCCGGCTCACGCGCCTCGAGACGCTCGGCGTGATCGGATTTGTCCGCGGAAGCATCGCGGAAGTCCAGTCCTCGCTCAGGCTGCTCGCCCTGGTCATTGCGACGGTCATCGGCTTGCTCGTGTACGCGGCGATGAGCCTCGAAGTCCACTCGCGGGCCCGGGAGATCGCGACCCTCCGGAGTCTCGGCGCGTCCCCCGCCACCGTGGCCGGGGTCTACGAGGCGCAGGCCGTGGTCCTCGCTCTGTCGGGAGCGATCCTCGGTTCGGCGCTGGGGATCGTCGCCGCGCATGCGGTCGTCTCGTTCGCTCCCGTCCTCGGTCTTCCGAACCTGGTGATCTTGTCGCCTCCGGCCGCCGCAGTCGTCCTCGCTCTGCTGATCTCCGTCGTGGCCGCGGTCCTAGCGGGCCTCGTCCCGTCCCGCCGCGCCGCCGTCCTCGTGCGAACGAAGGGGGCCGTCTCATTCTGATCGGGCCGCGGGCCTTCGCGGGTCTGCTCCTCTGCGCGCTCTTACTCGGAGCCACCTGGCCGATCCTCGCGGCGCTCCCGGGCGTGCCGGCTCGTATCCTCGGGGGCGACGCATACCTGGTGACGCAAGGAAGCGGGCCCTACTCGATCAACGAGAGCCTCACGGAGAATCTCACCCGGCAGCCGGGGGTCCAGATCGTGAGCCCGGAGATCTTGAGCCTCGGGACCGTCCGCGGGGAGCCGGTCGTCGTGCGGGCCGCCGAGCCGGGGACGTTCCTCTCTTTCGAGGGGGGCGAATGGGTCCAGCCGGCGACGGCAGGAAATCAAACCGGGTACGCAGGAGAGGGCCTCGTGCGCCGACTCGGGCTGGCGGCGGGAGACGACGCCACCGTGGTCGGCTCTTCGGTCCCCCGGATTGCGTTCGTCCACATCGCGGGAATCTATCGCACGGCGACGCCAGCGAATGATGAGTTGATCGTCGACTTCCCTCTGGGACGGTTCCTCTCCGGCTTGGGCTCGACCGCGTTTCATTCGATCCGCTTGCGGACGTCCGAGCCCGGCGCGCTTCTTGCCTTCCTCCGGGGATTCGGCGCGAGTGTGCACGTGAGCGGCCCGAACCTCCCGCGGGCGGATATCGCGAGCGATCCGCCGACGGACGAGCGGATTTCGAATCTCATCCTTCGGTCCGGAATCGGCGGTGCGCCCCGGGACTACCTGTCGACCGCCGTCGCCGAGGCGACGAGCTCCGTGAGTGTCGTGGCGTACGGGATCGCCGGACTCCTTGGGGTGCTCGTGGCGTTCGGGATTCATGCCGCTCAGGCACGGGCTTTCGCGGACCGCGCTCCCGCGGTCGGTGTCCTCCGAGCGATCGGCGCGGGCAACCGCTGGATGCGACGTCGGCTCCTCTGGGAATCGTTCCCACTCGCATTGGGCGCTGCGGTCCTCGGGGCGGGACTCGGTTTCCTCGCGGAGAGTTGGCTGCAGCCGAAGGCAAGTCTCGTCCTCTTCGGCCATGAGGTCTTGGTCTCGTTCGACCTGTCGACGTTCGCATTCGTGGTCCTCGCGGTCGTCGCGATCTCGATGCTCTCCGGTTTGGTGCTGCTCCGGGGCGCCATGGCCACGCGACCCATGGAGTCGATTCGAGAAACGCCGGCCGTCGAATCGCCGCAATCCCTGGAGGCGATCCTGCGCGGCTGAGGACGGACGGGGCCATCCTCACGGCGCTCATATGCGTCGCGATCGCCACGCGGCTCGTGCCGCTCACCTTCAGTCCGCTCCCGTTCGGCATCGACGGGTTCGCCCTCGGGCGCATCTCGAGCGACATCGCCGCGAGAGGCGGTTGGCGGATCGACCCGGCGGACCTGAACAGCTACAATCAGAAGCTGCCCGGGTTCTCCCTCCTCTGGTCGGCGGTCACATCGGTCGGTGGCCTCTCTCCTCTCGCCCACGTTCAACTCATCATGCCGCTGCTCGCGTCTCTCTCCGTCATCCCCGCGTACTTGTTCGGCGTGAAGGCAACGGGCCGCCGACTGGGAGGCTTCGTCGCGGGCCTGTTCATCGTCCTCTTCGGCAGCTTCCTCCTGCTGACGAGCTCGGTCTCGAAAGAGTCGATTGGTTTGTTGACCTTCCCCGTCGCGGTCCTTCTGTTCCTCGAACGACGGGACCCGAGGAAGCGCGCCCTCTCGGTCGTGCTCCTGCTCTTCCTCGCGTTCCTTCACCCCCTGACGACCCTCCTGACGCTTGGCATGACGTCGGCGCTCGTCGTCCTGGCGCAGCGCCGCGCGATCGCTCGCGGGCGATTCTCCCTGCGGCCCTTCGCCCTCGACGTGGCCACCGGTCCCGCCCTTGCGATCCCTGCGTGGGCATACTACTCCGCGGTCGACTTGCCTTTCCTCGCCGACCTCTTGGCAGCCGACGCGCTCGTCCTCTTCCTGGGGATTGTCATTCTGCTGACCGCACTCATCGCGCCAACGGGCCGGCCCGCGAGGCCCCGGACCGGCCAGAGGTTTGTGTCTCCCGTCGCCCGCGGAATCCTCGTGCCCGCGATTGGCGTCCTCGTGGTCCTGGGGAACGCCCGCAATGGCCTTTTCGCCGGGGCGGTCGGGACCCAGTCCGGGCTCCTCCAGATGCTACCGGCGATTGGCGTCCTCGCGGCGTTCGCGCTCGCCGGCTACCAGCTCGTGCGCCGCACCACGAATCGGACGAACGACCTATTGATCTCGATGTTCGTTGCTCCCGTGGCCCTCATTCTCTTCGGACTGCTCCGCGGCTTGGATCCGGAGAGCCTCGTGATTGTCTACCGCTCCGTCGATTTCCTCGACTACGCCTTCGCAGTGCTGATCGGGGTGGCATTCGTCGCGGCGTGGAGATGGCTCGGCCCGCGGAAGCTTGCAAAGGGCGTCCTCCTCGCCGGCGTCCTCGCGGCGCTTCTCGCAACGAGCCCGATGGCCTGGAACACGCCCGCGGTGTTCGGCGTCGACAACGTGACGAGGCCACAAGAGTTCCGGGCCCTCGCCCTGCTCGCGTCGTTCGGCGCGAGGAACGTCACGACGGACCAACGGCTCGCCGACGTCGGCGCGATGTGGTTCGGCTACGCCTCGGACTCGTCCCTCCCCGTCAAACTGCGGGACAATGAGAGCCTCGGAGGATTTCAGTACGCCCTCGCCCTGGAGCGGTGGACCACCGTGGGTGCGCAAGTGCATCCCGCGCCGAATCTTGTGATCTCCGCAGTCGTTTTCGAGAACTTCCTTGCGGAGAATCGAATTGTCTATTCGGCGGGACCCCCTGGGGATCGCATCTTCATCGTGCAACTGCGGACGTCAGCCTAGACCGAAGACGCTCGCGTCGACGAAACGAATCGGAATTCTAGTTCTTCCGTAGGTCCCTGCCGACGGCGTGCCAGTTCAAAAGATCCGCCTCCGCATCGACCTCAGCTCGATCGAAGAACGCGGTAAGGTTTACCTTCTCTTGCGGGAGGATTTCCAGGAACTCCCCACGAATCCGGAGGATGGCCTTGGTCCCGCGTTGCCACTTCTTTCGCCATTCCGCGGGGATTACGATCCGGCCCCGGTCGTCTATCTTCTTCAGGACTGCGCGCATGGCATCTACCCGACAATCTGCCACGCATATAGGATTATGGTAAAAGTGGTCAACAAGGATGATTTTTTATCGGAAGTCGGTCCGCTGCCCTTCCGGGCGCCCCGACCACCGGTTCGAAGTTTCGGCTCATTCCACACCCGCCAATCCTTAAATATGCCACCCCCCTTCGAGCGCCCCGAATGGCCGAGAAGAAGTCCCGCGCCGCCGCCCGCAAGATCAAAGACAAGTGGAAGGCGAAGGTGTGGTACAACCTCCTCGCGCCGGAAATGTTCAATCGCCAGGTCCTGGGCGAGACGCCCACGGACACGCCGGACAAACTCGTCGGCCGGGTGACCGAGGTGACGGTCCAGGACCTCACCGGCGACTTCAGCAAGATGCACATCAAACTCCAATTCCGCGTGAACCAGGTCCAAGGCCAGGACGCGCTCACGCAGTTCGTCGGGCACGACATGACATCGGACTACATCCGCCGGCTCACCCGCCGGAAGCGGACGCGGACCGACCTGACGGTCGACGTCGTGACGAAGGACGGCTGGAACGTCCGCGTGAAGCCGATGGCGATCACGGACCGCCGGATTCAGACGTCGAAACAGCGGGTCATCCGAACGATCATGGCGAAGCTCGTGGCCGACGTCGCGGCGAAGCAATCGATCGGCGAGTTCGTGAAAGGCGTCATCAGCGGCGACCTCGCGAAGACGATTGCTCAGGGATGCAAGCCGATCCATCCGGTGTCGCGGGTCGAGGTCCGCAAGTCCGAGGTTTGGGCGATCGGCGAGATCCCGCCGCCCGCGGAAGCGCCCGCGGCCGCTGAACCTGCTGCACCCCCACCGCCCCCCGAGGAACCAGCGCCCGCGCAGCCTCCCGCGCCTGAACCGGCTCCGGAGGAGCTCACTCCCGAGGAGCTGCCGCCGGACGAGATCTGACAACCCAGATAATACGCTAACGCGAACCCCGATCGTCGTCCCGAATGTGAAAGATCGATCGACGATCCGGCGACCTACTCTCGATCGGGGGTGTGCAGCCTGCAACCCGGAATCAACGCGAACACCGCGGCGCCCCGCAAGCAAGCTGCTCACGTCAAGACGATGTGGAAGGTCGCGATGAGATCGAAGCCATCGACGCGGGGGATGTCGGCGTCGATGCGCCACGTACCGGGCTGGGACATCGCGAACGTCGTGATGATGAGGTGATTCCCGTGCGGCCCAATGAGGGCCAGAGTGGTCGGCGGCAACCCGACGTTGGTGAGTGATCGGAAGGTGATCGTGCTGGTGTTCTTGCCGCCGTTGTAATCCGATCCGTTCGATGCATAGGAGAGGTAAAACTCGATCGCATAGCTTCGATTCGCGATCGTGGGAGTCGGGGTCACGACCAGGTGGACGCGGATCCCGCTCACCGTGTCGTCCAGGGTGAAGAGTTGAGGACCGGCGGCCACGGAAATCGCGGGCGTGAGCGATGCGAGGAGTGCTGCAAGGACGAGGACCGTGACTCCGAGTGCGGTCTCGTTTCGCACGTTCCGCGTGAGCTGCCGGAAGGCCGCCGCCGGCTCGGAGGCTTCCGAACCCCGCGGGACGAGGCGATACCGGTTGTACGCCCCGAACGCGACCATCGGGGCGAAGAGGGCGACCTTCGCGAGCACGACCCATCCGTAGCCGAATCGGAAGAGGGCGTCCACGCTGCCGACCAGGAGGATCGCGAGGACGAGTCCGCCCAGGAGGACGAGCCCGACGCAATACGCCGCCATGCGCGAGAACCGGCCGATCACGATGCGGGCGAGCGGCACCGAGGAAGGCTCTCGGAGGAACGAACGGACCCCGAAGATGGTGACGAGGCCGCCGACCCAGAGGGTCACCCCGAGGATGTGCACCGCATCCGCGACGACCCCGACCCCGGGTATCGTGAACTCAATGATCACCAAATCCGTCGCCGCGGCATGGGTCCCCGCAACGCCGATTCCGATCGCGGTGATTCCTAGGATGACTCCAATGAGCAGGTGTCGGCGCACGGCTTCTGGCGCTTGCTTCCGGGACCGCGAGAAGGCGTCCGATAGGACGACGAACAACGACGCGCCGAGGGCGAGGCTCAGGACAATTGAGAGCTTGTACGTGGACCCGACGATGGACCCGGCGCCTCCGCTCCCTTCGAGCACGTCGGTCAGCAGGAACAAACCGGCGAAGGCGAGGGCGAAGAGAAAGGCACCGGCTCGGGCCACGTTCGTGACGACTTGGAATCCCAGGCCGTACGCGGGCGTCTGTTTCACATCCGGATCGCGGCCGGCGGGGATCCACATGAACGCGCCGAGGACCGCGGCTCCGAGGGCGGCGGCGAGGCCCAGGAATCCGACGAATCGAAGGACGACCTCGAAAGGCGAGACCGGCGCGCCCGTGGATGTCGGGCCGCCCGGTGGCAGGGAGCCGGGCAGATTACCGTTCGCGTCTTGCACGCCGTAGGCGAAGGATCCGGCGGTGAAGTGGCCGTCCACCGCGGAGGTCGCGGTCCACGCGACCGTGAAGATACCGGGCCCGGTTGCGTTCAGGCGGACGGACATCGTGCGGCCGTCCGATGATAGGGTCACCGGAGGGAGGTCGAACCGAGCGCCGGTCCCGTTCGTCACGTCGATCGTGGCCGAGTTCGCTTCGATGGCCTCGGAGAGGGTCACGCTCAAGGACGTGGGCGTCGAATTGTACGGCAGGATCGCGTCCGGAAGCGGATCGGACGAGACGTAGTTTGCGTGCGCAGTTGCAGCGCCGGGAAGCAGCGCCACGATGAAGAGGGCTGCACCTAGAAACAGGACTGAACGGTTCATGGGGCACGACGCATCGAGCGGGACGCACGGACGGTGAGCACGAGGGAAGCCGCTCCGATCAGGACCGCGACGAGGGCCACGCCGATGAGAATGGTGAGGAGGGTCTGGAGCGCCGCGAGCTGGGCGTTCAGCTGCGCGATCGAGTTCTGAAGGTCGGTTGCGGTAGGTTCCGTCACCGGGAATTGATAATCCGATGTCTGGGCGACCGGGTCGAGGCCGACGGTTACATCAACCGGGGTCGTCGCGTTCAACCTTCCGGCGATTCGGACCGAATAGGCTCCGGGGACGGTGGGGATGACGTCAAACGTGTACCAGCCGGGTCGGCCGAACTGGGGCTCCACCGCCCTCACCACCAAGGCCGGTCCCGTGGTCAGGGTCGCATTCAGATCCCTCTCGATTCCAACGACCCAGGCCGTGGTCCCGTTGGAGAAATGATGCTGGATTCCCAAGTCGAGGCCGTTCAGCCCCCCCGCGACTGCGGGCTCGCTCCGCCATCCGACGGTCAGTTCGTACTCCCCCACCGTCACGTGATCGTGTGCGGCCACGGGGGTGACCATGGATAGCATACCCGCGAGAGCAACCCAAAACGGGAACATGGCGACGAAAGCAATCCGGAACCGATTCATTTTCTTCCCAGGTGTCCGATGAGGCGCTCCGATATTTGGTTTATGGCACAAATGTAAACCACCGGCCACGATCTCTTGCTCACATTGGAAAAGAGAAAAGGGGGAGCAGCACCCGATCGGGCTGCCGCTCCGTGGCTGGGGGGTTACGGTGAGCTGCTCGGTTGGACGTGCTTCTCGACGAGGAGGTACACGTTGTCGTACGTGCCATCCTGGTCGACGTCCTCCGCGTGGTAGGCGACGGAGACCCATTCGTGGGTGTCCGGGACGCCGTCCTGGTTTGGATCGGTCATCCGCTCCGCGCGGAACGTGAGGTCGACCTTCTCGAAGACGCCGTTGGAGTCCGCGTCGGTCCACTGTGCGTCGAGGCGCAGGTATGCGGTCTCCTCCGGCACGCCGTTCTGGTCTTCGTCGGTGACCTCCGAGCCGCGGGCCGTGACCGTCACGAGCTCTGGGTGGCCATCATCGTTCGCGTCCGTCGCCTGTGCATAGAGGACGAACGCGGCGGTGTACTCGGGGATGCCGTCGTGGTTCGCGTCACGGACCGCCGTCGCGTGGACCGTCACGTTCGTCGACTCGAACGCTCCGTTCGAGTTCGTATCGACCGCGAGGACATCGATCGTCGCGCCGCGGGTCTCGTCGACCAGGCCGTCGGAGTTGAAGTCCTTCTCCTCGGTCGCGACGAGGTGCAACTCGAGGCGGTCCGGGTGCTGGTCTTCGATCGCGTTCACGACGACCCCGTCGACGGTCGCGAAGGAGTGGTCCTCCGGGAAGCCGTCGCCGTTCCGGTCGATCGCGGCCTCCGCGCGGATCGTCAGGGTGGCCTTCTCGAAGATCCCGTTCGAGTTGTCGTCGAGGGCCTCGAAGGTCCCACTCAGGCTCGCGCGGTACTCCGGCGTGCCGTCCTGGTCCATGTCCCGCACGACGGCGGCGGTCAGCGTGAACCGGACGAGTTCCGGGTAACCGTCATCGTTCGAGTCCGTCGCGAGGGCCGTGATCTCGAGCGCCTTCCGGACCTCGAGGACTCCATCGGAGTTGGGGTCGGCGCGGGCGTACAGGTAGATCCGTCCCTCGACTCGCTCTGGGAATCCGTTCGAGTTCGCGTCCGTTGCGGCGAACGAGACTTCGATCCCGCGGGCGAGCTCGTCGAAGCCGTCGCCGTTGCGATCGAGGGCCTCGTATGCGGTGACATTCACTTGCGCAGTCTCATTGTGCCCGTCGTTGTTCGCATCCCGCGTGCTCGCGGCGAGGTCGATCGCGCCGCGGTACTCCGTCGTCCCGTTGTCCCCGATGTCGTACGTCTGGTAGACATGGACCTCGAGGTCCATGGCGTCCGGGGTGCCGTCGCTTGCGGTGTCGGTCATGCAAAGTTCCGCCGTGACCGTGCGGACGAATTCCGCGTTGCCGCTTTCATTCCGGTCGAACCGCTGCTCGCCAACGAACGTCACCATGACGGATTCCGGCTTCTTGTCGCCGTTCGCGTCCTTGGCGCTCAGCGTCCACAGGGCCTGGGCGGTGTATTCGCGGACGCCGTTCTCGTTCGGATCCGCAAACGCTTCGATCCCCTGGCGCCCTTCGAGCGCGTTGAAGATCCCGTCGGAATCGTTGTCCCAGACTTGGAAGTCGCGTGCGATCGTGAAGCCGGCCTCAGGCACGCCATTGTGGTTCGCGTCCAGGACACAGGTGCCGAGCATCCGCCCGTGCACGTACTCCGGGTTGCCGTCGTGGTTCGCATCCGTTGCGGTGAACTCGTTCTTCCAGGTGCAACCGCTCTCGTTGTCCCGCGGGGCAATGAAGTGCATCAAGTCCGGTGCACCGAGCACGTGGTCCGCATCCTTCGGCAGAACGCCGAAGCCGAATGTGTCGAGGGAATCGTTCGCGAGGTCATCGCGGGTCTGGTTCACCTCGCGCAGGGCCGGCACATCCGTGCCGACGGGATCGGGCTGTCGGTCCGAATCGCTCGCGGGGGCCGATTGGGAGCCGGCGGGAGCGTCGGAGGGGCTCGACGACGCGACCTGGGCCGCGGGCGGGGCCGGCGTGGGGCCGGGCGCGCTGGACGCGGACAGGACCTCGTGCGATTGACTCGAGTCCACCGCACCCTGGGCGGTCAAAGTCGCGCCGCGATTCGAGGGCGTGTAGCCCAGGAGGCGCAGATACGTTCCGTCGCGCATCAGTCCGCCGCCCACCATCGGGAGGACGGCCGCACTCACCGCGACTACTCCGAGCGCGATCGCCAGCGCCAGGAACAGGGCGCGGGGCGGGCGTTTCGAGACGCAGTAGGCTTGCATCGGAATCCACCTTTGCAATGCATACGCCAGGCCGGAGGCTTATCAAGACCCGCAAGAGTCTTCCCGATGGCTTTATCATCTAGAAGGGGCGGCGTCAAGGGCGATCGTTTCCGGTCCTGATTCCGGTAGCCTCCCGGGCCGCCCGAGCCGTATCGGCCCGTCCCCACGATCGAGTGCGTGGACCCCGATTTCGCGTGGAGAAAACCGTGCGGTTCGCCTCCAAATTATCCGGGTACCACCGGATGTATGCTGTCTTCCTCTCACACCTACATGAGCATCCACGACCATCCTCACAAGCGTAAGGGGGAGGCGAGGTGCCAGGAATTCGTGGCCGCACCGTGGACGCGCTCCGGGCATACTTGCTGCTCCGAGGCCCCGCGACCGCGCAGGACCTGCGCGGCAGTCTGCACCTGTCGCGCGCGGAGACGTATCAAGTGGTCCGCAAAGCGGCGGATCGAGGCCTCATCAAGGTCGTCGCGCACGTCCATACGGACGACAACCATCGATCCCAGGCCTGGGACGTCGATTCCCCCGACGGCGAGCTCCTGTGGCGTCGGCAGGAGCAGCACATCCGCGGCCGCTATTGTACGTGCCTTCCGGTGGACCCGCGGGGCGGGAGGACCCGAGAGGCATGAAGGAGTCCTGCTACCTGGTCGTCTGGTGGGTCTGTCAGACTCCCCAGGTCGCGCTGTTCGACCATCTCGAGGCCGCGAAGGCGGCGGCCAATGTGCGGAACGCCCTCATGGTCACGGTGACCGGGACCGCCGTCGAGATCGATGAGGTCGTCGACTGGTATCGACGCAACGATGAAGGCGACCCGCTGCCGGCGGAGTGGCGCGATGGCTTGGGGCAGCCTCGCGTGCCTTGGGGTCCTCAACTGAATCCGCGGCCGAGTGCGCGGCCTGTGGCCGCGCCCAAGGGTTGACCGATCGTTCATTGTCGCCCAGAGAGTCCCCGGCGCTCCGACGTGGCGGAAGGCTCAAGCGGCGCGTACCGCCTTCGTCGCCGACGCAGCCCGAAGGTGAGAAATCCTACGCGGTCGGACACATGGACGGCACTGATGGTCGTGCTCGCGATCGTGCTTCTCCTCCTCATCGTGATTTTCGTTCCTCGACCCAATGTCCGTCTCACGAATGCTCGATATCAGACGAGCTCATGCGATCCGGTCACATCGACCGTTATCGCCACGGCGTACGTGACCTTCACCAACTCGGGCATGCTCGACGGCTACATTATTGCTCGATTCTACGTCGACGGCGAGCGGCGCGCGACAACCGGATTCCCCGTGGCTGCACAATCGACGGTCGAGGCGACCTTGGTGGCAACAATCCAGGGATGCTCTTCTCATCGCTATGACCTGGACACCTGTTTTCCGTCGGGAGATTCCGCCGGAACGTGCTAGACTCGATTAGATGGAAATTCATCGCCGACAAAATGACTTGGGAGCAACGTCGTCTCCTCGACCGCTTGCCTCTCATTGAAAGGGGTGCGGACGGCCTGGCGTTTCAACCGCACACCGAGGAGCTGACCTCTGGTTCGGTCCGCGAACGGAAGGAAGAACGCATTAAGTAGCGCGGCCCGCATCGGCGCGCAACTCATGCCCTCCCGGCCGTACAAGGATCTCATCATCTACGGCTGCTTCGTGTTGAACCGGCTCGTGGCGGAGATGGGAATCGACCTTTACCAGGGTGGGCTGGACGCGAAGCTCGCCCTTATCGTGCCGAACCAACACGGCTTGTCGAAAGAGGAAGTGAAACGCGAGATCAAGTCGAATCACTTCATGACGGATCGGGTGATCGAGTCGCTCCAGAAGGAGGGCCACGCGACCGTCGAAGTCGTTGAGGGTCACTACCGGATCCGCATCACCCGGGAGGGCGTGCTCCACATTCGTCGCTTCAACGAGTTCTACCGAAAGGTGTACCAGGAGCAAATCCGGGACCACTACCGGTTCACGAAAGCGCCGTTCTGGCTTCGCGACTGACCACCGTCGAACACCCCGCCGAAGCGGAGCGAGTTAACCTTAAACAAGGTTGACTTGGAGGAACCGGCATTCCGAATTCCGGTCTTCCTGGGTGGTCGGCCTCGATCGCGATTCAGGCGGCCGCGGGAGTGCCCGTCATACTCGTCACGGGTTCGACGACGACCGGGATGAAGTCGTACGTGCCGTCATCCCGTTCGATCGCGAGCTCCAGGGAGCACACGAATGTCGAGCCGCGGATCTTCACGCGGGCGGATTCTTTCGTCAAAAAGTCGTAGACATCAGGGGTGACGCTCTCGTCTCCCTTCGATCGCCAGAGCACGAGGATCCGGGCCGGCGGGATTTTCGTGGCGGCCGACGTGTCTTCGATCGCGGTCTTCAGGGCCTGCAAATCCGCGAGGGTGGGTGCGCGCTCGAAGGCTTTCACGAACACTGCGAACCCGGCCGAGCCGAGGCTCGTGAATCGCCACAAGCTCGAGGGCTCCCGCCGAACGTACGCGTCGAACGAGTACGTGAGGCCGCTTTTCCCGGTGAGCAGCGCCGGCGTCGCGACGGCGCCGGGGACTGCCATCATCCCGCGTACATCGGAGCTCGTGGCCCCGAGGTGTGTGAGGATGCGTTGAACCGTGTCCCTTCCTTCGGGAACATACACGACCGGATCCGCCTGACGCACGCGCTGGATCACGCGATGCCGCAGAGCGAAGTAGTCGAAGAACGATCGCAGGTCCCGCATCAATTCGAGGATGCTAAAGCCGAGGATGAAGAGCGCCACGAGGACCGCCCCGAGGAACAGGAGCGGGCCCATGGACAGGGCCTGCAGCGCGCCAAAGACGATCGCGAGTCCCAAGAGGATGAGCCGGGCGGTCGACGTCTTCGCGAGCCGAACTCCGAGCAGGAAAATCAGGATCGGGAGGAACAAGAGGAGGGTGAGGCCCGCGCCTCCGCCGGGAAACGAGACGAGGAGGATGAGGAAGAAGTCGAGGAGGAGCCACACGGACACGAACCACCGCACGTAGCGCAAGGTCTTGCGGATTTTCGGCGTCTGTCGGTCCACGGACTCCGCGAGATCGAAGATTGCGGCGATCGGATCCTCTACCGCGCGCGCATCGCGAGTCGGTCGGACGCGGTCCATGGTCGAAGACGAACCTGGTTGTATATAATGAGGTCGGGAAGATTCGGACCTCCGCTCGTCATGGCCTCGGAATGCTTTTCCATGAACGATCCCTCTCCGTTCGGAGGCGACGGCCTTGTCACGAAGCCCTCGACAACTTGCGTTCCCTCGACTGGCGAAGAAAATCCTCGATGACTATTGGTCGTTTCACCCAACCACCGCGGCCGCCGCAGGGATTCATCGGTACGATGGGATCCTGCCCGTCTACACCGTCCCGGCGCTTCGCGCCTACCTGACGCGGGTCCAGGGATACCTCGAGAGGCTAGCTCGACTCGACCGCGGCGATGGCCTCTCCCGGCAGGTCCGGCTTCGACTCGGCGTCCTTCGCGGTCTCCTCCTCTCCGAGCTGTCCGAAATCGAAGACCAGCGACTGCCGAGGGCGTTCCCGCTGTACTTCCTGCTCCGCATGAACATCGTCAACTATCTCCTGAGGAAGTACGCTCCGCTCGACCGTCGCGTCCGGGCAATCGGAAAGCTGGAGTCCCAGGTCCCACGCTTTCTCAGGGACTTGCGCTCGACGCTGGACCGTCGCCTCGCGGAGACCTTTTTCGAGATCGGGGAGATGGCCGCGACCGGGATGCTCGACGCATACGCGCGCGAGCTGCCTGAGATCTTGGGCGGCGTTTCGCCAAGCGTTCGAACGTATGTGGAAGGCACGAATGAAACGGCGACCGCGGAACTGAAGGCCTTCGTGAACGACCTCGCCGCGAAGTACCGCCCGCGACTGAAGACCGATTTCGCCCTCGGCCGACGCAAGTACGAGCGGATGATTTTCGCGGAACATCTGGTTCGCATTCCGGTCGAGCGACTCCTCGACGTCGGTCGAGCAGACCTGGACGCCAACGGCAGACGATTCGAGGAAACCGCGAAGCGAATTGATCCCGGAAAAGAGCCGGCGCAGGTGATCGAAGGCATTGCCGCGGACCATCCGACTGCGGAGCGCTTAATCGACGACACACGTGCAATGCTCGAGGAGATTCGACAGTTCGTCATCGCCAACGACCTCGTCGCGGTCCCATCGGAGGAGCGGGCTCGAGTGATCGAGACCCCCCGATTCTTCCGCTTCGCGACCGCCGCGCTCAATCCTCCCGGGAGCTTCGAGAAGGTCGCGCGGGAGGGCTTCTACTATGTGACACCCGTCGAGGAATCGTGGCCGCCGGAAAAACAGGAGGAATGGCTTCGCCACTTGAATTACACGATGCTCCGGAACATCTCTGTCCACGAATGTTATCCCGGACACTATGTCCACTTGCTCCACCAGAACCGCCTTCGCGACACGGTCCTCAAGAGTTACTTCTCGTACGCGTTCACGGAGGGCTGGGCGCACTACTGCGAGGAGATGATGGTCGAGCGAGGATTCGGCGACCTCCGACTCAAACTCGCCCAGCTGCAGGACGCCCTCCTGCGCAACTGCCGGTACATCTCATCGATCATGATGCACACTGACGGATGGTCGTGGGAGGACGCGACCCGGTTCTTCATGGAGAACGCCTATCTCGACCGGTTGCCCGCGGAACGCGAGGCGAAGCGCGGCACGTGGGACCCCGGATACCTGAACTACACGCTCGGCAAGCTCATGATCAAGAAACTCCGCGCGGATTGGTCCCGACAACACCGGGGTGCCAGCCTCCGCGAATTCCACGACGCGCTGCTCGGACTTGGCGCGCCTCCGCTGGGACTCGCGCGAGAGCATCTGCTCGGCAAGGATGCGGGACCCGCTCTCTGACCTCCTCCGCGAAGCGCCGAGCGAGGCGCGTCGCATCCTTTATTAAAGGCCGGTTCATGGGCCGCCCGTCGGGGTGGCTCAGCCTGGTGGAGCGTCGGACTCATAGGGTTCTGCCGTAGCCTGACCGCGGCGCTCCTGGGACATCCGAAGGTCCGGGGTTCGAATCCCCGCCCCGACACCTCCCGTCGGGGCGTTCCTCGCAAATCTTCATGCCGTGGTCGTCCATCGAAGTCGAGTCGGAGAAGCATGGTCGGAGGACCGGGTACGGCGTGGCCCGCCGGTGCGACGCTAATCGGACTGTCAGGGCCACGGCTGCGGCAAGTTGGGATCGCCTTGGTCGGCATCGGACTTCTTCTCTTCTTCTTGTCATTCGTCCCAATCTTCCTCGCGTTCAACAGCTTCATGCAGAATCCGTTCGGGAGTGCGGGCTCGATGTTCGGCTCGTTCTTCTTGTCATTCCTCATCGGCGCCCTCGGGATCATACTCCTTGGCGTCGGCGGATTTGCCCTGCGCCTCGGTCTGGTGCGACCCGTGACGAGCTACGTTGCGACGGAAGCAGCTCCCGCGATTCAGACCGCGGCGACGGCGTTCGGGGAAGGCATCCGAGAGGCGGGCTTCGGAACCGCCGGAGTCGGAAGCACGCTCGTGCGTGTGAAGTGCCGCAACTGTGGATACCTCGAAACGGAAGACGCGGAGTTCTGCAGCAAGTGTGGCCAGCGGATGTGATTCATTTCGCTGGTTGGTGCGTTTCTTCGATCTGTGCGAAACGCGTGATGGCCGGGCGATTGACGACGGGTGATTTGTAACACGCGATGTTACACACGTCAAAATATCCTTCCAGGTGCTCCGGCCGCCCGGAGATGGTGCGGGAGGTCCTCTCTCGCACGCGGACGGAGGGGAATCGAATGGCCGATGAGAAGAAATCGAAGATGTCGAGACGGAGTTTTCTGCAGAAGACGGCGGTGGGAGCGGCGGCCGTCGGTGCGATGGCCGCGGCGCCGACGATCCTGAAGATGACGGAGAACGTCCAGGCGGCTACGCCGTCGGGCGATGTGAACACCCCGGTCATGGCGTACGTGAAGGACGCCGCCCAGGGGACCGTCGTCGTGATGTGGGGCACGCAAGAAATCGTGACGAGAGATCCCGGGCTCGTGAACCGACTCACGACGTACGCGAGGTGAGCTCCCATGTCGTCCCATCGCGAGGCGCCGACGATTTCGAAGGATCCGGTCGCCGACAACACGGACCTGTACGCGTTCGTCGACCCGGTCGACACCTCGAAGGTCACGATCCTCTCGAACTTCATCCCGCTCGAGGAGCCGGCGGGAGGCCCGAACTTCTTCCAGTTCGGAGACGACGTCTTGTATGAGATCTTGATCGACAACAACGGCGACGGCGTCGAGGACGTCACCTACCAGTTCCGATTCAAGACGACGACGCAAAACCCTGCGACCTTCCTCTACAACACGGGGCCGATCGGCTCGCTGACGGACCCGGACTGGAACGTGCGGCAGCTGTACTCCGTGACGAAAGTCGTCGGCCCTCGGAGGACCGGGAGCTCGACCCTCCTCGGCTCCGACCTGCCGACCCCGCCGGTCCGGATTGGCCCGCGCTCCACGCCGAACTACGCGACGCTGGCGGACGCCGCGGTGAGCAGCCTCGGCGCCGGCGTCAAGACGTTCGCAGGCCAGCGGGGCGAAGGCTTCTACGTCGACCTCGGCTCGATCTTCGACCTGGGAACGCTCCGGCCGTTCCAGAACCTGCACCTGATCCCGACGCCCGCGGCGCCGGGCGTCAACGGAACGAAAGGCTTCAACGTCCACACGATCGCGATCCAAGTCCCGAAGACCGACCTGACCCGAAACGGGTTCAATCCGTCGGACCCCGCAGATCCCCGGTCCGTGATCGGCGTCTGGTCCGCTGCGAGCCGGCGCAAGGGGACGATCCGGGAGAAGAACGCGCGGATCGTGCAGAGCGGGCCGTGGGTCCAGGTGAGCCGGCTCGGCGAACCGCTGATCAACGAGGTCGTGATCGAGCTGGGCGAGAAGGACCTCTGGAACAGCCAGACCCCGGACGGGGATTCCCAGTTCGTCGACGACTACGCGCACCCGCAGCTGCAAGGCCTCTTGCCCGTCCTCTATCCGGGCGTGTTCCCGAAGCTCGCGGCCCTCTCCGGGACCGGGGCCTCGCGGGCCGACTTGATTGCGATCCTCCTGACGGGGATTCCGTCCGGGATCATCCCGGGATTCCAGAACTCGAACGGCCCGACCCAGGCGGACGAGCTGCGCCTAAACCTCGCATTCGCTCCGAGCTATCCGGCCACGGACTCCGGCATCAACCCGCCCGGAGACAGCGCGAAGCGCTTCGGCCTCCTGGGAGGCGACCTGGACGGCTTCCCGGACGGCCGGCGGGTGTTCGACAACGTGACCGCAGTCGAACTGCGAGCGATCGCGGGCGCCACGTACCCCTTGATCGACAGCAGCTTCACACCCGACGCCGCGGCCGGTCTGCTAATGGATGGGACGAAGGAGGACCTCCCGTTCATCCCGAAATTCCCCTACCTGGCGGTGCCGTACGAGGGATACGAGCACTCGCACGACCCGTGAGGGTTCGACAGATCGCCGGGAAATGATTATCAGATCCGGGAGCGGGCCGGCTCCCGGATTCCCCCCTTTCGTACAACGAGGGTCATCTTGCCTCCGGCCGTGACGGTCGCTATGAACCTGGTGGCCCCCTCCGGATGGGCTTGAAGATATTGTGTCGAGTCGAGCCACATCACGCTTATCATGTGGTGCCTCTGGTTCGAAAATTGTCCCAATACGGCTATGACCCGGCATCGAGGGGTGCCGGCCAAGGAGGTGAAAGCACCATGGAAGCGACCCGCGCGAAGTCAGGGTCGGGGTTCGGCCAATCGTGGCGCGAACTCTCGCACACGCCGACGCACCAGGTACCGATCGTGCTTGGCGCGTTTGTGGCCCTGATCACGGGCAT
>Ga0209237_1000835_pt1 | contig 17743 bp, 15 predicted proteins | sample GraSoi013_1_40cm_2_FD_185820 | JGI IMG/M metagenome (GOLD analysis project Ga0209237, IMG submission 185820) | Grasslands soil microbial communities from the Angelo Coastal Reserve, California, USA - Sample 10_02_2013_1_40cm (SPAdes) (version 2) | ecosystem: Environmental > Terrestrial > Soil >... | reverse complement strand
ACCCGTTCTGGGACAGATGGGACAGCACGTAATGGATTATCGGGTTCGGACCCAACGGAAGCATTGGCTTGGGCCGGGTAAACGTGAGAGGACGCAGACGCGTTCCCTCCCCACCGGCCAGAACTACAGCCTTCAAAGCTCAGGCGAGATCGAGATCGATGCCTACTCGCGCTCTTCCTCCATCAGAAGTTCGGGTCGGCCATGTATAATATGCCTAGCGGCGGGTTTCAGAGTGCCCACGGGATACCCGCCATCTCTTGCGGGTCTAGAAAATGGTCACGGGGAAAATGAAAAAAGAGATGTTGCATGAGAAGTGCGAAAATCAGTTCTGTTCAAACAGGCGTGTCAACCTGTCCGCTACTTCCTTCAATTTGTCCTTGTACTCGACCATTTTTGAAGCGTTTGACTTCGCTAGGTCCTCGAAGTAAGAGACGAAGTCTCTCATCTCGCTCACCATGGAGTCTACGGAATTCGGTCGCTGGGAGAATGGGAACCCGAAGGGAAACGTTCCCTCGTCTTTGCCTTTGTCGGTGAGTTCGTAGCGACCATCTTCTCTCTTCCTTATGGCGCCCTCTTGGACCATCTGATCCAAGAGCGGATAGATTGAGCCTGGCGATGGACGCCAGCCTCCCCAGCTCATCTTCTCGATCTCGTCGATAATCTCCGCGCCGTTCTTTGGTGATCGTCCTATCATAGAGATAACCCAGGGTCTGAGCCATCCTCGCCTCATTCCACCCCAATGTCTATGTCCCCACATTCGTTATCCGATATCGTTTATTCGATATCGGGTATTAAGCTCTTCGGTCCTCTACTCTTGATCCAGAAAGCGGCAGAAACACCTCCGACCAAGGCAAGTAGGGCCACAATGCCGAATGACACTTCCAAGCCCAGGAATTGGGAGACGTAGCCACTAGCGAGTCCCAGAATCGACGCGCCCACTGTCTGACCTGAGGAGAGAACCCCGAAAGACCGTCCAGATTGTTGACCCACGGAACCCAGGTAGCGGGACAACTCCGTGTACGTCAAAGGGTATGTGGCGGAAATTGAGAATCCGGTAACGAGCAGAGTTATCGATGCAAGGATCGCGTTTCCCGAAAACAGTGTGAAGGCCGCAACGGAACAGGATGCAACGAGGTAGGAGATGGCTAAGAGAACATTCGTTGGGACGAAACGCGTCCAGCCTCCAGTGGCAATCGCTCCTAGTGACGCGAAGGCAATGAAAGCAGAGACTATGAGGTTCGCTTGTGAAACGTCCAAGTGTGCGCGAGTTCCCAGAAAAATATTCGCGAAGTTCAAGATGACCGCATAAGTTCCACCAGAAATGAACGCTGCGAGGACGAAGAAGAGAGGAATAGTGCGCTTTGTTTGCGGCTTAAAGCTGGAGGGAGTTTGAAGATCGTCAGACTTCGCGGAATGCCGACCACTTAGAAAAGTCAGCGTTAGAACTACGTCAGCTAAAGTCCAGGCGGCAAACACAACGAATGTGCCACGCCAGCCCACTGCTAGATAGAGAGGGGCTGAAGTCAAGAACACAAGTAAGACTCCGACGTTGCCGAACGCGCTCTGGAATCCCATAGACTTCTGCAACCTTGGACCGCCATACGATTTCGAGATAGTCGATATTCCAACGGGATGGAAAAAGCTGGAGCCCAATCGTAGAAGAATCACTGAAGCTAATAGACTCAGGAAACCTGTTGCAAAGACGAAGGAGATGACCGAGACGGTGATGACTGATAATCCTATCGCGAGAAGTCTACCAGGATCTCTTCCTTCACTGTAGTGGCCAACCACTGGCTGGAACAGGATATTGACCAAGTAGCCGAGGGCGACGATAATGCCTACCTGGAATACGGAGATGTTGAACAGCGCCAAGACAATCGGAAAAAGGCTGGACAGGAGATAGACTGAACCATCGTTGGTAGCGTGGTTCAGAGAGACTAGATAGAGAATCCTATTCGAAGAGCTAGTCAAGGCGGATTTTTGAGAGGCCAATAGGTGACTAATGATCTTGATAGTTCTTGAACGAAGTCGTGGGTCGATCTGTTTCCTATTCTCCTAGCTTGTTTCCACAACTCTGGCAGAACTTTGAGGTTCCAGATACTTGGGCCCCACACTTGGCGCACAGTCGAGTCGGGGACATCGTTGCTTTCAACTCATCACCCAATTTTGCGAGATAATTCGTTATGCTCCCTCCGATCATGATAACTGCTCCTACGAGAACAATGCTCAATCCTACCGACAGCATCTCTGAATTGGCCAAGAAAACCGTGATGTATTGTGTGCTTCCAGCCGCCGTGCACGCAGACCCCGACGAGCCAATGCACTGAATGTAGCCTACCTCGCCGAAACCGCCGATCAAGGCAAAGACAGCGCCGACAGCTAAAATTATCGCACCGATTTCAAACAAACGATTCTTTTGCAACAAACGATCCCGATCACCACCCGGAATGCTCCTTTATGCGGTTTTTGCCGGGAAGAGCGACCCCTCGATTCGCAGGCGGATTCACAGGTTCCTTGGAACCGATTGCATTGCTTCTTAGAGCAGTTTGTTTGGCTTGGCTTCGATGAGGTCGAACTGACCTTCTTTCCTGAATATCTTGGTCAAGGCGAATCCCGTGGAGTGGAGCAGGTTTCTCCATTCCGACTCGGTTCGTTCTTCGCCACCAGTCATTATCATCATCGTAAGGTCGAGTTGAGATCCTATCTCGTCTCGGTCTGTAAGCACGTTGTCCCGAATTAGAAGGGTGCCGTCCTCCTTGATTGCTTTACGACAGTTTGCTAAGATAGTTGCTGCTTTATCGTCGGGCCAGTCATGGAGAATGCGCGAGAGAACATAGACGTCACCGCCTTCGGGGACAGAATTGAAGAAGGATCCGCGGACAATTTGGCACCGATCAGCTACTCCCTTCGTTTTTAGCTGCGACTGAGCCTCTTCAGTCCCTTGTGGAAGGTCGAAGAGGATTCCTTTCAATCCGGGATTGGCCCGAATGATTGAGGTGATTAGATCTCCTCGCCCTCCGCCCACATCGACTATCAGATGTTTGCCTGAGTAATCGTAGGATTCGAGGGGGTTCTCCAGACGTCTTAACGATTGAGCCATCGCCTTGTTGAAGGTCGAACTTGCATCTGGGTGGTCGGCCATCCATTCAAAGTGGCCTTTGCCATACATGTGGTTGAATGCTGTCTCTCCTGTTCGGACATTGTGCAACAGATCTCCTGTCGCCTTGTAATTTTCTTCTCCAGCGAAAATTGCGTTGTACCTCATTGATTCAGGATCGTCGTTGCGGAGCAATTCACCTATAGGTGTGAGTCGAAACTTTCTGGACTCGTCCTGTGTGAATATGCCTAGAGCGGCCAAATGTCTCATAAGTCGAAGGAGTGCTTTGGGGTTCGCTCCTACTTCTTTTGCAAGCTCGTCACTCCTCATGGGTCCGCGCGTAAGGTGGTCGGCGATCCCGAGTTTAGCAGCAACGTACAGAGCTTGCGTAGACTTGTATCCTGATATCATTTCAAAGAGTTTCGGTCTTGGCGATTCCATCGATTGCGCATGTTCATCCCTTCTATGATTAAGAACACTTGTCAAGATAGAGCGTCAAGCAACGTCGGCTACCCCGACCATATCTCAAACCTCTGCACTTCTAATGGACGGTGATGGCATCCGTTGGTGATGGGCATCTCTCCCAGGCAGGGTGTCCCAGTCATCGTCTCGACCCTGGGATCCCAACTGCGTCGAACGTCGACCTTACGACTGCTCCCTTCCGGGCCTCGCCGGATTCGACCGTGAGAAGGTAGCAACCCTCTCTTCAGAGAGCGCTCCTCCGCCGCCGACCTGTTAGGGCAGAGTTTCATAGTTGACAGCCGAGTCTTCTGCCTGGTCGAGGCTACCGCTCACCAGCGTTAGCGGACTCCCGCATAGGTCGATTTCGGGTAACAGGAAACGACCAGCTTCCCAGTCCCCCACCACCGCCCAAACAGACCGCGCCGAAACAGTCGATATAAGAATACTGGGCAACGTTTTGGGATGATTCCATGTGTTTTCGTTTGAGCCTTGCAGCAGGGTCGATTATGTCTAGTCGGCCTGCGTCAAGCAGGAACCCTCAGGGAACACCAGGGTGGCTGAAGCCTGTCTCAGGTGCTGGATGCGAGATTTCAGCAGGAGTCCGGATTCGAGATACCCAGACCAGCGTAACGATGGGAATTGCAATAGCCGGGAAGAAGCAGTAGCCGAAATACGTGCCCGCCTGAACAAAGTAACACTTCCAAACGGAGAGAGAGTCACAGCCCTCGGGGTAAACCGTGAGAGCATCGAGGGCCCACCAGGCCCAAAACAGGATTCCAGGGATTGCGAAGCAACTGAGACCGACAAGAGCGCGGCGATGGGTGGGTATCTGCCCTCGTCTGCGCAAGAGTCCGACGACGATCAGGACAAGGCTTGCCACTGTAAGGCCCAGCGAGATCTGTGCCACGAACACGGATAACTTGGCTTGGGCAAGGAGGTCGCCCGTGTCGATCATAAGTGATACCGGGAAGAGCCAATATGCAAAGACCAGTTCCAAGGCTAGGCTGGCGAATACGAAGCGTTGATCCAATTCTGCCTTGAAGGTGATAGCCTCTGTCGATAATAGTCGTTGCGGGTCTGCAAGGCAGCTCTCTCTAACCTATGACTAGCTGATGCTAGTCCTTTTACATGGACGCTTTTCTGAACCGAGAGCCATGGACGACGAAGAAACAGAGCTCGAAGAAGGCGAGTCAGAAATCGGGGAGACAGCGGCCGAGACCCCCGAACGAGTAGCGTCAAGCAGGACTCTCGTTGACATACCTGTCATTCCCTTTGAGCCACCAACTACGGGGAGCGGGCATGATATTGGAGAAAAGCAGGGGAAGCTTCGTACCGCGATTCTTGAACGAGTTTCACAAAGTGAGCTTGCGAAGTTTAAGGAAGCGTTGAAGGGGCATCTTGTAACAATAACGTTGGGATTCTTTCTCTGGAAAGGCTCGACAAAGACAACGAACACTCGAGCTGTGAAGGACTTGGACAATCTGATGAAGATAATTTTCGATGTCCTTGGCAAAGGTCAACAAGGACTGGGTCTGCTCGAAGAGGACAGCTACATCTGCGAAGTCTACGCGAAGAAAGAGCTGGTCGAGGATCAGGCCGAGGAAGGACTCAGGATCATAATAGAAGAATACGAAGACGAAGTAATGCAAAAGGTGCTAAAGGAGTTCTACTCGAAGAAGAGCAAGGTATCTCCCTAGAGCGGCGGAGCCGTCTCGCTCAACTTCTCTTTGGGAAGCTTGGCCCACTTGAGAAACTCGGCACTAGGCTTCTCCTCCTCGTAGAGTTCTTTTCGACGACACTCCAAAGGATTCGGCTCCACGCTAGCAAGTTCTGCAGCCGTGATGACCCGATGCCCAATCTTTTCAGCGGACTTTCTCACTGGTTCAAGGAACTTGTACCAGCCCTCATCCCTTAACAGGTGATGATCTATGACCAGAGTTTGGACTTCCTTTGCGATCATTTCCATGTGAATCAGTGCTGTTCGGAAGAATTCTTCGCCAATTCTGAATCCCTGCAGATACGTAGGTGGTCCCCCCAAGATCACCAAACTGGGTTTCTCGTCAAGTATGACTTTGACGGTTTCTTTCGAGACTGGCCCTTGAACGTCGGGCGCGAAGACGATTTTTTCGTCTGACTTCTCGATCATGCAAGGCAGGACCCATCCAAGGCCTGATTCATCTTCACCGTGTGGTTGTGGGGGAGGGAAGCGGATGGTTGTTTTTCCAAACTCGAATGTTCGGTTATCGGCAGTCTCGAATTTCTCCGCCCACTTTTCAGCGGCTTGCTTGAACATCCAACCCCGACGCCGCTGTGCCGTGTTGATCTTGCTTCGAAAGTCCTTGGCGAGTACTATCTTCCCAGTGTATGTCCTCTCTGACAGTTCAGGAGTGCTTCCAAGCCAAACAGGGTCGAGGTAGTTGGGGGTATGATGGTCGTTGTGATAATGGGAAATCGTTACGACTTTGGCCTTGGCCGCAGCCTCGTTGATCCTCTCACGAGCCTCATCCCTCGCTCTGAACTCTCGAGGATGAGGCATCAATCGGAACCTGGGACCCAGGGCTACCCCAGCATCCAACAAAACGGTCACGTCCCGAGTTCGCACCAGAGTACACATTGAACGGACGCCGAGGCTTTCGAACGCCAAGGGCGTGACTGTTATCGGAGCCGAGGGTGAGTTCTCCTAGTGTCTTCCAGATCAACGGTCTGTAGATTAATCGCACTATGCGCTATTTTCATAGATGTGTAATTGTCACCGACTTTGGTGGGGCTCGGTTGGACTCAGCTATTATCCACGCATCTCCAGACGCTGGAAGAGAGTTAGCCTTCCAATTGTCGCAACGAGTGTCGGACCCGAATCACCCTTACTGCCACTATTGTGAGGAGTCGACCTACCATGAGTACGACCCATACTTTCACGCTTGGGTGTGTCAGACTTGTTTCGGAGGAATGATTCGAGTAGACAAGAAGGACCCGCTCTCAGTTATTCGAGCGGAGCTAAACAGTCTGGCACTTCACGTCGCCAAGAGCGGCTATAACACAGAAGTAAAGGGGAAACTCAGAGAAGCCGCTGCGCGACTTCAAAAGCTCTCCGAACAGCCGTAAACAGCCCTTCTCTTTACCAACAATTATCGCTGACTTCCGGACTTGCAAGGCTAGACTTTCAATCTGAAATGAGACAGCAAATATCGAGTTAACAGAACGGTTTTATTCATTCACTGCCACTCCCGAAATCGGGTCCGATGACTTCTCTGGCCCAACGGACAAGTCCTAAGGGACTGGATGAAGTGGATCTTGAGACCCGTAACCACGGGCAAGAATGAGCGAGGACCCATTCAAAATCAGAACCATCATAACTGTAACGACATGACCGTGAGACCAACGCGATAATGAAGCAGGACACCGAGACTCCACAGACGCACTCCAGCAAAAGGTGGCTTGTTCTCGGTTCAGTCCTGACCTCCCGTGTCATCTACACTATCAACTGGTTCAACATAGCCCCACTTCTCGGTGCCACGGGTCTCATCGCTCTCGGACTGAGCATCGATCTGCCATCCCAAGGGCTTCTCACTTCTTCATTTCTACTAGGCGCGGGAATATTCCAGATTCCCGCAGGAATCGTCTCGGCAAGATGGGGCCCCAAGAACACTTCTCAACTAGGAATGTTGGTTCTTTCTCTCTCTGGAGTAGGAGAAGGACTCTCTCCAAACTTCCCAGTACTTCTAGTGTCAAGATTTCTGTTAGGACTTGGAGCTGCCCTGTTCTTCGCGCCTGCGATCGGGATTCTGACCCCCTTGTTCCGTCAAGAAGAGGAGGGGCTAGTCTTGGGTCTCTACAATAGCTGCTTCAACATAGGGGGAGCAATCGGACTGTTCGGCTGGGTTCTAGTCACAGACTTCCTCGGATGGCGGGGTGGCTTGGTGCTGGGCGGGGTGATTGGCGTGATCTCGGTCTTGATCGGACAGATTGTTATTCCTCGGGACAAAGTGATCCCGCGAACTCAAAGGCGATCGATGAGACCCGTTTTCAGGAATCGAAACATCTGGCTCATTGCTTTCGGAGTCCTGGGTTTTTGGGGAGCGATCTTCTCATCGTCCACCTTTCTTGAAGCATACACTAAAGATGTCTACGGAATTACTCCGTACATTTCGGGGTTGATGGCTTCAACGATCATGTTCGCAAGCATATTCGGCGGACCCATCGGAGGCTATCTGTCCGATCGTCTCAGAAGACGAAAGATCTTCATCCTGGTCCCGGGAATGCTTGGCTCGCTGGGAATAATCCTGTTCGGGGTCTCTCAGCCACTTGAGCTCTGGTTCCTCATACCTCTCGTTGGGTTCCTAGATGCTATCGTCTTTTCCACGATGTACGCTAGTCCAAGCCAGTATCCTGACGTGGGCCACGAGTATGCGCCTCTAGGAATAAGCATCATCAACTCTGTCCAGATACTAGGCAGTTTTCCAATCCCAATAATCTTCACATTTCTCGTGAAGACCTATGGGCAAAACTACGCCCCCGGCTGGTTTTTCATGGGGGGCTTTGCCTTGGCCATGATGTTGTTGATTCTGGGGATTAGAGAGCCGTTCAAAGCAAATTCGAACACATCAATATAGTCTGTAGAGTTCGTCTTGCGGGACCGCGACGAGATTCAGTTTCTTGCCCTCCTTCAAGAGGAAGCGTCCTTTCTTTCGCGGCGTGACTCGGCCAACCTCCGAGACCATTACTTCCCGATTCCTCAACGCATTCATCACTCGCCCCACACTGTCTGGTGCCACCGCTGCAAGCAGGCAACCAGAACTCATCAGCTTCAACGGATCCAAATGTAGCTCCGAGCAAATCTTCGAGGTTTCCGTCGCCACGGGAATTCTGTCAGCCCAAACCTCTATTCCAAGACCTGAGGCTTCGGCCAATTCCCACAAACCGTTCAAAACGCCCCCTTCAGTCGGGTCGTGCAAGGCGTGGACCCCCGCGATCTTCGAGATGCTCATTGCCTCTTCGACTATGCTAATATGTTTCGCGAAACTCTGTGCCTTTCGGACCGTCTCGCGTTTAATCCTCCTCAACCGTTCCGAATATTCGGATGCGAGGATCGCGGTCCCTTCAATTCCCGCGGTCTTCGTCATCAGTATCCAGTCGCCAATACGCATGTTGGCCGAGCTAAGGACCCTGCCTTCAATCTCACCTATCATGAATCCCGCAATGAGGGGCCTGTCCAGACCTCGTGTCACCTCGGTGTGTCCGCCGGCGATTGTGACTCCCAGACTTCGTGAAGCTCGATCTATTCCGCTCATTATCCTAGCTAGAGTCTTCTCTCTGGTGCCTGGAGGGAGAAGCAGCGTGCACATGTACCATACTGGCTTAGCTCCTGTCGCGGCGATGTCGTTGGCGTTGATGTGAACGGAATGTTCACCGATGTGTTTCGTCGCCCCAGTGACCGGGTCGGCTGTCAAGACAACGAGCCTCTTCCCAAGCCTTACGACGGCAGTGTCTCTGCCAATCCCCGGTCCAAGAACAAGCCTTGAAGTGCGTTTTCCGCCATGAGAATACACTGCCCTCACCATGGAGGTAGGGGGAATCTTACCGATCCGAAAGGAACTCGAACCAGTTGCTCTTCGCACCAAGATAGCCCCGAGAAACGGTTGTCGGGCCTACTCATTGTTAGAGGTATTGGTCAGCCTGAGGGTTGAACGTCTTTTTCCAGGACTGGGCTGGCGTATGGTTTATCTCGGAATGAATTGGCCCCCTTTCCACTCGGAATTTGATCTGACATGTCGGAAATACCTATCATAATCCTGAAAGAAGGAACTCAGAGATCTAGAGGAAGAGACGCTCAGAGGAGCAATATCATGGCCGCCAAAGTCTTGGCCGAAACCGTCCGCTCAACCATCGGCCCCCGCGGCATGGACAAAATGATGGTCGGAAGCATCGGAGACATCGTCATAACAAATGACGGTGCAACCATCATGAAGGAAATGGATGTTCAGAATCCCGCAGCCAAAATGCTCGTTGAAGTCGCCAAGACCCAGGACAGCGAAGTCGGAGACGGAACCACAACAGCGGTCGTACTCGCCGGCGAGCTACTGTCCGGGGCTGAGGGACTACTGGATCGAGATGTCCATCCTAACGTAATTATCGACGGATACAGAGCCGCCGCAGAAAAAGCACAGGAAATCCTTGACGACCTAGGCGTCAACATCAAGCCCGACGATGATGAGGAATTGAAACGCATCGCCCTCACATCTCTAAACACGAAGGGAATCTTCGGCTCACAAGAGCATTTCGCCGATTTGGCAGTTGAGGCTGTGAAGGATGTCATGGAGAAGAGTGGGACCAAGATTACTGCCGACATCGACTTCATCAAAGTGATGAAGAAGCATGGAAAGAGCCTGTCTGACACAGAACTCGTCAGCGGTATCGTAATCGACAAGGAAATCGCCCATTCTCAAATGCCCCGGAGCGTAAGCAACGCTAGGATCGCGCTGCTGAATGCGAAGCTGGAGATTGAGAAGACTGAGATGGATGCAAAGATCAACATAAACAGACCCGAAGAAATGGAACTCTTTCTACAAGAAGAAGAGAACCTCCTCAAAGCCATGGCTGATCAAGTCGCCCAGTCCGGCGCGAATGTTCTATTCACCGAAAAGGCGGCTGACGATGAAGTTCTCTCGATTCTAGCAAAGAAAGGAATCCTCACCGTGAAAAACGTCAGCAGCGGAGACATGGAGAAGCTAGCAAAGGCAACCGGCGGACAAATCGTAGGCACTCTCAAAGATCTATCAAAAACAAATCTCGGCCAAGCCAAGATCGTCGAGGAAGTGAAGATAGGTGACGACAAGCTCGTCTACGTCCGAGAAGCAAAGAACCCGAAAGCAGTAACAATCGTCATTCGCGGAGGTTCAGAGCACGTTGTGGACGAAGCGGAAAGATCTTTACACGATGCCCTGTGCGTCGTCAGGAACGCTTTGGAAGACGGTAAGATAGTCGCAGGCGGCGGCGCCCCAGAAGCAGAACTCTCTAAACGACTGAAAGACTACGCCACTAAGGCAGGCGGCAGAGAACAGCTCGCCATAACCGCATTCGCAGACGCTCTTGAAGCCATACCAGTCGCTATCGCCCAAAACGCAGGAATCGATCCCATCGACATCATGGTCGACCTCAGAGCCAAACACAACACCCCAGCCAACAAGTGGTTCGGAGTCAACGTGTACACCGGCAAGACAGCGGACATGTGGAAACTGAACGTGGTCGAGCCGCTGCGAGTGAAGAAACAAGTTATCAGGTCAGCAGTGGAAGCTGTAACAATGTTGCTCAGAGTCGACGACGTAATCGCATCAAAGGGCGGCGGATCTGGCGGCGGTCCTCCGGGAGGAATGCCTCGGGGGATGGGTGGCGGTATGGGCGGCATGCCACCCGGCATGATGGGCGGAATGTAACCGAGACGAAGCTAACCTAGAATTCCAACCACTGCAGATCACTCAAGGTCAAAGATGTGACTGCGCACAGCACTATCATGAAGTCACATCCGCGGTCGCACTGAATCGAATCTTTGGAACGGTCTCAGGTATACTCAGATGTCAGTATCGAGCAGTGTGATGGTCGATACCCAAGAATAACAATCTGCGGGGACCAAATAAATCTAGAAGATAATGCGCTGTGCAGTCGATCCGGAATCTAGTTTCCTAAGTTCTTGCGGAAGAACTCTGTTATTGTATTGTAGCAGTGGACTCTGTTCTTGAAACGCAACACGTCGTGACCTTCGTCCTCATAGACCACATAGTCTACTTTCACGCCTCCTTCGCGGAGATCTTTTACGAGCTGTGCTGATTCTGCTTCAGGAACCCTCGGATCGTGTTTTCCTTGAAGGATCATGAGAGGAGCGGATAGCTGGTTCATGTAGGTCTTCGGTGACCGTTCGACAAGGAAGTCCTTGTCCTTCACTGGATCTCCAAGAGACAGTCGGAAGTAGGTCTGCCAGGTAGGGGGGATACGTGATACCCATGTCGGGAGATCGTATGGACCGAACATGTCAACGGCTGCTTTCCATAATTCAGGATGTCTCGATGCTAGGGTCAAGGTCATGTATCCTCCGTAAGATCTTCCGACAACTCCTCGGCGTTTGGAATCGATCCTCGGGTCTTTCTCTAGGCGTTTGAGACCCTCAACGTGGTCGAGAACGTCTTTTCCGCCCCAGTCCTTGTCGACCCACTTCATGTAACGCATGCCATATCCGGTGCTGCCTCTAACGTTCGGAACAAAGACCGCGAATCCATTGAGAGTCAGGTATTGGATGAGCGGCATCGAGAACCAGGTAAAATCTGGCCTCTCCTGTCCCTGGGGACCCCCATGAACGTACTCGACGAGAGGTCTCGGACCCGTGTATCCGAGTTTGGAAGAAGGCAGGTAGAGCCGAGCAGAAACTCTCAGTCCGTCAAACGAAGTGTAGCTGGCATCTTCGCCAGCAGAGAGATACTCGTCCGGAATGCCCAGGACCTTTTCGCTGGAAAGACGCTTCGCCATAACTTTCTCCCCTATCGGGATATGATAGATCTGGGATGGACTGTTGGCTCTTGTGAAGGAGAAGACGTACTCCGCTTGCAAAGGTTTCTCATTCTTGATCTGCCACTCGAGTCCTAGGGCTACGCCATCCGATAGCGGTGGGTTTCCGATGATTACTCTTTCGACTTCGAATGTTGGAGGCGTCCCACTGTGAAATCGTCCTTCGTAGGCCCATGAAGCGCCGTCGATATTATATTCGAGGACAAACACGTCGCCCTTCACCCTTCTTACACCGGTCATTTCGCCCTGGCCGGAGTGTCGCAATCCCTTGATCGGTACATCGACGGGTTTTGAGGGATCGTCTAGCGAGAGATAGGTGAGGCCGCCGTCGTCATGGAAAATGTTCGATTCAAAAAATAGTCCCTTATTGTTATCGACAAAACTACACCAGCCAATTCCCGTCAAAGGAACCTGCTTTCCATCTCGCTGGTCAAGAGGCACTCCGTAGAGCAGCTTCCTGGCGGCCATGCCTTCCTTCCAATAGTACAGGACTACATCTCCAGCAGTATAGCCATCTGCCAGGATCACGGTGGAATGGTCGGAACTCACGCCATTGCACGCGTTGCCGTAGATGCTTGTGCCAAGAGACCTGACTTCACCAGTCTCGAGGTTTACCCTGAGACATTCGATGTCCGGGGTCTTACGATTGTCCCGGAAGAAGTAAGCGATGTTTTTTTCCTTGTCGCAGTTTACGCATGCTATCTGCTCGCCGCGATACTTGTCCCCGAACAATGGCTCAGGTATGCCTCCGCCAAGAGGAATCAGGTTTGGCTGATAATTCTCGTCACCCAACTTGTCAATCATTACGAGGACTTTGCCAAGCTTGGGGAGAACGTGGAAGTTGTCGCCGGGCATTATGTGAGGATTGACCAGCGCTAGGCCGCCGGGGAGCAGAGGCTGGGGTATGCTTCCATCGCGGGCTATGGAATACAGGCTAAGGGTGCCGGCTAGGTCAGAGAGGAAATAGATCTGGTCACCCTCGATCTGAGGTTCAAGCAATAATCGGGCTGATAGGAGGGATTCGATAGGGAACTGGGTCTTATTGGTAGTCGGTTTCTCAAGCATCTCAGTAACGGTCAAGAGTTAGACCAGAAAAAGGCGAGGAGAGTCTCGCCTATCAATCTTTTTCGAATCTGAAAAGCTAATTCGCCCGGGAATGTTTAAAATGCTGGGACCCGCTGGTTTCGGATAACGCTGGGTCCGCTTGAGCAAAGAAACGAAAAAACTGCCGGACGTCAAGGTGTTCGGCAAATGGCAGTCGGCCGGAATAGAGGCCAACGACCCTGGACTCAAGCGCTACATATCCACACGACCCATCCTTCTTCCTCACACCAGTGGTCGCCACGAGCATGGACGGTTCCGCAAATCAACCATCAACATTGTCGAGCGTCTGATCGACGATATGATGAGGCCGGGCGTCGCAGGCGGGGCCAAGGCCCGAGCGACTAACATCGTCAAAAACGCTATGGACATCATCGCTATCAGGACCAAGAAGAACCCGATCGAGATACTCGTTAGAGCAATCGAGAACGCCGCCCCAGCTGAAGATGTTACAAGAATCGCCTACGGAGGTATCGTCTATCCAATTTCAGTCGACATCGCTCCCCAAAGGAGAGTAGACATTGCCCTGAGATACATTACGAACTTATCGCGTCAAGCATCTCACAACAACCCCAAGACGGTTGATGAATGCCTCGCCGACGAGCTGATCTTGGCCGCGGCACGCGACCCGAAGAGTGCATCAGTCAAGAAGCGCGACGAGATAGAACGTATCGCTCTAGCCTCTCGCTAACCAACAGTTCTCAACGAACTTTTCTTGTTCATGTTTCGCCAATAGTCTGCGGCTAGTAAAACCCCTCCGCCGATAAATATCCCGAGAAGCATCGCCGCCAGATAGCCGTTCAGAAAATATTGCAGAAACGGAGCGTTGCTCGAAATCCAATCTTGTTGGTAAGCGTTGGATCTGTACTCAGCAGAGAGACCGTATACGAATAAGACAATGAGTCCAAATTGGGCATAGATGAAGAGGTGCCCGCGCTTCAACTCCACACTTCCTCCTAGAGATTCGGCTCGGTCGAAGGAATCATTCGTATAATAGTTTCAGGAACACTTCCAAACGGCTGAACTTACGGCGGGGAGTCCCATCTTTATAGTCCCTCGGTCGAGCCCGATTACATCTTGTCTACTGTAGAGAAAACCGTTCCTCTCTCATCGTCGCTGAGCTCTGCTATAGAAAGGGCCGGGACCCTCTTGCAGAATGGTGCGATGGATCAGATCGAGGGATACCGAACGCGCTTCGAAACTCTCGAAGGGATGTATGAGCGAGTCTTCGCGAGTGTCATAAAATCAAACTTTGATCCGAAATCTGGTCGCGAGACTGCGAAGAGGTTTTTTGGAACAGACCAAGTTCCGTTCGCAGCTGTCGATGGAACTGAATATGCTCGCCCTCTATTTGACCTGGTCGTCTTCTTTGGAGGGTCCTACGCGGCCCGCGGTACGATAAGATACGTCGATGACGGTCGGCCAACGGTTGAATACGAAGACCACTTTCTGAAGAGTGGCCGGGCGCTATCTAGTTGCGTGCCAGTGTACGTAAATGAGGTCCCGGAAATAGATCAGAGCTTCATACAACGGGGCGAGGTCTCGGAGATCTCTCTCACAAGACCTCTTACTGACGAGGCGATTGCAAACAATTCGACGGTCGCCAACTGGATTATGACCTTCTCCGAATTCTACTTGGCCTATCGACTCGCACGCGAGGAGAACGGCCCAAGAATCCTGCTGCTTGACAGAAGTCTCGCAACTATGCTTGCTAGTCTAATCTATGATACGTCCAGGAGAAAACTTTGGACGACCAACGGAGCCCTCTTCGGACTTGAAGTTGAAGGCGTACCACTTGATGTCAATGATCTGGCATACGCCCGACACCACCTTGACAACCCTCTACTAGACTTACCGCCTGCTCGTGGCGACTATCTCAGATACCGATGTCTTCTTGAGATTGAAAAGAGTGGCCTCCTGACTCTGGCCGCGCTCTGTCCGAGACTCGGAATCAAAGAGGATGATAGACAGAAACGCGTCCAGCGATTCCTCGAGAAATCTGTCAAGGAAGGATTCCTCGAAGAAACTGTCGGAACCTTCTCACTGAAGGATCGTTATCGAAACACCTGGCCCAGGATTCGGAAGCTCGTAGAGACCCTCGGTCATAGAATGTTCGAGGAGCAACCGAAACAGAATCCACTGCGAGTAACCAAGAAGGGGGACCTTCATTGGCTCACAACGCAGGACCTAGCGTTTCTCACACTCTTCACACTGAACCTCCTGGTCGAAGAGTGCTGGAAGAAACGCATTCTCCTCCTAGGACTGACAAAAGATACAGCGGCTCGAGACTTCAAGAATCACGTCCTACCAGTAATGTTGTCCAACGGTCTTTGGAAATCGGAGCTAAGCCAGGAACAACTGTCGCGCATACCGAACACTGATCGGATGCTTCTCCAGACCCTCAGCGTCTTCAACCATGACTCCATCCCAGTTCCCTGGTCGTTGATAGAATACGATTCTGCGTTCTTGATGATCGTGCCTGATTTTCAGAAAAGAAAAGGCTACGTTGGGGGAGCGATTCGAAACAAGATTACGCCCGAGCATTTGTTTCTGAAGAGCTACATCCAGCTGTCCCAGACCGCCTATGATCCTCAGCTTAGAAGCAACGTGCTCCTTCTCGACAGGCTAGCTTATCCTGAATTCGACCTAAGACCAGACTCGCGAATTGGCTTCTCTCACTCGTACGGTAGTGCGGATGAGCCTGTCAGACCGATTATTTTTCAAACAAACAAGATGACGAACCCAATTCAGGAACTTGTCATCCTGACTCTATCGTCAATGACCAGCAACAGCATCCCCGAACTATTCGGCCACAACAAACCATTGTTCATCGCGGACAAGGTAGCCAAATGGCACAACGAAGAGATGCGTAAAATCATCGACACCACGGGCAAATGGCTCATGAACAGTCCCAAACTACGACACTTCGTATTCTACATGAGCACATTCCGGGAGCGAAGGAGCGAGATCGAGAATGCTCGAAGAGAAAGCTTCTAGATACTTCACCGACTTCAACGGTCGATTCAAGGCTCGTCTCGCCGCCGTAACACCCGCCTTCATGCCAGCAGCGACGCACGAACTTACAGGGATCTCCTCTAGGTACGAATGCCGGATCAAGGTCGAATATCACAAGGACATCATGGGTCTCATCGAGGAAGGAATGCTCGTAGCGGTTAGGAACTTCAAGTCAAACCCGAAGGACCAGCGGCATTCATTGATGGTCATATCACGGGTCTGGCCAGAACACTATGGGCTCAAGGGTCTCTCGGAACACAGCTACTATCCTATGCAGTTCGAGATCATACAGCAATCAGTCAAGGACTGGGACACAAGCGACAAGTCCACGATGATGGTCCAGATCAGCGCCCTACCTATCAACTACGATCTGGTTCTCAACGGAGATAGCGAGCCCAAGTACGAGAAGGGCTTCACCTATCCGGTAATCGCGGCCGAAGCGGAGATTCTCAACCGTGACATGATTAGTCACATGTACAATCAGCGGGTACTAGCAAAGCTTGGCTTCAACGCCAAAACAACGACGAGTGATGCCTACAAGGACCCTAGAATCGGGACTATACAGATGTTCGAGTCGATGGAGGAGAAGATTCCCATCTATCTGGACTTCGAAGCTATGGTCCGATACCATTTCGGAATCTTCGCCTTCACAGGCGCCGGAAAATCCAACCTTCTTTCGAACATTCTTCGCAGACTACTCATTCATCAGCCCGAAGTGAAAGTCATCGTATTCGACATCTCAAGTGAATATCCCTTCCTCCTGATGGACCTCTTCGCGGACGACAAGATCCCGTCCAAGATAATACTAGAAAACCCCGTCACAAACGCAGAACAGTTCTACGCCAGTGTAGTCAAGCCCCGGGAGTACGAGGAGGACGATCGAGTGCGCAAAGTCTTTGCCCGGATCTTCGGCCAAAAGAAAATCACCTACTATCTCAAACCTGAATCTAAAGTCCCGACATACGGGGACATTGTGGAAGAGCTCAACAGGCAGCGAAACGAGAGCCTGGACAAGCCCCACTATGTCAACGCGCTAGACCGGATCCGCCAAGACGTCGTTGACTACAAGGCCGAAAATGGCATGACCGACTCCAAGCCCATCGACGAGGAGTTCATCAAACAACTCGACGAATGGGGACGCGGCGCAGTTGACGAGTACAAGATCTCGGACAGGAGCGGAGTATACGCTTGGGCTACCAGCCGACTGACACTCATCGACAATCTCAAACGAGCCGAAAAGGAGAAGCGGACAACCGGAGGATTGGACATTGAAGGAATACGGGAACTTGTTGAGAAGGAAACACGGCTCACCTGCATCTCCATATCAGACCCTTACGTCATCAAGGAACTAGTCGTCGACCTAGCACGAGAGTTCCTACATCGGCGAAAACGTTCGTTCAAAGTCAAACCCTACGTCCTCTTCGTGTTCGACGAAGCACAGGAATTCGTCCCAGACCTTGGAGGCTCATCAGGCATAGACAAAGACTGCTCGAAAGTTGTTGAGACCCTCCTCAG
>Ga0209237_1000834_pt1 | contig 17763 bp, 26 predicted proteins | sample GraSoi013_1_40cm_2_FD_185820 | JGI IMG/M metagenome (GOLD analysis project Ga0209237, IMG submission 185820) | Grasslands soil microbial communities from the Angelo Coastal Reserve, California, USA - Sample 10_02_2013_1_40cm (SPAdes) (version 2) | ecosystem: Environmental > Terrestrial > Soil >... | reverse complement strand
CTTCACCAGCCTGGTCTCGCTGTCCGCAGGACACACGTACCATTCCGCGAAGCACCTATTCCTCCACGCAAAGGGAAAACATCCCCCCGCACACGTAGCAGACCCGAACTAGCCTGGAAATTAGAACGGAAGGACCGCACAGCGCTAGTCTAGCGTTTCACTTACGACTTTGCTTTAGTCGGGCTTTTCTGCTCCTTCCAGGTGGACCCGCAGACGTGGCAGTTGTGATACCTAAACTCGTCCGTTTCCCCAGATGAACGAGTGCAGGGTCCTGTCGTGCCGCACACGGGACACGTGTGAGTACTCTGCTCCAACGTCTTGGTCGGTTCCAAGTGCTATCCGACCCTGATTATGTCTTCCTGTGGCTTAGATAGTTGTTGGTAGCCGCTCGCCGTGACCAGGACATCCTGCTCCAGATTGCATGTTCCAAGCTTGCTTGTGACTGAAGGTTCGATCGTGAAAATCATGTCCTTTTGAACCAGCTTCTCCACTTGTTTACCGTACCTGTCCGGCCACCTGGGACCTAATAGTGGTCCGATCTCATGGGTGCTCCGGCCCAAAACGTGTCCCAAGGCATGCTTGTACTCAGGATAGCCTTTCTTGACAATTAGTTTTCTGCCGGCACTGTCGACTTTGTATCCTATCGTTCCCGGCTTCAGCTCTGCGAGAGCGGCATCGTTTGCAGCTCTAGCGGTCTCGAACATCCGTTTCACCGAGTTCGGAATGTTCCCGGGACCAACGAAATAGACGCGCTGAATGTCACTGCAGTAGCCATCATAGTTGACCCCGAAGTCGAGCTTGACAAAATCACCATTCCTAATAATTGCGTTGTGATAGCCTATATGTCCCATCGGATTGCCAGCGACATTCACAGAGGGGCAGCGGTCATAGGCCCACGCTGTCGATAGACCCTCTTCAGCAACAAGTTTGTGGGCGAACTCGTGGACATACTTATCCCTCTTACCCGGTCTGATAGCATCCTCAACCGCATCGTAGATCTTTTCGCACTCTGCAATCGCCTTCTTTACTAGCTCGACTTCCTCAGGAACGAGTCTCGCACGCAACGCAATAGCCAAGTCCTCCCCTGATACGAGCCGTTTGGAATATCCCTTCAGAGCCCGTTTGAGATACGTCTCCATGCCGCTCGTTAGACCGTCTGCAGCCCCCTCGTCGTAACTTGTGTTAACCGCGATGCTCTTCGGTTTCCTTCTGCCGATGATCTGTTTCAGCTTAGGAGCCGCGCCCTCGCTCGCGTAGCCGACCACCTCGTCGTAGAACTTGTTCTGCTTGATCGTATCGACTTCCAGGCTTCCGACAATAGCGGTCTTCGATCCATCTTGGTCGATTATGGCGGCGGACCGCCACGTGAGATCACTGAACCTCAGATCCTGAGCTAGTGGATCCTCGTTCCCTTCCCTCGTGAACGTGATCCAGATGTCTATTCCCTGTTCCCTCATCGTCTGCTGAATCCACTTCAGTTTCTTCCTGAGAAATTCCATCTTGAGGGGGACTTTGTCGAGCTTCACGGAGAATCAGCCTACGGGAATTGACTTATTGCTTTCTGTTTTGACGACTTCCGCGCGCGTCACCCTCACATCAATCCCGATTGGACACCAAGGCTATTAGTACTGGATTCCTGAAATATCCATTGATGCAAACGGAGCAATACTCGACCGGCCAGTTCGCCAGGGACGTCGACGCCTGCGTCCGGAAATACCCGAATGAGTCAGAAGTTCTGAGACAGATCAAACCGCTCCTCGAGAAGCTCATCCGGAACCCCAGATCAGTTCCGACCGAGGCTTTCACCCCCAGAAAGGACAGGTTCGCGATGAACCTGATCCATATGCCAAGGGACGAGAGGTTCTCGATAATCGGAGGAGTCTGGCATCCAGGCCAGACAACTCCAATCCACGACCATCTGACATGGGCGCTTATCGGGGTCTATGATGGCGAAGAGAGAGAAGCACTGTTCCGCAGAACAGATGATGGATCGAATCCCAAGATTGCGAAGATCGAAAAGGTTAGCGAGAAGATCAACACCAAGGGACACGTGACAGTTCTAGGCCACCGTGGCATCCACAGGGTCGACAATATTTCAGGAAAACCAACAACGAGCATTCACGTTTATGGCCGTGATATTGGCCGCGCGGAACGACACAGCTACGACCCCGTTACCGGAGAGATAAGCAGGTTCGTCTCTGGATACTGCAACGTCCTCCGAGACACAGAACGATTCTAGACGAGGGCAATCCTCGCCCGGCGCCAACTCTTTCAAACCAGCACTTCGTTGCCTCTCAGTCTCATAACTTGACGCTGTGCCTCAAACTCGCCAGGGAACTGGCCGATCAGAAAATGCTTGAGTGGCCATGGCATCTGGAGTGTCACCTTTTCAAATACGATGAATAGTGCCCAGCTGAACGAGAAGACAAACCCGTTGGCTTTCACCCTCCCTGTCCCCAAGAGACTAGGCTAGTTTCTCGCTTATCTCCATAGCGTCTTTAGTGTTGTCCGAGAATTCCAGGAGGGTTTCCACAGTTCGACTCTTGTAGGGACCCTTGTTCCTGACATAGTCTAGATAGTCTTGCATCTGATCCTTGAATATGCCAACGTTGTCTGCGACGATGACGCTGCCTTTGTGAAGGTTCCTTTCGACAGCTTTCAGATATGCGAGATATTGCGTTTTCTCCGCGTCCAGGAAAACTAGGTCAAAGCTTCCCGTGAGCTTCCCCAATTCTGTCCTTCCATCTCCTTCTACCATCTTGATGCTCCGTTCCATCTTTGCCCGCTTGATGTTCTCCTTGCTGATGCGAACATGTTCCGGGTTCTTCTCGACCGATACGATCCGAATTCCGGGAGGCGAGTTCTTGGCCATCAGTATGGCGGAATAGCCGTAGAGCGCTCCGACCTCCAGAATTCTCTTGGGCCGAGTCTTCTTCACCTTTTCCGCGAGAATCCTTCCCTTGACGGGGCCTATAGATGGGATGAATGAACGTTGTCCAATCGCCTCGATTTCTTTGAGGACTGCGTCCGCGGGGTCCGACTGCTTCTTCAATGCCTAAACTCTCTTATCAATTTAGCAAGCCATACTTAACGAAAACGCAGCAAGGTCTCGGCCTCACACGGGTTTCTCGTTGGGCTCTCTTTCCTTTAGAGAAACAGTTCTTTGTAACCAGAGTGCCCGGTTTCCATCTGGTGTTCGTCAAGCTCGAACTTCTTGCCGGGAGAGCTACGGAAATCGCACTCAGCGCATTCGAAGATGTGAAGTAGCAGGCCTTCTACATTCTGCCTGTTCCCACTTTGAGAGCTTTTCTCGGCTGTCTTTGACTGGCGTTTCCGAGCTTCTTCTAGCTTCTTGATTGCCTCGGGTCCATCGATTTCTTCTATCATCTGAAGCAAGAGTTTCCGTTCTACTATCTTGTCGTGCACCGTAGCTGTAGATGTGAATTTGTCGAAGGCTGACTTACCGGGAACTGAATCACCTGGATGCTCTATCTCGAACATCTCTTGCTCTACTTCTAGAATTTCGCGTATGAAGAGGTCCACCTCTCGTTCCTTCGCTTTCTCTTCAATTAGCTTCGCGATTTCGTCTTTGTCGAAGCGGGCCTTGGGCATAGGTTCGTCCTTAGACGAATCGGGAACTTCAACATTCAGTAACCCGATGCAGGAAACGATTAGTTTCACACATGTCCAGTGTTCTTAAGAGACCAGACGGCGCCCTCTCCGCTAGAGGAGGGTAGAGAGTTAATGCGACGTGAGGAAAGAATGATCCTTACCGCTGTACTTCGAACCGGCTCACTAGTTGTAGGGGCATTTGTCGCCTACTTCGCTTCCCTAGGCCTGTTCTCAGTAGCGATTGCGAACAACGTCTCCCCGAACACAGCCTACGGTGGAGCGATACTAGTTTTTGTTGCGATACTAGCGGTCTGGATCGGAAAACTAGTTGTGAAGATACATGCCTAAGACTGGGACCGGTTTCTCCCGTCTCCCTTTTTTTCTATCCCGATGCCGGAGCCACATAGTCCCCCAAGAAGGACAGTAGATAGCCGACAATGGTTCCACCGAGAATGAGGAACGCTTCGCCTGTAATTGTTTTGTTGTATGCCAGGAAGGCTGTGGATCCGAATATTACTGTGATTAGGAAGGAGATCGGGTAAGCAAGCCGTCTCTGCCCCTTCGTCTCAACTTCATGAAATTTCCGAAACTGGTCTCCAACGGCGTTTACGAAAGTCGTCCACTGCGCGGGCGTGTAATCGAAAAGGCCCTTCTGTTGGCTCGTTTGTTGCTGTTGCTGAAAACTGTAAGTCGTTCCGCACTTTGGACACTTGGTTGATGCGGCCAACCGTCCGTCTACAAGAGGAACTTCAATGACTTCGCCGCAGACCGAGCAGGTATGAATTATCGCCTTCGGTATGAGAGTTGGTTGCGGAGAAGGCGTAGAAGTAGCCCACAGGAATCCCGTCCCCTGCTGAGAAGTCGTTACCATTTAAGGCGTAACTCCCACAGGACTAGTCGAGGACACGTAGAATGAGCGAGAGCCTAAAGGACGAAATCGCAAAAATCTCTAAGGAAACTCGGGACACTCAAGATAGAATCAATGTCATTGTCAGTATCTTTACGAAGGAGAATGTAGACTATCACAGTCGTGAGAGTGCAGAAAGATGGAATCGCATCCCCCTTTACGATGAAATGACCTACCTTGAACGGAAGCTAGGCCTCGCTCAACAGAGATTCGCATCTCTCATGCTCCAATCGGTCAAAGGATCAACTGACCAACTTGATTCCAGTGTTAGGACTCTACATTCTTCCAAGGAGATACTCAGCAAATCCTCGAAACGGCTCGAATACCTTACTTCCTTACTCTTTCTCGTCGCGGCGATCAGTGTGGTTGTGTCGCTTGAGGCCGCAGTCCTTCCGAAGGATTTGTTGTTGCCGATTTCAATTCTATCGCTAGTAGCGGTAGGCTTGATGCTTATCCCCTATTGGAGACTTGTAAGAAAGATCCAACTTCGTCTTTAGGCGGAACATGATTCTTTTTCGTGTGTTCGCTCCGTCTTATTGTCTTGGGCGCATAAATAGAGCGGAAGCAACGTATGTGGAGCCATGAAGGTCTTACTCGATCGGTTTGAAAACGATTCTGCCAGGCATTTGTTGGAGAACGAGGTTGCTGAACGTGTTACCAAGGATGTCGATCTGCCAGCTACGTCAAGTCCCGGAGAGCAATTCGAGAAAGTAGACATTGTGCTAACCAGACTAGAGCTCTTGCAAACACCGGACACCCCAGAGAACCTTGAGAAAATAGTGAAACAGACATCGAACGCGGTTCGGAACCAGATTGGACTTAAGGGGATCAGAGAGTTGAGTGTGGACGGGATCAGAGTCGAAGCGGGATACAACGTACTCTCCGGATGGCATCTAGTAACGTCAATTTGGTACTGATGGAACGAGACTCCTATCTATTCTCGTACCTCTACTGCCAATCAAGACCCGCTACTTACTTCCACTTGTGAATTGCGAAATTCAGAGGTTGCAAGGACGAAGCGCCCCTACTCTGCCGGAGCTGTCTAAAGCACTACTGCGAGAAGCACTACTACGAGGATGGGATGGTGCGTTTGATGGAATGCGAGACTCCCACGTTCAGTAACCCGCGAGATTGAGCGTCCCTACTGACCATATATCCGGTGCCTACCTAGTTCTCTAGAGAGACAGTAGCCCCGGTTGAAATCTAGCGTGTCATACTGGTCTTGGTAAGAAGAGACAGGGGAAACGGCAAGATGCAGCTGAGAATGCTCAAGGGCAAGATTCACAGGGCCCGAGTGACAGGTTCGGATCTCAACTATGAGGGAAGCATCGAGATAGACTCGTCTCTAATGGAAGCCGCTGGAATTCTGCCATTCGAGAAGGTCGACATCTGGAGCATCACCACCGGAGATCGATTCTCCACTTATGCACTCCCCGCCGAACGACGAAGCGGAGTCATCGCGCTCAACGGTGCAGCCGCACGAAAAGTGCAGCCAGGAGACGAGATCATCATCACAGCGTTCGTATCTTTGAACGAGAAAGAGGCCGAACACTGGAATCCGAAGATCGTCTTTGTCGACGAGAAGAACCGGTTTAAGCCTCTAACGCATGCTCCGAGAGTACTAGCCAACAGACGTAAATTGACGCCATAGTATAACGGTTCTAAACGACAAGTTACAGTTCTCTTGAGTCCCGTTTCAGAGCCGATGCTAGGAACATTGGGATCTTAATCTGTTGTTCTTCTTGCACGCGGGAGCAGCAGGAAGACAGCGCATCTACTTTCACGTTATCTAGCCCATTTTTCCTCATCATCGCAGCAACCTCTTCCATTCTAAACCCCAACCAAAGGTCCGCATGCTCCTTCCGCAACCATTCGTAGCTATGCTCCTGCAAGTCCGAGATCGCGATTCTTCCACGTGGTTTGAGCACCCTAGAGATTTCCGAGATCGCAATCTCAGGATGAGGACAGTGGTGCAGGACCATATTGCCGATTACAACATCCACAGATGAGTCCTGGAGTGGCATGCTCTCTACGTTTCCGATTCGAAATTCCACATTCCCCTCTCCCATCTTCGCAATCGCTTCTTCACTCATCCCTCTGGAGAAGTCGAGAGCGATAATTTTCGCGGCAATCTTCGCAACCGCTTCTGTCAGAAACCCTGTTCCAGAGCCTACATCTAGAACAGTATCGCTGGCGCTGACATGAACCGCGTTCAGGACGGCCTCCCGGACCTCCTCGCCGTACAAGTTCTTTCTCATCACGTCCCACTGAGGAGAGACGAGCTCGAAGTAATCCCGTACTTTGCGAGACGTGGACATCTAAACGGTCCGGCTGGAATCAGTTAAAGAATACGCAAGCATACGCTGAGTCTCTAGGCTAAGAAACGGTGAGATGGTGGCCTCATGGTAATTGAAGCCGATTTCTACAGGGTCCGGCTTCGATTCCAACGCCTGTTCGCCGACCCAGCAATATTCGAAGACCAAAAGAACGCCGCCCGACGGTTCCTCTTCTCCACGCGTCCCTCAAGCCGCGAAGCTTCCATCTATCAGATAACAGACGACATTTCACCGATTGACAATGTCGGAAAATCCCCTGATATTGCCGGGACCGCCAGATACGTTCACCGGGGAAGGGTCGTACGTTCAGAGTACCTGGAAAACGCGAACGTCACGCTAGAGTACGCTGATTTTGGTAGCGGCCTCTCGCCAAATGATCACCAGAGACAGTGGAAGAGGCAGAAGTGGGGAAGAATGAACTTCGACATCGAGGAATTTCATCATGAGCACTTGAAGATCGAGATACCTGATATTCCTGAGCTCTATGAAATGCTACGCGTCAGAGCTGACCCGACTACGCTCGTTGATGTTGAGCTTCCAGACCTTCCGGACAACTTCTTTCGCTCTGCAGTAGGCTATTTAGAAACTCGATTGAAACAACTTGCCGAACAGGAGCACCAGACGATCGACATCTATGTTGCTCGAGACTTGCTTCCCGAGGAGAAGCAGGCCTTGGAGAATCGACTTACGAGACCTTCCACTCAATCTACGATTTACATCTTATTATCGAAAACCGCAGGGTTCGCGGCGCTCTAGCGACTTATTCGCTTGGCAGGACCCTTAGACAACTTGCTTGTAGGATGCGACAAATTCCGGATCTATTATTCCCGACATAACTCTCTCGGAACCGTCGGGAAGTATCACAGGCGTGCCCGCGGCATGATAGGGAAGCTCGAACCTCTCCAATTTCTCAGGAGATTCAACTTCGAAGAGCTTACGACAGGCACCGTTCTGGTAGTGGAAGCAGTAGATTTTCTCGACGCGTCTCTCGCCAAATCCGCCAGCTCGACCTCCAGCAGCGTGAGAGTCCTCAGGAAGCTGGAGAATATAGACCGAGTTTTCTCCTTGAAGGGTTTTCAGGTCAACAGCGCTTTGCGCGACCAGTATCCGACGGCCTTTTTCGGAGATGAGAAGGGAGAGCTCTTCGAGAGGAGTCATGCTATCCTGAACCACTTCTTCATGTAGAAATATCTATGCCGAGCGCGGCTCAGAGGAAGCTGATCGTCGCGTCCTTCCTGCCGATTCGGACAAGCTTTTCGATCTCTTTACTCTCTTCCTCGTTGAGGGGGGTGTAGAGTCGATTGTCCTTGTCGTTGCCGGAGTATCGGCCGGCTATGAGATATACGTCCTTGTTCGCTTCTTTGAGTACAGTGACTCGGTTCAGTGCGTCCTTCGCTGTGTAGAGATAGAGAGGACTTGGATCGAACTTCTGAACGTCCTTCTTGGAAAGTTGCTTTTTTTCAATGGGCATAGATTATTCTCGCCCCTCTCTCTGCGCTGGCCCAATCTTAGTTAAGCCTTCACGATAAGATGGGGCAATTCATCGTGTCATTGGTATGGCTTAAATGGGAAACAATAACGGAATCTCGCTGATCGAAAAATGAAAATGCCCATACTCGTACTGGGAGTGGTAGTACTCGTTGCAGGTCTCGGAACCTGGGGGTACCTTTACTCCATGAACATACACCATACAATTCAGCTCGGAGGCATTGGCCTGGCAGTCTTAGGCGCCATTATCGCTGCTGGAGGCGTCATGATGAAGACCGTAAGTGTCGGTGCTATCACAGGTGCTGGACAGTTCGCATGTGCAAAGTGCGGTGCCAAGTTCAACTCTGAAGCCGCTTTGAACCAACACACCAAAGACAAACACGGAATGTAGATCGTACAACCCGCCATCTTCAGCAAACAGACAGAACTTCTGTACACTTCCGTGTCGCAATATCCTTGAATTGTCCCCGATTTCTTAGGGTCCTCATATTCCCGAATTTACCGAATTGGAATAGGAATACTTAGAGGGTGAAAGATTCGAGGGCTTCGGGCTACTGCTAGACCTTGAGCTGGCCTGACCTTCGGAGGGATTCAACTTGTCCCTGAGTGTACCGGAACATGATGTCACCGCGTTCTGGCTGGAAGTCCCAAGGAGCAACTAGGACCGTATCGCCCATCTTGATCCAAACGCGCCGTTTCATTTTTCCCCGGATTCGACACACCCGAGTGACGCCATCAGCACATTCAACCAGGACTCTGTCGTAGCCAAGGAGATTCTTGACGGTCCCGTAAAGCTGGCCTGGACCAGGCGTGAGCATCTCGCTGAGGTTGGCCTCGCTGAGGACCTTGCGCTTACCCATACTATCATCCTACTAGAGCATAGCGGTAATATTAAAGGCCAGAACGCAGAGCTGAATCCTGTGACGACCTAGTTCTTCCACTTAACTGAGCAGCCGAACGGTCTTGTCTCTTGGACGGAAGGCTTGCGGCCTGCGAGAATTGCATCCAAAGCGTCTCTCAGATCTTTCGTCTTCACAGATTCAGGGTTTCGGTTGTCATCGATTCTACCCTTGTACTGAAGTCGGCGTTGCTGGTCAAACGCGAAAACATGCGGCGTGCAAATCGCGCCATATTTCTTGGCGATTTCTTGGGTATCATCTCTCAGGTAGAGAAAGTTGAAGCCGCGTTCACTAGCCCTCTTGATCATGTTTGGATAGCTGTCTTCTGGATAACCGCCGTCGTCGTTGCTGTTTATCGCCACTAACGTGACTCCTTTCGCTGAATAATCCTTCTGGATCTGGACCATCCGGTCCTCGTAGGCTTGCACGTAAGGACAGTGATTACAACTGAAAACAACTACCAACGCTTGCTTGTCAGAGAAGCTTTTCAGACTGTGAGTCTTGCCATCGACTCCTTTCAGTTGAAAGTCAACGGCCGTTGACCCAAGTGGAAGTCCGACTGAGTCAAGGGTTGTCGGTGAGGTAGGCATAGTCGAATGGGCATGAGGAAGGCCTTAGAAACCTTTCCGGCTTTGATTCCATGAGGACGGGTCGGATTGAAGACAAGAGCAATGGTAGGCGTCTCAGGGTTCAGTTATGCCGGATGGAAAGGGAACTTCTACCCCGAGAACCTGAAGAGTGAGGAATTCCTGTCCTATTACTCTCAACGGCTTAACAGTGTAGAGATCAACAGTTCTTTCTACGCCCCTCCCAGCCTCGCAATGATAAAATCATGGGCCGGCAAAACCGGCGACAATTTCAAGTTCTCGTTCAAAGCCCCCAGACAGATTACTCACATTCTGAAACTCGGGAAGGGATCGGTCGAAGCTACCGAGAGACTTGGAATCACATTGAGATCTCTTGGAGAGAAGAATGGCCCTGTTCTCTTTCAGCTTCCACCCTACTCGAAACAGGACTTGAAACTCCTTGAAGACTTCCTCACGAGCGCTTCTAGGATCGGAGAAAGAGTGTTCGAGTTCAGACATGAATCTTGGCTGAACGATCCCACCTATACTACTCTGGAGAAGCACGATGCTGACTTTTGCATCGCAGAAACAGAGGATATGAAACCAGTCTTCAAAGTGACCGGAAAAACGCCATATTTCAGACTACGAAGAGAATCATATGATGCGAAAATGATTGACGACTGGACTGGGAAGATCAAAGAAACGAGCAGGGGAAGAGAGTCTGTCTACGTCTACCTCCGCCACGACGAGAACGGAGACAACGCCGCTAGGGCGTTGAAGATTCTAGAATCGTTAGCTTGAAAAAGCCCCGCTTGATCCAACTGTCGTGAGAGATTGTCTTAAGTCGTTTTTGCGGCCGCTTTCTTTAGCTCGTCGTAGTTCGGTTCCTTGGTCGGGTCGTCACTGACCCATTTGTAGACCACGACCCCATTGTGATCTAGTATGAAGACAGCTCTCTTTGCAACCGTGTAACCCTTAAGGTTGCCAAAGTTTTCGTGGTATACGTTGTACAGTTTCACAACTTCCCTGTTGTAGTCGCTGAGAATTGGGAAGTTGAGATTGTTGTTCTGCGCAAACGCCTTGTTCGTGAACGGATCGTTGACGCTTATTCCTACGACCTGCGCATTGATCTTGTTCAGTTCTTGCATGTTGTCCCGCAAGGTGCACATTTCACGGGTGCATACGGTGGTGAATGCTCCCGGGAAGAAAGCCAGCAGGGTTGCGCCGTTGGGTTTCAGAAACTCTTGAACGCTGCGAGGTTTTCGGTCAGTGTCAGGAAGCGTGAAGTTCGGAGCTTTTTCGCCCTGGTTGACCATTGTCAGTCGAGTCAAGCGAGGATATGATGGATGTTTCTAAACTTTACAGCACTTCGGGCTCGAAGACCAGGTCCTGAAAGAACAAGAGGGTCTGGTGAGTTCTAAAAATAAAGTTGGGGAGCCTAGGAGTGTTTTCTAGGCCCACTAATCGTCGTTGCCTTGGTCATCGGAATTGTCGTTGTCTTTGTCGTCGGCGCAAGCATTAGTGTCGTCGGTGTCGTGGCCATTGGAGTGAAGCCCGTGAGTGTTTGTAGTGTCATTGTCGATCTTGGTGGAGTGAGTTGCATCATGCTGCGGGTTATGCTTGGCCAGAGCGGCCATGAACCCGTGTGCTTTGCCCACTATTGACGTGTCCTGTTTGTCATGTCCCTTTGCAAGGTGCTTACCTTCGTTACTATGGCTACTTGAGTCAGTGCTCGTTGAGTCAGAACTGCACGTTGTCGGGTTGGTGTCCGTTGAGGGAGTGCAGTTACTTGTACAACTTGTGCTTGTCGGCGTTCTGCCATTGTTGTTATTGTTGTTGCTAGAGGCCTGTAGCGCAGGGCTGTGAAGAAGGAAGGGCACGAGAAAAGCGCCGATTCCTGCAGCGATCAGGGCGATGGCACCCACTTTGCGTTTGGCTGATGAATCCATTCTTGTTTTTCCTTTCTCCCTTTTCTTGGAGTTGAATCCCCGGTTTGAGAGGGCTGGGTATATGATACAACGATTTGAACAGCCAGAAAGGTGTCAAATCGAGCCTGTTTGTCCAATTGATCTTTGAGTGTCTGAGAGTGTGTGATTTCGAGCTATAGCACTCGCAGAAACAGGTACAAGATGAGAAGATTAGGAATCGTCACAAGAAGCCCGATCTTTGAGAACTCAATGAATCCAAATCCTGACCCACGACTCTCGGCCTCTTCTAGTACAATGACGTTACTGGCCGCGCCCAAGAGACTGATACCTCCAGCGAGTGTGCTGGCACCGGCTAGAGCCATCCATGCCTTGACATCAGCCCCTGTGAAGCCTGCCGCCTGCATCGCCTTGATGTAAACCGCGACAAAGGGAACATTGCTCAAGAGCTGGCTGAAGAATGCGCTGGCCAAGATTATCGTTACGAGCGAGAGCCCGGGATCAGACCTGTTGAGAACTGGCAAGTAGATCATGAGGCTCTGGAGAGCCTTTGACTCCCAGAATGCTTGCATGACGATGAAGAGTGAGATGAAGAAGATGATTATTCCCCAGTCGACAGATCGGAGAATCTCTCTCCGTCTCCCGCTACCTAGAAAAACGATTGTTGCGCCCAGGAGAGAGATTGTTCCAAGGTTGAAGTTTCCCTGGATCCCAAACAGTTCGGCGATTCCGACGAGGAAGAAACCTAGCACAACTATTCCAGCGGCCGAGCCAGAGAGCTTTGCTAGCTTTCGATCTTTGATTGCTTCCTTCGGAATAACGTGTAGTTCTGCGAGTTTCGAGTTTGCGAATTCTCTCCGGTAGTACCATTTGAGGATCAGATAGGTTACTCCCAGCCCTACTAGTGTTGGAGGGAGAAGATAGTAGAGAAAGTCGAACACTGGGTTCGGAATACCTGTCGATAGAGCGATCAGTAGGTTCTGCGGATTACCGATCGCCGTCATCGTGCTACCGACGGTCACTCCTAAGGCGAGGGTGATCAGAAAGACTCCGGGTCTGACGCGCAGCTGCTTGGCAACACTCAACACGATTGGAGTGGCCATGAGAGCCAATGTATCATTCACTAAGAACGCCGCCATCGTGCTCATCCCGACCAGAACCAAGACGAAAGCTCTCTGAGGCGACTTTGCCAGTTGAAGCAGTCTCAAAGTAAGGTACTCCAAGAGCCCGGAGATATCCATCGCAGCAACCACCGAAAACATCCCGAGTAGGAAGAAGATCACGTCGAGATTGATCGCGGCGTAAGCGTCTCTCAAAGGAATAGCCCCGAGGAAGAGCATGGCTACTGCTCCGGCCATCATTATGGTCCAGACCGGAACATGGAACCATCGGAGATTTCTAAGAATAATCAGAGTGTATACGACTACGAAAATCGCTATTGAGACATAGTTCAGCGTCAACTTGGAGAAGAATCCAGAAAGATCCTTTCGAGTTTAGGGAATGTCCGTGGAGTTGGAAAGTCTCTGGCTGTGCAGGTTGATTGTTCCAAGCTGTTCTGAGGGCTGCAGGGATAGACTAGATAGAGGTTGGTTTCGGATGCACTATAACTCTTCGAGCATTTTCTTAGACCAGAGGAGTGAGGCCACGGGTTTCTTCGGAGAATCCTTGTCCTTTTTCACCTTGGGCTTAGTAGGAGGTTTCTCCGGTCTAGATGCCTCCGGAATCAAGCCCTTGTTTGGCAGAACCGGCTTGGGTCCTGCCGGGTCTTGACCTTGTCCGATGACTGCCCCTTCCTGATCTCGCAGGATGCCGTTCTCGTAGAAGGCCTTGTAGTGTCCGGTGTAGTCGTAGATGAATCCGTCTTCGTCCATCCAGGCGATGTTGTGGCCATCGAAGTCAACGATTCTATGGTCCTTCAGGAGTCTGTACCTAGCCGTCCCGTTCTCGTCCCATATTACATCGATTTCTTCTTCTTCGGCTTCTGGTCCTAGTTCCAAGTTCGTCTCCTCACCCGGTTATCTCTCAAGCTAAGAAGGTTACCGATGATATTGATAACAAAGTAGGGAATTATGGGTCTACTGAGACTTTGACCTCCTTGTTCAAATAGCTGGAAGACAAGTGTAAGGCCTGATGGCGGTTCAAGGAGACAGGCACGTCTGTCCTGTCTGTGGGCAAATCGGGCCCTGCATCTATGCTGGTTGGGACGACAGAGACGACTTCAGAGTTCACAACTGTCACGTCTGCGGCTCAACGTGGAAGGAGCCGAAAACAGGTCCGGATCATGCAGCAAAACCGACATTGGATCAACAAGCTCCGCAGATAGCCTGAGTGCAAACTTCGGCTGATCCGATCCCAGATCCAACGTAGATATACCAGTCCCGACGGCGGACCATATTGAACAGGGTTGCCGCGTCAGTCAAGGACTTTTCGTATTAGGACTCGACAGAAAAAGACGAACAGGTCTAGAAAGCGCACTGGTTCGAGTCGAAAAATAAGCAACCCTTTCAAAAGCAAACATTAGCCCGGGAAGCGGGGAAGCAGTCCTCCTGCAAGAACGATACGAATCTACTAGCTTGGCATCTTGCTAAAATTGTCCAGAATCGTAACGAAGGATTTCTCCATCGAAGCCAAGCCGCCGGTCGGCCCCTTTTCGTCTATGACGATGTACTCGTTCGGCGAGTGTGACAGGGCTCCGTGGCCGAGTCCTCCGATCACTACTGGGAGGTTGAGGGGTTTTCTGTTGAACATTGCAAAGGGGGCGCTGCCCGCAATCGTGGGCCATAGCTCGGGATCTTTTCCCAGCTCCTTGTAGGACTTGATTACGGCTTGGGCAGGTGGGCTCTGATAGCTTGTCCGCGACGATCCATACCCTGATTCGACTACGCGTATCTGGATATCCTTGAAGCCGTACTGGTCCAGATGGTTTCTGATCATCGGCATCACGTCATCTTTCCTCATGTTCGGAACCAGGCGAACATCCATCTTGACCGTAATCTTGTGCGGGAGCAGAGTCTTTGTCTCTGGTCCTGTGTAGCCGCTTGCTATGCCGTTTATGTTGAGGGTGGGATCAAAAAGATACTTCTTCAACGCTTCAATCCCGTGGGTGTCGCCGATGAACCTGTCGACTTTCATCTCCTCCCTGACGGCGGCATCGTTGAAGGTCTTCTCCAGCTTCGGTAGGAGTTCACGGTCTTCCTTGTTGGGAACCTGGGCGTGACGGTAAAAGTCCTGGATGGTTACCTTGTTGCCATCAGGACCCGTCATCGTGGATAGTGCCTGGATCATTCTCCAGACCGGGCTGTCAACCCAGCTCTTGTTGCTTCCATGTATTCCAAACTCCTTTGGACCTTTTCCCCAAGTGGCTCCGTCGAGTTCGAGTTCGAAGTATACGATTCCCTTGACGCCGAGATACATTACCACTTTTCCGGTTCGGTCTTGTGAGCAGAAGGGAAAGAAGACAGCTTTGGCTGCTTGCAAGTCTTTTTCGTGTCTCGAAATGAACTCGGGGAGGTGGCGGCTTCCGAGTTCTTCCTCTCCCTCGACAACGAATAGAAGGTTTACAGGGAGCTTTTGTCGTGTGGCTTTGATAGACTCGCAAGCGTTCAGGAACCCGCGCAGTTCTCCCTTCGTGTTGAACGATCCTCTCGCAACAAGGCATCGGCCGAACGGAGGAACATCGGTCAGCATTCCTGCCAGCGGGTCTACGCGCCAGCCGGGCTCGTCAACTGGCATCGTATCGTACATCATGTAGACAACGATTGTCTTGTCTGCTCCTGCATCATAACTGCCGTAGACTACTGGATTTCCACTGGTCTCCTCCAGGCTTGCTTTGACACCGAGACTCGTGAGATAGCTGAGGATGAGGTTCGCGCACTCTCTCACTCCCTTGTTCTCTGGGGAGATGGAGGGTTGGCGGATTAGCTCCTGGAGTTTGGCTATGTGTTGTGGGAGGTTCTTGTCGATGTGGGCGAAGACCTTTCCACGGTCAAGCGGCATGATCTCGCCTGACATTAGTCACAGTATAAGCGTTGAGAGGAGGCTTCTATGGATACGCCTAGATTGTGGAGGAGGCAAACTGGTAGGACTGCTGCAGAATCCTCATTATACGGCGGAGATCTGGTCTGGGTCCTAGTTTGAGGATAACCCACCCTTCCCGATCGTGAACCTCGGGGCTACGGGAAACTGTGCCCTGGCTGATCATGACCTCTTTGAGGTCTGGTGGCAGTCGTAGTTCTATCCGGTCGGGGCTGTGGATGTGTGCGAAGGATTTGCCGCGGACATGTAGCTCGACCTCTTCGTCTCCATGGTCCTTCATCTCGACGCCAGGAACAAGAAGCATCTCGCCAGTGATCATATCCAGTAAGCTCATAGCCAGTGCGATGGCCCGGGACGCGACTTATCTGTTTCTCGTCCACGGTTGGCCTAACGGGTCGAGCGGGGACCGTCATGCTTTCGCGGCAGGTTGATGTATCTCCTAAGCCGCGGCCAGCCGGTCTTCGCGTATCTGAGCCGTTCAGGGTTATTCTTGACCCATCTTAGCATGTGAAAGAAGCTCCTCGCACGCTTGTCGTCCCGCTCAGGAATGGGCTCGTAGCCTAGGTTCCTGATCTCGTCCAAGTAAGCCGTCTCCACATTATTCTGGGCGTCTCCAGTAATCACTGCGGTCTTGACTCTTGTGTTTCCGTATTTCTCGGCTAGATGGGGTCTGGTCTCGTCGAAGAGGAAGCTACTGCATATCTCGATCTCCTCATTCTCTCCCAGCTTCATCTGGTAGAGTAGCTGGAGTGTGAGCTCGGTGGCTTTTTTCTGATACATCTTCCGTCCAAAACTCGGGCTCTGGAAAAAGGAAACCGGTATCATATCATAGTGAAACTCGCCAGTTTCTTTCCGGTGCGCTCCGACCACGACTCCGTAGAGAAGGTCGCCGACTCCGGCGTCGTCGATCTGGACCGTCAAAGCTCTAAGACTAGAGGTGTCTCGACTCGGACATAAGCGTGATTTTCCAGACGGCCTTGTGACTCGGGAAGACCACTCATACGACGCGAGAGGCAGTCGCTAAGACCTCCTATTTTTCCGGAACACCTCCTGTTTTGCTTGCATAATGGGCGAAACGGGCGGATCAGGGCACAGCCTGGGTTTGGATCGGTGGGAGATTATGCTCATTTACAGCGTGGATTATCCCTGTTGCTGGATGTGCCTGTTCAGATCTTGATTTGGGGCTGGAAACGGGCGATTTACGGATCGTTTTATTGCTTCTACGCGTGACGTGGCTAGAGAGAGGGAATCCTTATATTTGGTATCGGATATCCAATATCGGAAAAGCGATATCGAATGTTTCGTGGATTTGGACACTTCCGCAAACGCGGGCTCAGACCCTTGATTCTCACGATCCTAAGACGCGCCCCTAAGAACGGGATGGAGATCATGGACGAAATAGAGAACATGACACAGGGATGGTGGAGACCCTCCCCAGGGTCGGTCTATCCGATGCTTGACGAAATGGTGAAAGACGATCTCGTTAAGAAAGGAGAAGATGGCAAGTACGAACTTACCGCAAAGACAAGAAACGAAGATGAGTGGCCATTCGGGTCCCATTTCGCCGGTCCCCGCTCAGTTGACGATATGCTAGGTGAGATAAGCGGCTACGTCTCCTACTTCGAAGACCTGAGCAAGACCGACAAGTCGAAAATTGAATCCTACTCTGACAAAATACGGACCCTAACTGACAGACTGTCCGCGCTCATCAAGTAACCCTGGAAGTCATCCCGATTGAGAACCGTTATCAGGCTATAGGAAATCGTACCTACAACTGCTCAAGGGTCTTGAGCCCGGACCCGGTTGCTATGAGAACGACCTCATCTGACCTATCGATCATCCTTTCGCTGTACAAATGGGGAAGAGCAGCGATTGTTGCGGCACTTGAGGGTTCGAGGAGAAGACCCTCGTCCTTGAGAGCTTGACGCATAGACTTTCGGATCTCCTCGTCTGTGACCGACAATGCGATTCCGTCTGATTCTCTGAGGCAACGGA
>Ga0209237_1000833_pt1 | contig 17763 bp, 10 predicted proteins | sample GraSoi013_1_40cm_2_FD_185820 | JGI IMG/M metagenome (GOLD analysis project Ga0209237, IMG submission 185820) | Grasslands soil microbial communities from the Angelo Coastal Reserve, California, USA - Sample 10_02_2013_1_40cm (SPAdes) (version 2) | ecosystem: Environmental > Terrestrial > Soil >... | reverse complement strand
GGGCCATCGCCTGGACGACGAGCGCCGTGGCAACGGCGACCGTGGATGCCACGGGGCTCGCGAGCGGTGTGGCGCCGGGGTCGGCGACGATCACAGCGACGAGCGAGGGGAAGAGTGGGACGTCGGCGATCACGGTCACCTCGGTGCCGGTGGCCTCGGTGGTCGTGAGCCCCGCCTCGGCGAGCATGCAGGTGGGGCAGACGGTGCAGTTGACGGCGACGACGCTCGATGCCAATGGCAACGTGCTCACGGGGCGGGCCATCGCCTGGACGACGAACGCCGCGGCGGTGGCGACGGTGGACGCCACGGGGCTCGTGAGCGGTGTGGCGCCGGGGTCGGCGACGATCACGGCGACGAGCGAGGGGAAGAGCAGCACGGCGGCGATCACGGTCACCTCGGTGCCGGTGGCCTCGGTGGTCGTGAGCCCCGCCTCGGCGAGCATGCAGGTGGGGCAGACGGTGCAGCTGACGGCGACCACGCTGGACGCCAATGGCAACGTGCTCACGGGGCGGGCCATCGCCTGGACGACGAACGCCGCGGCGGTGGCGAGGGTGGACGCCACGGGGCTCGTGAGCGGTGTGGCGCCGGGGTCAGCGACGATCACGGCGACGAGCGAAACGAAGAGCGGCACCTCGGCGATCACGGTGACGTCGGTGCCGGTGGCGTCGGTAGTGGTGAGCCCGGCGTCGGCGAGTCTGGATCAGGGCACCACCCTGCAGCTGACGGCGACGCCACTCGACGCGAACGGCAACCCCTTCAGCGGCCGCACGGTGACATGGGTGAGCAGCGCGCCGAGCCTGGCTGGCGTCTCGGGGAGTGGGCTGGTCGTCACGGGCATCGGGTCTGGCCCGGCCACGATCACGGCGACGAGCGACGGGACGAGCGGGACCTCGGCGGTGACGGTCGTGGTGCCGGCGTCGCCGGTGCTGCTCACGGGCGCTGGGAACATCGCGCGCTGCGACAAGCAGAGCGACGAGGCCACCGCGAACGTGCTCAACAGCATCGGCGGGGCCGTCTTCACGGCCGCAGACAACGTGAACGCCAGCGCGACGGCGACCGACTTCACGAACTGCTACGGGCCGTCGTGGGGCCGGCTCAAGGTCCGCACGCGCCCCTCGGCCGGTGACAAGGAGTACAAGACAACCGGCGCCGCGGGTTACTTTGGGTACTTCGGCCTCGCAGCCGGGGACCCGGCCAGCGGCTACTACAGCTACGACCTGGCGGACTGGCACGTCGTCGTCCTAAACACCAGCATTGAGATGAACGCAGGCTCGCTACAGGAGCAGTGGCTCCGCGCCGACCTCGCGGCGAACCCGAAGCAGTGTACCGTGGCGATCTTCCACCTGCCGCGCTTCAGCTCGAGCGGGACGGCGGTGCGCGCGGCGGTGAAACCGTTGTGGGACGCGCTGTACACCTACGGGGCGGAGCTCGTCGTCAACGCGCATGCTGGGGTGTACGAGCGCTTCGCGCCCCAGACGCCGGCCGGCGTGGCCGATCCGACGACGGGCATCCGCCAGTTTACGGTCGGCACCGGCGGCCAGGCCTTGGACAAGTTCGGCACCCCGATTGCGAACAGCGAGGTGCGCAACAACACTACCTACGGCGTGCTGCAGCTCACGTTAGGAGCAGGCACATACGCCTGGAACTTCGTCCCGGCGGCTGGCGGGACGTTTACCGACTCCGGCAGCGGGAGCTGCCATTGAGCATGGACGCTCCTCCTCCCACCGGTCCGCGGCCGAGCCGCACCGAGCAGGCGTTCGGCGGCTGGCTCTGGCTCTCCTCCGGAGCGGTCGTCCAGGGCTTGGTCACCGTGGGATCGCTGGCGGTTCTGGCACGCCTGCTCTCGCCTGCGGACTTCGGGTCAGTGTCCGCGGGCATGTTGGTCGTCAATTTCGTCTCCATTATCTCGCAGGGGCTGGTGGGGCCCGCGCTGGTACAGCACCCGAAGCTCCGCGCCGAGCACATCCATACTGGTTTCGCCATCTCGCTCTTCGGAGGGGTCGCTTTCTTCGCGGCCCTCTGGGTGATTGCGCCGGTCGTCGCGCTGGCGCTCCGTGCGCCGGGGCTGGTTTCGGTCCTGCGCGCACTGGCCTGGATGCTCCCGATCCAAGGCGTGGGCGCGATTGCGGACGCGCTGCTGCGCCGCGACCTACAGTACGGCGCAGTCGCCAGGATCCGCATGGTGTCGTACGCGCTTGGGTACGGGGCGGTCGGCATTACGGTGGCCGCTCTAGGTGGCGGGCTCTGGGCCCTCGTGGGGGCGAACCTGTCGCAGGCGGCGCTTAACACCGCCTTGCTGTTGCAACGGAATCCGCACAGCATGCTGGTGCGGGTCTCCCGCCCCGAGCTCGACGAACTCGTGTCGTTCTCCGGCGGCTTCTGCCTGGGCAAGATCGGTAACTATGCAGCGACCGAGGGAGACTACCTCGTCACGGTCAAATGGCTGGGTTTGAGCGCCTTAGGCCTCTACGAGCGCGCCTACCAGCTCATGGCGATGCCGGCGATCCTGGTGGGGCAAGTGCTCGACGACGTGCTCTTCCCGGCGATGGCGCAGATGCAGACGGAGCGCAAGCGCGTAGGCACGGCGTATCGCCGCTGCGTGGCGGCGGTGGCGTTGTTCGCCCTGCCGCTGAGTGCCTTGGTGCTCATCCTTGCGCCGGACATCGTGTACGTGTTGTTGGGCCCGAAGTGGGGCGACGTCGTTCTCCCGTTCCGCATTCTGGCGGTGGGGACCCTATTCCGCACGAGTTACAAGATCAGCGACTCGCTCACGCGCGCCCTGGGGGCGGTGTACCGGAGGGCGTGGCGACAGTGGGCCTACGCGGCTTTGGTCATCGGGGGCGGCGTCATCGGCCAGCGGTGGGGGCTGCCGGGCGTCGCGGTCGCGGTGCTATTCGCCCTCACGGTCAACTTTCTCCTCACCGCGCATCTGAGTACTCGTCTGGTGTCATTGAGTTGGGCCGACTATTTCCGGGCTCACACGCCGGGCTTGCGGGCCGCGGCTGTGGTGGCCGTCCCTGCAGTGGTAATCGCGGCCGTGGCTCGGACTGTGTTCCAGCTTCCCTCCGCGGCGGTCCTGGCGATGACCCTGCTCGGCACCGGTCTCGCCGTGGCTCCGCTGCTCATGACCGGGCCGGCTTGGCTCCTTGGACACGATGGTCAGTGGCTCCTCCAGCAGGCAGCGAGCTTTGTGCGGCGCCGGGTGCGTGGCGCTACCCCTCAGGTACGCGGAGCGACCTGAATGGAGCGTACGGCTCCCCGGCTGACGACCAGCGGTTCTTTCTCCGCGACGGGGCTGGGGCCGAGCAGCACAGGAGGGGGGGGGAGGACCGCCCTGCTCCTGCTCCTGGCGCTGCTCTATCCGTGGCACCTGGCGATCTGGGTGAAAAGCTACACCGGGAAGAACCCTCCCATTCCTCACGGAGGCCTGAACCTCAGCCTCGGCGACGGCATCGTCGCTGTGATCGGCGTGATCATGCTGTTCCAGTTGGCGGCCGGGAGGGTACGGCTGCCTCGCTATGCGCTGCAGACGGTCGTGTGGTTTGCGGTCGCCGTTGGATCGGTCACGGTGAATGCGTTGTCGCCGTCGTTCTTCTTTTCGCTGCATGACTCCGAGGTAGGGCTCGGCAAAATCCTCGGGGCCGCAGCGTGGATGATCGCGGTGTTCTGGCTGCTGGGCGACTCGTTTCCGCGCCGGTTCCTGCAACTGGCAGGCACGTCGGTCATAGCCGCGACCGGCTTTGCGATCTGGTCCATCATCGAGAATGTCTTCCTGGGTGTCGAGCGACCCTTCGGGCCGTTTCAGAACGCCAACATCTACGGCAATTACCTGATGCTCAACGCGTTCCTGGCGATGGGTGTCGATCGCCTCCTGGGCGAGGCGCCCCAAGGCGCCGCGGTGCGGCCGGGAGTGCGCGCCGTTCTTCGTCCACTGCTCCGCTTCGGTGCGGTCACCATCCTGACCCTGGGACTGCTGGCCACGGGATCGCGGGGCGCGATGCTGGGCTTCGTGATTGGCCTGCTTCCGGCCGTCCCGTGGCACGCGCTCAAGCGGATCAGCGTGCGCGGAGTGAGTGCTATGGTGGTCGGCCTGCTCGTGCTCGGGCTGGCGCTCGGTTGGTACTTCGGGCAGGAACCCTACGTGCTGACCCGGCTGTCGCAAACGGCTGAAGGGCGGGGGCCGAACGTGGAAGAGCGCTTCGCCCTGTGGCAAGGCGCGCTGCAGGCGTTCTCGGCGCACCCAGTCTTGGGGATTGGGTATGCCCAGTTCCCGAACTACGCCGAGCACCAGCCGGACCTGCGAGCAACGCTGACGCACCAGACCTACTTGGCGACTGCGGCGGAACTGGGAGTCCTGGGCTTGGTCGCTCTATTGTGGCTCCTGTTGGCGGTCATTCTTGACAGCTGGCGCGTCAAAGGCAGGGCTTTTGTCGGCGTGTCCCACGCGTGTTGCGGCTTCGTGGTCGCCGCGTGCACACAAGGCTTGTTCAACAACGTGCAGCAGGAGCGGTCCCTCTGGATCACATTCGGGATCGTCGCCGCCTTGATGACCTACCTTCGGACCATCCGGGTGGGCCCTCCGAGTGCACCTGTGGTGACGGAACGCGCCTAACCCCACACGGTCGTGGCAACGTTCATCGACCGCCCAGCGTTATCAGCTGACAGCAGCCGACCCAACAAATCCGTGACTATGGCTGCGCTTGCGCGCAGTGATTGGCCGCCGTCATTGTTCACCCGCAGCAAGATGATCCGGCGCTCCTCAGCCAGTTGAGCGGCAGCTGCCTCCGTGCGTCGAAGCGCCATGGAAGCTCTGGCGAAGGCACTCGCCGACCTTCCGGTGGCGACATCTCGCTGCACGCGACTGGTGCGCCCAGGGCGGAGTTCCAGCCGGGTGCCGACAGTCGGGACACTCGCCTCGACGAGGACGACGACGGCCCGGCGGGGCAACCACCTCCTCAGCTGGTCCAGCACCTGAGGCGAGGTGATATCCGTCTGAGTCGCTTCGTAGGCTATAGACCACAGCGCCTGACACATTCCGTGGTCGAACAGGTGCACGCCGGGTTGCCGGTCTTTCCGCGCTGCCACCTCCAGCAGATAAAGCCAGCCGACGATTTCAGCAAAGCTGCGGAGGAGGGTTGGCTGACCGGACTTGAGAATCAGCCGGACCCAGAACCCGCCCTCCCACGGTCGCCGCAGCGCACCACGAACCGCGTACCAGAACTTCAGTATCCGTCGCCGCGGAGAGCTGACGACGTGATCCAACTCATAGGTGGGCTCGGTGACGGGGACGTTCTGACTTCGCATTAGGCCTGCGACGGCGCGCGACACCACCGACTTACCGGCTCCCGGGAGCCCGACGAACTCGGCGTAGACTCCGGCTCCCGCGGCGCTCACTAGATATGCTCCCACACGATCTTGTATACGTGGCTGCGGACGGCGGGGAGCGGGCGATTCGCGTCGACGTCCGCCACCGCCGTCGGGAACGGATAGGTCAACTTCCTGACCGCTTCGATCCGACGCTTCACCTCCCTCACGCCGGTGTCGGGCTGGCGCCGAATGGCGGTTTCCGGGGAGACAGTCAGCTTGATCACGAGGTCGGGCGGGTACTGTTCCGCCCAGTGGTACGGGGCGGCCTCGCGGCTCGCGATCCACCGGAGCAATCGGCTGCGATGGTTGGCGAGATGTCCCAGGAGTGGGCCATCATTGAAGCCGAGGACCTGTGCCTGGGGATACCGATCGGTCAGCACGATGACCCCGGAGTCGCGGGCCTTCCACGCGCGCCTGAGCTTGTGCCGCTTCTCGCGCGCCAGTACGAGCGCCCACACGATCAACGCTAGCGACCAGACGGGGCCGCGCCGCGCAGCCTGACCGCCCGCTCGGCGGTCGAGGCTCGCGGGCAGGCCGCGCCCCCTGGGGAGCAGACCGAGGCGCGCCGCTGCGGCCCGGAGCGCATTCAGCGGCCATCTGAGGAATGAGCTGGGCCCCGTACCGCTTCCGAAATACACGAGCAGGACGTCCAGCTTTTTCGCCAAGAGGGTCGCAGTGTCGCGCGCCAGCGTTGACTTGCCGGCGCCGTCCGGGCCGATAACCGCGATCACCACCCCGCCAGTAGGCACGCTTCTCCGCAAGGGGTGGCGCGTAGACAAGTAGCGCTGGTGGATGGCGCCGACGAGCGACGCTACCTCCCTGCGCCAACTGAGCAGTCTCCTCTCGAGGAGGCCGTATCGTCTGAATAGGCGGAGTCGCCGTCCGGCCGCTCGCCTGAAGCGGAGCAGCTTTCGCAGGGTGAGTGGCTCGCGCAGCAGCTCCGCGAACGCCAGCGAGGCGTGCTCGCCGAGCAGTTCCTTGCAGCGACCAACGCACGTGACCGGATCGATCCGAGCCCGAATCCAGCGGTACTCGGCCACAAGATCTTTAAGCCAGTTCCGTCCCAGCAGGTGGCCGACGATGTTCCGGTAGCGCAGCTTGGTGGCATACCGGACGAGCAACACCAGCATCTCGAGGTTGGACTCGGCCACGTAGATGTTCGTGGTCGCGTCGAGCCGTCGAGTATCCAGCAGCAGCTTCTCCCACGGCAGCCGATAGCTCTTCAGGTTCGGTTCGCCGAGAATCAGACGATAGTGCACGTGGCAATGGACCAGGCGCCCGGCCTCGGGATCCAGGCCCACATAGTCTTCCACGGCCGAATAGCCTGTCGCCTCGGTTGCCATGAATCGCTTGAAGCCGCACCGCGCCAGGACCTCCTGCGCGTAGCGAGACTGTCTCCGATCGATCAGCAGATCGAGATCCGATTCGCCGGACAGCGACCGTTCGATGGCCCAAACGCTCTTCCAGTGGCAGTATCGCACATGCTCCTTTTCGAGCGCGGCAAGGACCCGGACGGCCACGGCCAGGGCCTTCCCGGGTCGCACGGCGCTGGCGCGCGCCACCGACCCCAGTGCCACGTCCGTCATGGTCGAGAGGGCTGCCTGCGAGGAGGAGATCGGCCGCATCGGTCAGCTGCTGCCCGGCTCGCTCAAGACTCCAGCCTGTCTGCTCATGGGCTGGCCCGACCGGGTGCGTCCACGGTGAGCGGAACCCTGTAGGTCGGGAACTGCGGCCTCTCGGCGCGGCGGTCGCGGCCACGCTGCTGCTCCGCGGTGGCATGTTCCTCCGCCCTGGGCGTTTCAGACCCGCAGAACTCGGGGACCGCGGCGCGGAGCAGTGCGCGCAGTTCGGCATCCGGACGGCTGCCTTGCGCGGCCGCGATGACCGTCTCGAGCTCAGCCAGCACCGTCTCGGCCGGCTGGTGGTTCGTGGCGCGCAGGATCTTCGGATGCTCGGTCGGGATGACGTCTTCACCCTGCAGGAACATCTCCTCGTTGAGCCGCTCGCCGGGGCGGATACCGGTGAAGCGCAGCTGGATGTCCTTGCCGACCTCCAGGCCGGAGAGTCGCACAAGGTCGGCGGCCAGGTCGACGATCCGGATCGGCTTGCCCATGTCCAGCACGAAGACCTCCCCGCCGCGTCCCAGGGCCCCTGCCTGCAGTACCAGCTGCGTCGCTTCCGGGATCGTCATGAAGAACCGCCGCATCTCCGGATGCGTGAGGGTCACCGGGCCGCCCGCCCGGATCTGTCGGAGGAAGATCGGCACGACGCTCCCCCGGCTCCCGAGGACGTTCCCGAAGCGGACCGACACGAATGGACGGCGGTGCATCGTGGCCGCGCACTGCACCAGCATCTCGGCGGCACGCTTGGTGGCGCCCATCACGCTGACCGGCCGGACCGCTTTGTCGGTAGAGATCAGCACGAGCCGCGCGCTGTGGCAGGCCAGGGCGCAGTCCACGACGTTCCGGGTCCCCAGGACGTTGTTGGTGATCGCGTCCGCCACGTTCGCTTCCATGAGCGGCACGTGCTTGTGCGCCGCCGCGTGAAAGACGACGTGGGGTTGGACGTGGACGAACACTGAGTGCAAGCGCGGGCCGTCGCGCACGTCGGCGATGACGGGCACAAGCCGCAGCGTCGGATGGGCCTCCGCGAGCTCATTGAGAATATCGAAGATCTCGTTCTCGCTGTTGCCGAGCAGCCCGAGCTGCGCGGGCTCCAGCCGGGCCAGCTGTCGCGCCAGCTCGCTGCCGATGGACCCACCCGCGCCCGTGACGAGCACGCTGTGTCCGGTCACGATGGCCCGAACCGCGTGGAGATCGGTGTTCACCGGCTCGCGGCGGAGCAGGTCCTCGATCTCCACGTTGCGGAGATTGGAGATCCCGACCTTGCCCGAGAGGATCTCGAACAGGCCGGGAACCGTGCGCGCCGGGACTTGCGCGTCCATCGCGGCCCGCACCACGCTCCGGACGACCGTCCCCGGGGCGGTGGGCATGGCGATCACGATCTCGGCGATGCCGTGGCGCGCGACAATCGGCCGGATCTCCGAGAGCGACCCCAACACGGGGAGATCGTTGAGCCGCTGGTGACGCTTCGCCGCGTCGTCGTCCACGAAGCCGACGGGCGTCAGGCCGAGTTGGGGATTCCTGCGGAGCTCTCGGAGGATCATCTCACCAGCAGCTCCAGCTCCGACGATGAGCGCCCGCTTGCCGTTGCTCGCGTGCCCTGGTTGCTGCCAGCCCGCCAGCACCCGGATGAGCAGGCGGGGGCAGGCGAGTGCCGTCGTGGTGAAGAACGAGTCCAGGAAGAGCGTCGAGAGCGGAGTACGCACTGCCGTCCACCCGCTTCCCGGCAGGACTACTGCGCCGAGCACGGCGCACAGCGCGGCACTCGCGGCCGCGGCCTCGACGATCTTGCCCAGATCCGGGATGCTGGCATGACGCCAGAGGCGGCGGTACAGGCCGAAGGCGACGAAGATCCCGATCTTGAGCGGGAGCGACGCTGCACCGTACCAGAAGGCGGTGCGGGCATCGTCGGGGCGCCAGGTGAACCCTTCGAACCGGAGCGCGTAGGCGAGAAACGGCGCAGCCCCGATCAGGATCACGTCGGACAGAAGCAGATAGCGGCTGCGCACGGTCCTCAGCATGGCCCCGGCGCCACCGCGTGTTCGAGCCGAGCTGTCGTCACGTCTGACCCCTCCCCCCACGCCGTGGTTTTCGGCCGCTGTCCGGCCGCGGCCGCCGCACGCCACCACTCCGGGAGCTAGTGGTATGGCAAGGGGCGTGCGCACGATGGGGAGGGATAGGACGCTACCAATGTCTTCTACACCAACGTCTTGACGCGGACTACTCGGCGGCGCTCGACGCGTTTGTAACAATGCGTCGGCTGCGGATTGTAAGCGATGTGCGACAGCGGTGCGGCGTTAGGGACGGCGCCGCAGCCGACTCACCGACTGTCGCAATGTGGGGGTCGTTCGGCCGGTGGCGCCAGCGACTTTCGCTGCAGGCCGTAGCGCTCCAACAGCCGGTACAGGGTGGTGCGGTCGACGCTGGCGAGCCGCGCTGCTTTCGACAGGTTGCCGCCGGCCATGACCACGAGCCGCGCGAGGAAGCGGCGGTCGAAGGCGGCCAGGAGGTGCTCCCGCGCGGCGTAGTAGTCATCCTCCTCGGCGATGGCCGTGCCCGGGGCGACCTCCGGGGGTTCGCTGGGGTCGCTGATGAACGGAATATTCTCCGGCTGCACGCTGGCGCCCGGCTGGAGGAGGACCACGGCGTGCTCGATGACGTTCTGGAGCTCGCGCACGTTGCCCGGCCACGCGTGCGCCCGCAGCGCGAACAACGCCGGCTTCGTGAATTTCGGCGGCGGCAGTTTGGGATCCCGGTGGCGGGTCCAGTAATAGGCCAGGAAATGGTTCGCCAGCAGCGGGATATCCTCCGGCCGTTCGCGCAGCGCGGGCACGTGGATCGGCACTACGCGCAGGCGGTAATACAGGTCCTGGCGAAGGGCCCCTCTCCTGACGGCCTCTTCGGGATCGCAGTTCGTCGCCGCGATGAAGCGAACGTTCACCACGGCGTCGGTGGTCTCGCTGCCCACGCGCCGGACGACGCCGTCCTGGATCACCCGTAGCAACTTCGCCTGGATCGGCTTGGACATCTCGATCAGCTCGTCCAGGAACAAGGTGCCGCCGTTGGCGGTCTCCAGCAGGCCGGGCTTGTTGCGCACGGCGCCGGTGAATGCGCCCTTGCAGTGGCCGAACATCTCGGACTCGAGCAGCGTCTCGGGCAGCGCCGCGCAGTTCAGCGCGACGAGCGGCCGGCTCGCCCGCCGGCTGTGCTGGTGGATGAACTGGGCGAACAGCTCCTTGCCCACGCCGCTCTCGCCGGCGATGAAAACCGATGCGTCCGTCGCCGCGACCCTGCGGGCGAGCGCGACGGCCTCGCGGAAGGGGGGCGCCGTGCCCAGGACTGTCAGCCTGTCACTGTTGCCATTTTCGCGGTCGAGCCGCGCCCGCATGGCGTGCGATTCGCGGGCGACGACGACCGAGTGGGCGGCCCGGCCGACCAGGATCTGCAGGTGCGTTCCCGAAAAGGGCTTCGGGAGGTAGTCCCAGGCGCCGGCGTGGAGCGCCTCGAGGCTCGATTCGATGCTCGGCCTGCCGGTCATCGCGATGACGATGGTCTGCGGCCGGGCGGCGAGAGTAGCGCCCAGCAGCTCCATCCCCGACACCTCCCGCATGTACCAGTCCACGAGCACGATGTCGAACGCACGCCGCTTGACCAGCTCGCGAGCCTCGTCGCCGTGGCCGACCGCCGTCACCCTGTAGCCCTCGACCCCCAGCACGCTAACGCAACTGTCGCGCAGGGTGCGCTCGTCGTCCACGACGAGGATCGTGATGCTCGGTTTCGCCGCGGACTCGATCGGCAGGAGATCTGCGACATCGCGTGCCGGGGCTGGAGCGGTGGGGTGCGGCTCCAGAAGGGATCGGTCAGACGAGCTAGCCAGCCACATCTCATCGTCTCCGTTGCGCTGCAGGGCCCGGTGGAGAAGGAAGACGCGTAAATACCGCCCGCGCTGTGAACGTTGTCAAGACCGACCAAGGCGCGAGTCATCACCAGGCAACGCATCCACGTGGTGAATCTTGGCCGAGTTGGTGTGTAGCTGATCTGCTACAAACGCCGGACGCGGCGCCGAGGGCCGCGCAACATGGCGACGTATGTCTATGTGCGCAGGGGTGATCGCTACGCGCGCGCGACGACGGATCCATGGTACCGGCCTTGCAGCGCAGTTTTGCTCTGCAGTACATGGTACAGTTTCGGGAAGCTCACGGGCAGCGCGTAGGAGCAATGCAGCACAGATTTGGGGACAGCACGCGCGCGCCTGCCGGCGCCCGCCACGCAGAGGGATTCCCGCTACGATGTTCAACGACCTTCCCGAGCTGCCACCGAGCTCGCCCGAGACGCCGGGCCGCGCCACGGTGCCGGCGCCCGCGCGGCGGCGCTCGCCGCCGATGGTCGAAGCGGCGCCGGACGTTGACTGGGGACGCTACCGGACGGCGATCTGGCGCTTTCGGTGGTGGGTCCTGCTGATCACGCTGCTCGGAACTGCGGCGGGCGTTGGCGCCTCGCGGATCGTCAGGCCCGTGTACGTGGCCCGCGCGACGATCTGGATCGAAGGCGCGAACGAGAAGCAGCCGGGGCCGGGCCCCGCGGGGTCCGGCGACCTGCTCGGCGCCACCGGGTGGGTCGATCTGGTGAGGTCGTACGTCGTGGTCGCCGCAGTCGTCAACGACCGACAGCTGTATCTGACCCCGGCTTCGCCGAGTGACTCCGCCGTCTTCGCCGGGTTCAGCGTCGCACCGCGCTTCCGTCCCGGGAGCTACCGGCTCGAGGTAGACCAAGCGGGTCGCGGCTTCACGCTCGCGACCCACGACGCGGTCGTGCTGCAGCGTGGCGCCGCGGGGGATTCGGTGGGCGGGGCTCTCGGCTTTGTGTGGCTGCCACCGGCGGCGGAGCTGTCGCCGCTGCGGCGCCTCGACTTCGTCGTCGAGTCACCCCACGAAGCGGCATCGCGCCTGGCGGAGCGACTCCGCGTCAAGACCGATCTTGAGGGCAATTTCCTCCGGGTCGAGCTGCGCGGGCAGGATCCGCGCAAGATCACGGTTATCGTGAATGCCGTGGCCCAGCGGTTCGTCGCGGTCGCCGCGGATCTCAAGCGCCAGCAGCTTACCGAGCTGGTACGAATCCTGGGCGAGCAACTCAACCATTCGCAGGTCAACCTGAGCGCGGCGGAATCCGCGTTGCGGGATTTGCTGAGTAAGACGGTGAGCTTTGTGGCCGACGGGGCGACGCCAGTGGCGCCCGGCCTGCAGTTCACGCACGACCCCGGGTTCGCGAGCTACTTCGAGACCAAGGTCAACCTCGAGCAGGTGCGTCGCGACCGAGCGGCTATCGAGCGCCTGCTCGCGCAGGTGCGCGACTCGGGCCTCCCGGTGGACGCGCTGGCGGCGATCGGGGCCGTTGACCGTTCCACCGAGCTGGTCGCCGCACTGAGGGAGCTCACGGCCAAGCGCGCGGAATTGCGCGCGCTGCAGCAACGCTACACCGAGGAGCACGGCACGGTCCGGCGCCTGGCGGGCGAGGTGCAGGCGCTTGAGGGGCGCACGATCCCGGCGCTCGCGCGGGTGCTCGTGAGCGAGCTCGCCGCGCGAGACGCCGAGCTGACGCAGCGAGTGCGTGCGGCGTCGGCCGAGCTGCGCCAGATTCCGTCGCTCGCGATCGAGGATGCGCGGCTGCGGCGGGAGGTGGCGAACGCCGAGCGGCTGTTCACGAGCATCCAGCAACGCTATGACGAAGCGCGGCTGGCGGAGGTGAGCACCATTCCCGAGGTCAGTGTGCTCGATGCCGCAGTCGAGCCCGAGGAGCCCCTGCTCGACCCGACGCCGTTCCTGGTGCTGGTCTCATTCCTGGGGAGCCTGGGGCTCGCCGCGCTGGGGGCCGTGGTGCTCGAGCGCGCGGACCGCAAGGTCCGGTATCCGGACCAGGTGACGCGGACCATGGGGCTCCCGATCTTGGGCGCCGTACCGCACGTCAGTTGGCACGACGGGGCGAACGGCGACGGGGTCTCCCGGGTCATCGAAGCGCTGCGTGGCATCCGCCTCAACGTGCTGCACGCCTACGGCACGGCCGGCCCGCTCCTCGTTACGGTGACGAGCCCCGGGAGGAGCGATGGGAAGTCGTTCCTCACCTCCAACCTCGCGGTCGCGTTCGTGGATGCCGGCTACAGCACCCTGTTGATCGACGGCGATATTCGACGCGGGGGACTGCACCGGGTGCTGGACGCGGCCCGCACGCCGGGGCTCACCGACCTGCTCGCCGGCACGGCCGCCGTCCAGCAGGTGATCCAGCAGGCAAAGAGCTATCCCTCGCTGGCCTTCATCGCATGCGGCTCGCGCACCCGCTCCGGACCGGAGCTGTTGAGCTCGACGGCGATGGCAGGGTTCGTCACGAGCCTGCGTTCGCGCTACGCCGTGATTCTCATCGACAGCCCGCCGCTGGCGGCCGGGGTCGACGCCTGTGCGCTGGGGACGATGACCGGGAGCCTCGTGCTCGTGCTGCGCACCGGCGTGTCCGACCGCGAACTGGTGGAGGCGAAGCTCGATGTGCTGGAGCGGCTGCCGATCCGCATCCTGGGCGCGGTGCTGAACGACGTGCGCCCCGGCGGCGCCTACCGCTCCTACGCCTATTCTCTCTCGGGCTACGACCTGCACGACGAAGAGGAGCCTCCCAAGCGCATCCTCCGCAGCGTCGAGTGACCCTGGGCCGCAGCACCCACCTTCACGGCAGATCGCCCGGCGGCGCGCGTAGCGCGCTGGTCGCGCGGGCCAGCAACTCATCGGGATCGAGCGGCGCGTCACGCACATCGCCCACTGCGTAGTACCCCGCCCGCAGCTTGAGCGGCGGGGCGCCGCCGGCTCTTCGCGCCACATCGGCCTCGACTGCTCGCGCCAGCCGTTCACCGAGCCGACGGGCTCCGCTCGCATCCGTGTCCGGGGCGAGCACGGCAAACTCGATCCGTCCGAGCCGGCCGATCGCATCCGATCCGCGGCCGGCGCTGCGGAGTGCCACGGTGAGCTGGCTGATCACGGCCTCGAATGCGGGCTCCCGCGCGGCGTGACCGGCGATCCTGTCCGCGGATGAGAGGGCAGGCGCGAGCACGACACAGGCCAGGGCGGCATTATGGCGGGCGGCTTGCCCGGCCAGCTCCCGGGCGCGGCGCGTCAGGCCACGCGCGTTGTAGAGCCCCGTCTCCGCATCCACCAGACTGTCCTCGCGCGCGCGGTCGGCGTCCAACTTCGCGCGCAGGTGTGTCTCGAGACGCAACAGGACCTCCTCGGCGTCCACGGGCGGTGCCCACAGGTCGCACGCGCCAGCGCGGAGCGCGTCGAACAACTGGCGGCGCGGGATCGGTTCCGTGGTGGTCAGGAAGATCGGGGTACTGACGCTGACGTGCCGGCTGGCGCGCAGGGCGCGGCACACCGCTAGTCCTCCTCCCTCCGGCAGGGCCACGTCGAGCACGATCACGTCGGGCTGCATGGCCCGCGCCCGCTCCAGCGCGTGCTCCCCGGTGTGCGCCCGGATGACGGCGTACCCTGCGGGTCCCAGGATGCTCTCCAGTGATCGCGCAGACCACTCGTGGGCGTTGGCGAGGAGAACTAGTGGCGTGCGGGTGGGAGACACGCGCCCACGCGAGACGATCGTTGGGAGGTTGGGTAGCGCTCGACGACGACGCGGTCGGTCATGCTGTCGGCACCTCGTGGCCGCCGGCCACGGGAGGGGTGTGCACGTCGTCGCAGGGGGCTCGGGCCTCCCGAACTGCGTGCAGGAGTCGTGCGCCCCCCGCGCGATTCGGCAACCCATTCCCCGCCAGTCGGTTGCTGCGCTGGCCGGAGGGCGACGGACGCTCGAAACGCAGCCTCGCAACCACACAAGCTGTAGCTGTTGTACCGCGATTGGCCGCGCGCCCGGTCTTATCCGGGGTAGCTAGGCGCCCGGCGGGGATCGCGTAAGCGGTTCGCCGGCAAGCGGCTACCGGCCCGGCCCGACGCTGCAACGCGCTGGCCTCAAACTTGAGAATGTTTCGGGGCATGCTGTGCGGGTTGGTTCGGCCGAGCGTGTCCCCACCGAGGACGAAGGACGACTGAGGATGTGCGGCATCGTGGGCTACATCGGCGCGCGTGATGCGCCCTCGATTCTGCTCGAGGGCCTCCGGCGGCTCGAGTACCGCGGGTACGACTCGGCGGGCCTGGCGGTCCAAAACGGCCGCGGTGTGGTAGTGCGCAAGGTCGCGGGACGCGTGGAGCGGCTGCGGGACGCGCTCGCGCAGCAGCCCGTGCAGGGAACGAGCGGCATCGCGCACACGCGCTGGGCGACGCACGGCGCGCCTACCGAGCGGAACGCACACCCGCACACCGACTGCACCGGCGCCATCGCCCTGGTGCACAACGGTATCGTCGAGAATGCGGACGCCTTGCGGGCCGCGCTCGAGCGTAGCGGTCACCGCTTCGTGACCGACACCGACACGGAGGCCCTGGCGCATCTCATCGAGGAGGCCAAGGGCACGACACTGGAGGCGCGCGTCGCCGCCGCGCTGGAGCACGTGGACGGGACCTACGGGTTGGCCGTCCTGTCGGTGGACGATCCGGGGAAGCTGGTTGTCGCCCGTCGGGGGTCGCCGGTGCTGCTCGGCATCGGCGAGAACGAGCTGTTCGTCGCCTCCGACGCATCTGCGATTCTCGAGCACACTCGCTCCGTGGTCTATCTGGACGACGGCGACATCGCCGTGCTCACGCCGACAGCGTACCACGTCGTCGATAGCCAGTCCCACGTCCAACTGCGCGCGGTGGACGACATCGAGTGGGATCTGGGAGCGATCGAGCTGGGCGGCTACCCGCATTTCATGCTCAAGGAGATCTGCGAGCAGCCCGAGACTGTGCGGAGCACCCTGCGCGGGCGGCTGGTGTTCGACGCCGGCACCGCGCGGCTGGACGGGCTCAACCTCACCGCGGAGGACTGCGCGCAGATCCGCCGCATTGTGATCGTCGCCTGCGGAACCTCGTGGCACGCGGGACTGGTCGGCCGCTATGCCATCGAGGAGCTCGCCCGGATCCCCGTGGATGTAGAGTATGCCTCGGAGTATCGCTACCGGCCGCAGCTCCACCTCCCCGGCACGTTGACGATCGCGATCTCCCAGTCCGGCGAGACGGCCGACACGCTCGAAGCGATGCGGGCAGCCCGGGCCTCCGGGTCCCGCGTGCTGGGCATCGTCAACGTGGTGGGCAGTACGATCGCGCGCGAAGCAGACGGTGGGATCTACCTCCACGCGGGTCCGGAGATCGGGGTCGCGTCGACCAAGGCGTTCACGTCGCAGATCGTCGCGCTGCTGCTCTGCGCCATGCACCTGGGCCGTCAGCGCGGGCTGCCGCTTGAGGCGCCGCGGGTTGTCGAGCGCGCGCTGGCGCTCGAGCCGCAGGTGAAGGCCCTGGCGCAGCGCTACGCCGCCGAGCGGAACTTTCTCTACCTGGGCCGCGCACTGAACTTCCCGGTCGCCCTGGAGGGCGCCCTCAAGCTGAAGGAGATCAGCTACATCCATGCCGAGGGGTACCCGGCCGCCGAAATGAAGCACGGGCCGATCGCGCTGATCGACGCGAACATGCCGGTCGTGTTCGTGGCGCCGAAAGACGAGGTATTCCAGAAGGTGTTGTGCAACATGCAGGAGGTGAAAGCGCGGGGCGGGCGCATCATCGCCGTAGTGAGCGAAGGGAACGGCGATCTCAGCGCCCTGGTCGACCACGAGATCCGCATCCCCGCGACCGCCCCGCTCCTGTCCCCTGTGGTGACGACGATTCCGCTCCAGCTCCTCGCATACCACATCGCCGTGCTGCGGGGGTGCGACGTCGACCGCCCCCGCAACCTGGCGAAGAGCGTGACCGTGGAGTAGCGTGAGCGCATGAGGATCGTCCTGCGCGCCGCGCTGGCGGTGGGTAGTTGCTGCCTCGGGATCGGGGGGCGCGGGAGCGCGCAACAGGTCACCCCCGACGACGGGCACCGCCTGCTGGCGACCCGCCCCGCGCTGGCAGCGATGCTGCAGCGTCTCCAGCAGAAGGGGCCGCCCGGCGAAGCGACGCTGGTCCGCGCGCGCCTCACGGAGGGCGACTTCCAGCCGGGCGACCGGATCCTGCTATTGGTCGAGGGCGAGAAGGAGCTGTCCGACACTTTCACGGTCGGCCCCCAGCGCGACATCCTGCTTCCCAACACCGGCACCGTCTCCCTCCAGGGAGTGCTCCGCTCGGAGCTGGAGGACCATCTGGCGCGGCGCATCGCCACGTCCGTTCGGGACCCGGTGGTGCGCGCCCGGACGCTGGTCCGTGTGTCCGTGCAGGGCGAGGTCGCGAAGCCCGGGTTCTACACGGTGCCCGCCGACGCCGTCGTGTCCGAAGCGCTTGTAGCCGCCGGTGGCACCATGAAGGACGCGAAGATCACGGCGCTGCGGATCGAGCGCGGCGGACAGGCCGTCTGGGAGAAGGCGCGCCTGCAGCGGGCCCTCGCCGAGGGGCGGACGCTCGACCAGATGAATCTGCGCCAGGGCGATGAGTTCGTGGTGCCCCGGGGCGGCGGCGGCGATCCCTATCCCGCGTTGCGTTTGGCCGGCGCGATCCTGAGCGTCCCGATCGCGATTTTCACGCTCACAAAGATCTTCTAGCGACAGGCGCCACGTCGGGGAGTTCGGCCGCGATGGCTTGACAGCGTTGTTGCGCGATCACAGGCCCTTGCGATATCATGAGGCGGCTGGATCCGGGCGTCGGGCGGGCCGTTGTGTGCCTCGAGGGAACGAGACGCAGGG
>Ga0209237_1000828_pt1 | contig 17813 bp, 17 predicted proteins | sample GraSoi013_1_40cm_2_FD_185820 | JGI IMG/M metagenome (GOLD analysis project Ga0209237, IMG submission 185820) | Grasslands soil microbial communities from the Angelo Coastal Reserve, California, USA - Sample 10_02_2013_1_40cm (SPAdes) (version 2) | ecosystem: Environmental > Terrestrial > Soil >... | reverse complement strand
CGTTAAAGTAAGCTGGCACGGTGATTACTGCTTTTTCAACTTTTTCGCCAATAAACGCCTCAGCATCTCTTTTTATCTTTTGCAAAATAAAGGCTGAGATCTGTTGTGGTTTGTATTCTTTATCATATATTTTGAAAACATGATCAGTTCCCATCTTCCTTTTTGCTGCAACTACTGTACCCTCTGGGTTTGTTACTGCCTGCCTCCTTGCTGGTTCTCCAACAATAAGTTGGCCATCTTTTGTAAAAGCTACTACAGATGGGAAGGCTTTTCCTCCAACAGTAGTTCCTTCGGCAGCTGGGATGAGTGTAGGCTTGCCTCCCATCATTACAGCAGCTGCGGAATTACTGGTGCCTAAATCAATACCTATAATCTTAGTCATCTTTGTCCGTCTCCTTGATACGTTTCTTGGATATTTCTACTAAACTAGGTCTAATAACTCTGTCCTTCAAAACATATCCTTTACGTAGTTCTGCTGTGACTGTATTCTCCTCAAGAGAAAGATCTTTTTTTATCGACATGGCCTCATGGAGTCTCGGATCAAAAATCGCACCTAATGCCTCAATAGGTCTTACTTCTGATTCTAAAAGAAATGAATCCATATTTTTTAGAATAGCGTCCAATCCTTCTATTTTTGCGCCTTGTTTTGACAATGCTTCCCGTGCCCTAACGAAATCATCATAAATCGATAAGAGGTTTAGAATGTTCCCGTCAATTATGGAATTTGCTCTATTTTGAACATCTATCTCAGTTCTTTTCTTCAAATTTTCAAAATCTGCAAGTAGGTATTGAATCTTTTTTTCATATGCCGCAGCTTTTTCTTTTTCACTTTTAAGCTGTGATTTGAGTTCTTCTATTTTCTCTTCAAGAGTTGTCTTATTTTCGACCTCTTCGTTTTTTGATTCTTGCATAGTTTCTAAATGGTCCTCAGCTGTTTCATTATGTGAGTCAGACAAGTTGGATCACATTTTTCTTGTATAATTTTACCCTTATTATAATATCTCACACAAGGGATTAGTTTTGATAACAATTAGGTCAGAATCTTTGCCATTCTTGATTATTTTATCATAATCTAACTTTGAGCATGCAACTATAATGGTTGTTTTGTCACTATGGAAGAGATCAAGTGCCGGACCTTGGTGAACTTCTACATCTCCTATGTAGTCACGTAATTTAGTGACAAGTAAGTTTAACATGTCTACCTTGTCCCCTCGCATTTCGTATGAGTCCTGAGTCCACACAAGTACAACTCTAGTTCTACTTGCCTTCAGTTCGTTCTTTTTTAGTGTGGAACGAATCTCATCAATTAACCTCTTGACATAACCTTCAATCCCCTTGATGCTACCGTTTACTAGATACATCATTGTCCCAGCGCCCTCAATGGATGTCCCAAGTGATCTCAAATCATATAGTCCGTTAGTCATGTCATCTAAAAAGAGGTCTTTGTACTCAGTAAATACAAGGTCATTGCTACTTGGAGAGTCTTGCGCAAATTTGCATACCTCAAGAACGCTAGAGAGGCTAGCAAAGTGGGTCAAAATTCTTATAGCATGTAGAATTTCTGCCGAGGAAATTGACGCAAATTTTTTTCCTTTTTTGTCTGTTTCAAGTAATTTGGCTAACTTGTCATCTAACTTGTCATTAAATGAACCAATTATTTCAGGTGCATGACTTTTTGAAAGGGGATAATAAAAATACGATATACCTTTTCCCATTTCCAGTCCTGTAACATGTTCTAGAAGAGATATTGTTTCATTATTTCCACCTATTCCAGTAGGCAGATTGTATATTACTGAACCGCCTTTTTTCAGAGGTGCAGTAGCGTCTTTAAATTTTGAATGAATTTCCATTTTTGCCTCTTGACCTGTCTTTCTTATTCGAGGAGCAAAAAACAGGTATTCAGAATGTGAGATTGCAACATCAATTGGTTCAACACCCAATAAGGGTTCATCTTCTTTTAATGATGTAACATTTGGATATGTCTTTGCGATCTCCGCTTTAAGTGAAATTGCCATATGAGCAGATTCATCAACGATAAAAACGTCAGCTCCTTTAATTGCCATTTGGCATGCAATTGAATATCCCTCGGTGCTTAGACCATAAACAACAACTTTCGTTGAAGCCAAATCATGCGAACTAAGAGTATAGGCTAAGAAAAACTTTCCTTAAAAGTAATATCAGGGTTAAAGGATGAGATTTTCTTGCCCCGAAAGTTGATATAAGCAAAACTTTTTCCATCCTTAGATTCTATCAAAAATGTTTGAGAATTTGGTTCGATATATTGACGCCTAAACAGTTGTTGTTTTTTGCGCCAATGATGAAGAAATTGAGTAAAAATCACAGAATATACTGCACTTCAAGAAATTATCGAGAAGTTGTTAAACTTGCCAAATTAAAGCATATTAATGTTGTAATTGTTGGAAAACATGGTGGATCTTCTAAAGAAGGGAAGCTTCTTGCAAGCATAAAGCGGATGGAATATCTGTTTGAGTTAATAAGAAAATTCTCTCCAGATCTAACGATTAGCTTTTGTTCCCCTGAAGCCGCCAGAATTTCATATGGCTTAGGTATTAAGCATGTGGCCTATTCTGACTCCCCACACGCTAAAGCGGTAATGACGCTTTGTGTTCCTTTTGTACAAAAACTTCTCACTCCGTGGGTCATATCAAAGAATGAGTTTGTACGTTATGGAATATCAAGAAAAGACATTGTTCATTATAGGGCAATTGATGCTTCCGTAATTGTAAAAGAAAAATCAAAGATAAAAAAAATCCCTGTGGATCCAAGCAAGAAAACGATCGTAATTAGACCCGAAGAAAGAGAGGCATCCTACATTTCTGGACGTTTAATTAGTGACAAGATTATACATGAAATTAGTAAAGAGTCAGCAAAATACAACATAATAGTTTTAGCCAGATACGATTCCCAAAAGAACAAACTGAAAGATGAGTTTGGTAAAAAAATACTGGTTATGAATAACGTTGTAAATGGAAAATCCTTATTGTCAATTACAGATGTGTTTATCGGCTCAGGTGGAACTATGACTGCCGAATCAGCCTTGATGGGCATTCCAACAGTATCATATGACGCAGTTCCGAACTATATTGAAAAATACCTGGTGAGGATAGGTCTGATAAGAAGAGAAACTAATCCAAAAAAGATTTCATTTCTTGTGAAAAACATGTTACGCGATGATAAGCGGAATACAGAAAAGGCGAAAAAAATATTGGATTCTATGGAAGATCCGTATTTGAAGTTAATTAATACAATCAAAACAATGTAAAATAATATTCACTGAATTTATTGTCAAGCATTTACCAGTATCTTGTAGAGTGCAATAGCAGAATTTTCATCTTTTTCTCCTACAATCACTGCAGAACCTCGTTTTAAGAAACTTACATAGATATCATTTGAGGAAAGTGATATTCCAAGTTCTCCTTGATTTTGGACTTTGTAACCTTTCGTCGATGCTATACTTGTAATCTTTGGTACATCTATCTCAATCATTCTAGTAGGAGTGATAGAGAAGGTTCTTTTTCCTCTGTTTCGTCCACAAAGTTCTTCAACTATAAGCTCTTGTGTTGGCAATTCCTCACTTTTTCCGATGCCACAGACAGGACATTCTTCTACCTTTTTGAATAGAGCCGAGTTGAAATCTAAGTTATCCATATCAATATAGAGCAACTTATTTGCCAGTGTTGGAGGCCGACCTATCATAATTTTGACGGCTTCTGCAACCTCTATTCCACCCACTATAGAAAGAATCGATGGGTGAACTCCCTCTGTGCTACATGTTGGCATTGAATTTTCGTCTAACGATGGGAATATGCAGTGGTAACAAGCAGTTTGATGCGGTATGATTGTAAAGACTTGACCAGAAACACCTACTGCTGCACCTGTTACAAATGGAATGTTCTTCTTTACGCAGGCTTTGTTAAGAGAATATCTTGCATTAACGCTGTCTAGAGCATCTATAACAACATCACATCCTTCAACTATATCAAAAGCGGTGTAGTCATTTACGGAAACGGGTAAAGCCTCAATTATCACGTCTGGATTCATCTTTTTCAGTTTTTTTGCTGCTACCTCAACCTTTACTTGCCCAATGTCTGATTCATCAAACATGGTTTGTCTGTGTAGATTTGACAATTCGATAACATCTCTATCAACAATTCTAATCTTGCCAATACCCATTGCAACAAGTCTTGTAGCTATAGGATTTCCAAGACCGCCCACTCCGACAACACATACTTTAGCATTTTTTAGTTTGAGCTGACCTTCATAGCCAATTTCTTCTAACATTACTTGCCTAGAGTATCTTTCAAGTTCTTTGCTTGAAAGTTCACATCCCCCCGCCACTGCAGGAAGAATATAGATTTCATCACCCTCATTTAATGTAGCCTCCATTCCTCCAGAAAATCGCATGTTCTTTCCGTTGATGTATATATTTATGAGCGAACGGGGGGAGCCATCTGGATTTAGAACTCGTCTTTTGAATTCATCGCCTAACTGTTCTGAGATTTTAGTAAATGCTTCTGAAAGTGTAGTAGCAGAAATGTCAATCTTTCTCTCACCGCTCCCTCTGTTTAGGACCGACGGAATTGTAAATTTGATGTTTACCAACTATCTCACCATTGCTGAAATTTTGGCAATATCAGCTTGCTGCATTGTTTGGGGTTTTGATAGAACTTCCATTATGACCTCAGTTGCCTTGAGCCCGTTTCCAGTCACATAACATATGGTACAGTCATTTTTATCGATCTTTCCCTCATCCACCATTTTCTTCAATACTGCTACAGAGACACCACCAGCTGGTTCAGTGAAGATTCCTTCTGTCTTGGCAAGCAGTATTATAGCATCTAGAATTTCCTTATTGTTTGATTCCTCAGCATGTCCATTATATTGTTTTAAGCGTCTGAGCACATACTGACCATCTCCTGGATCACCAATTGCCAAACTTTTTGCTATCGTATCTGGGCTTTCTACTGGAGTTATCTCAGAAAGATGTCTCTTAAATGCATTAACTATAGGTGCACAACCATGTGGTTGGGCTGCGATCATGTGCATATCTGAGACTTTGTTTATTAAAGAAAGACTCACTAATTCTTCAAATCCCTTACAAATCGCATTTAACATAGCACCACTTCCAACAGGTACTATAAGTTGATCAGGTACTTTCCAATCAAGCTGTTCTGCGACTTCAAATGCTAATGTCTTTGAACCTTCAACGTAATACGAACGCATGTTGATATTTACGATTCCTATTCCTTTGCTGTCACCTATTTGTGCAGCAATTCTATTTGCATCATCATATGTTCCGTCAACTGCTATAAAATTAGCACCATAAGAAAGAGCTTGAGTTATTTTTGGGCGTTCGATGTCACTTGGTGCAAAGATATAACATGGAAAACCACCTTTTGCTGCATGAGCGGCAGTGGCTGATGCAAGATTTCCAGTAGAAGCACAACCTACAGCAGAAAGACCAAATTCCTTTGCCTTTGAAACCGCGACTCCTGCTGGTCTATCCTTAAATGAAAAAGTAGGATTTACGGAATCATTTTTTATGTACAAGTTGTTTAAACCAAGCTTCTCTCCTAGATTTTCTGCTTTAATCAGTGGAGTCATGCCAGCACCTATACTTACAATGTTTGATTTTGACTCGATGGGCAGTAGCTCATAATATCTCCAGTAGGTGTGTTCCCTGTTCGAAAACGTGTTCTTACTTACAGTTGGAAAATCATAATGTACGTCAAGGGGACCAAAACACTCGTCGCAAACATACTTGAATGTAGGCGGATACTCCTTCTTACACTCTCTACACTGTAGAAACTTTATCTTTCCCAAGACAATTCTGACTTTGTAAAATAATACATAAAAAATCCTAATATGAATTTAAGTACTACTTAATTTCTAAGCCTCAGTTATTTAGTGAAAATTAATCCAAATCCTTGCCTTGATATAGAAAAGATAGACTGGCAAATAGGAGATCATGCGAAAATTAGCTGGATTTCCAAATTTTATGAATTTTTTACAATTAGAAGAGATATTAATGATATCATAGAACCTTAACACGAAAATTGAAAACGAAAAGAAAATCTGGTAAAAAGAAACATACTGGTTCAATAATTGTTTTGATTATTATAGCTGGAGTAATACCAGCGGGGATTTACCTTTACAACGAACAAAAGGTTCCATCTACAAATGAACAATGGAATACTTCAGGACCTTTTGCAATTAACAGAAACCAATACAAGTTGGGAGAAAATGTCTTCATGGTGGTAACGGGCTTAAAACCAAGTGATGCTGGACAGTTTGAAATAATAGATCCAAAAGGAGGCATTTTCTCTACAGTACCATTCAACGGTACAATGAAATCTAGTTTTAATTATTTTTTCAAACCTAATACCGAACGGGTAGAAAAATTATGCAAACCAACAGACTTGGTTGGTAACTGGACTATAATTTTCCAGGGAGTTTCATACAAAGCAATACCATTTGAAGTTGTAAACGACTGGATTTCTGGTTCACAAGCAGAAATAAAACCAATTGATCCTTGTTAAGATCATTTGTTTTCTAACATGTGGTGGAAACAAACCCTTTCTCCTGTATGACATGCAGGTCCTGTTGGTTCCACCAAGTATATGATCGCATCAGAATCACAATCGACTAGAATTTCCTTAACTTTTTGTATGTTTCCTGATTCTTCGCCCTTCATCCATAATTTGTTTCTGGATCTACTCCAAAACCATGAATTTCCTGTTTTTTGCGTAAGTTCAAGAGATTCCTTGTTTGTATATGCCAGAGTAAGAACTTCCTTAGAATTAATGTCTTGAACAATTACTGGTACCAAGCCATCACCTTTTGCAAAATCTATGTCACTTATTTTTTTCTTCATTATTATCACTTGTTTTCTGCTATTTTCCTTTATAATCTAACGGGAACACCGTTTTCTTTAAGGTATTCTTTGACTCTATCTACTGCGTGGTCTTTGTAGTGGAATATAGAGGCTGCAAGAGCAGCATCCACATTGGTTTGCAGAAACACATCAAGCATGTGTTTTGGAATACCACATCCGCCAGAGGCTATTACTGGTATGTTAATTGCGTTTACTATTTCCTTGGTAAGCTGTAGATCGTACCCCTCTTTTGTGCCATCCATATCTATACTTGTTAATAGTATCTCGCCAGCCCCACGTCTTTCAACTTCTTTTGCCCATTCTATAGCATCAAGGTTTGTAGGAGTTTTCCCACCATAAATGTAGACTTCGAACCAAAATTTTTTAGAATCTGATGTGAAGATATGCTTTCCTTCCTTGATATCGTAATTACGTTTTACATCCATTGCCACTACCACGCATTGTTTACCAAAAATTTCCATTAGGCTGGTGATTATTTCTGGATTTTTAACTGCACCTGTATTAATAGCAACCTTATCTGCACCATTTAGGAGAATATCTCGTGCATGCTGCAAAGTCTTTACTCCACCACCAACTGTGAATGGAATATCAATAACTTCTGCTACTTTCTTGACAAGACTTTTGATTGTCTCACGCTGTTGTTCGGAGGCGGTAATATCAAGAAACACCAGCTCATCAGCTCCTTCGTTACTGTATTTTTTTGCAAGCAAGACTGGATCGCCAGCATCTTTAATTGATTTAAAATGCATGCCTTTAACCACTCTTCCTTTATCTACATCTAAGCATGGAATTACTCTCTTGGTTAGAGTCATGCTATTGTCTTAACCTTCTCAATTGAGATTTTTCCATCATATAGTGCCTTGCCAAGAATAACACTACTGACTCCACATTTTTTTACACTTATGGTATCTTGAAGACTTGAAATTCCTCCACTAGCTATGATCCTTGTATTTTGCACGCTACATGCCTTCCTCAATGAATCCAAATCTGGTCCTTGCAGTGTACCATCTCTCTCAACGCTTGTAATAAGGAACTCGGAATATCCAAGTCTTACAAAGCTTTCCAAACCTTGGATCAATTCTATACCTGTATTTTCTTTCCAGCCGTCTATGACTATTTTCCCATTTAACTGATCGGCTGAGATTATTATTCTATCCTTTCCAAATTTTTCTGAAATCTTTTGCAGTATCTCTTTATTTTTGAATGCGATGGTTCCAAGTACTGCTTTTGAGGCAAAGTGCAAAACATTTTCTATAGTCTCTTGCGTACGTAACCCACCTGCCACTTCAATTGGGATGGAAACATTTTCAGCAATATTCTTGATCATCTGAAAGTTGGAACCTATTCCTAATGTAGCGTCTAGGTCTACTAGATGTAGCATGTCTGCTCCTGCCTTTTCCCATTTTTTTGCAGTCTCGACCGGATTAGAGCTATAAACTGTTTTATTTTTTGGGTTCCCTTGAACCAACCGCACCACATTGCTACCCATAATGTCGATTGCAGGAATCACTTTCACCTTTTGCACTCTCGCAAAAAGTTCTTCATCATAATTGAGCCTACCTTGCCAGACTTTTCAGGATGAAATTGTGTTCCAAATAGAGTACTATTTTCTATAACCGCTGGCACATTTATCCCATAGTCAGAATCGGCTTTAACTATCTCTTCGTCTTTAGGTTTGACCCTATACGAGTGAACAAAATAAACCCACGAACCCTCCTTTACTCCCTCTAAAAGAATACTGGGCTTTTTTATCTGGAGATCATTCCACCCCATGTGTGGAATCTTGAGTTTATTTGGAAGTAGAATTACTTCTCCTTCTAAAACTCCAAGACCTCCTAACTTGCCTTCCTCGCTTTTCTCAAAGAACATTTCCATTCCTAGACATATTCCCAAGACTGGGATGTGATTCTTAACCAGATCCTCAAATTCTACCTTTGATGAACTAAGACTCTTGATTGCTGGATCAAAGTTTCCAACTCCTGGGAGTAAGAGTCCAGAGTATTCCTTTATGTTATCAAGTTGCGTTATGATGTCAACTTGAGCATTGTTTTTTTCTAAAGATGATTTGAGACTGAATATGTTACCTGCACCGTAGTCAAATATAGCTACCTTGACCATCACATAGTCCCTTTTGTACTTGGCATTCCACGCTGTTTTCTATCAAAGCTTACTGCTGTTCTCCAAGCAACTGCAAAAGCTTTGATAGCGGCTTCGATTTTGTGGTGATCATTTTTACCATACTTTACAGAAAGATGGATACAGGCATTCAGATTCTGAGCCAGTGATCGAAAGAAGTGTTCCAAATCTTCTTTTGATGTACCCTCAATTTGGTTTCTTTCAATGGACAACTCAATTTTGTGATATTGTCTCTTCACCAGATCAAGAGATGCCTCTGCAAGAGATTCATCCATAGGCACAGATGCATAACCAAATCTTACAATTCCTGCCCTATTCCCAAGGGATTGATCCATAGCATTACCCAACGCTATCGCGGCATCTTCTACCAAGTGATGATTTATTCCATCTTTTGAGACTGCATTTAGTTTCAGATCAAACATGGCATGCTTTGCGAAAGATGTGATCAAGTGATCTAGAAACGGCACTCCTGTCTTTACAGAAATCTTCCCCTTACCGTCCAGATTCACTACCACTAAGACTTCTGTCTCTTTAGTTTTTCTTGTAATACGCCCCATTCTAGACTTCATTAAATCCCCACGTAGAGAAGGGGGTTATGCCCCAACTAGATTTAATGTCTTCGGAATGAGATTAATTGATTCAACTATAATATCGGCATTTTTATTCTCAAACAAAGCTCGTTTTGCGCGAGGATCCTTACTAGTTCCATATACACCACAAAATATTGTAGATTTTCCTACATCGTCAGCTTCGCGTGCCATAATGTAATCTTCTGTTGAATCACCTACAAATACAGTGCAGGTAGCACCCATGCCTGTGATTGAAGATATCAGAGATTGAGGATTAGGTTTTGCCATCTCACGCGATTCATCTTCCAAAAACCGTGAATTTTTAATGTCGAATTCATCAAATAATTTCTTAAGAGAATACTGGGCAGAGAGAAGACCTCTGCCAGTTACGATGGCAATTTTCTTATCAAATCTTTTTTGTAATTCATCAACAAGCTCTTTGGTCAATAGCACAACATCATTATCAATTAGCCCCCGACCATCGAAAAATTTTGGTTTGTTCTTATAGAGTTTGGCATACAACTTGGTTCCATAAAACATTTCATCAAAAATAGATGAAAGCGGATTTTCAAATCTTTTCCCAGGGTAAGCGAGTCTCTTTCTGATATCTGAGATGCCAACCTTTAGAGTATCAAGGAATCTTTCCACGGATTTTATGCCGTCTTGATCGGCATTTTTTATTACCTCAAAGACAAATTCCTTGAATTGCTTACTTATCTTATTTGCCGCAACAACTGAAAGTATTAACACGTATGTTAGGTCTACTTCGTCATTGAATCCACCTGTAGATTTGAAACCATCGATCATTTTTGATGTAACCAAGTTCGATTCGTTTATTGATGCCATTTCTTTGACCACAAAGTCCGTTGTTTTTTTAATGGCAAGATCATAGGAATTGTATACGTCGATTAACACTCCGTCACAATCGAATATTATGGCATCTAGTTTGCGGATTTTTTCAAGTTTTGTTGCATCTACAAAGATTCCTTCTTCCAGTTTTTTTAAAGTCAATTTAGCAAATCACGTATTGCAGTAAGAAATCGTGAATTCATCTCTTGTGATCCAACCGTGACTCTAAGACATCCCTCATTTCTTCCAATCTTACCCAGATTCTTAATCACTATCCCTTGTTCAATGAGAGCTTTATGGATTCGTTGACTTGCTCCAGCCGCTGCAAAAAGAACAAAATTTGCCTTTGAGTCAAAAACCTTGAAAACCTTCATCGCCCGTAGTTTCGCTATTATTCTTGTTCTTTCTTTCCTCACCAATTCTGCCATATCGGAGAAATATTTTGATTTACGTAAAGCAATAATTCCTACCTCTATGGCTACAGTATTCAATGGATAAGGATATTGAATCACTCTTGTGAATGCATCAACTGTTTTCTTGTTGGCTACAAAGTATCCTATTCGAAGGCCTGCCAGTCCAAATGATTTTGAAAGAGTTCGTAAAACTATGAGATTATTCATTTTTCTTGTGATATCTACAACAGAGTAATCTGAAAACTCTACATATGCTTCGTCAATAACAACAAGACCAGGAAATTCTTGAATGATCTTTTCAAGTTGATTTCTTTGGAATTGGAATCCTGTAGGATTATTTGGTGAATCAAGATACAGAAGGTTTGCCTTCTTTGAATGTGACAAAAATTTCTCCATGTTCAGACTCATATCCTCATCAAAGGGAATTTTGATTGTGGGAATAGAGTACAATTTACACCTCTCCTCAAAAAACCCAAAAGATGGTTCTGACGTCAAAATTTTAGTTTCTTTTGAAGCAAAGTTACCAAGTATTAGATCGATTATTTGATCAGAGCCATTTCCAACACCAATCATTTCGGTTGGTATTTTGATATATTCTGAGATAGCTTTAACCAACCTTTCTGTACCGCCAAGCGGGTATTCTCTTACATCCATCCTTTCTTTCGTTTCATTTATCAAGTCTTGAAAGAAATCTGGCGAAATTGCGTAATTTTCGTTTGAATCCAGTTTGATTGCATTTGAATATTTTTCAGGTTTCTTGTATCCACTAATCTTCAAAAAATTCTCTATCTTATTTTCAAACCAATCTTTTCGCATTATAGTCTTCTCCTGACAGCCTCATAGTGATTTGGTAGTCCCTCGGCATCTGTTAAGGCCTTCATGTACTCAGAAATCGCTTCTAGTGTATCTAGTGATGATTCGATTCTTGTCTGAAGCTTCATGTAGTCTAGTACGCCAAGTGACCCTCTTGTTCTACCAAAGCCATTTGTGGGAAGAATGTGGTTTGAACCAAGAAGATAATCGCTTGCAGATGAAGGTGTGTTTTTACCTACTAGTATTAGACCGGCGGAAGTGATTTTTCTTGATATATTTTGTGGGTTTTTTGTCATTATCTCCAAGTGTTCAGGCGCAAGTTTATTTGCAAATTCGATCATTTGACGTTCTGTTTTACATACAGCGATGAATCCATTTTTTCTTAAGCTTTCTTTTACGATATCAGACCTCTTTATAGTTTGAATCCTTTGTTGCAATAATCTCAATACTTGATCTTTCAGCTTAGAAGAAATAGTGATTAGACAACACATAGTATCGACGCTGTGTTCTGCCTGAGAAATTAGATCAAGAGCCACGAGCGTAGGGTCTGCTGAACTATCAGCTATGATAGCCAATTCGGTTGGACCAGCTATCATGTCGATTGAAACCACATCTGTTAAGAGCGATTTTGCAAGTGTCACAAATACTCCACCCGGTCCTACTATCTTGTCTACCTTTGGGATTGATTTTGTGCCATATGCTAATGCTGCAATTGCTTGAGCACCGCCAATTTTGTAGAACTCATCTACGCCACAAATGTCTGCAGCTACAAGTGTAAGTGGATCAATTGATCCTCTTTGATTAGGGGGTGATACTGCAATAATTTTTTTGACACCAGCAACTTTTGCTGGTACAACGGACATGAGAACAGTACTTGGATATCGAGCTTTTCCACCGGGAATATAACAGCCTATACTCTCTATTGGTGAAAAAACTTTGCTAATTTTTATTCCATCATTTGATATTGATATGTTTTGAAGTTCATTCCTGACAGCAATTTCAGATTTTTCTAATCTCCCTTTTGCAAGTTCGATAGCTTTGACTTGGACTTCTGAAACTTTAGAATAAGCAGATTTTATTTCAGAGGCTGAGACTCGAAAGGATCTAAGGGCTATCTTGTTGAATCTTTTTTCATATTCCTTGAGAGCCTTATCCTTACGCCTTCGTACGTCTGATATGATTGCCAATATCCGATTTTTTACTTCCTTATCTGCCTCAGGCCTTACAGATTCTACGATAGAGTCTATGTCTCGCACAGTTATGATTTTCATCAACTTTCCTCATCACGCTTTATCTCCTCAAGTGCCAGAATCTGTTTCGGCTCGTGTACTACTAGACCTTGGGCTATCTTCCTAAGTTTTGGAACAAGTTTATGGAATTCTGACTTGGGAATCACAGTGTTTATGCCATACCATCCTTTTTCGCTCAATGGGCTTATTGTTGGGCGTTTAAGTGAAGGTAGTTCCTGTAGCAATTTCTTTAGATTTTCTTCTTTTACATTTAAGAACAAGTGTAGGTGCTTTTTTCCTTCAACGGCACCTCGTAACATGGTTACAATATCGAAGATCTTTTCACGCTTTGATTTGTTTTTTAGTGATGTTTTGTTTGCAATCAAAACAGCAGTTGATTCCATAACAGTATCAATTATCCTTAGTTGATTTTGTGTTAATGTTGTGCCTGTTTCTGTTACATCCATTATGGCATCAACATCCTCTGGTGGTTTAGCTTCCGTAGCACCAAATGAAAGGAAGATCTGAATGTTCTTGTTAGAACCTAATCGTAACCAAGGAGTAACAATCAGAGGTTGTTTGGAACCATAAAGTTTCTTGTAGTTTTTACATTGCATGATAAATTTTGAAGCTGTGGTAAGATATTCAGAAGAAATTCTTAGTATTTTTTTCTTTTTTGCGTAAGCCAGTATCATATCATCTAAGGATTTAAAATTATAAGAGTCCGGTATTGCAATTACAAGTTTAATTTTGCCAAATTCAAGATCAAGCAGTATCTTGACATCCGAGTTTGTTTCTTTAACCCAATCCCTCCCCGTTATACCAACATCATATAACCCGTCAAATACCAAGTTTGGAATCTCTTGAGGTCTTAACATCTTTACTGAGATCTGTGGGTCATCGAGCATGACACGATAAGTTCTTTCTCTTCTAACTACTCTAGTCCAAGATTTTTCTAAAATCTTGAAGGTAGATTCTTCAATACTGCCTTTGGGAATTGCAAATTTTACTATGGTCAACGTAGTCCTACCAAACTTCTTTGGAATATATATTTAGTCGCTATAGGTTCTTGAGTATCTCTTTAGCTCTAGTAATTGAGATATTACCTTCTAAAATCATTCGCAAAATTACCTCATCTACTTTGCTTTTAGGTACACCCGCGCTTGACGCTATATTCTTGGCATGAAGCTTCATGTGTCCTTTTTGTATACCCTCTGAAGCCAAAGCTCTAATGGCACTAAGGTTTTGTGCAAGACCAACTGCACCTATTACACAAGCTAATTCCTTTGCCGATTTCACACCCAGAATTTTATTGCATACCTCAATCATGGGATGTACGTTTACTATTCCGCCTACTATTCCTACAGACATTGGAACTTCAATTTCACCCACAAGATTTCCACTTTTGTCCTTTTTCCATCCTGTCAGGGAGGTATATTTTCCGTTTCTTGATGCGTAAGCATGTGCTGCAGCTTCTATTGCTCTTGTATCTTGACCAGTGGAATTTGCAACAGCTATTATTCCATTCATTATTCCTTTGTTGTGTGTTACAGCTCTATATGGATCATTTGCAGCAAATTGGTAAGCTAGTATTATGTTATCAACAATTTCCTTTCCACCAAGCTCGTCTTTGTCAAAGATTGCTTTTCCTTTTACCAATCTTTTAGTAGAATAGTTTGATAATATTCGCAGAATTACTCTACCGCCAGTTATTTTCTCTATTAGAGGTGCAACTCCTTCACACATTGTATTTGTAACATTAGCACCCATTGCATTACCAACATCTATCAGTAGCTCAACCACGAGCATTTTTCCTGATTTTGTCTTGAGCTCTTTGCATGAGATTTTCTTTGCTCCTTTGCCCATTTTGGATAGTGTCTTGCTTTTTGAATTTGCAAGTCTTAGAATTTCATCTGTCGCTTTGATTATTTTAGGAATAGATGCCTTTGGATTAACACCTACAACCTGAATCTGGCCAATACTGTATGATTCATCTGCTTTCATTACAAATCCACCGCGTTTTCTTGCAATTTTGGCTGCCTTCGATGCGGCTGCAATGACCGAAGGTTCTTCTATTGCCATTGGAACCAGATAGTCTTTTCCGTTTATTTTGAAATTTGTAGCTATCCCAAGAGGAAACGATATTGTTCCAATGGCATTTTCAACCATATTGTTAGCGTGATCAAAGGTTATGCCACCATTACCCTTGAGAATCGCAACATCTTCCTTTGATAGAAATGCAAATGATTCTATAATCTTGATTCTTTCATCTCTTGTCTTTTCATGGAATTTTGAAATTGATGAATTGGCCAATTTATTTAACAATCCTCAATAGTTTGTCATCTTTTTTGTCCGGAAAACCTTTGCCATCTGTGTTTCCGGTAAGGATGTATAAATAACCATCTTGCCCTTCACCAACCTCACGAATTCTACCTAATCCATCCAATATGATTTTTTGTGATGTAATTGTTCCATTGTTGGTGTATAGTTGATAGAGGATGTTTCCCCGTAGAGTGGCCAAAATAAGGCCATCTTCAAGATCAAGTTTACCCCCCTTGTAATAGACAATTCCTGCAGGTTCTATGCTTGGGTTATAACACAGCAATGCATCTTGGTAGTCTTTTGAACCCGAGCATTCTTGATTTGGCCATCCATAGTTTTGACCTGGTCGGACTAGATTTACTTCATCATTTTTTGTTGGCCCTTCCTCAGTCTCGTACAAGTTTCCTTTATCATCCCACGCTAAACCCTGTGGATTTCTGTGCCCATAAGAGTATACAGAAGAATTTGAAATTGGATTGTCATAAGGAATTGAACCGTCATCATTTAACCGTAGTATTTTTCCTGCAAGTGAATTTAGATCTTGCGCAGAATCTTCATTGGTAGCATCGCCAGTACCTATGTAGAGCTTTTTGTCAGGACCAAATTTTATTACACCACCATCATCAAATTCTGCAGCTGGAATCTTGTCCAAAATTACTTTTGCATCTACCATTCTGTCATTTGATTCAGTGATTCTTAAGACCTTATTCCAAAGCTTATCCCCTTCACTATAGGTATAATATACATAGATGTAGTGATTTTTTTCAAAATCTGGATGTGCCGTTATGCCAAGAAGGCCTGCGTCTATAACATCTACAACATGAAAGTCTGCAACTGATTCATTGACCAATATTCCATTATCGACAACTCTTACCCTTCCAACTTTTTCAGTCAAGAAGATCTTCCCATCAGCAGGTGTGAGAGCCCATGGTTTTTGTAAATTTGTTGCAACAATTTGTACTGCATCTGTGCCAGTAGGACTAGTATTTGGTTTTGGAATCATGATCGAACCTGATGGTGATGATATGATCAAAACAGAGGCACCAATAGCTGCAATTATTGCTAAGATTCGAGTTTTTTTATCCACAGCTCTGAGACTTTGTAAATCCTATTAATTATTTCTAAAATTTGATAAAGCGTATATATCACCCCGAGACTTCCCTTCACTTAGCGGGGTGGGGAAGCCAGACTACGGGGCTAAGTCATCCCGGCGGGCTCATAATCAATGCTGATGAGATACCCGCAAGTCAGTAGTTCAAATCTACTCCCCGCTATCTTCTATAGATTAATTCAGATTGTAAAACCATTTTTTTGAGTTATCAAATTCGATTCTAGTGTTAATCTTTCCAATTCTTTGTACTGGTCTTGTCAGATGTCGATGTGCCGAAGGAATGGGAAGGTAAAGTTGCTTTTCAAGCTGTCTTGGAATTTCTTGTTTGACCTTTTTTGGCAATATTTTGCCACATTTTATGCATTCGTAGCCTTGGTCTGTGCCCTTTGACTTCATTCGTTTATTGCATTTACCACAAAGTGGGTTAATCACCACTACGTGTCGTAAAAGACCCTGTACCTCGAGAAATTCTATGTTTAGAACCCGTTCGTGATTTTTTGAAGCCTTTCTTATTCCACCTCCTACTTTCACCATGTCACCCTTAATCAGTTTAGACGCCACTTTGGTAAGTCCAGTGGGTTTGTACACTGCACACTTTATTGTTCTTCCATCTCTTGAAAGTGAGAAAAATACATGACCCCCAAGCTCAATTTTTGGTTTTTCTGATATTTTTCCAATTACATATCCGGAAGAAAACGGCTTTAGATTTTGAATATCAAGTTCATTCTCCAGGTGGTCACCTGTACCCTGATTTGATCTGAAAATCATGTAACTGCAGAATTTTTCGTGGGATTTGACAAGCGAGGCCCCCTTTATTACTGAATTTATATCCTCACCCCGCACACCAAAAAAGACAGGATCTGGACCATGGGGTGCAATTAGTATCCTATTTTTTAGTATGTCAAAGCTGTTAAACGTCTTTGGATACGTAACCTGTTGCATTTTCATTACACTATCTTTGAAAATTTCCCTTTTCTTTCCAAAGTTTGATTTATCTCGGTATGATATTAGTTCAAAAGTATAATCACGAAAATGGTATCCTATTGCGCCTATTGCTCCAACCAATCCTTGCCCGTTTCCCAGATAGAATGTTTCAAGTCCATTTTGTTCAGCAAATTCTTTTGCCTTGTTTCTGCTTACAAGACTACATAATGCCATTTTGCCAAATTTAGAAAAGTGCTCTGGGATGCGGACATTTTCGTAAAAAACAAGACCGGGATTTGCGCCATCTCCTGTAGCAGAGTATTTTTTTATGAATTTGACAATCTTGTTTTTAATCAATTGTGGTTCTTTAGTCTCAATTTTTAATGCCACAGCACCATTTCCGCGAGTCTTCCACGGTATGTTTGGATTGAATCGTATCAGATATGGATAATCTAGAAACTTTACCTGTTCTTTTTTTAAATATTCCACAATTTTGTATGCCAAAAAGGTGGTGCACATTCCTTTCCTAGA
>Ga0209237_1000827_pt1 | contig 17813 bp, 15 predicted proteins | sample GraSoi013_1_40cm_2_FD_185820 | JGI IMG/M metagenome (GOLD analysis project Ga0209237, IMG submission 185820) | Grasslands soil microbial communities from the Angelo Coastal Reserve, California, USA - Sample 10_02_2013_1_40cm (SPAdes) (version 2) | ecosystem: Environmental > Terrestrial > Soil >... | reverse complement strand
AGGTTTTTCGGCGCGGCCGGTGGAAAGGTGTCGGCGAGCGTCCTGCAGTCCGGCGGCGCTGCGTCGCTTTCGATCGCGAGGGCGCCGACGGTCTCGACGGTACGAACGGTGTAACACCGCTTCTCGCCCCAGGCGATTCGCGGGTCGTCGAACGTCGTGACGGCGACCGGCGTTTTCGTCAGCCTCACGGACGATCCCAGCGGTTCCCCAGGGGCACCGGTGGTGGTCTGCGCCAGGTCGTACACGTGGTACGCAATCACCGGAACCGCGACGCCGATCGGCTTCGACGGCAACACATCGCCGCTGGCCGGCGCCTGCACGACGCCGCTCGCGGTCACCGGCGGCCACGTGACCGTGACCGCCTTTTCGTCGTATGTGATCGTCGGTTTGCCGGGCGGCGGCGGCGGCGGCACGAGCGGCACCGACACACGTTTCGAGAGCGGTCCTTTGCGGCCGCGCGTCGAGATCCCCACGCCGACATAGGTGCGCGACGGCACGGCGGTGGCGGGGCCCGTCGGTCTTGACGCGCGCGGATTTCTCGGTCGCGGGATCGTACGGCACGAGCGCGTCGCGTGTGAGCTGTTCGGCGACATGGGCGACCGTCCCCTGATCGAGCCCTTCGCCTTCCGGCGGCTCGGCGACGGCGTCGGGATCGTCGGGCTCGACGGCCTGATTGGGATCGCGCGGCGCCTTCACGCTGACCGCGGCGACCTTCGTCCCGTGCTTCAGAATCTCATCGTCGGTGATGGACTCGGGCCCCGTGATCGCGTAGACATCCACGCGCTCGACGTTCGCGGGACGCGTGCCATCCGTGTTCGCCGTCGGGACGGTGAACTGGACATCCACGGCCGCGCCACGACGCTCCGCGACGATATTGGCGGGCGCCGCGGGCAGCTTGACGAGCGGCGGCAGCGGCGGTCCCGACTTTCCGCACGCGAGCGTGAACACGCAGACGACGGTCAACGCAGAACTCGCAGAAAACGCAGAGCAAAATCTACTCTGCAGGTTCTGCGGTTTCTGCGTTGATCGTCGTGATCGGCCACGCCTCACAGAATGTACCGAGACAGATCTTCGTTCTTGACGATCTCGGCCAGCATCTTCGTCACGTACGCATCGTCAATCGTCACGGTCTTCATGACCAGATCCGGGCCTTCGAACGAAATCTCGTCGAGCAGCTTTTCCATCACCGTGTGCAGGCGCCGCGCGCCGATGTTCTCCGTCCGCTCGTTGACGATGGTCGCGAAATCGGCAATGCGGTGAATCGCGTCTTGGGTGAACGTCAGCATGATGCCTTCCGTTTCCATCAACGCCATGTACTGCTTGATGAGCGCGCTGCGCGGCTCGGTGAGAATCCGGACGAACTCGTCTTTGCCGAGCGGCTCGAGCTCGACGCGAATTGGAAAGCGGCCCTGGAGCTCGGGAATGAGGTCGGACGGCTTCGACACGTGGAACGCGCCGGCGCCGATGAACAGGATGTGATCGGTCTTCACCATCCCGTACTTCGTATTGACCGTCGTCCCCTCGACGATCGGCAGGATGTCGCGCTGCACGCCTTCGCGGCTGACGTCGGGTCCATGGCTGCCTTCGCGTCCGGCGATCTTGTCGATCTCGTCGATGAAGATGATGCCGGCCTGCTCCACGCGCTCTACCGCCGTGCGCGCCACGCTGTCCATGTCGATCAGCTTCTGTTCTTCCTCCTGCTTGAAGTACTCGAGCGCTTCGGGCACTCTCAGCTTCCGCTTCTTCGTCTTGCCTTGAAAGAGCCCCGGCAGCATGTCCTTCAGGTTGATGTCGACTTCCTCGACCGAGGAGCCCGCGATGATCTCGAACGACGGAAACGATTTCTCGCGCACGTCGATTTCGACGACGCGCGCGTCGAGCCGGCCGGAGCGGAGTTGTTCGCGGAAGCGCTCGCGCGTCTGCTGCTGCTGATCGCGCGCCGACACGGAATCCTCGTCGGGCGCGATCGAGCGTGGCGGCGGCAGCAGGATGTCGAGCAGCCGATCCTCCGCGTTCTGGCCCGCCTTCGACCGCACTTCCTCGAGCCGTTCTTCGCGCACCATGTCGACGCCGAGCTCCACCAGGTCGCGCACCATCGACTCGACGTCCCGACCGACGTAGCCGACCTCCGTGAACTTCGACGCTTCCACCTTGACGAACGGCGACTGCGCGAGGCGCGCCAGCCGGCGCGCGATTTCGGTCTTGCCGACCCCGGTCGGCCCGATCATCAGGATGTTCTTCGGCGCGATTTCTTCCGCGAGCTCCGGTGGAAGCTTCTGCCGCCGCATGCGGTTGCGCAGGGCGATGGCCACCGCGCGCTTGGCGGCCGCCTGGCCGATGACGTACTTGTCCAGCTCGGCGACGATCTGACGCGGCGTCAACGAGTCGGCCGAGGTCTGTGTCGATTCGGGAAGAAAGATAGCCACTAGTGGAGCGTCTCCTCGGATTTACTCTGGGCCGCGCCGTTGTCGCGGCCCGAAAATCGCGGTCGAAGGCTCGGTGTGAGTAGTTACTCCTTCAGCTGACACGGTCCTCTAGAGCTCTTCGATGGTGAGGCTGGCGTTGGTGTAGATGCAGATCTCGGCCGCGATCGCCATGGCTTTTTCCGCGATCGCGCGCGCGTCGAGCTCGGTGTTGCCGGCCAGCGCCTTGGCGGCGGCCAGCGCGAAGGGTCCACCCGATCCGATCGCCACGATCCCGTCGTCGGGCTCGATGAGATCGCCGTTGCCCGACAGAAGGAACGTCGACGTCTTGTCCAGGACGACGAGCATCGCCTCGAGCCGTCTCAGGACGCGATCGGTTCGCCAGTCTTTCGCGAGCTCGACCGCCGACCGTTCCAGGTTTCCGCGATACTGCTCGAGTTTGGATTCGAAGCGCGCGAACAGGGCGAAGGAGTCGGCCGCCGACCCTGCGAAGCCGGCGAGAATCCGCTCGTTGTACAGCCGTCGAATCTTCCGAGCGCTTTGTTTGACCACAGTCTGACCGAAGGTGACCTGGCCGTCGCCGGCCATCACGGCGCGGTCCCCATGTCGAACCGCCAAGATGGTTGTGCTGTGAAACATTCTTTTATCTGTGGCGGGGCCCTTCCCGCCACCTATGCCTCGCCGCCTTTTTCGTATGCTCGTGGGGCCCCACCCCCACTCGCGCTCGCTCGCGCGTTGCGCTCGCGAGGGCCGCAGGCGCTACGGCTCGGCGTTTTCGATCGATGGCGGCGTTACGCGTCGGATTCTGACTGTATCGGCCGCGGATCGGGGTGTCAAGAAAACGGGACGGTCGAATCCACCCGGGGACAGCGCGGCGCACTTCGTACGTGCAATTTCGGAAAAACGGGCCGATACTTATGACAATCATGTGGCAGCTGGGTTGCTGTTACCTGAACTGAGGTTTTCTGCCATGAAGCGACATCTTTCAACGTGGATCGGCCTCGCGGCGATCGCGGCGTGGGTCGTGGCGGCGCCAGCGGCCGCCCAAGATCGCGCGGGCGCGTCACCGCCTTCGGGTGGCGGAGGCGCCTCCAGCGCATCCGCACCAAGCAGCGGCGGTGGCGGTGGCGGCAGCACGAGCAGCAGCGGCGGTAGTAGTGGCGGTGGCATCGACCGCGCTGGCGCGGGCAGCAGCTTCGGCGGCGGCAATCGCGGCGAAGCGGGCGGACATGGCGGCGCGACGGGCGGCAGCGGTCTCGCGATTCCGCGCGGTGACTATTCCATCGGCCGGTCCAGCGAAACCTCGAGCGGCCGCAGCAGCGCGACGGCGGGCCGCGGCAGCGACGGCGAGCGCGCCGGCGTGCCGCAGTTCAGCCGGCCGCGCGACGGCGCGGCGCAAGCCGGCACCGCGGTGCCGCGTCCGGCGGGTTCGACGCCGTCCAAGGGCGGCACCAACTACGTCGTCGTTCCCGGCGGCTATTACGGTGGCTACGGGTATCCGTACGGCGGCGGGTACTACGGCGGGTACAGCGGGTATTACAGTGGGTACTACGACCCGTTCTACGATCCGTGGTACGGCGCGTACTACTCCTCGTACTCCTACCCGCAATCGTCGGGATTTTCGTACGGCACCAGTGACGACGGCGCGCTGCGCTTGAAGATCAAGCCGCGCAACGCCGAAGTCTACGTCGACGGGTACTACGTCGGGGTCGTCGACGAGTTCGACGGCATGTTCCAGCGTCTGCACATCGAGCCGGGTGCGCATCGCATCGAAGTGCGCGCGGCGGGCTACGACACGCTGGTCTTCGAAGTGAAGATCTCGCAGGACCACACGACGACGTATCAAGGAGAGATGAAGAAGATTCAGTGAGTCTTCGCGCGATCGCGGCCGTCTCGGGCATCTACGACGCCCTCGTGGGCGTGGCGATGCTGGCGGGACGGCCGCTCCTCTCGCAGTTGTTCGGCGTTCCCCTCCCCGAGCCACCCATTCACGCGGATCTCAACGGCGTCTTCCTGGTCGCAGTGGCCGCGGGCTATCTGATTCCGTACCGCGAGCCTCAGTCGTCTGGCGGCCGTTTGTACTTGTGGGTGATGGGGCCGCTGCTGAAGGGCGGCGGCGCGCTCGCCTTCGCACTCGATCATTTCCTGCGACACTCGCCGGCGTCGTTCCTGCTGTTCGCCGCGAGCGACGGCGTGCTGGCGGCGCTGACGCTCGTTGCGCTCGTGTCTACTTCGTCAACAGCTGGCGAGTAATCGGATAATCGCCGACGCGGACCCACTGGGTGGATCCGTACTTGGCGAAGAGCTCCACCTTGGCGTCGACGAAGTGGCTGTTGTGCAGCATTTCCTGACGCGACTGATCGGCCCCCGTGTATCCGAGGTTCGACTTGACCGTGAGCGGCGGAGTCGTGGCGCCCGGCGCGAGTCCCTCGGAGCCGGCCACGATGAGGAGCGCGCTGCCCCACTCGTCCGGTTCGGTGACACGGCGGAAGAGCGCGTTGATCTGCAGCGTCGTGAGCTTCTGGTCCGACACGTTGGTCAACGTGAAGGTCATCGACGGCACGAGCTTGTTCTGTCCGTTGACGATGCCCGCGTCGTACCAGCCGGAGTTGAGAACGTTGACCTTGAGGCCTTTGGTGAGATCGACCTTGGGACCACAACCGGCGCCGATGAGAGCGACGAGCACGAGCAGGCGTCCCCGGGCGCGCAGCATGCGCCATTCTACATTGCGGATTGCGGATTGCGGATTGCGGACCGATTGTCGATCAGAAGACTTTCACCTCGATCCGCTTCAACGCGTCTTCCTTTGAAATCTGGTGCGCCAGGTACTGCATCAAATCGGCGCCGCGCAGGCGAATGATCCGCGTGCGCGCGTCGGTATCGGCTGGCGCGAGCCGCGGCCGATCGTCGTTGCCGCGTGCGGCGATCGTCAGCCAGTCGTTCGAGCCGATGGCGAGCGCGGTGCTGTGATCGAGCATCGCGTCCATGAGCGCCTGGATGACTTCGCTGCGGTACGCCTCGTTGGGATCGTTGAGGATCGGATCGGCCGGCGCCGCCGGCCGATCCGCGGTCGTCGCCGCCGCCGCGGATCCGGTCGCGTTTCGCGCGTTGGCGCCAATCGCGACGGCTGGCGAGGTGATGTTCGGAGGACCGACCTGCAGCTCGACGCGCTTCAGCGCCTGCTGCAGGTTCGCATCGCCGGATCGCTGCACGTACGTGCGCAGCTCCCGCAGCGCGCTATCGAGACCGAGGTCATTCTGATCGAGCGTGCGGAGACTCCAGGTGAGCGTGGTTTCGGTATAGAAGGGCGGCACGAGGACGTCAAAAAACACGCCGTATCCTTCGAGGCGAAAGCCGCGCGCGCGCGCGTTCTCCCCGCTCATCAAGGTGTCGGCCGTGTCGGCCGGCGGCAGCACGGCCTTCAAGCGATCGCGGGTGACCGCGGCGCCATGTTCGACGGCGCCTTCGAGCACGCGCTCCATCTGGCCGATTTGATATCGCGATTCGACGTCAACACGATTGACGGCGGTTTGCGCGCCGACGACGAGCGGTACCGAAACGATCATTCCAACGACGACAACGAGTGCAAGCCGCTTCACACGAACCCCCTACTGTCTCTGGTTGACACGCATCAAATAATTCAGCGACTGGCGCTGCTTGAGCACCTCGACGCCGAGACTGTTCTGGACGCCGTTCAGGCTGACGTCGATCTTCCTGAGATCGGCCTGGCGCTGCGCGTTGACGTCGGTGATCGCCTGCGCCAGCCGGAGCGCCAGCTCGCGCTGCTGCCGGCGTTCAGTGTCGTCGATCAGCGCGCGCACTTTGCGCAGAATTTCGGCGTCGCTGGCTGCGGGGCGCGTGACGGCCACCGCCGGCGTTGCCGCCAACGAACGCAACTCCGTCCGCAACTGCCGTTCGAGCGCCTCCAGATCCGCCTTCGACGCGGGGCTGAAGCCCTGTCCCCCACCGGATTGCGAGGCGACGCCGATCTGCTCGGGCGCGGCCGGCTTCGACCAGCCGGTCCGAATCGCCAGCCCATCGCGGTCGTACCGAACGTCGAGGTTCGCGATGCCGGCGGACACGCCAAGGAACAACAGCGCCGCCGCCACCTGCGCCCACGCGGGGATGGTCCTCCACCATTGCGGATTGCGGGTAGCGGATTGCGGATTGGCCGCCGCCAGCGATTTCGGCTCCGGCGGGTTCCAGCGTGCGAGTGTCGTGCGAACACCGCCAAGCGCCTCCAGTTCGGCGCGGCAGTGTTCGCAGCCGGCGAGATGCGCGTCGAACACGCCGCGCGCCGCCGGATCGATGTCGTCGTACAGGTAGGCGATCAACGTCTCATCGCGATCGCCTGCATATCCACATCGCATGTCAGTCATCGTCTTTATCTCTGGAGGGCGGGTCCTTTTGGGCCCGAAGCGTTCTTGGCGAGCTCGCGCCGCAACACCGTGAGTCCCTGGTACAACCGCGTCTTCACCGTACTCAACGGGCAGCCGATCAAGTCGGCGATTTCCTGGAACGTCAAGCCGTGGTACTCCTTCAGCACGATCGCGGTGCGCTGCTCTTCCGGCAGGCGCGCCATCGCCTTCTCGACCGCGCGCGAGAGATCCTTGCGCGCGACGAGATCTTCGATCGATTCCGACGGCTCGGCGGCCGCCGCGAGATCCATGAGATCGACACCCTCCGGCGCCTGCACCACCGGGGCGCGCCGCTCGCGCCGCACCCAGTCGCGACACAGGTTCAGCGCGATGCGGTACAGCCAGGACGAGAACTTCGCCTGCCCGCGGAATCCGGGCAACGCACGAAACGCGCGGAGAAACGTCTCCTGGCACACGTCTCGCGCATCCTCTTCGCGACCGATCGTGCGGTACGCAAGGGCGTAGATGGGACGCTCCCATCTCAAAATGAGCTCGTTAAAGCTGTCGGCATCGCCGCTGATGGATCGAGCGACGAGCTCTTCGTCCGTCCACGTCATGCGGAGCGCGGAAGGGCCTCTCTCTCAGCTAGTTAAGACGCGCGACGGCCGCGCGGAGTCGGGTGCTGTCAATTATATCGTGTAGGCAGCTAAGTGACTGGACCGATGTCACTTACCCCCTACAGCGCAGCCTCGACATTTGGCCGCATGCAATCGATCGCGTTAGAATCGCGGGCCGCGAACCAGCCAAGACCCAGAGAGCACCAATCAGAGCACGATGCCCCGAGACACGCGAAGCCGGCGTCTGATCCCGCCGGCCACTGGCGGAACTTCAGCGACGACCGCGACCGGGACGGCCCAACGGGCGATCGTCTCGCTGCTCGCCCAAATCACCCAGCCCAGCGAGCTGCTGCCGCACCTGCATCAGCATGCGCTCGACGTGACCCGCGGGAGCTGCTCGCTGCTCTTTCAGCACAACCCGCGCAACGGCGTGTTGCAGGCCACCTCGGCCTTTGCCCTCGACGTCCTGCGCACCGACCCATGGATGCCGGGCCCACAGGAATCGGCGCTGGTCGCCAGCGCCTTCGAACGGCACATGCCGATCTTCGTCAGCGACGCCGACCGTCAGATGCCCGACTTGTCCGGCCGGTTGAACGCGAGAACGGCGCTGCTGCTCCCGCTGGTGAGCCGCGCCGAGCGCATCGGTCTGGTCGCCATCGGCTTCGACGACGCGCCCTCGTCGACCGCCGTGACTAGCGAGATTGTTGAAGTCGCGGATGCCTTCATCGCCGCGATCGAGCTGTTCCGGCTGCGGCAGAGCGACGAGCTGCAGCGGGACGTGCGCGCGCTGCTCGAAGAGTTCTCGGCGAGCCTGTCGGCGACGCTGAACCTTTCTGCTGGACTCGACATCTTCTGCTATGGCGCGAACCGGTTGTTCGGCGCCGACCGGACCTCGGTCTGGATTCACGATCGCCGCGCCCGCCACCTCGTGCTGCAGGCGTCGTCGGACTCCGAGCACGTGTCGCGCGGGATGCGCGTCAGCACCGACGATCCCACCGCGCCGGCCGCCGCCGCGATGCGCCGCGTGCGCGCGGAAATCCTTTCGTCCCCCGGCGATCCCATCGAGGACCTCGAGACTGTCACGGCGATGGTCACCGTTCCGCTGCGCGGGACGCGTCGCGCGCTCGGGACGATCGTCTTCGAGGGCGTGCGCGTCGAGACCGGCGGCGAGCTCGACCTGCTCGACCGTGCCGATGAGCTCGGTCGTCAGCTGTCGAGCGCGATCGAGAACATGCAGTTGATCGACGACGTGATGCGGTCGCGCCGTGAGTTGGAGAACACATTCGATTCGATTGCGCACCTCGTCGCGGTGTCGGATCGCCGCGGCCACATCGTCGCGGTGAACCAGGCGTTCGCGTCGCGCGCGGGCGTCAGCCGCGAGCAGTTGCTGGACCGGCCCCTGTCCGAGTTCATTGGAACCGAGCTCGCGATGTGGCTCGAGCAGCACCGGACGGTCACCAACGCCCGCGGCAGCGAGGCGGCGGCCACCCGGGAGGTGATGGACCCGGTGCTGAAAGGGCCGTTCATCGTGACGGTGACCGACCTCCTCAACCACGACCGCGAGCGCATGGGCAGCGTCGTCGTCGCGCGCGATTTGACGCCCCAGACCAGACTCGAGGCGGAGCGCGAGGAGCTGCGCCGGCGCCTCACCCAGTCGGAAAAGCTCGCGGCGCTGGGGCAATTCGTCGCCGGGATTGCGCATGAGCTAAACAACCCGCTGCAGGGCGTCCTCGGTCATCTGGAGCTGATGCGCACGACCGGCGCCTTTCCGAAGCCGCTCCGGCGCGAGGTGCAAACAATTTATCGTGAAGCCGATCGCGCGGCAAAAATCGTGCGCAACCTACTGGTCTTCGCCGGATCGCGGCGTTTGGCCCGCCGATCGGTCAGCTTGAACGCCGTCCTGCAGAAGGTCGTGGCGCTGCGCGCGGCGGCCTGCCGTGCCGCGGACATCGAAGTCGTGCGACACTATGACGAGCAGATTCCACGCGTCCAGAGTGATCCGTTGCTTCTCCACCAGGTGTTTCTCAACATGGTGATGAACGCGGAACAGGCAATAGCCGCCACGGGCGGAGGCGGGCGCATCGACATCACGACATCGGTCAACGAATCGGGCGATCGGATTGTCGCGACGGTTCGCGACACCGGCACGGGCATCCTGGAAGACACACTGTCGCGCATCTTCGAACCGTTCTACACCACGAAGGAAGTCGGTAAGGGAACGGGGCTCGGACTGGCGATCGCATACGGCATCGTTCAAGAACACGGCGGTCAGATCATCGCCGCCAATCACCCTGACGGAGGCGCGGTGTTCACCGTCGAACTGCCGACGAGGCCGCCAACAGGACGCTGACGCATGATTGACGAAACGTTCCTCACGACCGAAGAAGTGCTGGAGTACCTCCAGGTCAATCTTCGGACGGTCTACCGCCTGATCAAGGCGGGCAAGATCCCTGCTGTTCGAGTCGGCCGGCAATGGCGATTCCGCAAGCGCGACATCGACGCCTGGCTCGATAGCCAGCGGCCGCGCGGCGGCACGCGTCCGGCGGCGTCCGCGGCGGCGCCCGCGCGCCCGAACGCCGGCACGGTCCGTCCACGCGTCCTCGTCGTCGACGATGAGGCGAGCATTCGCGATCTGTTGTCGAAGACGCTCGCGCTTGCCGAGTACGACGTGGATGTCGCGCCCGACGGCCGCTCGGCGCTCGAGCGCATGCGGATGTATCCGTACGATCTGCTCATCGCGGATCTCAAGATGCCCGGAATGGATGGCCTCACCGTGATCCGCGAGGCGAAGCGCTACAAGGCGGATTTGCCGGTCATCATCATTACTGGCTTCTCGACGGAATCGAGCGCCATCGAAGCCGTCAACCTCGGCGTCGCCGGGTATCTGACGAAGCCGTTCCGCGTCCCGCAGGTTCTCGCCGCGGCCGCGAAAGCGCTCGGGGAATAGGCCTCAGCCGTCAGCCCTCAAGTCGGTGGGCGCGAACCGCGTGTTAAAATAAGTGGTTCGCGCTCAACATGATCCAGCTTCAGGAAATCACAAAGTCGTTCGGCGATCGTGTCCTCTTCGACCACGTCACGTGGCAGATCACCGACCGCGAGCGAGTCGGACTCTGCGGTCCGAACGGCGCCGGAAAAACGACCCTGCTGCGAATGATGGGCGGGTTCGACGAGCCCGATTCGGGCGCCATCCTGAAACCGGCGGCGTTGACGGTCGGCTACCTGCCGCAGGATGGGCTGACGCACGCGGGCCGCACGGTCTTCGAAGAAGCGTCCAGCGCGTTCGACGAGCTGCTCGGGATGAAAGCCGAGATGCACGCGCTCGAAGAACGGCTCGGCGATCCGACAATCCCCGAGCCGGAGCACGATGCCATGCTCCACCGGTACAGCGATCTGCAGGATCGCTTCCGGCTGCACGACGGATACAGCATCGAGCTGAAGACGGCGACCGTTCTGCAGGGTCTCGGGTTCAAGCCATCGGACTTCGAGCGTGCGACCGAGACGTTTTCGGGCGGCTGGCAGATGCGGATTGCCCTCGCCAAGCTGCTGCTCGGCCAGCCGAATCTGCTGCTGCTCGACGAGCCGACCAACCACCTCGACCTCGACGCGCGCAACTGGCTCGAAGAATATCTGAACGCCTATCCGCACGCGGTCATCCTCGTCTCGCACGATCGGTTCTTTCTCGACGCCGTCGTGACGCGGATCGCGGATCTCACGCTCCGGACGCTGACCGACTACGTCGGCAACTACAGCCACTACCTCGTCGAGCACGAGTCGCGCATCGAGGCCCTGCGCAAGGCGAAACGCGAGCAGGACGAGGAAGTCGCGCGCGTGAAGCTGTTCATCGACCGGTTCCGCTACCAGGCGACCAAAGCGGCGCAGGTCCAGAGCCGCATCAAGATGCTGGAAAAGGTCGTCCTGATCGAAGTCCCGCCCGAGCGCAAGACGATCCACTTCGATTTTCCGCCGTGCGCCAAGAGCGGGCGGACGGTGCTCGAGTTGAAGCACGCGCGCAAGACGTACGGCGATCTCAGAGTCCTCAGTGACGTGAATCTGCACATCGAGCGCGGCGATCGCATCGCGCTCGTCGGACCGAACGGCGTCGGCAAGTCGACGCTGATGCGGCTGCTGTCCGGCGAGGAAGCGCCCGACTCGGGCCAGCGCTCGGTCGGCCACAACGTCGTGATGCAGTACTTTGCGCAGGACGAAGCGACGCGTATCGATCCGGTGCCGACGGTGTACGAGACGCTGGCGTCCGGGTCGCCGCTGCAGATGGTGCCGATGATCCGGAACATCCTCGGCGGATTCCTCTTCTCGGGAGACGACGTCTACAAGCACGTGCGGGTCCTGTCGGGCGGCGAGCGCACGCGCCTCGCGGTCGCGCGCATGCTGCTGCGGCCGTCGAACACCCTGCTCCTCGACGAGCCGACGAACCACCTCGATCTGGACTCGAAGGAAGTGCTGCTCGATGCGCTGGTCGACTACGGCGGCACCCTCATCTTCGTGTCGCACGATCGGTATTTCGTCGAGCGGCTGGCGACCAAGATCATCGAGGTCGGCCACGGCGGCGCGCTCGTCTATCCCGGCACCTACAAAGAGTTCCTCTGGCACAAAGAACATCCGCAAGAGGAGGATGGGCGGGACGGGCAGGATCGGCGGGAAGGGAAGAAAGGCGAGCAGAAGAGACGCGCCGAGGTTCACCGACGTCCTGTTCTGGATACGCGCGAGCGCCACGGCGCGAGCGCGTCGGCGAGCGGGGGTGGGGCCCCGAGAGAAAAGAGAGAAGAGAAAAAGCGCGTCGATGCCGAAGCGCGGAAGCGTCAACGCGCCGCACACGCGCACCAGCAGCGGATCGATCAGCTCGAGGCGCGCATCGCCGAATGCGAAGCCTCGATCCGCGAGCTCGAACAGATGATGGCCGCTCCCGGGTTCTACGACGATCGCGCCGCCGCGCAGCCCCTCATCGATCGTCATCAGGCGCTGATGTGGAAAGTCGGCGAGCTGATGCACCTGTGGGAAGAGCTTCAGTCCACTCCTGACGTCGCCGCCGAGGCTTGACGGAACCGTAATTGCATTACAATTTTGTTAGGTTGAGCCAGCCTAGGCTCACCGTAACCGCTTGATTTCGCGCGAGTTTTCGCGCGCCATCTGACTTCGGGCTCGGGCACACGATTTGCCCAACGGGCCGCTGAGTTCTCGTGCGCGCTGACAGGTTTGCCATGCCCCCGCGTCCCGAAGCGCGTGCCCGCCGAGCGCCTGCGACGACGAGCGATCGCCGTCCCGAACGGCGGGCGTTGCCGCGCAGCGGTCCGGCGCCCGACGACCGGTTCTTCCGGCACATCGTCAGCAGCATGCGCAACGGCGTGATCGCGTTCAGGCGCGACGGCACGCTGGCGCTGATGAACGACGAGGCGTACCGGACGTTCGGGCTGACGAAGAGCGCGAGTGATCTGGGACGGCCGTTCGCCGACGTTCTGCGCGCCGTGCCTGGGGCGATTCGCGTGATGTCGGCGGCGTTCGAGTTGAGCCATCTGCCGAACCGCGCCGAGCTGCGGCTGAAGGACCTCGATCGCGTCATCGGCTACACGCTGTCGCAGGTGAAGGACGACAGCGGCAACGCGATTGGCGCGGTGATGTTCTTCAAGGACCTGACGCAGGTGGAACAGCTCGCCGAGCGCGAGCGCCTGCGGGATCGCCTGGCGTCACTCGGCGAGATGGCGGCGGGCATCGCGCACGAGCTGAAGAATCCGCTGGCGGGTATCGAGGTGATGGCGGGGCTGCTGCGGCGCCAGGTGCCCGACTCGACCGACGCGCAGTCGCTGCTCGCCGACATCATCAGTGAGGCGAAGCTGGCCAACGCGATCGTCGTCGAGATGCTGGAGTTCGTGCGGCCGATTCGGCTGCAGGTCGAGCATACGAAGATCGCCGACGTCGTCCACCAGGCGATGACGCTCGCGGAGTCCAAAGCGCCGCGAGGCGACGTCATCGTGACGGTGGATCTGGAAGAGGAGCTGCCGACGATCGAAGCCGACCTGCACCAGCTGGTGCAGGTGTTCACGAACCTGTTCGCGAACGCGTTCGAAGCGCTCGACAGCAAGGGACGGATCACGGTCACCGCGGTGCGCAGCGTCATCGAGCAGGACCCCGCCATGATCGGTGTCCAGCCGCCGACGCCGACGATCGTGGTGGATGTCGTGGACGACGGGCCAGGCGTGCCGCTGGAGGCGACGGACAAGATCTTCGATCCGTTCTTCACGACCAAGCCGCAGGGCACCGGGTTGGGACTCGCAATCGTTCGGAAGATTGTCGACGCGCACGACGGGCGCATCGACGTGAACAGTGCGCCGGGGGCGGGCACGCGTTTTCGGGTGACGCTGCCGATCACGAGCGCTTCGGGTTGGTTCAAGAGCAAGCCGGTCAAGTAGGGAGAGAGGCAACGAATGGGCCGCATTTTAATCGCTGACGATCACGACGCGCTGCGCCGCGGGCTGGTACGGGGGCTCGCCGACGCGGGCCACGAGGTGGAGGAAGCGTCGAACGGCAACGCCGCGATCGAGCGCCTGCACGACGGCTATTTCGACGTCGTGCTGAGCGACCTCAAGATGGGCGGCAGCGACGGGCTCGACGTGCTCCGCACGACGCGCGCGCTGCACCCGACGACGGCCGTCATCCTGATGACTGCCTTCGGCTCGGTGAACACCGCGGTCGAGGCGATGAAGAACGGCGCGTTCGACTACGTGCAGAAGCCGTTCGAGATCGAGGAGATGGAGGTCAAGATCGAGAAGGCGCTCGAAGTGAAGCGCATGAAGAACGAGCTCGAATACCTCCGCGGCACGCAGCAGGACATCTACGACTTCGACAAGATCGTCGGCTCCAGTCCGGCGCTCTCGCGCGTGCTCGACATCGTCAAGAAAGTGGCGAAGAGCAACACGACGGTGCTGATCCGCGGCGAAACGGGGACCGGCAAGGAGCTGATCGCCGGGGCGATTCACCACAATTCGCTGCGGGCGTCGCGCAACTTCGTCAAGGTCAACTGCGCGGCACTGCAGGAGAACCTCCTCGAGTCGGAGCTCTTCGGCCACGAGAAGGGCGCGTTCACCGGCGCCGACAAACAGCGCATCGGCCGCTTCGAGCAGGCGGATGGCGGCTCGTTGTTCCTCGACGAAATCGGCGACATGAGCCCGAGCACGCAGGCCAAGATCCTCCGCGTGCTCCAGGAGCACGAGTTCGAGCGCCTCGGCGGCACCCGCACGCTGCGTGTGGATGTCCGTCTCATCGCGGCGACGAACCGCGACCTGTCGGCGATGGTCCAGAGCGGACAGTTCCGCGAGGACCTTTACTACCGCTTGAACGTCGTGTCGATCGAGATGCCGCCGCTCCGCGAGCGGAAGGACGACATTGTGCCGCTGGCCAACACGTTCATCCGCAAGTTCGCAGGCGAGCTGAAGAAGAAGATCGATGCGCTCGAACCCGACGCGCAAAAGCTGCTCATGCGGTACAACTGGCCGGGCAACATCCGCGAGCTCGAGAACACGATCGAGCGCGCGATTCTGCTCGCCGAAGGCCGCGCGATCGCCGGCGGCGATCTGCGGCTGGGCGAGGTGTCGACGGTCGGCGGAAGCGGACGGGACCATTCGGCGGTCGTCAAGATTCCGCCGACCGGGATCGCGCTCGAGGACATCGAACGCAACGCGCTGGTCGAAGCGCTGAAGATGTCGAACTGGGTGCAGAAGGACGCGGCGGAGCTGCTCTCGATCAGCCCGCGGGTGATGAACTACAAAATCAAGACTCTCGGCATCGAGTTCCCGCGCGGGCGCCGCGCGGCTCCGCTGCAACAGCAGCCGCCGGTGGCTGCTGCTTCATAGGCGGGATAGGCAGATCGGCGGGACGGCGGGAGGGATCTTACCCTCCTGCCTTTCCAGCCCCTCCTGCCCGTCCTGCCCGTCCAGCCCTCGGATGGCAGTTCCTGTAAACCTCTAACAACTGCGCGGTATTCACGTGCGTATAGCGCTGCGTGGTGCTGAGACGCGCATGGCCAAGCAACTCCTGGATCACTCGAAGATCCGCCCCTCGCTGTAGGAGATGCGTCGCGAAGGAATGCCGCAGCGCGTGCGGGCTGATTCCCAATCGCGTGCTCGTCGCCGCCACGTATCGCCGCACCAGCCGATCGATGCTGCGCACGGTCAACCGCCCGCCACGATAGTTCACGAACAACGGGCTTTCTGGGTGGGACGGGCTGGATGGGCGGGACAGGCCGGATGGGCGCTGTCTTTTCCCATCCCGCCTATCCTGCCTTTCCTGCCCGGCTACGATCAGATTGCGGTCCTTCAAATACTCGCGAATCGCCGAGGCCGTGCTCGTGTTGAACGGCACGATGCGTTCCTTTCCCCCCTTGCCGAGAACACGCACCATCTTCGCGCTGAGATTCACATCGTCCGAATCGAGACCAGCCAGCTCGCTCAACCGCAGTCCTGACGCATAGAACAGCTCCAGAATCGCGCGGTCGCGGCGGCTGAGCGGCGTATCGCCGGCGGGTGCCGCGAGCAGCGCGTCCATCTCCCCCTCCGACAGATGCGCCGGCATCCGGATGTCGCGCTTCGGCGTGGCGACGAGCGCGCCGGGGTCGTCGTCGATCGCGCCCTCGCGGCGGAGGTATCGCAGAAAGGTGCGAACGGCGGCGAGCTTCCGCGCCGCCGTCGCGCGCGACTGACCCTGACGATGGACCTCGGCGAGAAAGGCGCGGAGCGCGACACGGTCCAGGCGAGAGGGATCGAGCTCGCTGCGCCTGATGCCCGCACCTGCGGCGGCGTGATCGAGAAACTGGGACAGGTCGCTTTCGTACGCGCGCACCGTATGTGCGGAGGCGTTGCGATTAAGCGCGAGAAACTTCAGAAACGCTTTGAGATGCGCGTGCATGGAGCCAGGTCTGCAAGTCAGCGAGCGCGCGTTCCGACAAGGCGAGCTTTCGCGCCATCTTGCTACGCGGCGCTCGCGGCAGCGGCGCCATGATACCGAAGGTGATGTTCGACGGCTCGTAGTGCGCAGGATCGGCGTGCGACACGTAATACGCGAGAGCGCCAATTGCCGTCGTGCGCGGTGGCGTCGCCGGCGCCTCGCCTTTCACGAGCGCTGCCGCGTTCAAGCCGGCGATCAATCCAGATGCGGCCGACTCGACGTAGCCTTCGACGCCGGACATCTGGCCGGCGAAGAACACCGTGGGGCGGACGCGGACCTGCCACGTTTCGGCGAGCACCGTGGGACCATTCACGTAGGTATTGCGGTGCACCATCCCGAAACGGACAAACTCCGCCTGCTCGAGTCCCGGGATGAGCCGCAGTACACGCGCCTGATCGCCCCACTTGATCTGCGTCTGGAAGCCGACGAGGCTGAAGTGATCGCCGGCCAGGTTGTCCTGCCGGAGCTGCACGGCCGCGTACGGCTCGCGGCCCGTTCGCGGATCGGTGAGACCGACCGGTTTCATCGGTCCGAACCGCAGCGTGTCGCGGCCGCGATGCGCCATCACCTCGATCGGCAGGCACCCTTCGAAAAACCGCTCCTTGTCGAAGTCGTGCACGGTCGCCGATTCGGCCGTGACGAGCGCGTCGTAGAAACGATCGTACTCTTCGCGCGTCAGCGGGCAGTTCAAGTAGTCGCCTTCGCCATCGTCGACGCCGCACGCGGGTTGGTCCGACTGCCTGCCCCGAGGTTCGCCGACGGGAAGGCGGACGCCACCGGTGTCGGTGGCGTCCGGCTTGAGCCGGACCGGGCGAATGCTGCGATTCCACCGCGACGCGCGGAAGACTTTCGACCGATCGATCGTCTCCGCGAGGACAATCGGGCTGATCGCGTCGTAGAAATACAAATGGTCGCTGCCGACCAGTTGCGCGATGTCAGAGGACAGCGCGTCCGACGTCAGTGGTCCGGTGGCAACGATGACCGGCGCGCGGTCACTGGACTCTGGAATCGCGGTCATCTCCTCGCGGACGATCGTGATGAGCGGGTGATCGTTCAACGCGGTGGTGATGGTTTCCGCGAACCGCTCGCGATCGACGGCCAGCGCCGCGCCCGCGGGCACCCGGCTCGCCTCGGCCGCGCGCATCACGAGCGAGCCGAGCCGCCGCATCTCTTCCTTCAGCAGCCCCACAGCGTTGTCGAGTTTGTCGCCGCGGAAGGAATTCGAGCACACGAGCTCGGCGAGGCGATCGGTTTTGTGAACGGCGGTCGGCCGCACCGGCCGCATCTCGTACAGCGTGACCGGCACACCCTGCGACGCGGCCTGCCACGCGGCCTCACATCCGGCGAGACCGCCGCCAATGACACGGATCATCTTTTACTTTGCGCTGGGGCCCCACCCCCAGCGCCTGTCGCGCCTCGCTCGTTCGCTCGGCGCTCTGCTTGTGGCGACTGTCCGCTCAGTG
>Ga0209237_1000826_pt1 | contig 17822 bp, 15 predicted proteins | sample GraSoi013_1_40cm_2_FD_185820 | JGI IMG/M metagenome (GOLD analysis project Ga0209237, IMG submission 185820) | Grasslands soil microbial communities from the Angelo Coastal Reserve, California, USA - Sample 10_02_2013_1_40cm (SPAdes) (version 2) | ecosystem: Environmental > Terrestrial > Soil >... | reverse complement strand
CGTGAAGACGACCCCGTCGATGCCCTCGTGCCGCCACAGAGCCTCGCCCGTGACCTCGCCCGTGCCCGGGATGTAGTTGAACGCCCCGGGCGGAAGCCCCGCGTCCCGATAGACCTCGTAGAGCTTGAGCCCCGTCCAGGGCGTCTCCTCGGCGGGCTTGTACACGACGGCATTGCCCGTCATGAGCGCCGCGGCGGACATCCCGGTGGACAGGGCGAGGGGGAAGTTGAACGGGGCGATACAGGCGAACACGCCGTAGGGACGCAGCACGTCGGTATTCCGCTCGACCGCCGTCACCTTCGCCATCTGGCGCACGAAGCCGTTCGCGTCCTCCAGCTCCTGGCAATAGTAGTCGATCAAGTCGGCCGACTCTTCGGCGTCCCCCATCGACTCGAGCCTGCTCTTACCCACCTCCAGAGCCATGATCGCTGCCAGCTCAAACTTGCGCTCCCGGATCAGGCCCGCCGCCTTGCGCAGCGTCGCGACCCGCTCGCGCCACGACCGGTGCGCCCAGTCGCTCTGGGCTGCTTTCGCGGCGGCGACGGCGCGCCCCACCTGCTCTGACGTCGCAGTGGCGAATCGTCCCAGAGTCGTGCTCGTGTCGATCGGTGACAGGTCTACGATCGGGGGGCCGCCCGACGCCACCGCGTCCCGGCCGATGTACAGCGGGTAGTCTCTGCCGAGCTGCGCCCGGACGCGCGCCAGCGCGTCGTCGAACTGGCGGTGGAACAGGTCCCAGTCGACGTTGGCCGAAGTGTAGGTGACCTTGGACTGCTTGGGGGCGGTCGCCGTCATCGAGGCTCCAAGGTCGACGGGCGACTGACGACGGCCCTCACGGTCACGTCCAAGGCCGCCGTAAACCGCTCTACGACCTCGTCGATCTCGCGCTCCGTGATAATGAAGGGCGGCGCGACCATCACGAGGTCGCCATTGGTCCCGTCCGCGTGGCCCACATTGGGCCACAGGATGAGCCCCTCGGCCTGCGCCGCGTCGACGAACGTCTCCGCGAACTTCGCGGCCCGAGGGAGCGGCGCGCGCGTCTCCTTGTCTTCCACGAATTCGACGCCGGCGAGGAGCCCGCGCCCGCGCACGTCGCCCACGTGCGGCAGACGCCCGAGCGGGGCGAGTCGCCGCTGGAGCTCCTTCCCCATCTCGGCACAGCGCTCCACGAGCCGATGCTCCTTCAGGTAGCGTACGGCCGCGAGGCCCGCGGCGCACGCCACCGGATGGTGCGAGTACGTTTGCGCGTGCATAAAGCCCCCGGAGCCGTTCGCGATCACGTCGATGATCCGCTCCGGCGCCGCGATGGCAGACAGCGGTACGTACCCCCCGGAGATCCCCTTCCCCATCACCAGGATGTCCGGCACCGCCCGATACTGCGCCATCGCCCACCATGTGCCCGTGCGGCCCGCGCCGACGAGGATCTCGTCGGCGACGAACAGCACCTGGTGGCGATCGCAGATCTCGCGAATCCGCTGGAAGTAGTCCGGCCGCGGCGCGGACGCTCCCGTCGACGAGCCGCCCACTGGCTCCGCGATGAACGCCGCCACGTGCTCGGCGCCGACTCGCGTGATGGCCTCCTCGAGCACGGCACCGCTGCAGATCGGGCAACCGGCGTCCTCACCCCGGCACGGACACCGGTAGGGATACGCCGCCGGGATCCGCTGGACGTCCACCAGCCACTCGCGGTAGAACGCCCGGTAGTGCTCCCGCGCCGATGCCGACAGGGCGAGCAGCGTGTTGCCGTGATAGGCGGGGGCGAGTGCGATAATCGTGTGCTTCCGCGGGAGCCCGCGCTCGACCCAGTACTGGCGCGCGAGCTTCAGCGCCGCTTCCACGGCTTCCGACCCGGAAGACAGGAAGTACAGCTTGTCGAGGTCGCCGGGGAGCGTGCTCGCGAGCTCCGCCGCCAGCGCCTCGACCGGCTCGTGCGTGAAGGCCGTCCCCGAGAGATAGCCGAACCGGCGTGCCTGTAGCGCCAGCGCCTCGGCGATGGCGGGGTTCGAATGGCCCAGGTTCGCGACGAAGGCACCCCCGCAGGCATCGAGGTAGCCCTTGCCGGCATCGTCGTACAGGTAGCACCCCTCCCCACGCACGATGCGGCGGTAGGGGCGCTCGAGCTTCCGGTAAAACACGTGGCTGTCGGGATATCTATCCGCCGTCACCACTCCCCCAAATTCGTGACTCCGTCGAAAGCTACGACGCAGGGTGCGAGTCGGCGAGCGCGTCCCTCCCGAATCCGTAAGGGCGCAGCATGCTGCGCCCCTACATCTCGCAACCGCGCTCCGACCGCCGTAGTTTTCTCGACCTACATCGCCAGCGGGGCGCCCGTATGCGCAAGCTCTCGTGTCTGCTTCTTACTGCTACCCTCCTCGTCCCGATCCCGGCGCTCGCCCAGTCCGACGTCGTCTCACCGAGCGACAACCTCGTGACCGACGGGCTGCCGCCGGTGCCGGCGGCCATCGCCGCGGCGGCGCGCCCCTACAGCGAATTCCGCGCAGCCGGGTTCTGGGACTGGCATCCGACGCGGCGCGAGATGATCATCGGGACTCGGTTCGGCGACGCGCCGCAATTGCACCGCGTGCGGTCACCCGGCGGCGACCGCAGTCAACTCACCTTCTTCCCCGACCCCGTGTTCGGGGCGTCGTATCAACCCACCGACGGCCGCTACATCGTGTTCACCAAGGACGTGGGAGGTGCCGAGTTCTTCCAGAAGTATCGCTACGACGTGGCGACCGGGGAAATCACGCTGCTCACCGACGGCAAGTCGCGCAATGTGGGGGGCGCGTGGTCGCACAAGGGCGACCGCTATGCCTACATGTCCACGCGCCGCACGGGGCGGGACCTGGACCTGCGGGTGATCGACCCGAGCACCCCAGCCACCGATCACATGGTGCTCGAGCTCCAGGGCGGGGGGTACGGGCCCCTTGATTGGTCACCCGACGACCGGACCATCCTCCTCTCTCAAGGGGTGTCCGTCAACGAGAGCTATCTGTGGCTCGTGGACGCCGCGAGCGGCCAGAAGACGCTGCTCGCACCGCAGCCGGGGAGCGAGCCCGTGGCCTACGGGGACGCGAAGTTCAGTCGCGACGGCAAGGGCATCTATGTGTCGACCGACCAAGGCTCCGAGTTCCAGCGCCTCGCGTACCTCGATCTCGCGACCAAGGGCTACCGGTTCCTCACCACCGCGATCCCCTGGGACGTCGACGAGTTCGATCTGTCGCCGGATGGCCGGTGGATCGCTTGCGTCACCAACGAAGATGGGGTCGGCGTGTTGCACGTCATCGACGCCGCGACGGGTGCCGAGCGCCGTCTTCCCAAGCTGCCGACCGGCCTGATCTCCGACGTCCGCTGGCGGCGGAGCGGTGCCGAGCTGGGCTTTACCTTGACCTCGGCGCGCGCGCCTGCCGACGCGTACTCGTTGGACCTCGCGAGCGGCACGGTCACGCGTTGGACCGAGAGCGAGACAGCGGGGCTCGACACCAGGAACTTCACCGAGGCCGAGCTGGTGCACTGGCCGAGCTTCGACGGGCGGGCGATCTCGGGCTTCCTGTATAAGCCCCCCGCCCGCTTCGCCGGACGCCGCCCCGTGATCATCAACATTCATGGGGGACCGGAAGGTCAGTCCCGGCCGGGCTTCCTCGGCCGCAACACCTTTTACGTCAACGAGCTCGGGGTCGCGATCATCTTCCCCAACATTCGCGGCTCGACGGGCTACGGCAAGACATTCACAAAGCTCGACAACGGCGTGCTGCGGGACGGCGCCTACAAAGACATCGGCGCCCTGCTCCAGTGGATCCGCACTCGGCCCGATCTCGACGCCGATCGCGTGCTGGTCACGGGGGGCAGCTACGGTGGGCACATGACGCTCGTGACCGCCACCCAGTACAATGGCCCGATCTGCTGCTCGGTGGACGTCGTCGGCATCTCGAACCTCGCGACCTTCCTCGAGCATACGTCCGGCTACCGCCAGGACCTGCGCCGGGTGGAGTACGGCGACGAGCGCGACTCGACGCTGCGTGCCTGGATGGAGCGAACCGCCCCGCTCAACAACGTGGACAAGGTCACGAAGCCGCTCTTCATTATTCAAGGCATGAACGATCCTCGGGTGCCGCGCAGCGAGGCCGAGCAGATGGTGGCGGCCTTGAAGCGCCGCGGCGTGCCCGTGTGGTATCTGACGGCCAAGGACGAGGGCCACGGCTTCCGCAAGAAGGGGAACCAGGACTTCCAGTTCTACGCCACGATTCTCTTCACCGAGCGCTACCTGCTCGGGGCCAGCGGATCAGCCACCCCGTGACGGTGGGCGCCTGGTGGGAGCGGCTGGCCCCGCTCCCCGGGGGCAAGCGCCTGTTCAGCTGGCTCTTGTGGTGGCTGGTCCCCTACACCGGCTCGGTGCGGCCCCAGCCGTGCCGTGCGGAACCACCTCAACTCGATCCATGCCGTAGCGCTCGCCAATCTCGCCGAGGTGACGAGCGGTCTCGCCGTGACGACCGGCCTGCCGCCGAGTGCGCGCGGCATCCCCACCACCCTGTCCATCGCCTTCCTGAAAAAGGCCCGTGGCACGCTGACGGCGGAAGCGCGCTGCGAGATCCCCGATGCGAGCCGCGAGGCCGAGCACGACTTCGAGTCGGTGATCGCGGATGCCGCCGGTCACGTAGTCGCACGAGCGACGGTGCGCTGGCGCATTGGTCCGGCGCCCGCGCAGTGACCAGTCTCGAGACCGTCCTCACCCGGGATGCCGGGATCGCGGTGCCGCTCATCGGCGGCGCCATGTTCCCCTGCTCGAACCCGGAGCTCGTCGCCGCGGTGTCCGACGCCGGCGGTATCGGGATCGCCCAACCCCTGTCCATGATGTACGTGCACGGACATGAGCTGCGGGAGGGATTCCGGCTCATCCGCCGGCTCACTACGAACCCGATCGGCATGAACGTCCTCATCGAGCAGTCCTCCCGGCTGTACCTCGATCGCATGCAGCGCTGGGTGGACGTCGCGATCGAAGAGGGTGTGCGGTTCTTCATCACGTCGCTCGGCAAGCCGCGGTGGGTCGTGGATCGCGTCGCTCAGGTCGGCGGCCTGGTGTACCACGACGTGACCGAGCGGAAGTGGGCGCTGAAGGGGCTCGACTCGGGCGTGCGCGGGCTGATCGCCGTGAACCGGCGCGCCGGGGGGCATGCGGGACCGAAGAGCGCCGAGCAGCTGGTGGATGAGCTGGGCGACCTGGGCGTCCCCCTCGTGTGCGCGGGCGGGATCGGCGACGCCGCGGGCTTCGTCGCCGCGCTCCGCATGGGCTACGCGGGCGCGCAGCTCGGCACGCGTTTCATCGCCACCACCGAATGCACGGCCCACCCCGACTACAAGCGCGCGATCGTCGAGGCGGGCGAGGACGACATCGTCCTGACCGAGCGCGTCACCGGCGTGCCGCTCGCCGTGATCCGCACGCCGTACATGGAGCGCGTCGGCACGAAGGCCGGCCCGATCGCCCGCTGGCTGCTGCGGCATCGCCGCACCAAGCACTTCATGCGCACGCTGTACGCGCTCAATTCGGCGTGGCGACTGAAGCGCGGCCACTTCGCCGGCCCGTCGTCGCGGGACTACTGGCAGGCAGGGAGGAGCGTGAGCGGGATCACCAGCATCGAGCCGGCGGGGGAGATCGTACGGCAGTTCGCCGCGGCGCTGCGGGCCGCGTCGCCAGTCCCGCGCTAGCGCTGCTCTCGGTCCACGACGTACACGTTGCGCTGCGCGGTCGGCATGATGATGAGGTCGAGAATGTTGACGTGGTCGGGGAGGTTGACCACGTAGGCGATCGCGTCCGCGACGTCGTCCGCGCTGAGCGGCGTGAACCCCTGGTACACCGTCCCGGCGCGCTCCTTGTCGCCGTGGAAGCGGACTTCGGAGAACTCCGTCTCGACGAACCCCGGGTCCACCGCCGACACGCGGAGCGGCGTGCCCGCGACGTCGAGATTCATGCCCTCGGTGAGAGCGCGCACGCCGAACTTGGTCGCGTTGTACACGTTCCCCATCGGGTACGTCTGGTGTCCGGCGGTCGAGCCGATGTTCACGACGTGCCCGCGGCGCCGGGCGACCATATGTGGCATGATCGCCCGGCTCACGTTGAGCAGCCCCTTCAGGTTCGTGTCGATCATGCGGTCCCAGTCCTCGGGATCGCCTTCGTGAATCTTCGCCAGCCCGCTCGCCAGTCCGGCGTTGTTGATGAGCACGTCCGGCACGCGATCAGCTCGCCCCAGCGCCTCTGCGGCCCGGTTCACCGCCGCCCGGTCCCGCACATCGACCACCGCGGGCGAAACGGACACGCGGTGCGCGGTACCGAGCTCGGCCGCCACACGCTCCAGGCGGTCGGCCCGCCGCGCCCAGAGGATCAGGTCGGCCCCTTCAGCGGCGAACCGCCGGGCGCACGCCTCCCCGATCCCCGAGCTCGCCCCGGTGACGAGAATCAGCTTCCCCGTGATGCGATTCATCGCGATATCACCAGATGTGCGGTTGCAGGGAATCGGGACGCACCATGGCATCCGTCGCCCGGCACCCGAACGCCGCGGCGAACTCCCGCATGTTCGAGAGCGGTCCGTTCACGCGCCAGCGGGGGGGGGAATGCGGGTCGACCGTGACCAGCAGCCGCGCGAACTCATCGCGATCCTTCTCGCGCCAGATCTGCGCCCAGCCCAGGAAGAAACGCTGCTCCGGAGTGAAGCCGTCGACGAGCGGCGCTCGCGGCTGGCCGGCGAGCGCGCGCTGGAACGCCGTGTACGCGATCCGCAGTCCGTTCAGATCGGCGAGGTTCTCTCCCAGCGTGAGCTGCCCGTTCACGCGCAACGTGTCCACCGCGACGAGCTTCGAGAACTGATCGACGACCAACTGCGCCTGTGCAGTGAATCGGTCGGCGTCCGTTTTGGTCCACCAGTCTCGCAGATTGCCGTCCGCGTCGTACTGCCGCCCCTCGTCGTCGAAGCCATGGGTCAGCTCGTGCCCGATCACGGCTCCCATGCCCCCGTAGTTGATCCCCTCGTCGGCCTCCGGACTGAAGAACGGCGGCTGGAGAATCCCGGCCGGGAACACGATCTCGTTCAGCTTCGGCTCGTAGTACGCGTTGACCGTAGGGGGGGTCATGGTCCATTCGCCGCGGTCCACTGGCTTCCCGATCTTCGCGAGTTGGCGTTGCGTCTCGAATTCGGCTGCCCGCCGCACGTTCGTGACGAACGCGCCCGGCGCCACCGCGAGCGCCGAGTAGTCCCGCCAGCGATCGGGATACCCCATCTTGTTCACGTAGGTCGCGAGCTTTGCAAGCGCCTGTCGCCTTGTCGCGTCCCCCATCCACTCGAGGTGGTGCAGGCGAGCGTTCATTACCGCCTCAAGGGTGTGCACCATGTCGAGCACGCGCCGCTTGGCCTCAGGGCTGAATGCCCGCTCCACGTACACTTGACCCAGGGCCTCGCCGATGAAGTTGTCGGTGGCTTCGACACAGCGTCGCCAGCGTGGCTGCTGCTGCTTCACGCCGGTAAGCAACTGACGGAAATGAAACGACTCGTTCGCGAACGCCGAGCTGAGCCACGGCGATGCGCCGTGGACGAGGTGCCAGCGCAGGTACCAGCGCCAATCGGCGACAGGCGTTCGGGCGAGCAGCGCGCTGGCGGCCTGGAAGAAGCCCGGTTGCTGCACGTTTAGGTCCGCTATCGGCGGCGCGCCTATTTGTCCGAAATACTCGCGCCACGCGAAGCCCGGAGCGAGCGCCCCGAGCTCCGCCACGGTCAGCTTGTGGTAGGTCGCGTTCGGGTCGCGACGCTCGACCTGCGTCATCGAGGCGGCCGCGAGCGCCGATTCGATGGTCATTACCCGCTCCGCCGCACCGCGGGCTTCCGCGTTCGTGGCACCCACGAGCTCCAGCGTCCGAGCGAGATGCGCAACATACTCCCGCCTGATCTGCTGTGACGCGCTGTCGGTCTTGGTGTAGTAGTCCCGGTCGGGCAGCCCAAGTCCCCCTTGACTCGCTTCGGCGATCATCTGACTCGAGTGCTTGGCGTCCTGGTTCGCCGTGAAGGTGAACAGAACGTCCAACCCCATGCGCTGCTGCCGCGCCACTTCCGCCTGGACGTCTGCCACCGAGCTCAGGTGTGCGACGCGCTCCAAATCGGCCTGGAGCGGTCGTACGCCGGCCGCCTCCGCGCCAGCCGAATCCATACAGGTCGCGTAGAACACGCCGAGTTTACGGTGGTTCGTGGCCGGTGTAGCGGTGGTGTCGCGCCCCGCGCCCTCGAGCACGGCGCGCAACACGTCCAGGTTGTGCTCGTATAGCGCATTGAAGCTCCCCCAACTCGGGAACTCTCCCGGGATCTCGGTGCGAGCAGCCCAGCCGCCGTTCGCGAACTGGAAGAAGTCGCGACACGGAGCGCAGGCGGTGTCAAGACTCGATCGATCGAATGCCGGCGCTGTCGGTGCGGGGTGGACCACCGGTGCAGGCGTGGCGTGGCTGCACGCGAGGCACACGACGCTGACGGCCGCGGCCAACCTCGTTCGCGAATCCATGATGCGTGCCTCCATAATGCGAGGTGGACGGCCGGTGGCACTCACCGCATGTTGCCCGTGTGACCCAGGGAGTATCTCCCCGGCTGCGGCCACACGCACAGTCCGTGCGGTTCGCGCCCCACCTTTATGCGGTGCGTCAGCTGCCCCGTGGCCGTGTCGAAGACGTACACCTCTTCGTCGTAGCGACCCGACACCCAGAGCTCCTTGCCGTCGGCGCTCACGTTCCCCATGTCGGGACTCCCGCCGCCGGGAACCGGCCAGGTCGCCACGACACGTCGCGTCCGCGGGTCGAGCACGCTGATCGACCCCGGTCCGTGGCGTCCGCCGGCGGTCGTGTTCCAGCCGCGGTTCGTGACATACATGAGGCGCCCGTCGCGGCTCGGGTAGATCCCATGTGTTCCCGGTGGCGATGAATCCGAGGCGCCGGAATCCCTCGGGGTCCACCAGGAACACCCCGTTCGCCTTCATGTCCGCGACGTAGAACACCCGGCCGTCCGGAGACGAGCGGATGTCCTGCGGCATGCCCGCGCTGTCCAGTCCTCCGGGGTCGAGGGTCAGGTAGCCGACCACGGAGCGGGTCGCGAGATCGACCTTCACCAGCTGCCCTGAAAACTCGCAGGTCGCCACCGCGAACCGCCCGTCCGCCGTGAATTCCATGTGATCCACACCCTTGCACCCGAGCGCGACCGATTGCACCAGCGCCATCGTCTTCGCGTCCCGAAAATCGAGCCGCCGGCGCCGCTCGGCCACCACGATGGCGAACCGGCCGTCCGGGGTGAAATACAGGTTGTAGGGATCGGCGACGGGGACGCTCGCTCCCTCGCGACCGGTCGCCGGATCGATGGGTGTGAGCGTGTTCCCGCGATTGTTCGCAACCCAGAGAGTCGTGAGGTCATGCGAGGGGACGACATGCTGCGGCAGGGCACCGGTGGCGAAGGTGCGGATGACGCGATAGCTGCGGGGGTCGATGACGGTGACCGTGCCGTCGTGGGAATTGGGGACGTACACGAGGGGCCGGGCCCTCGCCGCCACGCTTGAGAGCGCGTTCGCCCCGGCCGCGCCGTAGAGATTGACCGTGTCCGGCGGCGACACCGTATCCGGCGCTGCCACCCGCGTGGCGGCTGGCTTACGCGCCCCCCCTCGGCACGCTGCCGCGACCACCACAGCGTAGGCGACGCTTCGTGCTCGGAGTGGCTTCACGGCGGCGAAAGATACATCAGTCGCGTCGCCAGGCGATCAGGATCTTGCCCACATTGCGGTTCTCGCGCATACGCTGAAACGCTTCCGCCGCCCGGCCCACCGGAAACACCGCATCCACGACGACGCGCAGGGCTCCGCCGGTGAAGCGCGGGAGGAGCTCCTCCTTGAACCGGGCCACGATCGCCGCCTTCTCGAGGCGACTCCGAGCCCGGAGCGTCGAGCCCACGATCCGGGCGCGCTTCCGCATCAGCAACGCGAGGTCGAGGCCTGCCTCGGAGCCCGACATCGTGGAGAGGATCACGATCCGTCCCCCGGTCTTGAGCACGCGCAGGTCGCCGGTGAGGCTCGACGCCCCCACCGGGTCGAGCACCACGTCCACCGCGTCGCGGCCCCACCGTTTCTCGAGCTCCACCGCGAAATCCTGCCGGTGGGTATCGATGGCAAGATCCGCCCCCACCGCCTCGATGGCGTTGAGCTTGTCGGCGCTGCGCGTCGTGGCGGCCACCCGCGCGCCGGAGAGCTTCGCTATCTGGATGGCCGCGTGCCCCACGCCGGATGCGCCCGCGTGCACCAGGACCGCCGCCTCCCGCTCGAGGCCCCCTTCGACGATCAGATTTACGAACGCCGTGAGAAACGCCTCCGGAATGCCTGCTGCGGTGACGAGGTCGACCCCCGCGGGCGTCGGAAACACCTGGCCTACGGGCGCCGCGACGCACTCGGCGTGCCCGCCCCCCGCGAGTAGCGCGCACACCGGCTCTCCCGTCTCGTCGAGCGTGCCCGAGACCTCGAGCCCCAGAATCTCGGACTCGCCCGGTGGTGGCGGGTAGCGCCCGGCGATCTGGCTCAAGTCGGCGCGGTTCACGCCGGACGCCGTGACCCGGATAAGGACCTCCCCCCGGGCGGGAGTCGGCGGAAGGGTCTCGGGAAGCGACGCGACGTAGCGGCCCTGGTCCTCGACGACCCGCAGGTAGCGCATCGCTGCAATCTATTGCCGGGCTGGCCGCGCCGCGGCGCACGATGCACAATTCGTCTCGCTTTTCTCCGAGGGTCCCGTGCTGGATGGTACCGTGATCAGGCGCTGCTGGGCGGGCAGCGACGACCCGCTGATGCTCGCCTACCACGACGCGGAATGGGGCGTCCCGCTGCACGGCGACCGCGATCTGTTCGCGAAGCTCGTGCTCGACGGCTTCCAGGCCGGCCTCTCATGGCGCGTCATCCTGCACAAGCGCGCGCGCTTCCTCGAGGCGTTCGATGGGTTCGACCCGGAGCGGATGGCCCGCTACAATCGCAAGAAGATCGCGCAGCTTCTGAAGGATCCGGGGATCGTGCGCAATCGCCAGAAGGTGAATGCCGCGATCGGCAACGGCCGCGCGTTCCTCGCGTTCCAGGAGAGCGGCGCCTCGTTTGGCGACTTTCTCTGGGGCTTCGTGGGCGGAGCGCCGAAGCAATACCGCCGGCGCACGCTGCGCGATCTTCCCGCCCGCTCCCGCGAGTCGGACGCGATGAGCGCGGCGCTCGTACAGCGGCGCTTCCGCTTCGTCGGACCGACCATCTGTTACGCCTTCATGCAGGCGGTCGGGATGGTGAACGATCACCTGGTGACCTGCTTCCGGCACGCCGAGCTCGGCGGCCGAGCCTAGGCACGGACTGTCGTCAGGTCGGCGGTGGCCAGGAATCGGGGCGGCCGCCGCGCCTTGGTCGCCCGCTCGTAGGCGAACGCGAGCTTGATCAGCACGGCCTCGGTCCACGGCCGCCCCACGAACGAGAGTCCGACCGGCAGCCCGCGCACGTGCCCCATCGGCACAGTCACGTGGGGGTAGCCCGCGACCGCGGCGGGGGTCGAGAAGCTCCCACCCCCTCCCGGATCGCCGTTCACCAGGTCGATCAGCGCGGCCGGTCCGCCCGTGGGCGCGATCAGCGCGTCCAGGTGGTGGTCGGCCATCACGGTGTCTATCCCCTGGGTGCGCGCGAGCAGATGATTCTTGTCGAGCGCGCGCAGGTAGTCCTGGTCGGTGAGCGGCCCCTTGGCCTGCGCCTGAATGAAGATCTCCTGCCCGAAGTAGGGCATTTCCTTCTGCTTCGTGCGCTCGTTGAACGCGATCAGGTCCTCGAGCGTCTTCGCGCCCGCGGCAGGAGCCCACTCACCGAGGTACTTGTTCAGGTCCGCTTTGAACTCGTACAGGAGCACCGCGAACTCGGATTCGTCGAACTGGCCAGCGGTGGCGATATCCGCGGGATCGACGATCACCGCGCCGAGGCGCTTGAGCGCGTCGATCGCGTCTTCCATGAGGGCGTCGGTGGCCGGACTATAGCCCATGAACCGGGAGCGACAGACGCCGAGTCGCGCTCCCTGCAGGCCCGCGGGGTCGAGGACGCTCGTGTAGTCGGTCCGCGACCGCCCGGCGCTCGCGGCGGTCGCCTCGTCGCGCGCATCGACCCCGGCAAGCGCACCCAACAGGATGGCCGCGTCCGCCACGCTGCGCGCCATCGGACCGGGAGTGTCCTGACTGTGGGCGATCGGGATGACCCCGGTCCGACTCACGAGACCGAGCGTCGGCTTGATGCCCACGATGCCGCAGCAGGTGGACGGCGAGACGATCGAGCCGTCGGTCTCGGTTCCGATCGCCACCGCGCAGAGATTGGCGGCGACGGCGACGCCCGAGCCGGAGCTCGACCCCGACGGTGTGCGATCGAGCGCATACGGGTTGCGACACTGACCGCCCCGCCCGCTCCACCCGCTCGACGAATGGGTCGAGCGGAAGTTGGCCCACTCGGAGAGGTTCGCCTTGCCCAGCAGCACGGCCCCCGCCGCCCGCAGCCGCTCCACCAGGAAGGCGTCGCGCGGGGGCGCCACCCCCGCCAGCGCGAGCGAGCCCGCGGTGCTCTGCATCCGATCTCGCGTCGCGACATTGTCCTTCACGAGCACCGGGATGCCGTGCAGCGGCCCGCGCGGACCCTTGGTCTTGCGCTCGGCATCGAGAGCGCCGGCCTGCGCGAGCGCGTCGGGGTTGGCTTCGAGCACCGCGCGCAGCACCGGTCCTTTCCCATCCACCTCCTCGATCCGCTGCTGGTAGGCCGTCACCAGCGAGCGGGCGGTGTACTTCCCCGACTCGAGGCCCGCCTGCAGCCCGGCGATGGTGGCCTCCTCGAGCTCGAACGGCGCGACGACCGGCGCAGTGGGTCGACTGACGCCGCGCGCGAGCCCGGGGAGCACGGCGCCGACGGCCGCGACGGACCCGCTCACGGTGGCACGCTCGAGAAACGCGCGACGGTCCATCGTCCAATCGCTCATGGCGGTCTCCTCGCGGGATGACAGGCGGCGGGAACGGGGCTTAACTTGCTGCCACCGCGACGTGACGGCCAGCGATGCTGCAGACGGTCGGCGAGACCCGAGGTAGCGCCCCCCCTCAGGCGCCGCTGTCTTATATTGGAGCCGGACCCCGTCTCTCGGAGGGTGGCATGTCGAGAACCGTCCTGGCGGCCGCGGCCGCGGTGTTGATCGGTCTCGGAGCGTGTGGTGGCGGCAAGGAGCGGTCGACCAGGCCAGCGGCGACCCGATCCAAAGCCGCCGCGAAGCCCGGCACATCCACGCAGAAAAAGAAGACGACGGCCAAGGCCGACACCACCCGGCAGAAGAACCCGCTGACCAACAACTAGGCGGCCGTCAGGCCGACAGCGCGCGCAGCTCGGCCTCGACGCGATCGCGCTCGACGGCTTCCCCCAGCGAGTCGAAGAGCTCCCGGGCGCGCTCGAGGTAGGCGCGGGCTTCGTCCTGCTGCCCGAGCCGACTGCGGAACACGCCGTACGCGTGGTACACCTGCGCCTCGGTGGCCACCGAGTGCTCCACGGCCTTGGCCAGCTCGATCGCCTGCTCGAAGAACACGAACCCCGTCTCGTCCCCCTGGGCGCCGCGCAGCCGGCCCATCAGAGTGTAGATCTGCGCCAGGCGGCGGATCACGTGGCCACCGATGGCCACCTGTTCGGCGCGTCGCAACTCCGCCTCGGCGTCGAGGAGGCGGCCGGCTTCGAGATCCAGCTCCGCCAAGTTCAAGCGGATCGACAGCTCGAGACGCGCGTCCCGCGGCGCCCGTTGCGCCCACGCGAGCGCCTCGCGGTACGCCGCGGACGCTGCGGTGTACCGCCCCAGCTGGGCGTCCAGCAGTCCTTGCTCGTTCAGCACGCCCGCCATCTCGTCGGCGAGGCCGGCGACCTCAAAGCGCTCTCGTGCCCGCCGCAGGAACTCGCCGGCGGCGGCAAGGTCGCGTTGCTTCCGCGCCAGCACGCCCAGCTGCCGCTCCAACCGACCGGCGCGCGGCCCATCGCCCGCCGCCTCGGCGAGGCGAAGGCCGCGGCTGTACCACGCCTGGGCGCCGCCCCATTGTCCCTGCGCGAGCGCCACGTCGCCCAGACCCTCGGATGCCGCAGTCGCCCCCGCTTGGTCGAACTCCGCTTCGGCGAGAGCGAGCGAGCGCTGGAAATGCCGCGCGCCTGCCGCGTACTCACCCAGCGCGAGGCCGGTGTAGCCCAGCGCGCGTAGCGCCTCCACTTCCGGGCGGCGGTCCTGGAGCGCCTCGGCGACGCGGAGCGCCACCTCGTACCAGCTCCGTGCCTGGGGGTGGCGGCCCACCTCCTCCTCGAGCCGCCCGGCGCGCAGCAGCGCGGCGACCACGCCCGGCGCGTCGGCGCGTTGCTGACATTCCAGCGCCTCCACGTACGCTTTGAACAGCGCTTGCAGGTGCTCCGTGATGCGGTGAAATGCCTGCGGCATCCGGCGTCGCAGCTCGTCCGGGTGAACGCCCCGTTTCCCGAGGGTGAGATAGGGGCCCGAGCTCGACCACAGCGTGGCCTCGTCCGGTCGCGCGATGGAGACCAGGAGGGCGCGCAGGGGCGCGAGCGCCTCGAGCTCGGGCATGAGCGCGAGCGCTTTCTCGACCCGAACGGGCGGGGGCCCGGTCACAGGCCGTACTCCTTCATCTTCCGCGTCAACGTGTTGCGATGGATCCTCAAGATCTCCGCGGCGGCGCCGATCTGCCCGTTGGTGTGAGCCAGCACGCGGGCGATGTGCCGTGCCTCCGCCTCCGCCAGGGTCAGGAGTCCGCCCTGGGGCCGGTCGGCGAGGGTGGTCTCTTCGCCCCGCAGCTCGTCCGGCAGGTGCTCGGCCCGCAGCGTCTCGTCGGTCGCCACGATGACGGCCCGCTCGATCACATTCCGAAGCTCGCGCACGTTCCCCACCCAGGCATGAGCGCGCAGCAGCTCGAGCGCCCGGTCCGAAATCGCGCGAGTCTTCTTGCCGTAGCGTTCGGCGAACTGGCGGACGAAGTACGCCGTGAGCAAGAGGAGATCGTCGCCCCGCTCCACCAGGGTCGGGAGCCGGATCGTGACGACCGCGAGGCGATAGTAGAGATCTTCGCGGAAACGTCCCTGCTTGATGGCCTCTTTGAGGTCGCGGTTGGTGGCCGCGATGAGGCGCACATCGATGGGGATCGTCTCGCCGCCGCCCACGCGCTCGATCTCGCGCTCCTGCACCGCGCGCAGGATCTTCGCCTGCAGCGCGAGGCTCATGTCCGCGATCTCGTCGAGAAACAGAGTGCCGCCCCCCGCCTGCTCGAAGCGACCGATCTTGCGGGTTACGGCGCCCGTGAAGGCGCCCTTTTCGTGACCGAACAGCTCGCTCTCGAGCAGGTTCTCGGGGATCGCGGCGCAATTGACCGCGACGAACGCGCCCGCCGTGTGCGGGCCGTTCATGTGGATGGCGCGGGCGACGACCTCCTTGCCCGTCCCCGACTCCCCCTGGACGAGCACGGTGGCGGCGCTCCCCGCGACCCGGGCCAGCAGCTTGTACACGTCCAGCATGGCGGGACTCTGGCCGACCAACGCGTACGGGCCGACCGCGTGCGGCTGGACGAAGGGGAGCGGGACCGCGGTTTCGCTGGCCACGGAGCGGAGCCGCTCGAGCGCGCGCACCAGCTCGTCGCGTCGCAGCGGCAGGGAGAGGACGTCGAGCACACCTGACTTCTCCGCGCGCAGCACGAGGCCCATCGACGGAGCCTGGGCGACGGCGATGAGTCGCGGGCTTCCCGTCGCACCCCGCAGCGTGTCGACCCACCAGGACAGGTCGTCGTCCGGGTGCTCGCCCAGCACGGCCAGCACCAAGTCCCACCGCTGGCCGGCGAGCTGCCGCACCGCGCGCGGCAGATCCGGCGCCGTGTCGATCTCGAGCCGACCGTCGTCGGCCCATTGTCGCAGGTTTTGCAGCAGACTGCCGGCGCTTCCGCCCTCGCCGGCAACCACGAGAATCCGCAAGAGCGCCAACGCCCCCTTACCCGGCATTGCGGACGGGACCGAGGGCTCCATGTGAGCCGGTGGAATCATCCCCTCGTCCCGGCGCCGCCCAGATACCGGGCGACGAGCACGAGCGCATCATCCGTGCCCTTGCCGTGGCGAGCGAGAATCTGATCGGCGAGTTGTTGCGGCCCCGCCTCGGGCGACAAGCCCTCAGCGAAGCCCTCTCGGATACCGTCGGTGGCGAAGATGAGCGTATCGCCGGGAGCGATGGGAAGGACGACCGGGTGCAGCCGCGGCAGCTCGGACCCTACGATGCCGCCGCGCGTCACCAGACTCGCCCGTGTGGAACCCGACCGCGCCGCGCCGTCGCCGTACAGCAGCAGGCCGTCCACGTTGCCGACGCCGAGCCACGTCATCGAGCGCTCGGGGCGGGCGAACACCGCCAGGCTCATCACCGCCCCGCGCGTCCCCTGGAGGGCGCGGTGGCAGCGCTGGATGAGCGGTACCGGCGATTCGGTCGCGTGCCGCTCCAGCGCGGCGACGGCGGCCTGCGCCGCGGTCGCCGCCTCGGCACCGTGGCCGAGTCCATCCACGACCGCCACGAGCACCGCGGTCCCGACCGGCTTGACAAGATGCAGGTCGCCGGACTGCGCCTCCCCGGGGAGGGCCAGGGTGGCCACGCCCCACTCGATCAGCTGCGGCGCGGTCACGGACGCCTCACGCATTCATGCGGCGCCATTTTTTCATCGTCACGGTGGTGCCCTTGCCGACGTTCGAGTTCACGTCGAAGTCGTCCATCAAGCGCCGCGCCCCCGGGAGCCCCAGTCCCAAGCCGCCGGACGTCGAGTAGCCATCCTCGAGGGCCCGCGACACGTCCCGGATTCCCGGGCCTTGATCCCGGGCGACGATTACCACGCCCTGGCGGTCGCCGTTCGTCACGACGCTGAGCGCGACTTCGCCCCGCTTGGCGTACATGAGGATGTTGCGCGCGATCTCGGATATCGCCGCGGCGATCACCGTCTGGTCCCCGCTCGAGAACCCCGCCTCCGCCGCCAGATCCCGTCCCCGCTGCCGCGCGGTCACGACGTCGACGTCGGCGGCGATCGGGATCAGCAGGTCGTCAGCCACGCTCGATCCGTCCCGATCCCCGCTCGATGCGGAGCTGCGTCTGCCGGTCGAGGAACGCCAGACCCTCCTCGAGATCGAGCGCGGTCGAGACGCCCTTGAGCGTCAGACCGAGCTGCACCATCGCGAACGCGACCTCGGGCTGAATCCCGACGATCACGGTTTCCGACCCGCGCAGCCGCGCCATGTGGGCGATGTCGCGCAGGGTCCGGACCGCGAACGAATCCATCACGTCGAGCGCCGTGACGTCGACGATCACGCCCCGGGCCCGGAAGCGTCCGACGCGCTCGATCAGCGCCTCGCGCAGCTGCGAGAGGTCGGCGTCCGTGAGCGCGGACTGGATGGACGCGATCAGGTAGTGGCCCTGCTTCAGGATCGGGACTTCCACACGCCCTCCGTCGACGGAGTGGGGGGTCGTCTCACGCCTTCGGAGCCAGCTCTTCCTGCGGGACGACCTTGTAGCCGAGCAGCCGTTCCGCCTCCTCGATGCCACCCTGGAGATCGCCCACCGTGGCCATCTCGCTCAGGTCCACGCCGATCGTCACCAGCGTCTGCGCGATCTCGGGCGAGAGGCCCGTCACGATGACCGTCGCCCCCAGCAGGCGCGAGGCCTCGACCGTCTGCACGAGGTGGTTCGCCACGTTCGAGTCCATCGCCGCCACGCCGGTGATGTCGAT
>Ga0209237_1000822_pt1 | contig 17850 bp, 16 predicted proteins | sample GraSoi013_1_40cm_2_FD_185820 | JGI IMG/M metagenome (GOLD analysis project Ga0209237, IMG submission 185820) | Grasslands soil microbial communities from the Angelo Coastal Reserve, California, USA - Sample 10_02_2013_1_40cm (SPAdes) (version 2) | ecosystem: Environmental > Terrestrial > Soil >... | reverse complement strand
TCCAGTACCCGGAGACGAATAGCAACAAGAGTCCAACCACACTAGCAACCCTGTGTCCGTTGGCGCCGAACACTGCGCGAGAGATGTGCCCGCCGTCAAGTTGCCACGCAGGAACGATGTTGAGAAATGTCAAGAGCGCACCTATTTGAGCTGCAAAGAAAAGCTGACCGTCCAGGAAAACGCCAGGCCTCACCGCGCTAGTAAGACTTGAGACTATTATCAAAATCAAAGGCTGACCCGGCCAGACGCTAAAATCGATGCTAGAGAGGCAGCCCGAAATTCCAAGCTGGGCCCCGCAAGTCGAACTCCACTGCGTCAGCTGAGCCGTTTGGCTCGCATTCGGGAGAAATCCGATCAGAACACTCAGCGCTGCCACAACTATCGTCACGATGAACCCGACAACCGGCCCGCTCAAGCCAAGATCGAAGAGCTGATCTCGATTGGCAGGCGGTGACTTTAGAGAAATCAGCGCCCCAAAGGTCCCGATTGGAGGAGGACCCGGAACAAAATAGGGAAGAGTTGCGTCCATCTTATGATGTCGAGCGGCAGCCTTATGTCCAAACTCGTGAAGTCCTATAATCGAGAGAAGACCTCCAGCGAACAATCCTGCCTTGAGATACGGGTTCGCAGTCGGGTCAATTATCACGATAAGTTCTTGCTGAAGAACTTGGCTTCCAAAAAGCCCCGTAGTCCAGAGATAATATCCCGCGATGAAGACAGTCGCAACGGTTGCGAGGAACAGTCCGAGATTGATGGTTTTACGCGAGGGCTTGACCTGAGGCTTCTGGAAGACCTTGATCATAAGACCGTCCGCGGATCCTCTCATCGCCGCTATCAGGCCCAGTTGGCGGAGCTGTTCTAGTAGCCTCTGAAATTTCTCCTTCGCTGGCTCCCTGGTCACTTGGACAGTGGGTATTCCATAAGGATCTAAGAATGCGTCCTTTACTTGGAATTCAGAAGCGACCATCGTCTTGATAGAATCGAGTGGAGGCCCAGCATACGCCGCAAAGCTAGTTTGGCTCGCCGGTAAAGGAGTCGGCGTTTGGGGCGCATCACTCACTCAAGAGTCGCCTGTCTTTCGCGGCTCGCTCCGTTCTGAGCGATTTAAACATGTTGTCAAACTGAGAGAAATTATCAAATTCGACGACAAGATATTATACATCAAGATTCCCAACTATCTTAGATAGAGAGTTGCTCGAAGCACCGTACCTGTTGCGTCCGTTCCGCCCGGACGATCTCTCATCAGTTATCGAGATCAACAGGGTCTGCCTACCAGAAAATTATAGCCCCTACTTCTTCCTGGAAGTCTACAAGAGCTGTCCCGAAGCGTTCATTGTCGCTGAAAAAGAACGCAAAGTCGCGGGATACATCATGTGCAGACTGGAGTTCGGCTTCTCGGACGTTCGAAGGTTCCGGATGGTTCGAAAAGGACACGTCGTCTCCGTAGCAGTAATCCCCGATTTCAGGCGACAGGGAATAGGAAAAGAACTAGTCCTCGCCGCAATGAAAGCCTTGGAGTTACACGGGGCCGAAGAATGCTTCCTAGAGGTTCGAACGGCTAACGAGGACGCTGTAAGGCTCTACAAGAACATGGGATTTGAAACGTCTAGAACGGCTACCCACTACTATCACGATGGTGCTGACGCGTACGTCATGAGCATCAAGCTACCTCATAACCCATCTGTCAACTAACTGAACTACTAGCACTTCTCCGCCTTCTCGCCAGAAACGGCCCGATAATCAGGACCGCCGTCGGCAAGTAAACAAACGAGATATTGAAACTAATCGCGAAAGGGTTTACGTTCAAGACATACGCTAGGCTCGCGACCACCGATACTGCTACCATTGCCGCGACAGCGGCTTTCAACGAAAATCGCTCGTCCTCCGCGTTTACTCCGGTCGCGAGGACCGGCTCCTCGGACGGCTGAATGGCTACTCGTCTTCCTTCTTCGAGCGAGGCTTCTTCTCTTCCTCTGCAGGATGAAGGAGCCACTTCAAAGGAATGTTCTGACTCGTCCCATCAGGTAGTGCGCGACGGATGCTGATAGGAAGAACGCCCTCATCCAGTTCCAAGAGAGCCACGTCAATCGGCGACAGTCGATCCTGTTTCAGATCGAGAAGAACGGGAGCTCCCATTGATATCTGGAGAGCCCTAGCCCCTACTACTCTCGCTTTCTCGAAGCGCGTGAGTTTTGGGGGTCCGATCTCGATGCTGTCGGGCTCTCTAGTAATCGCCGCTTCCCTCGTCGTCACCCTCGTCCTTTCCCTTCGGTCCGCCTGGACCACCAGAGCTAGACTTTGCAGCGGCGATCACGTCGTCGATCTTTAGTATCATCCCTGCTGCTTCCGCAGCCGATTTTATCACTTGTATCTTCACACCTATCGGTTCGAGAATACCTTTCTCCCGGAGATCAGCGACTTTGGACTCATTCACGTCAACCCCGGCCCAGAGCTGTCCCTTCTCGTGAGCGACTCGTAGTTGGACGAGAATATCGATCGGGTCCATCCCCGCGTTCTCGGCCAGCGCCGTAGGCAGAGTTTCGAGAGCCTCGCCGAAAGCTATCACCGCCAATTGCTCTTTCCCAGACAATTTCTGCGCATGTTCTCTGAGGCGCCTTGCGACTTCCGCTTCAGGGGCCCCGCCACCTCCAACGACTCTTGGATCAAGCACGACGTCGCGCACAACGCATAGTGCATCATGAATAGCTCGTTCGGCTTCATCGACAATTCTCTCTCCCCCACCACGCACGAGGATTGTGACAGCCTTGGGGTTCTTGCTCCCTTCAACGAACGTCATCTTGTCGTCTGCGACCTTCCGCTCTTCGACTAGCTTCGCGAATCCCAGATCTTCGGGCCTTAGATCGTTGACGTTGCTGACGACTTTTCCACCTGTCGCCTTGACAAGTTTCTCCATGTCGGATTGCTTTACCCGTCTGACCGCGAGTATCCCTTTCTTTGCGAGATAGTGTTGCGCGACGTCGTCTATTCCTTTCTCACAGAGAAGGACGTTCGCTCCGGAGTTTGAGACCTTGTCTGTCATGTCCTTGAGCATTTTTTCTTCTTCGTCGAGGAAAGCCTTCATCTGTTCCGGATTCTCAATATTGATTTTCGCATCGAACTCGGTCTTTTCCACTTCTAATGGTGCGTCGACCAGTGCGATCTTTGCGTCTTCCACCCTCTTCGGCATCCCGGGATGAACGATTTCTTTGTCGAGAACTATTCCTTTGATAAGAGCAGTATCAGTCAACGACTCGCCGGGCTTCTTCTCGACCTTTACATCATCGATGTCCACCTTGTATCCGTCAGAAGTCTTCTCGGCAACTTGGAGAATAGCATTCACGGCGAGTTCTGCCATTGCCTCCTTGTCTTCGGCGAGAATCTTGCTCGCCAGTGAGACCTCGGCTACTCTCCTAAGAGTCGCCTTGTCAGTTGGATCGATCTTGATCGCGATTTGATCGAGCACTTCCAGAGCTCGGTTCGAGGCCTGCCTGTAACCATCAACTATGACCGTTGGGTGAATTCCTTGGTCGATGAGTTCTTCGGCCTTTTTGAGGAGCTCCCCGGCGACGACGACGGATGTCGTGGTTCCATCTCCAACCTCATCGTCTTGGGTTTTTGCAACTTCTACCATCATCTTTGCGGCCGGATGTTGTACTTCCATCTCGTCGAGTATCGTCGCTCCATCGTTGGTGATCGTTACATCTCCAAAGCCATCAACCAGCATCTTGTCCATCCCTTTAGGTCCCAGAGAGGATCGGACGGATTCTGCGATTATTTTCGCAGCCATAATGTTCGCCTTAAGTGCATCCTGGCCGCGGCTTCTCGAAGTCCCTTCTTTTAGAATAATTATTTGCTGACCTGCCAATTCTGCTGACAATTTTTCCATATCTCCAAGTGTCGAATGAGGCGAGACATTTCGCGTGCAATATAAAATTTATCAAGCGCTAGGGCTCCGAAACCGGAAGCAAACATGCCCTAGGCGGGTAATGCGGCGCTAATTCCTTGTTATAGGCTCATTTCCGACGATTTGCGGCGCCTCTGATCTCCAACTCTAGACAAGAGAGATCGATAGTCATGCGCTCGCGAAACGTCTGTTCTTGCGAGATTGTCCTTCCGTTTTTGCAATCTGCATTTGAGAGAAATTTGCTATGAGGTTTGTTTTGGGCCAACTCTTTTAGGCAATAGAGCCTAGGACGCCGACAGACAGCTGAGGAAAGCTGAACAATTGAGGGAACTGATCAGGATCAACCAACCGTTTCTTGGAAAAGAAGAGATCGATGCGGCTGTCGAAGTCTTACGCAGTGGAATCCTGACAGATAAGAGTGGGATGGGGCCTCGAGTTCTGGAGTTTGAGAGGAGCTTTGCCAAATTTGTCGGCGCGAAGCATGCTGTGGCAGTAGTGAACGGGACAGCAGCGTTACACGCCTCGCTGCTTGCTGCAGATGTTGGCCCGGGTGACGAGGTAATTCTTCCTTCGTTCACTTTTGTCGGCGCCGCCAACGCCGTCGTGCTCACTGGAGCAACCCCGGTTTTCGTGGATATCGATAAGGACACGTATTGTCTCAGGATTGAAAGTGTCGAGGAGTGTGCATCTCGAAAGACGAAGGCGATCATTCCCACAGATCTCTACGGCCTTCCCTGCGATATTTCTGGAATAATGAACTTTTCCCGTGGAAAAGACATTGCTGTAATTGAGGACGCTGCCCAGGCTCACGGCGCCCAGTTCGACGGGAAGAAAATCGGCTCCATCGCCGACATGACCTGTTTCAGTTTCTACGCTGGCAAGAACATTACCACCGGCGAAGGAGGGATGGTTACGACCAACGATGATGGATACGCTCAGGCTCTGAGAATGATTCGTTCTCACGGAGAACAACGTCCCTACTGGACGGTTAGAGCGGGTCACAATTATCACATGACTGAGATTGCTGCGGCAATCGGGTACGCGCAGCTGAAGAAGCTACCTTCTTTCCTTGAAAAGAGACGGAAGAATGCCGAGCTGACTACTGAGAAGTTGAACATGACCGGAAAACTGCTCTTGCCTAAGGAACCCGATGGTCGAAGGCATAGTTGGTACTTGTACACTGTCCGGTTGAGAGGTGTGAACGCCGCGAAACGGAACAAGATTGTGGATAAGCTGTGGAACAAGAACATTGAGGCCGGCGTCTACTACTCATCCCCAGTACACTCTACTCCACTTTACCGAGACTCGAATATCGCTCGGAGAGGGCGGCTTCCTGAAACTGAGAAGGCCTCTAGGCAAGTCTTTTCGTTGCCCGTTCATCCCAGGCTGGGAGAAACCGAGATAGAATACGTGGCTGAGACGTTGCGAAAGACGATTGCCTAGCTGCAACCTAATCTAGATGATCCCTTTGGAGTGGAGAACGTCCCTGATATCTGGTTTAGTCTGCTCCTTCAGCTCGTAGCCTACTCTAACAGTCGGCTTGGGGAACTTGATGATTCTCCTAATGTCAGCCGGCGTCGCTATCATGATGGTATCGCAGTCTACTCGAGCTATGGTTGCCTCCATGTCCCGGATCTGTTGGTTACCGTACCCGACAGTTGGCAGAACCTCCGTGACATGAGTGTACTTTCTGAAGATGTCTTTCACGATTCCTACTGCATACTTGCGCGGGTCCACGATTTCTTTGGCGTGGAAGGATTTCGCGGCAACGTATCCCACTCCATAGGCCATGTCGCCGTGAGTGACGGTTGGACCGTCTTCTATGACTAGGACTCGCTTTCCTCTGACTAGCTCAGGCTTGTCCACCGTAACCTCTGACGAGGTCTTGATCACTATAGCTGTTGGATTCAATGCTTTCAAATTTGACTCCACTAGTTCTATTTTTTTCGGTTCTGCGACATTGACCTTGTTGATGATCCCCACATTGGCGATCCGGACGTTGACTTCACTCGGATAGTGTGTGAGTTCATCTCCGGCGCGTAGTGGATCTAGGACTGCAAAGTGGACGTTTGGCTGGATGAAGGGTATGTCGTTGTTTCCTCCATCCCACAGGATAATGTCAGCTTCCTTCTCAGCAGAACGTAGGATTTGTTCGTAATCTATGCCCGCGTAGACGACGAACCCGTGTTCAATGTGCGGTTCGTATTCCTCTCTCTCTTCGATCGAGCAGTCCGCTTTGTCTAGGTCTTCGAAGGAAGCGAATCTCTGAACTCCTTCTTTGGTGAGGTCGCCGTAGGGCATAGGATGCCGAATTACTACGACTTTTTTGCCAGCGTCTCGAAGAGTTAAGGAGATTTTCCTCGACACCGTACTCTTGCCAGCCCCCGTTCGGACGGCGCCAACAGAGACCACTGGCAATCTTGAGCGAAGCATGGTGTTTCTGGGGCCAAGCAACTGGAAATCCGCCCCCGCAGCCAGTACCGACGACCCGATGTGCATGACATCTCCGTAGGAAAGGTCGCTGTAGGACAATATGGCAAGGTCGGCTCTCAGCTCCTTGATAAGGCGAGGAAGTTCTTTCTCCGCGAATATGGGTATTCCTTTCGGGTATCTTGGTCCAGCTAGCTCCGGAGGGTAAGTTCTTCCTTCTATTCCGGGGATCTGAGCTGCTGTGAACGCGACTACTTCATGGTCGGGCGAGTTCCGGAAGACCATGTTGAAGTTGTGGAAATCTCTGCCGGCTGCTCCAATTATGATGACTCGTTTCATTCGAACTCGCTTTGTCGGCGAGGCGACCTGAGCGAGCTATATAACTTGGTTCACCGGGGAATGCAGGGAAATGTCACAGGGACCAGCATCAGAAGTTTCGCGGCCCAAAGTCGCTTTTTCTATCGAAGGATTGGGCGAGGCTCAAGGAGAGTTCTTCAGATTCGCGGCCCCTCGAACCTCTGATGCTCTGCTTCGCAATCTTCCAGTTAATGGTCGGGCGGTTAGGTACGGGGAAGAGATCTATTTCCAAGTTACAGTGAAGGCTCCGGGGGAGAAGCCTCGCAGCAATATGGAGGTGGGATCGGTGGGCTATTGGCCGCAGGGCGATGCGGTCTGTGTCTTTTATGGGCCGACGAGGCCTTACAGCCCTGTTAATCTCCTGGGCCGCATAACCAGCGGTTTGGAACTCTTCAAGCGACTGAGGGAGGGTACGGTGATAACGATACGAAAGGTCTAGGCAGCGGCAGGCTGATAGATTCTAATTCTCGCGTTGCCGCCCACAAGCCGCACGAGCCGTCTCTTCTCCAAGTCCTCCAGCAGATCCTTTGCCACACTCAGCCTCAGATTGAACTGTGACGCTATAGAGAACGGGGTAATTGCTCCCATCTTCTGGACTTCCGCGAGGAACTTGGGGTCTGAGATGTCAGGACTCTGCAATCCACGAGGCCTCTTTTCGACAACGGTCTTCCCCTTGCTCTTCTTTGATCCAGGTTCATCCTTCTTGTCCGTCTGGTCCTGAGTCTTTTCCATCTGTGCCATGCTTTTCTTCTTAGCGCCGCCCATAGTTCGTCAGTGCGTCCCTACGGTTTTGCTGGATAAATACGTTATCGGAAAATCGGGGAAACCCTTATTCCTCTTAAGCCTCCGAGGACCCTTGCTATTGCCTTGAAGCTAGTCACCGTTAAGCTTCCCGAGAAACTGATCGACGATGTTGACCAGCTAGTAAAGGCCGGAATCTATCACAGCAGGAGCGACGCCATTAGGGCGGCGGTCCGGGATCTCCTGCGACGCGAGCTCTGGCAGCCCGGCCAAGCCTAGTTGTTCAAGACGACAGAGGCTTTTGCGAATTCCTCCGCGGCGTTCCCTGGGTTCTTCGCTGTTGTGATAGATCTTCCGATTATGAAATAGTCTGTTCCTGCCCTTAAGGAGCGGGATATTTCCCCGCCCTGTGTCCCAACGCCGGGTGAGAAGATAGGCACGCTCGTCCCCAGTATTTCTTTCGCTCTCCGGACTATATTGGGCCGGGTTGCGCCCACAACTGCTCCGTCAGCCTTCCACTTGACTGCTCTCTCGGCAAAGATTTCGAACTCAAGTTTGGTCTTCTTGGATCCGGCTTTTGACAAGACTTTCTGACCATATCCTTCAGAGGCTCCAGGGTGGCTCATGTAAACCAGCGCCAGTAGTCCGATTCCACGCTCGTGGGCGAGCTTGAACGTGGTTTCGAGGCCTCCTTTCCATCCCGTGAAAGGGTTGACTGTTATGGCGTCGAATCCGAGATTGTGATAGGCTCGCATAATCGCCGTGTTTGTCTCGTCGATGTCGTTGAGCTTGTCGTCTATTATCGTTGCGAGCCCATGACCGTGTATTTTCCTTAGAAGTTCAGTGGTTCTTTCTGGGCCAATGCATAGGATTGTCTGGCGTCCGATCTTCACTGCGCATATCGACTTGCGGGTTTGTTCAAGCAGATCGGTTGCGCGGTTTGTCAGTTCTCTAGGTCGGCCATTGTTGACATCGATGGCGAGAACGATCCGGCTTCTTTTGGATCGTGAGGATTGTAGGATTCGGTCTTTGAACGGTTTCTGGGTGCTCTGCCTCAATTCGGCCTTGGACCCTTCGGCATCCAGCCCAGCTCTTGGTTAAGGTTTTCCAGAGGTACGCGTCGCGGTGGTGCTTTGAATCCGTATGATGAGACCGCGTTCAGTGCTCCGGTCTGACCTTTCTCCTCGGCGAGCTTCACCATCCGTATGATGTCCGTTAGAATACCCGCGCACGCCGGTCCGTCTTCGAGCGAGATGCGCATGTCAAGGGTGAAGTCTGTTCCTGCGAAGTATTCGCCTTTGATCCAGAAGTAGCTTGTCCTGCGGTTCTCCATGAAATCCACGAAATCAGAGGATCCTGCTACTATTGGGAACTTGTAAGGTACTGCGGCAGCTACAGCGGCGGTCTTTATTCCCCGCTTGATCTCGTATCTCTTCTTGTCAAGAGCAAGTTGTGATTCTGTTCCGCCGCCTATGTCGAGCTGGTATGTTTCTCCGATCTGTGTCCCCCTATCTACTAGTAAGGATAGGAGGTTCTTGTGGAGGATAGTTGAGCCAATCTGGTCCATGATGTCATCTCCGACGACGAGGACTCTTTTTTTCTTGTATCTGGCTTGCCACGTCTTGTTTGAAGCTATCTTTGCTGGTGTAGCATTGATGAATGCTCGGCCAGCTTGCAGCGCCCCTTGGGCGTACATATCGCTGGCTTTTGAGGCTCCCGTTGGAGTGAGGTTAACCAGCACATCAGTCTTGGTGTCCTCTAGAACCCTAGCAATGTTAGACGGCTTCGCGTTGCTTGGCTGCACCTTGTCTCCGGCAATGGGGGATATTCCGTCTAATGGTTGGGCCATCTGGACCTTGACTCCAGTGGGGCGCACCTGAACAATCTTTCTTGTGTTGTTTGGTTCTGCGTAAACGGCTTCTGACAGATCCTTCCCAACTTTTCTCTCGTCGATGTCAAACGCGGCAACGAACCGTATGTCTGATACTTTGTAGGGTCCAACTTTCTCGTTCATCAGTCCGATTTTCTTTTGGGCGGTGCGGTAGAATTCTGTTCCTTGGACGAGGCTTGAGGCGCAGTTTCCGATTCCGGCGATAGCCACTCTGATTTCCCTTGGCAAGACGATACCAGCGGTGCTGGAGAGAATGTCTACTGCTGAAAAGTCTTTGGCCCTGGTCTACTTCGGAAAAAGTGGGAAGTCGATGACGTCAATGACCTTCGTGTAGAAGTATTTTGCATCCGTAGCGGCATTCGTGAATTCAAGCCTCTCGCCGTGTGGTTTTGCTGCCAGATACTTGAGAAACGGTCCGGAGGGCGGAGTCATAGTCGCGGTGTAGAAGAAGATTGGGAGAGCGTCGGAGTCGTAGTAGTGTTCGAAGGGTATGCAGTTGCCAAGTATGTGTCGGTCTCCTCTGCAGAAGTGCCATAGAGGAAAGACGTTGCCATCTCGCATGGAGAGTGTGAGCAGAACCCTCGCCAAGGACTTCGCGTCTTGAAGCTCCGTGAGAACGGGATCAGGGGCATCAGGAAAATCGCCCTCGATACTCTTTGCGAAAGCGTCAGGCAGGTTTTTCACATTGATTATTGAAGCGTATTTGAATCGGGTATCATCGGCTTCGTCGGAGAACTGCCATTCTTCCCCTTTGGGAGAGTCGCTCTTGTACGCAAGGAAGGGTTTGTTCTCGTCAAAATCAGCCTCCGTGTAGGCCAAGATTGGAATGTCCCCATCCCAATACATGTATGCGGTGAAGAATGCTAGTATGTTGCTGGATTTGTGTTTGAAGCTCCAGATCATCTGGGACCCTTCTGTTAGGCCTAATGCTAGGCGCGCGAAATTTTGGATATCGCGGACGTGTACCGGCATCGGGGGTTTGATCGGTTCCATTGTCAACTCTCTATCATCCTCCCGATCTATTCCCGGCATCATTAAGACTTAGCCAGTTGCCGAGATAGCCGGACTTATCTGAATAGGTCCAGTTCTTCGGGTCTCAGAAGGTCCTTGCCCGTTCCATTGCCTCGCCTGAATCTGTATCCTCTCACAAGCGCAACTGGGACCTTGTCGGATTTGTTCATTACTAGTTCACCCGCTGAGGCGAGTTCGTCTGCGATTGCAATCTCAGTCACGTGAAGCGTGTGACGATACATGTCCCTGGATCCCCTATAGTCATGGATTGGTTTCATCCCTGAGATTCCTATTGCGAAGTTGACCTGGCCCATCCTCCAAGCCCTGCCAAACGTGTCAGTTACGATTACGGGCACGGTTTTTCCCGTAAGCTTTCTGATGGTCTTGCCAATGCGGTCGGCGGAGGCGTCGGGATCCAACGGCAACAGTGTAACAATATCCTTCCCTCTTGCGACGTTCGAGGCGTCAACCCCGGCGTTCGCGCAAATGAACCCGTGCCTCGTTTCTGTAATCAGATGCCCCGCTTTCATCCTAATGATCTTTCGAGTCTCTCGAAGGATAATCTCGACTTGGCGCGGGTCCTTTCCTGCTTCTTTGGCAACAAAGGATGCGAACGGTGAAGGCGTCACCTTAGACAGATTTACGACTTGGCCCTCAGCTTTAGACACAACTTTCTGAGAAACTACCGTGACATCCCCATTTTGAAATTCTTCTCCCTGATCCTTCAACCTGGCAACAATTATCTCGCCTAGATTGTCCCCTGATTCAATATCTGGAATCCCTTTCACGGGAATTATCGTAAGCAAAATGATGCTAAGCTCCAGAAAAGAAAGATGTCAGCTTCTTTGCGCCGGTGAGCTCCTCGTAGTCAAGGCCCACTGCGTCCAGAACCTGCTCGAACGTGGATCGGAAATACTCCATGTACTTCTCAACGTCGATTTCATGGATTTTGGCTTGCGACATTGGTTTCACTCCTTTGCCACCTCGAACCTTGACAAAACGAACCAGATCCCCCGCACCCACTTCTGTTTCTAGATCATCTTTCGGCAGCGCTTCTCGCTTATCCACGTCTGAATCGACATAATGGGACAGCTCAGACCCTTGTTCGGTGGGTTTCCCTCGAGAAAGGAGCCTAGCTGCCTTGACATGTTGTGGAGTTGTCTTCGTGTAGCTAGCGATCGACTTTCCAATTACGATACTAAAGGCCAACTCGTCTAGTGTGAAATCCATGTTGCGGAGTTTTGCATACGTTGACGTGACTAGATTCAGTATCCTTATCCGGGCCTCCTCGAAGTCCGCATGGGTTTTCACCTCGCCCAAAATCTCGATGAGCTGCACAAAGGTTGATTTAAGAAATTCTGGTATGTGCCTCTTCTTGCCTGTAAGTCCTTTGATGTCGACTCGATTGTCGGGGTGAACTCCAAGGTAATTCTTCTTTCTGTTGCTTAGGGCCACGTACCTGTACGTCTTGTCGACTTCAAGTTCCATGCCAAGGGCTTTCTTTGACCATTGAATTAGCGCGTCCAGCTTAGCTTGACCGGGGAAACCCAAGAAAATGGAGTCGGTGTCCCCGTAGAATACCTCAATTCCAAGTTTCTGAGCTTCGTCAATTGTCTGACTTATCGCGTATCTTCCTATCGCCGCGGTTGACTCTGCTAGTGGGGGGCAATACAGAGCGAACCGATCTGACCCAAAGACACCATAACTTGCGTTCAATACAACTTTCAAGGCATTCTGTACAACTTGATACCAACTTGCCATATCCGGAGATAGCGTTCGCTCTTTCGAAAGTGGCTTGTACCATTTGATCCTGATATCGCGCAATGATCCGACTAATTCGCTCTCCATTGCCTTCTTGTGTGTGCAGACCCAATGCTTGGTGTCCGGAATCTTGTTCGTTTTGCAATCGAGATGGCTACAAAGAATCGTCTCATAGCCTAGGTTCCATGTCTTAATAATGGAAGGATAAAGCGAAGCGAAATCTAGCACAGCGACTGAAAAATGGACCCCTGGAACGGGTTCGATCACCATGCCGCCCTTGTACTTTTTGCCCTTGATTATCGCGGTAGTCTCAGTCTCGCCTTTGGCTTGTTTTATCTCATCAGCGCGAGGAATCAGGTACTTCCTTTCTCGGTGTTCTTTGTACATCATGCTTTTGATCCAACCAGACACCCCTTGTCGAGACATGTCCTCCATGGGAAGTACACTTATGCGCGAAAGTGCATTGATCAATTTCATCACAATCTCGCCGTCGAAAAGTGTGAGTTCCATAACAAGCTCCGAATCGCGGAAGCAATAGGAGGCGAGTTCGTTGTAACTAAGATTCGAGATCGATGCTGATGTCTCTAGCTTTCCTTCTCCGAGAAGTGAGTCAGCGATCGCATCAAGAGTCACTTCCCTGTACTTATTGCCAAAGGCGTAAACTTGGACTGACCTGTTGAAGAAGAATCGGTAGAGATCCAAATGAACTCCGTATTTCAAACTCGCAGCGTCTCTACCAAGCTCTATGGGAACTTGGCCTCTAACAAACCCCAACTCAGGCCTCAAGGCGCGGTGATAGAGATACCTTAGATCGAAGTCATCTCCGTTGAAAGTGAATACAAATGGATAGTCCATCAACGTTTCAAATATTGCAGCAAGGAGATCGTATTCTCTGTCATAGTATACAACGTCCAGTCCTTGGACTTGATTTGATGATCCATTAGCTACGCCGGGCCTTCTCAGCAGGAGGACCCGTCGCGCATTGTCCGAACCACAGAAGCTTGCAGCTACGACTTTGTAGTCGGCCATTTCGGGATCAGGTACTCTAGTTTCAATTGGAGAGAACACCTCAATGTCGAGCGCCACTCTTCTATAGTTTGGAACGGGCGATTCAAGAAGACGCAGCCATCGGACCATAAGTCGACTATATTCAGCATCCTCTTCGGGCAGAATTTCCTTAGCACTCTCTGGAATCGAGGTCAGTTCGGACGCGTTCAGTTGACCGTTGCCAATGGAGTAAATCATTCCAGGTTCAAGATGGCGATCGTAAATGTAGTTCTCAATATATCGAATATCAGCTTCCCAAGCGCGAGTCTTTTCCCTTATGCTGTCATCTTTGCCTCCGATAGACAATGGGTCTCCAGCATGAATGAGAGTAACAGGAATCTCGGCAGCGTTGAGCGCGTCGTACCGGCGAGAAGTCTCAAACCTGAGGAAGCCGGGATGGTTCACAATTTTCTTCTCTCTCTGGAGTGACTCTACGGAGTCCTTCGAGATGCAGTAAGGCGTATGTCCAGTGTTATCGTACCAGAAGTGTATCTTTTCGGTTTTAGGATCGTAAAGTTTGAGGAATACTGCTCTTCTCTCGCCGTCGTATCCAGCTCCGACAAAATATGACTGAGCCATGTCGCTTGGTGTCTCGGGCTTGAACTCGAGTTGCGCCTTCGCCGGAGCCTTGGGCTTTGGAGGATCCGGCTCAGGCTTTGTTAGATAGTGGTCAAGGCTGGACATCATATGGGGCCCAAAGCCGAAAGGGCTTATCGGTAAATAGATTACTGTCAAGCGTAACCTTTCATTCTGATCGGGCTAATTTTTGGAAAGCAGAACGCTGAAAAAGAACGCAGAAGAAGAACGCAGTCCTTCCGGGAAATTTTCCTTTTCAGATCGTTGACCCTAGACGGTAGTAGCCGGAAAGAAAGGGTAGGATCTTGATACTTGGAGACGTGAACGTCTCAGCCCCTAGTTGAACGTATACAAATGCGATGCTTGCGATTGGCATGAAGAACATGTGGGCCAATCAGATTGCAGAGAAGCCCGAAGACTTGGAAGGCAATACAGTCCCTAGTGAATCCGAAAAAGACCATTTGAGATGAGCAGTTCAAAAGGTTAGATCAGCTAGGAAGAAAGTGCACGGGAGAGGGCTCCGGACCGAGTTGTTCCGCCTACCATCGCCTCTAGGGAATCGAACCTGTGATTCTTTTCCCAAGCAGGAACCAAACCCCTGGCTCTCGCTTCGAGAGAACGGTTCCTAAGCTCGCTCACGTTCCCGCACTTTGTGTAGGACGTACCCAGTGACGTCAGGCAATAGTGTTCCTGAGGGGACATAAACCGAACTCTTTAAGACACACGCACTCAATCGAATTCGGAGTCTTTTGCCATCAACCTGGCAGGAACTGCTTCTTGAAGAAGACAAAGGGCTGACCCGACGAGAGGAGAGACGGGGAGAAGGGCTTCAAGAAATCGCCTGGAAGGTCTCAAAGAACAAGATCAAAGGGATTTTCGACAAGGACATACTCGTCTACGAGAACGAGAGGGTCGTACTTCTCGTCGATGGAGCTGTCCAGAGGATTCTCGGCGCCGGAGTGTACACAGTAGGAGGACTAATCAACGACGTCAAAACGGGCGCGATACTGTCTCGAATCAAGCTGGGACACGCCGAGAATGTTGATGTCGTTTTCATCAACCTTTCCGATATCGACCTCAAATGGGGCCTACTCGACCTATGGACTCAAGATGGCACCAAGCTGCCGGGAGCAAACGGCCAGATCCGCTTGAAAGTGGCAGAAGCTGATGCGGGCAAACTTTTCGCTAACATGATGGACATGACCACTCCAAGGATAACGCAGAATGATCTTTTCAACAGAATAAGACTCGAGCTCCTTGGATCCGTCATAGCTCCAACAATAAAAACCCAGAGAATTGACGACCTGTGGGGAAACAAGACAGTCGTTGAAGACTGCTACAACGGGATCGAGACAGGAATGCGAAAAACTCTCTCCCGATGGGGATTCGAACTTATTCAGTTTACAATCGACTTTAAGTTTCCTGATGACTGGATAAAATGGAAGGAGCAGATTTCTGGTCGTCCGCGACAAATCGACCAGATCAAGTTTCCACGCGAGATCAGGAGAGCAGAAATCGTAGCAGACTACGACCTTACACTACTCCAAAAGCAACAGAGGGATGAGGCGGGTCTGCTCGATAAGAAGTACGACCTTGATGCGCAACAGTACGATCTTGCTAAGGACCAGAATAAGTTCTCGCACGATCTTGCCAAGGACCAAAGTGAGTTCGCCCAAGGCTTGGACATGAAGAGGCAACTAGACAAGCTCAAGCTGGATAGGGAGACTGGAGAGGTCCAGGTCAGACAGTCCGAGAGGGACATGGTGCACAAGAGGGTAATCGAGAATGTCCGCGCAGAGCAGGAAGGACGCGCGCAGACACTGCAGATTCTCGCAGGGACCGGCGCTCCCGAGACCATTGTAAAGGCATTGGAAGCAGAGACGCTTCAGAAAATTGCTGCACATGGGGGCGCCAGCGAAGCGGCAAGCGCTATCGCAGCAAGATACAACTTGGAGATTCATGAAAAGTCTGAGGCCGCTGCATTCAAAACGGCGTCAGATCTTGTTGGAGTGGCTAAGACGCCGCCTCCCCAACCAATTGTCATCACTCCCTCGCCTTCTCCGGTAATAGTGCCCTCTTCCCCTCCGGTGCAGACGACGAAGCTCATCCAAGAGATGCCCCCGGGGAGGACTGCGGAGCTAGGAAAGACTTGTTCGAAGTGCAATGCGCAGAATCCGGGTGTGGCTAAGTTCTGCATCTCATGCGGCGAGAAACTGTGAGGGTTGTGCGATGGCTGAATCCAATCTAGCGAGACTTGTTCCCGGATATGGATACGGCGAGACTCGAAAGACACTGGACACAGACCGCAGAGTTCGGGACATTCTCAGAATAGAGCTCGGGAAAGGTGTGATGTCCATGCAGGAGGTTGTAGATGTTGCGCAGAGAGCGAATCAGCGAAGCATGGTTGAGGAGGCGAGGAGGGTCAAAGATGAGATAGAACAATTCATCGACGACATACGGACAGCCCCGGCCGCGTTTCACCGTGATGTTAGGAAGGACGAGGCGGAGAGACTGGTCGAGTTTGATACCCAAGTTATACGCCAGTGCAAGGAAGTAGTTGTTGCAGCGAGCCTCTTACACGAGAAGTTTCTGAAGAGCGAACCTCAGGACATCATAGGCGAGGTTCCGTCCGTCCGGAAACTAGTCAGAGACGCCCGAGGAAAGTACAAGGACAGGGAGGCGGTCTTGAAAGAGGTTCAGGGTGCCGAAGCATATGTCTGAAACGACCAGGACATATGCCTGCAGCAGCTGCCAGACTATCTATCCGACCCCGATCTCTTTTCGGGGAAGATGTTCGGCGGCGGACTGTCAACAACCCATTTGCGAGAACTGCTGGCTGAACGGGATTCGGCTATGCGCTAAACACCAACCCCAACAAGTCGCATCATTTCCAAGGCTCAAGACCGAGGCAGGCCCTAGCATAGCGGATTTTGCGAAGCTGGAAGTGGAGAAAATGGCTACTGAAGAAGCGCTGGGAGTCGGGATGGTGCGAAGAGTGGGCCAAAAAGCGACCCAGGGAACCCAACTCTTGAGGCCGGAGGTGCAAAGTTCGCCCGACGGCACAATGCTCTGGTGCAAGAAGAAGAGATTTTTCAGGCGAGCAATTATCATCGAGGCCGAGTATTCGTCAAGTGAGAAGGGAGTAAGCGGGCTGAGAGACCAGGCTCTCAGATCTGCGGAAAAAGCGAAAGCCGACAAGAACTTCGTGCTCAAATGCTTCACCTGTCCAAAGCCCAGTGAAGACATGGTAACGTTCGCGCAAGACTTTTCGGACCCGAAAATGTCTCTCTACCTGATGGAAGGTCCAGCAACAGTCTACTATAACATGGACGATCGCAGAGCCCAGCATTATCTAAAACTCTTCAGCCTGGCGCACCCAAATGTCTCAAGGTCGTAGCTGCTCTAATTGTGGTGCAACTATCGACCCAGAGACGTACCATTGTCCACTCTGCAGATCTCCAGTAAGGTTCAAGCCTGTCACTCCGCCTCACATTACTCCTCCGCATACAGCACCTCCCCGTGCGACCGACAGGTCGGATGTGTCCATTCCTGAGAAGTTTGGAGCGAGGCTGAGAGAAGGTGCAAGGGCGGAACTAAGACGGGAGCTCGAGGACTCTCTTCATGATGCTGCACAACCGAGCTCCTCAGCGGGCTCGTCTGTGGGTTTCTCCACGACTACGGTTATGCCTCTTGCGATGCCTGAACAGAGAGAGGATTTCAAGAGCTCTCAACTCAGCATTATCTCCTATGGACAAGCCTATCCGTACGTAGTTGAGTATAGGCCGGGAAAGCATTCGCCCGCAGAAATTGTCGAAGGCCGACCCATAACGGCCGGAATAAAGTCTGAAACCATCAAGGAACTGGAAAATGTGTACATTGAGAAAGTTCTGAAAACTATGCGAAAAATCGGCGGGATACCTCCAGAGCAGGGCGGAGCTAGAATGAGGCTGCTGGAAAACTTCCACGACACGCTGGTATCTTTCGGAAAATTTCTCACCGATGCTATCGGGGGAGATGTGATGAATGCAATCTTCAACTCGCCCCAAGGGTCCAGGCTACAAATGAGACTCGACGAATCAGCCCTTGGAATACCATGGGAGCTGGCTAACCTGGGAGAAGAGAACAGTATCTT